>Ga0213863_10000010_pt1 | contig 160919 bp, 139 predicted proteins | sample PICome_8_FD_160128 | JGI IMG/M metagenome (GOLD analysis project Ga0213863, IMG submission 160128) | Coastal seawater microbial communities near Pivers Island, North Carolina, United States - PICO497 | ecosystem: Environmental > Aquatic > Marine > Coastal | place: USA: North Carolina...
GTACCAGTTTATGTACCACCTAACAACGCGTTTTGAGTGGTCTTGGAGAGATTCTTCCGGAGTGTATGGTTGAAAAACACTGATTTTTATTGGTATTTTTCGCTTTCCAATGACCCTGAAGGATGATTCTGGAGGTTGATATGGCGGAAGAGGTAGGAGTCGAACCCACCAGGCACGTAGTCGCGCCTCAACGGCTTTGAAGGCCGCGCACCCCACCGGGAGCGATGCTCTTCCACGGGCAATACTATGTGTGCTCGGAGTCTGTGACCAGCGCAAATATGCCTGTGGTGGAGCAGGAGCTTGATGAGGGTATACTTTTGGAAAACAAAAATAAGGATCGTTTGACGATGTCGATTAATCTCAACGTACTTCGCGATAAAGCCGTTCGACCCGATCTGCAAACTTTAGCCGCTAGCGTGGCCGGCGCGAGCCAGGGCAACGCTGCCGACCAAGCGACGCTCTGCGGTGCGATGATCTGGGCGTCTTTCAGTGCGCCCGCAGCGATCCCCGCTGTATTCGACACCATCTGCCGCACTCAGATTGGGTTGGAGACAAAATATCCCGACGTGTTGTCCGCAGCCGTAGCGCTGCCGGAGGCCTTCTGGAAGCAGTTTGAAGAGACCTTGGTAGGCCCAGAGGCCGGTTACGACGCCACGTCGATCACTGTAGCTGTGGCTGGTTTGAGTGTTGCCCTAGATGAAGGCTATGCCGCACTAAGTGAAGAAGCCGCGCTCTGCCATCCGGGTTCCGACAATGCGGAAGGTAAGTCCATTCCGCCGATGATTTCGTTGACGAATTTGGGCGAGTACCCGGATGGCAGTTTGGCGAGAGCGCTGCTGAGCATGTGGGTCGACAATGGGTTCGATCCGGAAGTGCTCGACCGTGACGCCATTGGGCTGAGTGGATTGAGTCCGGCAATGCGCTATCTGAACACTCGAATTTTGCAGATGCACGACACCTGGCACTTGGTGGCGGGTTATCAAACAACCAGTTTGCACGAGATGGCGATTTCAGCGTTTCAGCTTGCCCAGTTCGGACACAATTACTCCGCTATGTTTTTAACCACAGTTTGCACGATGAGTTATTTGCGCCAGCCTCAAGGGTTTGTGCTACTTCTGCAAAACCTCTCTGAGGCTTGGGTTCATGGCAGTGATGCGCCGAAGTTTATGGCCATCGAATGGGAGCAAGATTGGCATATGAACATCGACGAGGTACGTGCCAAGCATGGTATTGCACCATTTGCCGGAGGGTTTCCTGCGGATTTGCTGGAGCAGCTCAGTCAGGCCTCTTGATCTAGCGTGTCGCTCCTGCGCTGCCGAATTTGTTGCTGCAGTCGGCTCAGCTGGTGGCGATCGAGCCTGTAGTTGCGGATCAATAAAATGGGTATGAGATAAAAAGCGGGCACAAGTAGTCCGTCTACCACGCCCAGTCTGATGACAACATCTGAGGTTATCGTTTCAGGGGTTGCGCCTGCCGGTAGTGCAATCAACCAGTCCAGTAAGAGACCGCCGATGATGAGCCCGAGGCCTGTCATGCTTTTGCCCGCTAATGACACGCCGGCCGAAAATGTGCCCTCTTGGCGCATAGAGGTGAGGTGTTCTTGCTCATCAACGATGTCAGCGATCATGGAAGCGAACATAATCAAAACGAGAGATCCGCCATAGGCCATAATGCTGGCGTGAACGACCAGCATGGGCAAGAGACTCGGCTCGCCGTTTTCCGGCCAAACCTGTAAAAAACGCAGGCCGACTTTCAGCATGGCCATGACCATCAGCAAAGACATGGCATACATCATGATCTGATGTTTTTCGAAGAGGGTCTGCAGCCATCCAACGCTAACGAAGGCCATCGCTGCGCCAAGCAGTGCAAAGCTGAACCAGCGTATGTCGTCGGTGCCAAACTGCCAGAAATACAGATTCATGTAGATATCGAATACTTGGCCCGTGCCGTTGATGGCTGCGCTCAACAAGGTGGCCAAAAACAGCAAACGAAAGTTTCGGTTTTGCAGAGCGCTCAGGGTTTGCGTGAGCAGTGACGCCAAGCGAATACGCGGCAGTCCTTCGGTCGGCTGGGGCAGGTAGGGTATCTGGTTTAGCGTGCCCAGTGTGGTGATGGTCATCCACCCCATCATAAGAACACTGAGCAGCAGCCCGAAACCGGCGTAATGGCGCGGATCAAGCAAGCCATTAGTGTGCTCGGCGGTGCTGGTGAACATGAGTGAGTACATGCAAAAAATAAAGACCGCGCCGACGAGCCAACCCAGAGCAATGCGGTAGGTCATGATGGTGGTACGCTCTTCATAGTGCTCTGACAGTTCGGCGGCCAGCGCGGCGTAGGGTACCGAGAAGAAGGTAAACGACAGCCGAGTGAGGACGGTGAAAGTAATCATCCAAGCCGCTAGCAGCGTCTGGCTCAGCTCCTCGGGTGGTTGGAACAGTGCAAAGACCGATAGTCCAGTCGGTAGAATTGAGGCCAGCATAAAGACGTGCCGTCTTCCCAGCCTAGAACGAAAGTTATCTGAAAGACCGCCGACCAGTGGGTCAGAGATTGCATCGATGATTAATGATAGAGCCAAGGCGAATGCTGCGACAGTGGCGGGCAGCTCCAAAATCTGTGAGTAAAAAAGCAGCAGTAGGGTGTTGAAGGCCCAGTCCTTGTGCTGCCCCGGTACGGTTCCAAAGCCTTGAAGCAGCTTGATCCTCAGTGGCACCTTGCCGTGCCGCTGACGCGTTCTAACGAATAAAATCTTCTGCTCGGCGGGCATGGCGTTTTGGCTTCTGGTTGGGGGTGTCATGGTCGATCCGCGGTTCCTTCTGGTCACCCTAAATTGCGCAAAATAGCCCGCTGGACAGTTGGGAGGATCGGATTTGTACCGTATTTACAGGCTCTAAAACAGTTTAACCCTTTGCAAAGGAGGTATACAGTGGTCGGTCTTGTCAACTTCTGGAGGATATATGGCGGAAAACGTCGCCCTAGGCCCCCTCAATACAGCGAACATTCAGCGCACGTCTAGCGATAAATCCGTTGCGATTAAGCAGGTGGAACAATCTTTCGAGGCTGCATCTCAGCGCGCCAAGGACACCTCTATTGATACCGGCGTAGAAGTGTTGATCAGCGATCGCCCGCAGGCGTCGGTTGACCCGACCTATGAAAAGCTGGGTCCCGCGTCGCGTCGCAATGGCTAACCGGTGGTGAGTAGGTCATGGCAGCTTACTCCCCGCGCGCGCTCAGCACTCACCAAACGGACGTAGAATTACTCGGTCGTTCGCCTGTCGTCGGGTAAATCCCCGGCCATCGAAATATTCCAAAACCTCAATAGCCACGTTTCTGCCGATGCCAGTATGGTCGCGAAACCCCTTCACGGTTACGGCGCCATTTGCGGTGCTATCCGCCATGGCTTGCACGACAGTGGCAATCTCCAACAGCCGTCTGGGCAGATAGAACCGATGAGTACCGATGTGCGTGAGCAGTTGTGCTTTTGCCAAGGCGATCAACTGCTTTTCTAAAGCCGGTAGCGGCCGATTGAGCTGTTTCGCTAGATCGCCGGAACTGGGCGCTTGGATATGATCAAGTAGCGGCTCCAGTTTTTCCCACAGTGTTGCCAACTCGGGCGCCAGCACAGCTTCTTTGTTGGGCAGCAAGTAGTGGCCTGATTTCTGTTCAAGTTCCCCGCTTTTCACCAACGCATTGAGGGTTGGTTGGCGCAGTGTCCGGGGTATGTCGATCAAATCCTGGAGGCGCAGTGCGGGTTGTCCTTGCGGTGTTAGCCTTGAGTCAGCAGCGGCGATTTGCTTTAGACAGCGGTCTCTCAGGTCTTCCCACTGACGCTGGCTGACCATGATCTCGTCAAGATCCACGAGATCTTGTGATTGTTTCAGTGCGTGCAAGCGTCCTGCTGGCAGATTCCAGATATGGCAAAACTCTTCCAACCGAAGCTCTCCCGCAGCCATAAGCTGGGTGAAGCTTTGCTCGACTGAGGGTGCCGCATAGGCTGACACCAAGGTTTTATGTTCGTCAGTATTTCGCCTTTTCGCCTGTTGCGGTCGCACGTAAAGCACTTCGCCCCCGCCCAACGTAGCGTCCAGCGCCTGATCACGCAGCACGATGCGATCACCCCGATAACAGGCCAGGGCTTCATCGCAGACAATTTCGGCCCAGACCTCGCCATTGGGGGCGTCGGTAAAGATGGCCAGGCGTCCAGTGCTGTGGCTGGTAGCGTGATAGACGTGCACTGGCATCCAATGTTTTAGGCCCCGTGGGAAGCTGGCGGCCTTATTCAGGCGGATAGTGACAGAATGACTGCCTGCGGTGGGATTGGCGGTAATCCAATCGCCGCGCTTGAGTTCATCCAATGAGGTTCCCACCAGATTCAGTGCGCAGCGGTGCCCTGAGAATGCGTGGTCGGCAGCTTGGTCTTGTGCCCGAATCGATCGCACTCGCAGAGTTTTGCCGCTGGGGAAATGTGTTACCTGCTGATCTACCTCAACAGTTCCGCAGTGCACCGTGCCGGTAACCACGACGCCGGCACCTTTGACGGTAAAGGCGCGATCGACAGCCAATCGAAACGACGAGTCATCAATCAAGGCTTGCTCTGCCGCGGCGGTCTGATGCAAGTGGGCATTCAGCCGTTCGTATCCCGCTGTGTCTTGGGCATTGGTCTCAACGATGGCTGCTTTGTGAAGGAACGTATTGCGAGTAAGCGCCGCAATTTCGTCGCGACAGATGCTGAGACGCTGGCCGCTAACGAGGTCACACTTTGTTAGGGCGATGGTGCCTGTACTGACGCCCAGCAAAGACAGTATTTCTAAGTGTTCTGCGGTTTGGGGCATCGGCCCATCGTCAGCAGCAATGACCAGCAGGGCGTGCTGATGTGACGCGACACCGGCCACCATGTTGTGAATAAATTTTTGGTGCCCTGGCACGTCAACGAAACCAAGATGCTCGGTATAGGCAAAGCCCAAGTCGATGGTGAGGCCGCGGGCTTTTTCTTCCGCTAGCCGGTCTGTATCGACGCCAGTAAGTGCGCGCACCAATGTGGTTTTGCCATGATCAACATGGCCCGCCAGGGTAATGATCATGACGTCACACGCTTCCCAGTTCGACGCGTTGCAACGTGTCAATCAACTCTGACATCGGGTCAGCACCGCGCATATCCAGTAGCACTTGATCGTCCTTGATACGGCCGACGATCGGGGTAGGCGCTGCTCGGAGTCCATCGACTAATTTTTGTGCGCTCAATGAATCGTGAGTCAAACGGACCGCAACACTGGGAATGGTCTGGTCGGGTAGTGCGCCACTGCCTATCTGCGCTTGGCTGTTCACCGCCTCGCCTGTAAGCCCGGCGGGCAGGTTTGCAATAAGGTCTTCCGCCCTAGCGACGAGGGTCTCTGGTGACAATGTCAATGTGTTGAGAAGCGGTAAGTGTTGTGGCAACAAGGCCGGATCGTTGTAGAGCTTTAGCGTGGCGTTGAGGATGGCGAGGGTGACCTTGTCCACCCGCAGCGCACGTTTCATGGGGTTCTTGCGTATTTGGTCGATTAACGTTTTTTTGCCTGCAACGATTCCGCACTGCGCAGCGCCTAACAGTTTGTCTCCGCTGAAGGTGACTAAGTCGATGCCTTGCTCCAGAACACTTTGCGGCGTCGGTTCTTTCGGTAGACCCCAGTAGCTCAAATCCACCAAGCTGCCGCTGCCCAGGTCGACGCAGCTGGGAATGTTATGTGCGCTTGCCAGAGTCGCCAGTTCCGGCGCTTCGACGGACTCGGTGAATCCCTCGATGTGATAGTTGCTGGGATGAATTTTCAGCAGCATGGATGCGCGCTCAATCACCGCAGCGAAATCGTCAAGGCGGGTACGATTAGTGGTGCCGACTTCTAAGAGGCGACAACCGGCGCGGCTCATCAGTTCCGGCAGGCGAAAGCTGCCGCCTATTTCGACCAGTTCGCCGCGCGAGACAGGCACTTCTGCATTTAAGCCAAAGGTGTTGAGTACCAGCATCAGTGCGGCGGCGTTGTTGTTCACGATGGTGACGGCCTCACAGCGCATTAACTCGCATAGGCGCTCTTCGACCACGGTATCTCGCTGTCCGCGAGCGCCCTTGACCAAGTCGTATTCCAGATTCATTGGGCGGGTCACCAAGGGCTCTATTTCCCGCCACAGGCCCTGACTGAGTAGGGCTCGCCCTAAATTCGTGTGGATCACTGTGCCGGTTAAATTGAAGACCGGTACGTAATCGCTCTTCACCAGCGTTTTTGCCAGTTCTGTCGAGTATCCAGACGGCTCTGTCGCCCAGTCGGGTACGCGACGCTCTTGACGCATGGCGTTTTGCAGGTCGCGTAAACGATTCTTTATCACTTGCGTACCGTGAGCGAGGATGATCGGAGCGATGGCATCACTTTGCATCAGTGTTTCGATGGCTGGCAGATCGCGGAGTGTTGGCATGAGATTCCTGATATCGAGTCGTTCTAACATACTGTGTGGATAACACAGGCGCAAAGAATCAGTGTTATAGCCAAGGGTTGCGCGGGTTGCGAGAGAAAATTTTCCGCGGGGAGCTTCTGGCCCGAGAAGAAGGTTTGTTGGCACTAAGCTTTGTGCTCTCGCTCGTTCTCTTGGCATCATAGCGAGGGGCTCGGGCCTGCTTACGCTTTTTGCTGAATTAACCGTTGAGAGAAAAACCATGTCAGAACAAATCGGTCGTGTTGCTTTTATTGGACTTGGGGTCATGGGCTATCCCATGGCGGGGCATTTGGCGAAGCACGCCAGTTCGGTCACGGTTTTTAACCGCAATACCGCCAAAGCCACTCAATGGTTGGAGGAGCACCAAGATAACGCTGCACAATGCGCGATTGCCCTGACCCCCATGGAAGCTGCCGCTGCGGCAGATGTGGTGTTTGTTTGCGTCGGCAATGACGACGATGTCGCGCAAGTGGTGCTGGACGATACGGGAGCCTTGGCGGGCATGGCATCGGGTTCCTTACTGGTAGATCACACGACTGCTTCAAAAGCGTTGGCGGAGCGGGTGGGTTTGGCGTGCGCTGCGCAATCGGTTGGCTTTTTGGACGCACCGGTGTCGGGTGGCCAGGCCGGTGCTGAAAATGGGGCGCTGACGGTGATGGTCGGCGGAGCCGATGCAGATTATCAGCGTGCAGGCCCGTATTTTGATTGCTTCGCCAAGAAGCACGCCCTCATGGGCGAGGTCGGTGCTGGCCAACTCACGAAAATGGTTAATCAGATTTGTATCGCCGGCATTCTGCAGGGGCTCAGTGAAGGGGTCCACTTTGCCCAGCGGGCCGGCTTGGAGGTGGACGCCGTGGTCGATGTGATTTCTCAAGGCGCGGCCCAGAGCTGGCAGATGAACAACAGAGCGCAAACCATGGCTCGGGATGAGTACGAATTTGGCTTTGCGGTGGACTGGATGCGTAAGGATTTAAACATCGCACTGGATACGGCGAAGCAGCTTGAGGCTCGATTGCCGTTAACGGCACTGGTAGATCAGTTTTACGGGGATGTGCAAACCTTGGGTGGTGGGCGCTGGGATACGTCCAGTTTGCTTAAGCGTTTGCAGTAGGTCTTGTCTCGAACTTCCAGCACGGCCTGTTGCGTGCTGGAAGAGGGTTCTTGCCGTCTCTATCGATCAGCCACGTCAACAAAATCTCTTTTCGTACTGCCCGTGTAAAGCTGTCGAGGGCGGCCGATTTTGTAACTACTGCCGATCATCTCGCACCAGTGCGCGATCCAGCCGGGTGTGCGGCCGGTTGCGAAGATGACAGTGAACATTTCAACCGGAATGCCAATGGCTTTCAGGATAATGCCGGAATAGAAGTCCACGTTTGGATACAGCTTTTTCTCAACAAAGTACTCGTCTTCCAGCGCAATGCGTTCGAGTTCTCGCGCCATTGCCAGCACGGGATCGTCTTGCACACCAAGCTCTTCCAATACTTCGTGACAGGTTTGTTGCATGACTTTGGCGCGTGGGTCGTAGTTTTTGTATACCCGGTGACCAAAGCCCATAATGCGGAAGGGATCGTTCTTGTCCTTGGCGCGGCGCACGTATTCGGGAATGTTCTCGACGCTGCCAATTTCGTCCAGCATGGTGAGGACGGCTTCGTTGGCGCCCCCATGGGACGGTCCCCACAGTGCTGCGATGCCCGCGGCGATGCTGGCAAATGGGTTTGCTCCAGTGGATCCCGCCAGTCGCACAGTGGATGTTGAGGCATTTTGCTCATGATCCGCGTGCAGCAGGAAAATTCTGTCCATTGCCTTTGCAAGGGTTGGGCTAACGTTGTATTCCTCACAGGGTGTGGCGAACATCATGTGCAAGAAGTTCTCGGCATAACCCATGTCATTGCGCGGATAGATGAAGGGTTGGCCTTGGGCGTGCTTGTAGCTCATGGCCGCCAGAGTTGGCATCTTTGCGATGAGCCGGTGTGCCGTAATCATACGATGCTGCGGATTATCGATGTCCGTCGAGTCATGGTAGAACGCCGACAGGGCGCCTACAACGCCGCACATGATGGCCATGGGGTGCGCGTTGGGGCTGAAGCCCTTGAAAAAGCTGCGCAGTTGCTCGTTCACCATGGTGTGGTTTTTGATCGTGTCGACGAATTCGGTTTTCGCAGCTGCGTCGGGTAGTTCACCGTTGAGCAGTAAATAGCACAGCTCGAGATAATCAGACTTGTCTGCCAGTTGCTCGATGGGGTAACCACGGTGTAGCAGAGTGCCTTCGTCGCCATCAATGTAGGTAATGCCCGATTCGCAAGCAGCGGTTGAAACAAAGCCAGGATCGTAGGTGAAGTATCCTTGGCTGGTGAGCTTGCCAACATCGATAACATCCGGGCCTAGGTTGCCAGAGTAAATGGGTAACTCGATGGGCTTCTCTACGCCAGGAATTTTCAACTCGGCAGGTTGTGTTGTTTGTTCGGACATTGTCTTTCCCCAGTTCTTCTGTTCTTACCCAACACCTGTGTTCGGTGAAAACAGCCCTTTATTAAATAACGTGGTCACCGATCCGCAGTGCAATGACCACCTACTTTGCAAGTGGGCAGATTTGTGCGGGTAGCTTGAACGCCAATATTTATTTTGCGTGATTCTTCTTTCGTTGCTCTAAACCGCTTAACCCTGCGTTCAACGAGCCTTGTTACAGGCCGGGTAAACATTCGCGGTGTGCTCGCCAGCTGATGCTCTCATCACAACCCAAGCGCCAGTATCATTGACGAAAGTCAGCGGTATTTCCAGCGTTGTCCGCATTTTTGATCACCATAGGTTGGCATCCGCTGTCTTTGGGGTGCACTGTGTATGTTCTCGGTCGAGGCTTTGGGTCACATGTGGCGCCCCCAACCATCGGAGTTTGAGGTACCTTGACGGCTCAGCACAGAAAATTGTCCGACGGCTTTGGTGACCTCGAGGGATCGGGCGTCGCGGTGGGTGCATCTCGGGCACAGAGACCGGAGTAAAAGTTTCAGGGGATCTTTCTTGGCTTTAATGCTGATGGCGACTAAAATGTCCGCCCCTGAGATCTCCCAATGTTGTCGTGGCTAGGTTGGACAACGATTTTCGACGCATTGGGCAATAAAGACGCACCTGATTTTCACCACATGTAGGATTTGGCCATGAAGACAGACAGACCTGTCAATTTGAATTTGCTCGCCTTCAGTTTCCCGTTGGCAGCCATTGTTTCCATTACGCACCGAGTGACAGGCGTCATCTTGTTTGTGGGTGTGGCCTTTGCGCTCTACGCTCTCGACATGGCCTTGGCATCACCTGAGGGTTTCGCGGCGGCTCAGCAGCTCATCGCACAGCCGTTGGGCAAATTCATTTTGCTCGGCCTAATCGCTGCTCTCGAGTTCCATATTTTGGCGGGCCTGAAACACATTTTAATGGACTTCCACCTCGGTGATTCTGTCGCCGCCGCCAGACGCGGGTCGGTGATCGTTATCGTTCTCACCATCATTTCGACCGGATTCATTGGAGCAATCTTATGGTAAAGCAGGTTTCTCAAGTAATGGCCCTGTCCAACAGTGGTCTATCAGATTGGGTTGTGCAGCGTTCAACCGCGGTTATTCTTACTGTGTACTTTGGATGGGTGATGGCATTTTTCCTGTTCACTCAGAATATCGACTTTGCAGCCCTGACTGCCTTCTTCGGCTCTCCAGCAATGAAGATCGCGGGCACGCTGGCTGTTCTTTCGACAGTAGCGCACGCGTGGATCGGTCTTTGGACCATTGGAACGGATTATTTACGGCCTGCACACGTTGGGCAGTACGCCACATCCGTTCGCTTTGCGTACCAAGCGATTTGTTTATTGGTGCTGTTTGTTTACCTCGTGTGGGCAATGCGTTTGGTTTGGCAGTTTTAAGAATTCATCTTTAGGAAGTTACTCATGGCTCAAATACGCAAAATGGAATTCGACGGTGTCATCGTCGGTGGCGGTGGTTCCGGGCTTCGAGCAGCCCTGCAGCTGGCCCAGTCTGGTTTGAAGACGGCGGTAATCAGCAAGGTATTTCCTACTCGCTCGCACACGGTCTCAGCCCAAGGCGGCATTACCTGTGCGATAGCCAGTGACGATCCAAACGACGATTGGCGTTGGCATATGTACGACACCGTCAAAGGGTCGGATTACATTGGTGATCAGGACGCTATCGAATACATGTGTTCTGAAGGACCCCAAGCGGTTTTCGAACTTGAGCATATGGGCCTACCGTTTTCACGCACAGAGAGCGGCCGGATTTATCAGCGGCCGTTTGGCGGGCAGTCCAAGGATTTCGGTAAGGGCGGACAAGCCGCGCGAACCTGTGCAGCCGCAGACCGCACCGGTCACGCCTTGCTGCATACGCTGTATCAAGCCAACGTCAAAGCAGAAACCACGTTTTTGAACGAATGGTTCGCCGTTGACATGGTGAAAAACCAAGACGGCGTGGTCGTCGGTGTGATTGCACTGTGCATGGAAACCGGCGAAGTCGTCCACATCAGCTCAAAGGCGACGGTGGTAGCGACCGGCGGCGCCGGACGCATCTACGCATCGACCACCAACGCACTGATGTGCACCGGTGACGGCATTGGCATGGCTCTGCGCGCAGGCGTTCCGGTACAAGACATCGAAATGTGGCAATTTCACCCAACCGGTATTGCCGGTGCAGGTACATTGGTCACCGAGGGTTGTCGCGGTGAGGGCGGATACCTCATCAATAAGGACGGCGAGCGGTTCATGGAGCGTTACGCGCCGTCAGCCAAGGATCTAGCCGGCCGAGACGTGGTTGCGCGTTCTATGGTGATCGAGATCATTGAAGGCAGAGGCTGCGGTCCCGATGGGGATCACGTCAAACTGAAGCTAGACCACTTGGGCGAGGAAGTGCTGAATAGCCGCTTGCCAGGTATTTTGGAGCTGTCACGGACCTTTGCCCACGTTGACCCGGTCAAAGAGCCGATCCCAGTCGTTCCAACATGTCACTACATGATGGGCGGCATTCCAACCCAGGTAAGCGGGCAAGCTCTTACGCAAGACGCTGCGGGTCAAGATGTCGCGGTGGAAGGTTTGTACGCAGCTGGCGAAGCCGCTTGTGTCTCAGTCCACGGCGCCAACCGCTTGGGCGGAAACTCGTTGTTGGACCTGGTGGTGTTCGGTCGCGCGGCAGGTTTGCACATTGAGCAGGTTATGCGACAAGGCGTTTCTTATCGCGAGGCAAGCGAATCCGATATTGAGGCGTCCATGGAGCGCCTCAATCGCTGGAATGAATCCAGTGGCGGCGAGTCAATTTACGATCTGAAGAAAGAGCTTCAGACCACGATGCAGAACAGCTTCGGCGTGTTCCGCACCGAAAAGAATATGCAGGAAGGTATCAAGCAGCTGGCAGATCTGCGCGAACGGATCTCCAATGCAGACATGCCGGACAAGTCATCAGCGTTTAACACCGCCCGTTTGGAGGCGCTCGAGCTGGACAACTTGTTGGAGGTGGCCGAAGCCACGGCGATTACCGCCGAGGGCAGAAAAGAAAGTCGGGGCGCCCATGCACGTGACGACTACCAAACCCGTGATGACGAGAACTGGCTGTGTCATTCCATGTACTTCCCTGAGGACAAGCGTGTGGGTAAGCGAGACGTGAATTTTGCGCCCCGCACCATGGAAGCCTTTGAGCCTCAGGAACGGGTTTACTAGGCTCAACACACTGATTTTTAACGTATTAACGAAAATTTAGGTCGACTGTTATGCAAGTAAGTGTTTATCGCTACAACCCGGATCTGGACGAAGTGCCAGTGATGCGCGATGTAGAAGTGGAACTGCCCGAAGGCAGGGATTTGATGGTTCTAGACGTTTTGCACATGATGAAAGATGTGGACCCAACCTTGAGCTTCCGTCGCAGCTGTCGAGAAGGCGTCTGCGGTTCCGATGGCGTCAACATGAACGGCAAGAACGGCCTGGCGTGCATCACGCCGGTATCGGAAGTGGTTAAGCGCAACAAGCTCGTGCTGCGCCCGCTGCCCGGGCTTCCCGTCGTGCGCGACCTCGTTGTCGACATGAGCCAGTTTTACAATCAGTACGCCAAGGTACAGCCCTACCTGGTGAACAAAGAAGCACCTCCTGCCCAAGAGCGGCTACAGAGCCCGGAAGACAGGGAGAAGCTTGACGGATTGTACGAGTGCATCTTGTGCGCTTGCTGCTCCACGTCGTGTCCGTCATTTTGGTGGAACCCTGATAAGTTCATCGGCCCAGCCGGCTTGTTACAGGCTTATCGCTTCTTGGCGGATACGCGGGATACGGACACCGAGGAACGGCTGGCCAATTTGGATGACCCCTTCAGCGTCTTTCGCTGCAGAGGCATCATGAACTGCGTCAGCGTTTGCCCTAAGGGACTCAATCCAACTCGGGCGATCGGCAAGATCCGAACCATGCTGATGCAGCAGGGAACTTAGCGAATTCGCTAAATTCCCCCCGGGCGATGCCCAAATCCAGTCAGGCCGCCGCTCCGAGCGGCCTTTTAGTCGATTATTCTGCTCAAAGACCTTGGCAATGCCGCCGCGAAAGCCGAGAATTCAAGCTCCTGAAAATCTCGGTGGACTCACGGTAAACGAGCGAACGAAACCCCACCCAGCGAGACCCAAGGGCAGATGTAGTCGCCCAACGCTTGTGCATCGAAACAGTCAGTAAAGCATCGACCCGTGCGTGTGGGCACTAACGAGAGCACGCGGGGGCAGCATAAGAGCGAGCGAGTAACACAACAAAGCGCGCGAATGCCAAAACGCGCTCTGCAGTAACAAAAGAGGAATACGGTGACCGAAGGATTCATGCAGCGCATGCTGCGCAGCTCTCACCTTGGTGGACAAAACGCCGCCTACATCGAAGCCCTGTACGAAGAGTACCTGCAGGATCCCAGCGCGGTTCCTGAGGTTTGGCGCAGCTACTTCGATACGTTGCCGACTGTTGAAAGCACCATTGGCCCAGACACCCCTCACTCCGAGGTCATTCAGCACTTCGAGCGCCTTGGCCGAAATCGGCTCAAGGCGCGCCCCGAGAAAGTCTCCACCGAAATTTCCAGTGCCCATGAAACCCAGCAGATGCGGGTACAAGATTTAGTGGCGGCTTATCGCCACCGGGGCCACAAGCGCGCCGACATCGATCCCTTGGGTATGATGGAACGTCCTCACATGCCGGTGCTGGATCTGGCTTACCACAATTTGTCGCCAGCCAGTCTGGATGAAACCTTTCAGACCGGCACATTCCACTATGGCGACGGGGCTGCCAAGCTCAGAGATTTGGTCGACGCCCTTGAGAGCACCTATTGTGGTTCCATTGGCGCTGAATACATGCACATTGTGGATGCCCGTGAGCAGCTTTGGGTGCAGCAGCGCCTAGAGAGTGCGCGAGGCAAGCCTCAGTTTGACGAGAATCAAAAGCAGCGCATTCTCGAACGCTTGATCGCTGCCGAAGGACTAGAAAAGTATCTGCATCGACGGTACCCAGGCACCAAGCGGTTTGGTCTTGAGGGTGGCGAAAGCCTGATTCCCATGCTGCACGAGCTGCTGCAGCGTCTTGGCACTCACGGGGTTCGCGAATCGGTGATTGCCATGGCACACCGGGGTCGCCTCAATGTTTTGGTAAACGTGCTGGGCAAAAATCCGGGCGAGTTGTTCGACGAATTTGACGGTCGGGTACAAAGTGAAAACGGCTCTGGAGACGTCAAGTACCATCAGGGCTTTTCATCCAATGTGATGACCCCGGGTGGCGAGATGCACCTAGCGCTGTCGTTCAATCCCTCGCATTTGGAGATCGTTGCGCCAGTGGCAGAAGGCTCTGTGCGCGCGCGCCAAGATCGTCGTAAAGACTACGCCGGAGACTTGGTCGCTCCGATCATCATTCATGGCGATGCCGCGTTTGCGGGTCAGGGCGTAGTGATGGAAACCTTCCAGATGTCACAAACCCGCGGCTTTAAAACCGGCGGCAGTGTTCACATCATCGTAAATAACCAGATCGGATTTACCACGCACAAGCAGATAGACGCCCGGTCCACCGAGTACTGTACCGAGGTGGCGAAGATGATTCAGGCGCCGATTCTGCACGTAAACGGCGATGACCCAGAAGCCGTTATTTTTGCGACGCAGCTGGCCGCGGACTATCGCATGGAATTCCGCAAAGACGTGGTGATCGATCTGATCTGTTATCGCCGTCGAGGTCACAATGAAGCGGAAGAGCCCATGAAGACCCAGCCACTGATGTATCAGAAGATCCGTGGGCAAAATACCGTGTGCGCGGCGTTCAGTGACAAGATGGTAGCTGACGGGATTGTGCAGACGGACGCGATCGACGCGATGACCGAACGTTATCGCACACGATTGGAGTCTGGTGAGAGTGTGGCGCTGGATCTGGTGCACGAGCCGGACACCAAGCTGTTTGTCGACTGGGCGCCGTATCTGGGTTCAAGTTTGGATGCGCCGGCAGACACCCGTTTTGACAACACAGCTTTTCAAGAGCTGTCCACTCGCATGGAAAGCCTGCCTGACGGCTTTGTCCTGCATCGGCAGGTGAGTAAAATTTTGGAAGATCGCCATCGTATGGCCGCAGGCGCGATGTCGGTTAATTGGGGCATGGCGGAGGTTATGGCCTACGCGACGCTAGTCGATCAGGGTTATCCAGTGCGGCTAACGGGCCAAGACGTGGGTGTGGGCACGTTCTCCCATCGGCACGCCGCTCTGCACAATCAGAAAGACGGCTCGCGTTTGATTCCTTTGAATCGGCTTCGCGAGGACGTCACCTTTGATCTTTACGACTCACTGCTATCTGAAGAGGCCGTGCTCGCTTTTGAATACGGCTATGCGACCACGACGCCCGGTACCCTTGTGGTTTGGGAAGCTCAATTTGGTGACTTTGCCAATGGTGCGCAGGTCGTTATTGATCAGTTCATTAGCTCGGGTGAAACCAAGTGGGCTCGCCTGTGTGGATTAACCATGCTGTTGCCCCATGGCTTCGAAGGGGCAGGGCCTGAGCACTCGTCAGCGCGGCTCGAGCGCTTTTTGCAGCTTTGTGCGGAACGCAATATGCAGATCTGTGTGCCATCAACGCCAGCGCAGGTGTATCACATGTTACGACGTCAGGCGATTCGACCGGCCCGAAAGCCGCTGATTGCGATGACGCCCAAAAGCCTGCTGCGACACAAACTGGCGGTTTCCACAGTCGATGAGTTATGCGACGGCCAGTTCCAGTTAGTGATCGGTGAAACAGAGGTCCTGCAGAGCAAAAAAGTGAAGCGGGTTGTGCTGTGCAGCGGCAAGGTCTTTTACGATTTGTGGGAAGCTCGAGCGGAACAGGAACTGGACAACGTCGCGATCGTGCGCATTGAGCAGCTCTATCCGTTTCCAGACGAAGATCTGCTGCAAGAGCTCAGCGAATTCGACAAAGTGGAACAGGTGATCTGGTGTCAGGAAGAGCCCATCAATCAAGGCGCTTGGTTTTCGATACAACACCGTATTCGGCGTGTGATCAATCGGCTCGACAATGTGCCCTCGCTGCACTACGCCGGCCGCGAAGCCTTTGCCGCTCCGGCGGTGGGTTACGCCAGTGTGCACAACGAACAACAGCAACAACTCGTTCAAACCGCTCTCACAGAAGAGCCCCGTGACGATATGGAGAATGGACACTAAGCATGGAAATTAAAGCACCAATTTTTCCGGAGTCGATTGCAGATGGCAGTGTTGCCCAATGGCACCACCAGCCAGGCGATTTTGTTGCCAGAGATACCTTGTTGGTTGATATCGAGACCGACAAAGTGGTAATCGAAGTTTTTGCCCCCGAAGATGGCGTGCTGCAAAGCATCCTCAAAGCCGAAGGCGAAACCGTTCTGTCAGAAGAGCCTATTGCGAACTTTGAACCCGGTGCAGCAGCAGGCGATGGCGCGTCGGCGGCTGAACCGGCGGTAGCAGAGTCCCCGGCAGATGGCGATCGCTTCGCCAGTCCTGCGGCGAAGAAAATGGCGGCAGAGGCGAATTTGGACATTACCGGCGTGGCCGGTAGCGGCCGAGACGGCCGAATCACCAAGGAAGACGTGGCCAGCGCCTTGGCGTCAGGCCCGGTAACGGAAGAACCCGCTCCTGCTCCTGCTGCACAAGCGTCGACGCCGGCAGCGAACGCGCCTGCAGCGTCGTTGAGCGACGCCGACGAAGAGCGAGTAGAGCGCAGAGTGCCCATGACGCGACTCCGCGCCAGTGTGGCCAAACGCTTAGTCGAAGCACAGCAAAACGCAGCCATGTTGACTACGTTTAACGAAGTCGACATGCAGCCCATCATGCAGTTACGCAAACGTTATCAAAACGAATTCCAGTCGGCGCATAACGGCACCAAGCTTGGTTTTATGTCCTTCTTTGTGCGAGCGGCCACCGAGGCGCTGAAGCGGTTCCCATCGGTTAATGCCAGTATCGACGGAAATGACATTGTGTATCACGGTTACTACGACATCGGCGTTGCGGTTTCGACCGAACGCGGCTTAGTCGTTCCCGTTGTGCGTGACGCGGACGCCTTGGGCTTAGCACAAATTGAGGACCAGATTATGGCCTATGGTGAAAAAGCGCGAGCCGGCAAGCTGGGTCTTGAGGACATGGCCGGTGGCACGTTCACCATTTCGAACGGGGGAATCTTTGGTTCTATGATGTCCACACCCATCCTGAATGCGCCGCAAACCGGGGTGCTGGGTATGCACAACATTCAAGATCGCGCAGTGGTCGTTGACGGCGAGATCGTGATTCGGCCTATGATGTATCTGGCACTCTCTTACGATCATCGATTGATTGATGGCCGCGAGGCAGTGCAATTTTTGGTGGCGATTAAAGGCATGCTGGAAGACCCAGCACGCATCCTGTTGGAGCTTTAAGATGAGTAACACTTACGATGTGATCGTCATTGGCGGTGGCCCAGCGGGCTATCACGCTGCCATACGCGCCGCTCAGCTCGGCATGAATACAGCCTGCATTAACATGATGGTGGATAAAGAAGACAAGCCCGTTCTGGGCGGCACCTGCCTGAACTGGGGCTGTATTCCTTCGAAAGCACTTTTGGATGCGTCACATAAGTTTGTCGAGGCGCAGCACGATTTCGCGGATATGGGCATTAAAACCGGTAAAGTCAGTGCCGATGTGCCCCGCATGATTGCCCGCAAGGACGAAGTGGTCGCGGGCCTCACGGGCGGGGTTGCTGCACTGTTTGACGGCAATGGCGTCACGTCGCTTGCTGGCAAGGGGCGCCTATATGCGAACCGACAAGTGGGCTATACCCCACACGGCGGTGAAGAACAGATGCTGCAGGCAGAACACGTGATTTTGGCGCCCGGTTCCGTGCCGGTGGAAATTCCTCCGGCACCGTTGAGCGGCGACCTGATTGTAGACTCCACCGGCGCGTTGGAGTTCAAGCAGGTACCCAAGCGTTTAGGCGTCATTGGTGCCGGCGTGATCGGTTTAGAACTTGGCAGCGTCTGGAATCGATTGGGGTCGGAAACCATCGTACTCGAAGCGATGGACGAATTTTTGCCCATGGCAGATCATCGTATCTCTCGTGATGCGAAGCGCATTCTGACCAAACAAGGTCTGGACATACGCATGGGTGCCCGGGTTACCGGTACCGAAGTCAAGGGCAGCGGTAAAAGCAAATACGTTTGTGTGACCTATCAAGACAAAGACGGAGAACACACCCTGGAGTTTGATCGTCTGATCGTCGCTGTGGGGCGTCGACCCTATACCGAAGGGTTGCTGGCACCGGATTCCGGCGTGAATCTGGATGAGCGCGGATTTCTCTACGTCAACGATCTCTGTGCGACAGATGCGACAAACGTTTACGCGGTAGGGGATGTTGTGCGAGGGCCGATGTTGGCGCACAAAGGCATGGAAGAGGGCATCATGGTTGCCGAGCGCATCGCCGGCCACAAACCCTTGGTCAACTACGACACGGTGCCCAGCGTCATTTACACCCACCCTGAAATTGCGTGGGTGGGGAAAACCGAACAACAGCTCAAGAGCGACGGCGAAGAATTTAATGTGGGGAGTTTCCCCTACGCGGCCAACGGCCGAGCGCTGGCGGCAGGGGAAAACGAAGGGATGATACGTGTCATCGCAGACGCTCAGACGGACCGCATTTTGGGCGTGCACGTCATCGGTGCGCAGGCATCCGAACTGATCGCCCAGGCGGTGATCAGTATGGAGTTCAGTGCGTCGGCAGAGGACCTGGGCTTGATCATGTTCGCGCACCCCACGTTGTCAGAGGGTATGCATGAAGCGGCGCTGAGTGCGCGCGGCCATGCGATTCATACAGTTAATCGAGTGAAGCGGGGCTAACCGTCCCGTTTTTTTCAGTGTTTGTCGATGTTACATCGATGTCACACCAAACGGCGCTCATGTCGTTTGGTGAAACAGTAAAGGGAGGATGAAAACACCATGAATCTACACGAGTATCAGGCCAAGGGTCTGTTTGCGCAGTACGGCTTACCCGTTTCAGAAGGGTATGCGGTAGACACCGCGGATGAGGCCGTTGCAGCAGCACAAAAAATCGGCGGCGATCGCTGGGTGGTCAAGGTGCAGGTTCATGCAGGTGGCAGGGGTAAGGCTGGTGGTGTCAAGTTAGCGGACTCGCTTGAGGAAATACGCGCCTTTGCCGATCAGTGGATTGGCAAGAACCTCGTTACGATTCAGACCGACGAACACGGTCAGCCCGTCAGCAAGATCTACGTTGAAAGCTGCACCGACATCGAACGAGAGCTTTACCTCAGTGCGGTGATTGACCGAGGCAGTCGCCGAGTGGTGTTTATGGCATCTACCGAAGGTGGCGTCGAAATCGAACAAGTGGCCGAAGAAACCCCTGAGAAGATTCTCCGCGCAACCATCGACCCAACGGTGGGCGCTCAGCCCTATCAGGGCCGAGAGCTGGCATTTAAACTCGGGTTGGAAGGCGCTCAAATTCGACAGTTTGCTAATCTTTTCATGGGTTTAGCGAAGCTTTTTGAGGAAACAGATTGCTCTCTGCTCGAGATTAACCCGTTAGTCGTCACGACGGACGGTGACATTCACTGCCTAGACGCGAAAATCAACATCGACGGCAACGCGCTGTATCGTCAGCCTGCCATCGCTGAGATGAACGACCCAAGCCAAGAGGACGAGCGCGAGGCCCAAGCCGCCGAGTACAGCCTCAACTACGTGGCGTTGGAAGGCAATATTGGTTGCATGGTCAACGGTGCCGGTCTGGCCATGGGGACCATGGACTTGGTGAAGCTGCATGGTGGTAATCCGGCCAACTTCCTAGACGTTGGCGGCGGCGCGACCAAGGAGGCGGTAGCGGAAGCGTTTAAGATCATCCTATCCGATTCGGCGGTAAAAGCCGTATTGATTAACATCTTTGGCGGTATTGTCAGTTGCGCGACGATTGCCGAGGGCATCATTGGTGCGGTTCAAGAGGTGGGTGTAGAAGTGCCCGTCGTGGTGCGTTTTGAAGGCAATAATTCTGCATTGGGTCGTCAAACGCTGGCGGACAGCGGTTTGAACATTATCCCCGGTGATTCACTGGTAGACGCGGTCGAAAAGGCCGTAGCAGCGGCTGGAGGTCAAGCATGAGTATTTTGATCAACAAAGACACCAAGGTCATTTGCCAAGGTTTTACCGGGTCACAGGGCACTCTACACAGTGAGCAGGCGTTGGCATACGGCACCCAGCTTGTGGGCGGCGTGACGCCGGGCAAGGGCGGCACAACGCATCTGGGTCTGCCGGTTTTCGATACAGTAGCCGACGCAGTAGCTCAAACTGGCGCGACGGCCAGCGTAATTTACGTGCCAGCGAGCTTCTGCAAGGACTCCATTTTGGAAGCCCTGAACGCAGGCATCGAACTCATTGTTTGCATCACAGAAGGTATCCCAACCCTGGACATGCTGGCGGTGAAAGCGCGCATTGAGCAAAGTGGCGCGCGCATGATCGGCCCCAATTGCCCGGGTGTGATCACGCCCGGCGAATGCAAGATAGGCATCATGCCAGGAGATATTCACCTGCCCGGCAAAGTCGGCATCGTGTCGCGTTCCGGAACCCTGACTTATGAAGCGGTCAAACAGACTACGGATCGTGGTTTTGGCCAAAGTTCCTGCGTTGGTATTGGCGGTGACCCGATTCCAGGCAGCCACTTTATTGACATATTAGAGCTGTTTGAAAAAGATCCGGCGACCGAAGCCATTGTGATGGTGGGTGAGATTGGTGGCAACGCTGAAGAAGAGGCCGCTGCCTACATCAAGGCGCATGTGACCAAGCCGGTAGTGGGCTATATCGCGGGCGTTACCGCGCCTCCTGGAAAGCGCATGGGCCATGCTGGCGCCATCATTGCCGGTGGCAAGGGCACCGCGGACGATAAATTTGCCGCGCTGCAAGACGCTGGCGTCCGCACCGTTCGCAGTCTGGCGGAAATTGGCGACGCTTTGGCCGACGTGACCGGCTGGAGCTAAGGCGCCTTGCTCTCGCGTTTCAGGGGCATTGGCCCCTGAAACGCTTGAATTCCCCCGGGCAATCCCCATCTTTCTGCGCATACGAGATCTCACTAGCGCAGAGGGGAAGAACGCCACATGAGCGATACGCAGTCCGAAAACCAGTCCGAAACTCTTAATTTTCAAACCGAAGCCAAACAGCTGCTGCAGCTGATGATTCACTCGCTGTATTCTAATCGCGAGATTTTTCTTCGAGAGCTCATCTCCAACGCATCAGACGCCATCGACAAGCTGCGTTTTCGATCCATTGAAGAGCCTGCCTTGATTGGCGATGACGGTGATTTTCATATCGACGTCACCTTCGACAAAGACGCTGGTACGTTGACCATCGCGGATAACGGCATTGGTATGTCAAGAGAAGAGGTGATCGCCCATCTTGGCACCATTGCCAAATCCGGCACGGCAGAGTTTCTCGCCAATCTTACCGGTGATCAAAAGTCCGACTCCCAGTTGATTGGTCAGTTCGGTGTCGGTTTTTACAGTGCCTTCATGGTGGCCAAGGAAGTGGAAGTGCTAACCCAAAGCGCTGGCGGCGGCGATGGGGTGCGTTGGCGCTCTGCCGGCGAAGATGCCTACAGCCTTGATGTCGCCGAAGGCCTTCCTCGAGGCACCCAAGTCGTTTTGCATTTGCAAGAAGACGCGCTGGAATATGCCGAAGATGCTCGTCTACGTCACATTGTCACTCGGTACTCCGACCACATCGGTGTGCCCGTGCGCATGTTCTCCCAGCCCGGCTACGGTGCGCCTGAAGACGAAGAGTTTGTGTCTGAGCTGGAAGGCGTCAACTCTGCTCAAGCGCTGTGGACCCGCTCCCGCTCGGAAGTCGAAGACGAGGAATACAAAGAGTTTTATAAGCATGTCTCCCACGATTTTGAGGACCCTCTCAGCTGGAGCCATAATCGGGTAGAAGGCAAGTTCGAGTACACAAGCCTGATCTATTTGCCCAAGCGCGCGCCATTCGATTTGTACAACCGCGAGATGCCCAAAGGTCTGAAGCTCTACGTGCAGCGCGTCTTCATCATGGACGATGCGGATCAATTTTTGCCCCTGTACCTGCGCTTCGTTAAAGGTGTTATCGATTCCAACGACCTGCCGCTGAACGTGTCACGTGAGATTTTGCAGCAAGACGAACGGGTCACATCCATCCGCAATGCTGTGACCAAGCGTGTGCTGAGCATGCTGGAAGACATGGCGAAGAAGGACCCTGAGCAGTATCAGTCGTTCTGGGACGAATTCGGCGAAGTCATCAAAGAGGGTGCCGGTGAAGACTTTGCCAACCGCGCGGCGATCATGAAGTTGCTGCGTTTTGCGTCCACATCTGGCGAAGGCAAAGTCAAGAATGTGGGTCTGGACGATTATTTAGCCCGCAAAGAAGATGATCAGGAAAGCATTTACTACATCTGTGCCGAAACCTATGAAACCGCCAGCCGCAGCCCGCACCTCGAAATCTTCAAGGACAAAGGCGTGGAAGTGCTGGTGATGTTCGATCGAATCGACGAGTGGCTGATGAGCTCGCTGACCGAATACGAAGGGCTACCCTTTGTCGATGTGATGCGCGGTGACGTCGCCTTGCCCGGTGAAACCAAGACCGACGATGACAACGATGACAAAGAAGTCGAAGAACATCCGCTGACCGAGCGCATTCAGGCCGTCATCGGCGAGAAAGTTGAAGGCGTGCGACCGTCCAAGCGGCTGACCGACTCCCCCGCATGCTTGGTGTTGTCAGACTTCGGTGTGGGCATTCAGATGCGCAAAATTCTCGAAGCCAGCGGGCAATCGATGCCTGAGAGCAAACCATTCTTCGAGTTCAATGCCGAGCACCCCTTACTGCACCGCCTAGACACCGAAGTGGACGAAGATCGTTTTGCCGAACTGGTCGAGCTGCTGTTCGATCAAGCCAGTTTGGCAGAAGGCGGCACGTTACAGGATCCAGCGACCTACGTATCAAGGATGAATCGTCTGCTGATGGACCTTTTGCCGCCGAGCGAGAGCTAGCGGCATATCTATCCGGCCAACAAGCCGTCACAATGACGGCTAACCCTCTTTGCTTGGTTAGTGAGATGGAAGTAGCCATAGTCGGTGGTGGAAATTTCGGGACCGCCATCGCAAATATCATTGCCCGAAACGGTCATACCACCCATCTGTGGATGCGTGATCCTCAGCAGGTCGCGCAAACCCTGCAGGCCCGAGAGAATCTGCGCTATCTGCCAGGTCATCCTTTAGAGCCCGGGGTCCTGCCAACCGCAGACCTTAGGCAGGCTACTCAATCCGCCAACCTGATCTTTGTTGCCGTCCCCAGCGCAGGTTTCGCTTCCGTTTGCCAAGAGATGGCGGCTTTTATTCAACCTGAAGATGTGCTGATCAGCGCAACGAAAGGAATAGAACCTGACGGGTTCCGACTGATGAGCCAACTGTTGAGCGACCTCACACCGAGTCAGCACGTGGGCGCAATTTCGGGACCAAACTTGGCCGAAGAAATTGCGGAACAGCAGTACGCCGGTACGGTCATTGCCACCCATCATCAGGCCGATGCGCTGCTCGTGCAGGAGGTCATGCGCAACGACACGCTTCGTGTGTATCCCAGCGCCGATGTGTATGGCGTGGAACTGGGTGGCGCGTTGAAAAACATATACGCCATCGTTTGCGGGTTGGCAGCGGGGTTGGAGGTCGGTCAAAACACCATCGGTTTGCTGGTTACTCGGGCATTGGCGGAAATGAGCCGTTTCGCCGTGTCTATGGGAGGCAACCCGTTTACCTTTTTGGGGCTCGCGGGTGTCGGCGATTTGCTGGTGACCTGTACATCGCCGCTGAGCCGCAATCATCAGTTGGGGACCTGTATCGCCAAGGGAATGTCGTTGGACGAAGCCGCAGACTCCTTGGGCAAACTGGCGGAAGGGGTGAATACCCTGCGCTTGGTGCATGCCAAAAGCCGCGAGTTAGATGTCTACATGCCCTTGGTAGACGGCTTGTACAGCATTCTTTTTGAGCAGCGCGGTATCACCGAAGTCATCAGTACGCTGATGGGTAACAGCGAGGGCGCAGATGTGGAATTTGTGGACCCATCGCGTTGGCAGTAACCGAACACGTGATTGTAGGCGAGTTAATTGAACGCGTTTACCGGCGCTTTGAGCACGCACCACTGGCCTATGGGCACGGTACCGACAACGCTTGGGATGAAGCGGTCTACTTGGTTTTGGGCGTTACCGGCTGCGCTGACGATGAATCGTCGCTGCAGTTGCCGGTTGCGTCAGCAGACTACCAGCGCGTCCATCAGCTGGCAGCGCGCAGAATCGAAGAGCGTGCTCCGTTGGCACACTTGCTCGGCGAATGCCGCTTTATGGGCGAACGGTTCTTAGTGGAGCCCGGTGTGATGATTCCTAGGTCTCCCATCGGCTACCTGCTGGGCGAGCCACTGCACGCATGGCTTGGGCCAAACACCAAAAAAATCGTCGATCTTTGTGCCGGTGTCGGGTGTTTGGGCATCTTGGCTGCTCAGCGTTACCCCCAATCCCACGTAACTCTGGTGGAGTTGGATGCTCGGGCTGCTAGCTTGGCCCAGCAAAATGTGGCTCTGCACAATCTTGGTGATCGAGTTCACGTTGTGCAGGGCGATGCCTGTCAGTGGCTGGCGGAGCAGACGGACCAGTGGGATTTGATTCTGACCAATCCGCCCTACGTAGACGCACCCGATATGAAATCACTACCAGAGGAATACCGACACGAACCGGTGCTTGGGTTAGCGGCCGGCGAAGACGGTTTGAGCTTGGTTGATCGGTTTCTGCCAGAGCTGGCAGAGCGGTTAGCAGCTGATGGGGTGTTTCTCTGCGAAGTGGGAGCCAGTGCACCGGCCATGCAGCGCAAGTATCCAGACTTACCGATTCAGTGGTTGGAGCTGCCTAAGGGTGGCGAGGGGGTGTTTCTCTTTGAGTCTCGGAAAAGATAACTGCTGTCGAAACACTAAGCCAGGTGCGGCTCATGTCCTGATCTCGTCTTGAAGGGCCATAGGATGCTTCGTAGGGAAGCGACGTAGGAGATTTAACCGTTCGGTGCCTTTTTACTTGATGCTTACCGCACACAACCCAGATAATGTTGCGCAGTGACAGCATTTTTCGTTTCCCTTGATCAGGTAGCGAACCTCAGCAACAGAGCAGCACATGGCAGCAAATACCTTCGGTTCACTTTTTACCGTGACCACCTTTGGCGAAAGCCATGGACTGGCCCTGGGCGCTATTGTCGATGGTTGCCCGCCGGGACTGCCTCTAACCGAAGAAGACCTGCAGCCGGATCTGGATCGGCGTAAGCCCGGTCAGTCCAAATACACGACGCAACGCCGAGAGGGCGATCGCGTAGAGATTTTGTCCGGTGTTTTTGAAGGTGTGACAACAGGCACACCCATCGGTCTGTTGGTGCGTAACGAAGACCAAAAAAGCAAAGACTACGGCGCGATTAAGGACGTGTTCCGGCCGGCCCATGCTGACTACACCTATCACCATAAATACGGGGTGAGGGACTATCGCGGCGGCGGTCGCTCGTCTGCGCGTGAAACCACCATGCGTGTGGCGGCGGGCGCCATAGCGAAGAAATATCTGGCCTCTCATACGGGCATTTCGATCAAGGGCTACTTGTCCGGTATCGGTAGCCTGCGGCCTGAGCCTGTTGATTTGAGTATCGTGGACGACAATCCGTTTTTCTGCCCTGATGCGTCCATGCTGGACGATATTGCCGCGCTGATTGACGAGGTGCGTAAAGATGGAGACTCCATTGGTGCGGAAGTGTCCGTGATCGCCAGCGGGGTTCCCGTGGGTCTGGGCGAACCGGTATTTTCCCGACTGGATGCGGATTTGGCGGGGGCGCTAATGGGCATCAATGCTGTGAAAGGTGTTGAGGTGGGTGATGGTATGCGGGTATCGAACCAACGCGGCACCGAACATCGCGATGAGATGACTCCCAATGGTTTTACGAGCAACCATGCCGGTGGCATCCTGGGCGGCATCTCCTCGGGCCAAGACATCGTACTGCGTATGGCGCTGAAACCCACCAGCAGTCTGACCAATCCGGGTCAGTCCATTGATCGCTTTGGTAATCCGGTGGAGGTAGTCACCAAGGGGCGTCACGATCCCTGTGTCGGCATCCGCGCAACGCCCATCGCTGAAGCTATGGTTGCCTTGGTACTGATAGACCATCTGCTGCGTCATCGTGGCCAGATGGGCCGTGAGGCAGGCTTGCTGCCACCTCAGGTCGACGCGTAATTCTGCAGCACCGCCAAGAAGGCCGTTGCACTGTTCGATAGCGTGCGTTTGGCATGAATCACCGAACCCAGCGTTCGGGTGATCGGGGCGCAGTCTGGGCTAAGCTGATTGAGACCGGCCGCCATGGTTTTGGGTAGCACGCTCCAGCCAACTCCCACGCTCACCAACATGCTAATGGTCTCTAGATAGTTAGTAGACAGTGCCGGTTGAAGGCTCAGTCCCTCGGTGGCGAAACGCTGGGTGACAATTCTGCCGGTGAACGTGTTCGGTCCCGGCAAGATACAGGGCAGCGCCGCAAGCTCATCAAGGGACGTGACCGCAGGCAGAGGTGTCGCGTTGACAAAGCAAAGTGGGTCTTGCCAGATGGTTTGCGTGGCCAGTTCCGGCTGAGCTTCGTCAACAGCAGGATTCAGGGTGACGACAGCCAACTCGATGGTGCCGGATCTCACAAGGTTGTAAGCCACTTCCGAGTCTTCAAACTGAATGTCCAGCTCAACGTCAGGGTAGGCCTTGGTGAAAGCTTGTAGCACTGGTGCAAGACGATGCAAGCCAATATGGTGAGACGTGGCCATACTCAGCCGGCCGCTGACAGATTGGGCTAAATTGCCGACATCCCGCTCCATGTCCTTGGACAAGTCAAGCATGGCAGTGGCCTTACCTACCAACAGCTCCCCGGCAGGCGTCAATCGCACACGTTTACCCAATCGGTCGAAAAGTGTCACCCCCAGCCGGCTTTCGAGCGACTGTATGCGCTTGCTCATCGCTGGCTGGCTGATGTGCAGCTGCTCTGCAGCGGCAGAAAAGGAGCCCAAGCGGGCGACATGTATGAAGGAATCGAGTTCGTCCAGGTGCATGGCGACAGAATGCTGATTAAAGACGTTCAGTATGCCTATTAGTATTTCTAAAAGTTATACAAAATATAAAAAATATCGAATTGTTTTATGGTGAGGCCCAGCCTAGACTGCGCGAAATTTTGGAGGGTATCGACATGTCTTCAGAGCCAAAAACACTTTACGACAAGATTTGGGCGGCACACGAAGTGGGCCGCCGTGCCGACGGTAACTCCCTGTTATATATCGATTTACAGTTGCTGCACGAAGTGACGTCGCCCCAGGCCTTTGAGGGTTTACAGTTGGCCGACCGGCCGTTGTGGCGTGTAGACGCGAACTTGGCGACGCCAGATCATAATGTTCCAACCTCTGGGCGCGAACTTGGATTCGCTGGCATTACCGACGAAGTGGCGCTGGAGCAAGTGGTCACCCTAGATAAAAACTGCAAAGCCTTTGGCGTGCAACAGTTTGAAATTCTGGATCCTCGTCAGGGCATCGTTCACGTTGTGGGACCGGAGCAAGGCGCGACCATGCCGGGGATGACTGTTGTCTGCGGAGATTCGCACACCTCTACGCACGGTGCATTTGCTGCCTTGGCCCAAGGCATTGGTACGTCGGAAGTCGAGCATGTGATGGCGACCCAGTGTCTGGTGCAGAACAAGGCCAAGAACTTTGCGGTCAATGTCACCGGCGCGCTCACCGACGGCGTCACCGCCAAGGACCTCGTGCTAGCCATTATCGGTCGATTGGGCACCGCTGGGGCGACAGGGCACACCATTGAATATCGCGGCGAAGCCATTCGCCAGTTGTCGATGGAAGGTCGGATGACCTTGTGCAATATGAGTATTGAGGCCGGTGCGCGAGCGGGTCTGGTGGCAGTGGATGATACGACCATCAGTTATCTTCACGGTCGGCCTTTTGCCCCGAAGGGTGAGCAGTGGAATCAGGCCGAAGATTACTGGCGCACCTTGGTCTCCGACGAAGAGGCGGTATTTGATGCCTCCATCACAATTGATGCGAGCGCCGTGGCCCCTCAAGTCAGCTGGGGCACGTCGCCGGAAATGGTAGCGGGCATTGATGAACAGGTGCCCGATCCTGCGGAGATGAGCGATGCGGTGCAAGCGGAGTCGACAGGTCTAGCGCTGAAGTACATGGATTTGAGCGCACATCAAAAAATTACTGATATCGCGATTAGTCGGGTGTTTATTGGGTCGTGTACCAACGCGCGGATCGAAGATCTGCGATCCGCGGCGGCCCAGATTCGTGGCGGCAAGGTATCCCCCAATGTGACTGAAGCCTTGGTGGTGCCGGGTTCGGGCTTGGTCAAAGCCCAAGCCGAAGCCGAGGGGCTTGCTGAGCAGTTTACGCAAGCTGGCTTTCAGTGGCGTTCGGCGGGCTGCTCCATGTGCTTGGGTATGAACCCGGATCAACTGGGTGAGGGCGAGCACTGTGCCTCGACATCCAATCGTAACTTTGAAGGTCGACAGGGCTACGGTGGACGAACCCACTTAGTGAGTCCGGCCATGGCGGCAGCAGCAGCCATCCACGGTCGATTTGTCGATATTCGTGACGATCAACAGGGAGAAGGCTAGTGGACGCATTCACTCAACTGAACGGGCTGGTGGCGCCACTGGATCGTGCCAACGTGGACACCGACCAAATCATTCCCAAACAGTATTTGAAATCGATCAAGCGCACAGGATTTGGCGACTACCTGTTCGATGCCTGGCGCTTTCTCGATCAGGGCACGATTGGCATGACGCCAAACGAGCGTCAGCTTAATCGCGAGTTTGCGTTGAATTTACCGGAATATCAGGGGGCTTCAATATTGATTGCCCGAGACAATTTTGGATGCGGTTCCTCACGGGAGCATGCTGTTTGGGCACTGAAGGAATTTGGTTTTCGTGCAGTCCTCGCCCCGAGTTTCGCCGATATTTTCTTTGGCAACTGCTTCAAGAACGGGGTGCTGCCCATCATTCTGCCAGCCGACGTGCTGGACGGTTTTTTCGAGCGGGCCGCTTCCGGGTTGCAGTTGTCGATTGATCTACAGGCTCAGACCGTAACCGATGGCGAGCAGGCGCATGGTTTCGAAATCGACTCGGCCCTCAAAGAAAAAATGCTCAAAGGTATGGACGACATCGATTTAACGCTGGCGGAAGCGCAGCTGATTCGCGACTTTGAAGTCGGGCATCGCCAGCGCCAACCCTGGTTATTTCGTGATTAAACGCTGATCTGAGGGTATCCCTTGGTTCACTCAAAAAGGATTCGATGTGAAAAAAGTATTAGTTCTCCCCGGTGATGGCATCGGCAAAGAGGTGGTGGCTCCGGCAGTCGAGGTATTACAGGTCGCCGCTCAGCAACAGGGCGTTGCTATCGAGTTGGAAGAGGCCTTAGTTGGCGGTGCAGCCATTGATGACTGTGGTATTCCGTTGCCTGAGACGACCTTGGAAAAGGCCAAAGCCGCGGACGCCGTATTGTTGGGCGGTGTGGGTGGCCCTAAGTGGGATGATCTGCCGACTGCTCAGCGTCCAGAGAAAGGCCTGCTGGGTCTTAGGCAAGAACTGGGCTTGTTCGCCAATTTACGTCCTGCGCTGCTGGCCAGTTCACTGGCCGGTGCTTCGTCACTGAAGCCAGAGTTGGTATCCGACCTCGACATTTTGATCGTGCGTGAGCTGACCGGCGGCATCTATTTCGGTGAGCCACGTGGGGTTGAGACGCGGGACAACGAGCGCGTGGGTTTCAACACCTTAGTTTACGCCGAACATGAAATTGAACGTATCGCCCGGGTGAGTTTTGATCTGGCCAGCAAGCGTAATGGTCGGCTTTGCAGCGTGGATAAAGCCAATGTGCTGGAAGTCAGTCAGCTGTGGCGCGAGGTGGTAACCAGTATCGCCAGCGATTACCCAGACGTTGAGCTGTCGCATATGTACGTTGACAACGCAGCCATGCAGTTGGTTCGCGCGCCTAAGCAGTTTGACGTGATCGTGACCGGCAACATGTTCGGTGACATCTTGTCTGATGTGGCGGCCATGCTCACCGGTAGCTTGGGCATGCTGCCGTCGGCGTCACTGTCTGCCAGTGGCGCGGGCATGTACGAACCTGTACACGGTACGGCTCCCGATATTGCGGGCCAAGATAAAGCCAACCCGTTGGCGACCATTCTCTCTGTTGGCATGTTGTTCCGTTACAGCCTGAATATGCCCGAAGCGGCGGACAACGTAGATCGCGCGGTGGCCAAGGTGCTCGCGGACGGTCATCGCACTGCTGATATTGCAGGGGATGATCAGGACGAAGCCGTGGGTTGTCGAACCATGGGTGAACTGGTGATCGAAAATCTTTAAGTCACAGAAAGAGGTTTTATTTAGGTAATGAGTACCCAAAAAACAGTCAACGTAGCCATCGCGGGAGCCTCTGGCGCCGTGGGCGAGGCCTTGGTGGACATTCTGCAGGAGCGCAAATTCCCGGTAGGTGAATTGGCGCTGTTGGCGTCGCCACGCTCCGAAGGGAAGCGTATTCAGTTCAACGGCAAATCTGTGCAAATACAGCGTCTGGACGCCTTTGACTTCAGCAATATCCAAATAGGGCTGTTCTCGGCCGGCGGTTCGGTGTCAGCGGAGTTCGCGCCGAAGGCGGCTGCTCAAGGCTGTATCGTGGTGGACAACACCTCGCACTTTCGTAATGACGACGACATTCCCTTAGTGGTGAGTGAGGTGAACCCCGAATGTGTTGCGGACTACGCACCTCGAAACATCATTGCTAACCCAAACTGCTCAACCATTCAGATGATGGTGGCGTTAAAGCCGATTCACGATGCGGTGGGTATAACGCGCATCAATGTGGCGACTTATCAGGCGGTATCAGGAGCGGGTGCCAGCGGTATCGAAGAGCTTGCGGGCCAAACCGCAAAGCTACTCAACGGTCAACCCATTGAACCCGGTAAGATGCCCGCGCAGATTGCGTTCAATGCGATTCCGCAAATCGATACCTTCCAAGAGAACGGTTACACACGTGAAGAAATGAAAATGGCGTGGGAAACCTGCAAAATTTTGCAGGATGACAGCATCGCCGTGAATGCTACCTGCGTGCGCATACCGGTTTTTTATGGTCACAGTGAAGCGGTTCACATCGAAACTCGGCAACCGTTGAGTGTTGATGATGCACGTGCTTTGCTCGCCGCTGCCCCCGGTCTCACGTTGCTTGGCGACCACGAACTCGCGACCCCAGTGGAACATGGGGCAGGAACTGATCCGGTGTTTGTTAGCCGGCTTCGAAAAGACATCTCTCACCCGAATGGGCTGAATTTGTGGGTGGTGGCAGACAACGTCCGTAAGGGCGCTGCGCTCAACAGTGTGCAAATTGCAGAGCTGCTTCTGGCACACCTGTAGCGAGTCCCGTCTCTGTGGGGTTCCACAGACGGTGTGTTGCCCTATAAAGTCGGCAAGAGGGAAGCGGATTTAACGCCAACGGGCGTGAGATAAAAGGGACAGTATTTTGCGCGTAAACATGTTCGTTAAGTTGTTTTGGGTCAGCCTGTTGATGCACGCATCTTTAAGCTTCGCCCAGTCAGAACCCATGGACTTCTTGGTGCCAGAGGTTTCTTCTGTGGTAGGTGAGCCGATTGAGGCCCAAATCAATCTTGGCCAATTGGACGCGCGATATGGCAGGGTCAGTGCGGTTTTGGGCGATAAAGAGTCGTTTGCGGCATTTGGGGTGGGGCGTTACCAAGTATTTGAGGCGCTGTCGTTGGATCTGCGTGACAACGCTGCCGGCGAATTCGTGCTTAGAATTTTCAGTGACCAACCGGTCTACGAACCCAGTCTGCGATTTGTTATAGAGGTCGAAGACGGCTCAGGTCTTCGCCAGATGCCCATCGAACTGTTACTTCCCACAGATGATGCGGTCGGACAAAAACGCCGACTCTTGCTTAGCCGACCAAACGACACACTGTGGCGAATTGCGAATCGAACGCGAGGCGATTCGGTGACCAATAATCAGCAAATGCTGGCGGTGCAGCGCCTCAATCCGGACGCGTTTCAGTCCAGCAATATCAATGGCCTCAAGCCATGGAATATGTTGTCACTGCCCTTGTATGAAGAGGCTGTAACGATTTCGCGTCGTCGCGCCGCAGAAGACGTCGCAGCACAAAATTCGAGTTGGCGATTGGCACAGGCGCTGGACGGCGTTGTTGCACCGCAAGAGCGCGAGCAGATACGCGACTACGGCGATGTCAGAATTACTGCGGTTGAAGAGCCCGATAGTGATTACGACGAGTCGTCTTATGCAGCAGCTGAAGCCAGTTCTATCGACGAATTTAGGGCCATGAAGCCGGCCAACGCGATGCGCGAGGCTACCTTAGAAGAAATCCCGGCAAGTAACGAGCTTGAAACTGCGGTAGTCGACGTTCGGCCGGAGGCGATGGCGACGCCTCCGCCAAGTACGCCGGTCGCGAATAGCATGAACGATCCGGAGGTGGCGGCTGACGCGTTTGATTTGGAAGAACTGGAAGCCCAAATTCGCAAAGAAGAAGCGGGCGTATTTTCACGACTTCTGGAATGGGCGATGACTTTCGAGGGTATGAGCATTCTTGCGGCGATTGTATTGGCTGTAGCGATTGTCTTGCTGATGCTCAGACGCCGAACTGCCCAGCAAGAGCAGGCGCTGGATGACGTATTGGGTAGTGGTGGCGAAGCAGAGGATGTGACGCCGCCAGAGAACCAGGACTCAGAAGACTCTACAGACCTGAGCGAGGCCGATGAAGACGTCTATACCACTCGGCTGAAATTAGCTGAGGCGTATATAGAAATGGGTGATGAAGACGGCGCGCGTGGCATGTTGGAAGAAGTGATCGCCGATGGCTCACCGGATCAGCAAGCGATTGCACGACGTATTCTGGATCGACTGGAAAACGGTGGCAGATAATTCGATCCAAACGAGTGATGAGGGTTCGCATCACTTCGCGTTTTGCGTTCAATATCGCGGTTCCGCTTTCAGCGGCTGGCAGCGGCAGCCAGATCAGTTGACCGTACAAGGTGAGCTAGAGCGTGCGCTGGGAACCATAGCCAATGCCGAGGTAGCAGTTCGCGCCGCCGGTCGTACCGATGCGGGTGTGCACGCCAGTGGCCAGATCGCCGGGTTTTCCACCCAAGCAGAGCGACCGGTTGCCCAATGGTTACGAGGCGTAAACGGCCTGACGTCAGACGACATCCATGTGGCATGGATCCGGCAGGTGAGCGCGGATTTTCACCCGCGGTTCGATGCGGTTTCTCGTCGTTATACCTATCTGTTTTATGATCAGGGTCGTGATAATCCGTTTCTGAATCATTTGGCCTGGTGTACCGATTCCTTGGACGACACCGCCATGCACACCGCCGCGCAAGTGCTACTGGGCGAGCATGATTTCAGCAGTTTTCGCGGTGCGGGATGTCAATCTCATACACCCATGCGGCGAGTCGATCGGTGCGAAGTGCGGCGTGAAGGGGATTGGGTCATCATGAATGTTGAGGCCAACGCCTTCTTGCTGCACATGGTCAGAAACATTGCCTCAGCTCTGCATCAGGTGGGGCATGGTGCTGGCAGCGCATTCCTGCGGGAGCTGCTGTTGCGACGAGATCGTCAGGGGTTGGGCGTCACCGGCCCGGCGCAAGGACTGTATTTGGCCGAAGTGTCGTATCCGACCTATGATTTTCCCGCCCCGCCTCGGGTGCCTCTCATTAGGCATAGGTGAGACATTGGACCTTTGTGAGGCTTTTGGACCTGCCGTACCAACATCCGTGCTTTGTGAGGCAGGGGTAAGCGTATAGAATTCGGCCATTCCCGGCGGCGCAAATCGGTCAGACAGGCTTTATCGATGAACTCCTTGTCCGTGCCATGGTGTAAAATTTGTGGCATCACAACAATGCAAGACTCTCTGGCCATGTGTGCTGCCGGCGTAGACGCCTTGGGCTTCAATTTTTACCCAAGCAGTGCGCGATACCTGGACGCAGACAAAGCCGTTGAAATTTGCGCGAAAACGAAAAGAGCCTTTCCTGAGGTGCAGCGGATAGGGTTGTTTGTCGATGCTCCGGCCGAGCAAGTGCGTCAGGTGGTGGGTTTGGTCGATTTGGACATGCTGCAATTTCATGGGGACGAATCGCCAGAGTATTGTGAGCAGTTCAATATGCCCTACATCAAGGTGCTGGGTGTGAGCGAAAAAACGGACTTCCCGGCCTTTGAGGCAGACTTCGCCAGTGCTTGGGCGCTGCTGTTGGATACCCATGACCCACAGATGAAAGGCGGCACAGGGCGCCGCTTTGATTGGACACTATGGCCCTCTAACGCGACAAGCCGATTGGTGTTGGCCGGTGGACTGAATGCGGAGAATGTCGCTGCTGCGGTGAAGCAAACCCACCCGTTTGGTGTGGACGTAGCCGGTGGTGTCGAGACTGAACATAAGGGTGTGAAAGACCACGCCAAGGCAAAGGCGTTCATTGAGAACGCAAAACTATTGGAAATGTAGATATGGCTGAACTAACAGTGGATTCAACACCGCCTGAAGGCTATGCCCAACCGACTCAAGGGGGGCACTTTGGTCAATTCGGTGGCCGATTTGTGGCGGAAACCCTGACCCATGCGCTGGATGGTCTGGCCGAGTTGTATGCTGGGCTCAAGGACGATCCCGAGTTCAAGAAAGAATTGCACGAAGACCTTGCTCACTTTGTTGGACGACCAACGCCCCTGTATCTGGCCGAGCGTCTTACCGCGTCCTTGGGTGGCGCTTCGATCTACTTAAAGCGTGAAGATCTCAACCACACAGGTGCCCACAAGGTGTGCAACACCATCGGCCAAGCACTGCTCGCCAAGCGCATGGGTAAGCCTCGAGTGATTGCGGAAACCGGCGCGGGTCAGCACGGCGTCGCGACAGCGACGGTGGCGGCGCGACTGGGTTTGGCCTGTGATGTCTATATGGGCGAAGAAGACGTGCATCGCCAAAGCCTTAACGTTTACCGCATGAAACTGATGGGCGCGAATGTCATTCCGGTGACTTCTGGGTCGAAGACGCTGAAGGATGCCATGAACGAAGCGATGCGCGACTGGGTAAGTAATGTCGACAACACGCACTACATTATCGGTACTGTGGCAGGTCCCCACCCGTATCCTATGCTGGTTCGAGATTTTGCGTCGATTATCGGCCAAGAGGCGCGTGCCCAAATGTTGCAGCAAGTCGGCAAGCTGCCGGATGTGGTTGTGGCCTGCGTGGGAGGTGGTTCAAACGCCATGGGCATTTTCCACCCTTTCATCGACGATGCCGATGTGGCTCTGGTGGGCGTAGAAGCAGGCGGTCATGGCCTGCACACCGGCTCACATGCAGCACCCTTAAACGACGGTAAAGTCGGTGTGCTGCACGGTAACCGGTCCTATCTGATGTCAGACGACGACGGACAGGTACTTGAAACCCATTCCGTGTCTGCGGGTCTGGATTACCCGGGCGTGGGTCCTGAACATGCGTATTTGAAAGACATCGGTCGAGCAACCTACGCGGCAGCGACGGATGACGACGCCATGGCCGCATTTCGTATGCTCAACCGCCAAGAGGGGATTTTACCGGCGCTGGAAACCAGCCATGCATTGGCGTGGGTGGTGGAAAATGCGCCGAAAATGCCTGGGCAAACCATTTTGGTAAACCTGAGCGGGCGCGGCGACAAGGATATTTTGACCGTTGCCGACATAGACGGCATTACCCTCTAATGACGGAAGCAAACTCAACATTCGGCGCCGGGCGCATCGCCCAGCAGTTCGAAGCCCTACGGAGCCAAGGAAAGAAGGCCTTGGTTACCTTTGTTACCGCGGGGGATCCTGGGCTCGATTTCACCGTGCCAGCCATGCACAGTTTGGTAGCAGGCGGGGCGAATCTGCTGGAACTGGGTATCCCCTTTTCTGATCCGGAAGCGGAAGGTCCGGCAATTCAGGCAGCCAATGAACGCGCACTGGCAAATGGTATGACTCTGGCAAAAGTACTGGATATGGTGGCCGAGTTTCGCCAGACCGATTCCGTCACGCCCGTGATTTTGATGGGGTATCTCAATTCGGTACTGGCCATGGCGGACTTTCCGCAACGCGCGAGCCAAGCCGGGGTCGATGGACTGATTATGGTCAACTTGCCCTTAGAAGAGGGCGCAGAACTTCAGCGAGCACTCAAGGCGGTGAATATTGACGTGGTCTGGTTGGTGGCACCGACCACATCCGATGCGCGGGCTCGAGACGTTGCGTCCAATGCCAGCGGATTTCTTTACTACGTGTCCTTGAAAGGAACAACGGGCAGTGGCTCGTTGGCCGTGGATGAGGTTGCAGAGCGCACTCGGTACTTGCGGACGTTAACGGATGTCCCGCTTTGCGTGGGTTTTGGGATCAAGGATGCCGAGACCGCAAGGGCAGTCAGTGAGCATGCAGACGGCGTTATCGTCGGCAGTGCCTTGGTGCAGCTTATGGCGGACAGTGCAGACGTCCCCGCCGCTACGGCGCGGCTACAGGCAGCCACCGGGGCGATCCGGCAAGGTATCGATGCCTGAGCACCCTAAGGATTTGTCGGGCTGGTTGAGTTACATCGGCCAGCAACATCCGAAGGGGATTGATATGGGCCTCGAGCGCTTTTCTCGCGTGCAGCACGCCCTCAACCTCAAACAACCTGCGCCGAGGGTGATCACGATCGCCGGCACCAACGGCAAAGGAAGTACCGCGAGAGTGACAGAGGCACTGTTGTTGGATGCGGGATACTCGGTGGGGACGACGTTGTCGCCCCATGTGTGGCGGTTCAACGAGCGTATACGTATTGACGGTGTCGAGGCCAGCGATGCCACGATCTGCAACGCTTTTGCTGCCATTGATGAGGCGCGAGATGACCTGCCGCTGACCTATTTCGAGTTCAGTGCTTTAGCCGCGCTTTTTTGCATGGCCCGGTCCAAGGTTGATATCGCCGTTCTCGAGATTGGTTTGGGCGGACGACTGGACGCCTTTAACGCAGTCGACGCGGATATTGCAGTGATTACCAGCATTGGCCTGGACCATCAGGCGTTTCTTGGTGATACGCGGGAGGTCATTGGTGGCGAAAAAGCGGGCATCTTGCGTGCCGGTCAACGCGTGGTACTGGGTCGAAACATGCCGGAAAGCGTCTACGCACGCTGTCGCATTCTGGGCCTGACGCCTAGCTGCTGGGGCGAAGACTTCTCCAGTCTCAATCGCGATGCTCAGTGGGTGTTTTCACGCCCTGATGGAGAAGCCATCACGGTGCCGCAAACGCGATTGGCAGCGCATAACGTAGCCGTTGCCTGTGAAGCGGTGGCCGACATGGTCGAGCTCAACGCTGAGCGAATTCTGCGCTGCGCGGATCTGGCCATTCCGGGAAGAATGGACATCCGCGAAGCCAACGATAGGGTTTGGGTGCACGACGTGTGTCACAACCCAGACGGGGGGCGCTTCTTTATGGGAGAGTTGGCGGCCAGAGGTATTGTTCCATCGTTTTTTATTTGCGCCATGCTGGCGGGCAAAGACCACCTCAGCTTTTACCAAGCCATCAACGACAAAGCCATTGGCGCACCCGGATGGGCCTTTATCGATAGTCAGAACGACAGAGCTCTGTCAGGGCAAACACTTGCAGATATTGTCGGGTTACCAGGTGCGGGTGTCGGCAACATGGGCCAGGCGATCGATCTGGCTCAGGTTCAAACGGGTCAGGGCGACGTAATCGTCATATTCGGCTCTTTTAGCGCTGTTGAGCAATCTCCTTGGCTGGCATGATAGGGCCATGAATGAAGTGACTCGATATCGTCTGATCGGCAGCGTGTTTTTACTGGCCATGGCAGCCATTTTTCTGCCGATGATTTTTGATTCGCCGGGGCCGTCTTTGCAAGAGATTGCCGCAGAAACGACCCCGAGGGACTCCGTGGCAGATGCAGGGCAGACCGGGTCTTTGGATGCTATCGATCCGAGTGACGAGGTGGATGAGATGATCGCCGAGATGCAGCAACAGCAGGCGACCCTCAATCAAGCTTTTGACGATTCTGATATGCAGAGTCAGATTCAGCAAATGCGGGATCAGGTAGACTCTGACGGCTACTGGATCGAGAACGGGACCCGCTTTGGCGAGCCCATTCTCAGGCCGATACGATCAGATACCAAGACTTTTGCGGTGCAGCTAGCGACCTTCGATGACCAAAGCAATGCGCGTAAATTACGCGAGCAAGTGCGGCAAAATGGCGACGAAGCGTTTATATCCCAGTACAAACAACGCAGCCTTGGCAGCGAAAAAGTGCGTTATCGGGTCGCGGTAGGGCCTATGCTAAGTCATACTCTGGCGAAGGAAAAACGAGCGTCTTATTCCCAAGAATATGGGGTTGAGGCGATCGTTGTGGCAATGTCCCAGTAGGGCATTCATACGGTGTTTCTAACGGTTGCTCAATAGTCGCTACGAGCGAGGAAAATGTCGCATCTCGATTACATCATTATCGGCATCGTTTTGTTGTCGTCTCTTTTTGGGTTCTCCCGAGGCTTAGTCAGAGAGTCTTTTTCGCTGGTCGCCTGGGTTTCGGCATTTCTTTTTGGCATCTGGTTTGGGCCGTCGCTTGCGGCGGAGTACGCCGAGTATCTTGGTGAAGAGCGGTTCGGGCAAATTGCCGCGTTTCTGATCGTCATTGTCGCCACGCTGGCATTGGCCAGCATGATTCAATGGGGGTTGGGTCAATTGGTGACTCGCACCGGGCTGAGTAGCACGGATCGGTTCCTAGGTTTGTTGTTTGGGGCTGCTAGAGGAGGGTTGGTGGTCACCATTCTGCTTATGGTCAGCCAGAGCCTGTTTTCAAACACCGATTGGTGGGCAGATTCCGAGCTAAAATACAATTTTTTGCAGTTCGAGGACGAGGTGCTGATGCTGGTGGATATCGCCAGCGACTCGTTAGAAGATCCTCCTCCTGCACCAGAACTCCCCAGTATCAATATGCCCGACTTAGCGCCACCTGATATCGAGATAGACGAAAATCTTGACGACGTGGACTACTTCGAAGACTAGCCCGTAAAGAAGAGAAGCCAATGTGTGGAATTGTAGGCATTGTTGCGCGCAACGAGGTTAAGCAGGACATTTATGATGCCTTGACCATTTTGCAGCACAGAGGCCAAGACGCGGCAGGAATGGTCACCAGCGATGGTAGACACTGTTACTTACGTAAGGACAACGGTCTGGTCAAGGATGTGTTCCAAGGCCAGCACATGCAGCGGCTGCAGGGCAATGTGGGGATCGGCCAGTGCCGTTACCCAACGGCAGGCTCGACCAGCTCGGCGGAAGCTCAGCCACTGTACGTGAATTCGCCCTACGGTATTGCGCTGGCTCATAACGGCAATTTGACGAATACCGAAGAGTTGATGAGTGACCTGTTTGCCGAAGATTTGCGGCATATCAATACCAACAGTGATTCTGAAGTGTTACTGAACGTGCTGGCCAACGAGCTTGGCATGCTTCACGCCATTGACCCCTCACCGACGGAGATGTTCAAAGCGGTTGGGGCGGTTCATCAACGGTGTCGCGGCGCGTATGCGGTTGTGGCCATGGTGATTGGGTCGGGTGTGCTCGGCTTTCGGGATCCCTACGGTATTCGGCCCTTGGTTTACGGCAGTCGCGAGGCGGAAAATGGCACGGAATACATGCTAGCGTCGGAATCGGTGGCCTTGGATATCTTAGGCTATACGCGAATCGGTGATGTGGCGCCGGGAGAAGCGATCTTTATTTCTAACGACGGTGAAATTTTCCGCCGTCAATGCGCCGCTAATCCACGCCTGGTGCCGTGCATTTTCGAGCATGTTTATTTTGCACGGCCGGACTCCATCATTGACGACATATCGGTCTACAAAAGCCGCTTACGCATGGGAGAGCACTTAGCACGAAAGATATTGAGTCAATATTCTCAGCAAGACCACGACATCGATGTGGTAATACCGATTCCCGATACGGGCCGAACCGCAGCACTGCCATTAGCCCATGAGTTGGGGGCCAAGTATCGCGAAGGTTTCGTCAAAAACCGCTACATCGGCCGGACCTTTATCATGCCGGGACAAAAACAGCGCCGGGATTCGGTGCGCCAGAAACTCAACGCCATTGATCTTGAATTCAAAGACAAGAACGTGCTTTTGGTCGACGATTCCATTGTGCGAGGCACGACGATTACGCAAATCATTCAGCTGGCTCGCGAAGCGGGTGCGCGCAAGGTGTACATGGCCAGCGCAGCTCCCGCCCTGCGCTATCAGAACGTTTACGGTATCGACATGCCGGCTCGAGACGAGTTCGTGGCGCATCAGCGGACGGAAGCCGAGGTCGCCAAGATGATCGGTGCCGATTGGTTGGTTTACCAGTCCATTGAAGATCTGAAGAAAAGTTGTCATGAGGGGAATCCTCATGTCGATGATTTCGAATGCTCGGCCTTTGACGGTCGCTATGTGACCGGAGACATTGGCCCAGACTATTTGGCTAAAATTTCCGCTGCCCGAAGCGATGCATCTAAGCTTCAGCAGGAACTGAGTTTTTTGATCGATACCAATGTGTTGGACTTACATAACCATTGACAGGAAAAGATAAGGGTTCGTCATGCAACTAAAGAAACGAACACCCTGCGTCGGCATCTGCTCGACGACCTACGGCGATTTGGTCTGCCGGGGATGCAAGCGCTTCGCGCACGAAATCGTGCAGTGGAACGGCTACGACGACGTTCAGCAGGATGCGGTAAGAGACCGCTTGCAGCGCGTGCGCGATGAGGTGCTAACGCTCTTGCTGGTATGCTGCGACGAGGGGCTGCTGCAGAGTGCGCTGTCCGATGCCGGGCTACAGGATTTGGACTTAATGGAAGCCCAGTACCAGCTTCTTCGCTTTATGGTGCGTCGGGAACTACCCTTGGCGAGCGCCGGCCTGGCGCTTGCTGCGGATGCGCCGGTCCTGGCCACCCCGTCAAACCCCCAGCCTGATCACGTTTTAGACACGCTTTATTTCATGCAGCTACTAGACTCTGAGACCTTTCAGCGTGCCAAGGCGCACTATGAGCGTAACTTCAAGGTGCCTGCATGACGGACGCAGCACTCTCTGCCCGAAATGAAGATGCGCTGGGGATCGTGCTTCAGTTTTTGACCGCGCGGACGCCGGATGCCTGGTTTGACGCGGCTCCCCACCATCTGGCGGAATTGCTTATTGATCACGCAAACTGCGAAAAAAAAGCCGCTAGTACGGCCTTGAGCATGATGTATCGCTATGTCGAGCATCCGGCTCTGTTAAGAAAAATGTCCAGTCTGGCGCGAGAAGAGCTTCGGCATTTCGAACAGGTATTGGATTTGATGGCGGATCAAGGCGTGGTGTACGAGCAAATCAACTCCGCTCGCTATGCCCAAGGGTTACACGCAGAAATCAGCAAGGCGGAACCGAAGCGACTGGTGGATCTGTTGATTTGTGGTGCAGTTGTCGAAGCTCGCTCTTGTGAGCGATTTGCGGGTCTAACCCAAGTGCTACCGAAATCTGTGGCAGGGCTTTATGCTTCGTTGCTCAACTCCGAAGCCCGGCACTTTCAGGACTATTTGCAGCTTGCGGCAACCGCCAACGACCAAGGTGGTGGTTACGAAGATTTTCAGCAGCGGGTTGATGTGTTTCTGGCTCTAGATGCTCAGCTGATCACCAGCGACGACCAACAGTTTCGATTTCACAGCGGGGTGCCGACGCCGTAGCAGCTTAAGACTCTCCGTAACGCGTCAAACGAAAGCACTCTAGGCTCAGATCGTCGCCCACCTGGCGACACAGCCATCCGCAATCCTGCCAGTCGCCCAAGACGATCCGCCTGAAAGCGTCTTCACCACGTTTAGGGTAATCACCTGGGCGATGCGTGTGGCCGTGAATCAGTGTCGTTGCCCCACTGGTGCGCATGGCCTCAGCGATTGCCGCGGCGTTAACGTCCATGATCTGAGTCGACTTGTTGGCATTTGCCTGCATGCTTTGAGCGCGCATGTGTTTGCCGAGTTGTTGACGCTCTGCCAAAGATTTTTCCATCAGTTCCTGTTGCCATGCCTCGCTGCGCAATAGCGTTCGAACCTCCTGATATGCGTGATCATCTGTGCAAAAGAGATCGCCATGACTGAGCAAAATGTCACCATCCAGAACAAAGGGATCTTCCAAAAGCCTGGCACCGGTGCGCTCGCAAAAGCGCTTGCCGAATAAAAAATCTCTGTTGCCGTGGACGACAAACACCGCTGCGCGGGTGCTTGCTTCTTGGAGGATGTCCACTATTTGCTGGGCTGGCTCTGATGTGTCGTCGTCGCCGATCCACATTTCGACCAAATCGCCGAGAATGTAAATTTCGTCGACGGATTTGGCCTCATGCCGCACCATGTCGGCGAAGGCGCGAAACACCGGAGAGTCCGGGTCTTCAAGATGCAGGTCTGAGAAGAAAATGCGCTTCATAGTGCTTCCCAGTGGATGCCCATATGTGTTGCCGCTGCCTGCATCGTATTTTGCAGTAGGGCTACCCGAGTCATTGGGCCCACGCCGCCGGGAACCGGTGTGATCCAAGCGGCGCGTTGCTTGGCGCCCTCAAAATCGACGTCGCCATAGAGTTTGTTGTTATCGCCTCGAGTGATGCCCACGTCGATAACCGTTGCCCCTTCCTTGATCCAGTCTCCGGGAACCAAGCCCGGTCTGCCGACAGCACTGATCAAGATATCGGCCTGGCGTGCCATGTCCCCAGTATCCTTGGTGAACTTATGAGCCGTGGTTACTGTCACCCCGGCGAGCAGAAGTTCGAGACCCATGGGTCTGCCCACATGGTTGGATGCCCCAATGATTGTCGCGTGGAGCCCCTTATAGTCGGTATCGATGTGATCAAGCATTTGCATCACACCCATCGGCGTGCAGCTTCGTAGGGTAGGGCGGCGCAGCGCCAAGCGCCCTATGTTGTATGCATGAAAGCCATCCACATCTTTGTTGGGCAAAATGCGATCTATGATTCTGTCTTCGTCGTGGTGAGGGGATAGCGGGCTCTGCACGAGAATACCGTCGATCGCCGGATCAGCGTTCAGCTCGTCGATATGCGCTTCCAGTTCTGTCTGGCCAATATCCGCATTGAGATGCAGGGCTTTTGAATAGACGCCGACTTCTTCGCAGTCGCGGCGCTTGCCTTTGACGTACACCGCCGAGGCAGGGTCCTCACCGACTAGGATGACCGCTAGCCCGGGCGGCCTGTGACCTTGATTCGACCACTGCTGGACGATCAAGCGCAATCGCTCACGAATGCTCTTGGCTAGGGCATTTCCATCGAGTATTTGCGCTGTCATAGAAGCTCCAGACTAAGAGACGTGTGGGGCCTCGCAAGGCCAGACCGGCGACGCCGTAGGGAAGAAGCACATACTACTACCGCCGGCAGGGTTAGCCTAATGTTGAATGATTTCTCCTAATCTTCGATATAAAGCCCGGAAAGTCACCGAAGGTGTTTGACCGGCTTTTGGCAGGTCAGTATGATCGCGTCCTTGATATTCAGCTTCATCACTGGATTTCTTCGGGGTATAGCGCAGTCTGGTAGCGCGCCTGCTTTGGGAGCAGGATGTCGGGAGTTCGAATCTCTCTACCCCGACCAATTCTTTATATTGATTCGCGCGCAGGGTGCGCTGCGGATCGATACAGGGTCCCTGAATGCTCGAAATATTCTGCCGCTTCGAGAGTTAGGAAAACTGTTTTGGCTTCGCGCCTAGGTATTGGGCTTCTTTGCGTCGGGTGTTTTCACACCCTACCCCCAAGCTGTGTAATCGCCGTGAGACTTGCGTGAGTCAAAAGGTTGCTCCGATGCGCCTCTGTCTCGTGGGTATCCGTTGAGCGATCGAGAACGTGATTCGATGGTGCTAGCGATCACGGTAGGCCTCGTTGGTACACTTGTCCTTGGCGACTGGTTCGGGGGGGGGGTTATCTGGATGGTCAAACGGATCATTGCGTCGGCGCTGCACAGACCTGTGTAAACGGTGGCTGGTCGGTCAGCCGGGCTTGTTATGGCGGCGACCTCCGAGTCGCTTGCGTTTTCGGCGTGCTCGCGATGCAGGCAACTCCCTGATTCGCTTGACGCCTGAGGCTTGCGCATCCCGCGAATGTCATCGGGCGAGCTTAGAGCGACCACTGTCGATGGAAATACGGTAAGATATCCCCTCGGACGACGTGCTGTTCTCAAAACCGGACGTTGCCCGATTCTTACGTGTCAAAGGGGTGATTGGGTCAAGCAATTGCGGCCTAAAGCTGCCATGGACCGTCCCATAACGAAAGGGTGGCGGTAGGACACGGGTCTAGCACAACGCGCCCGTAGCTCAACTGGATAGAGCATCGGCCTTCTAAGCCGAGGGTTGCAGGTTCGAGTCCTGCCGGGCGCGCCATTGGACCCAAACGAATACAGGTATTTTTCGGTGAATCGATCAAAGGCCTAGCGTCGATGCGATGACCGCCCTATACTTGCGCGCTCGAATGGTGGGCGTAGCTCAGTTGGTAGAGCTCCGGCTTGTGATGCCGGCGGTCGTGGGTTCAAGCCCCATCGTCCACCCCATTCAACCCCTGATTTGATTGACTTTTTGATTGTCAAATTAATGTTGGCACTGCTCGGTCCGCGGTGTAAGTCAATATTCCCCCAGATTGCAGCCTGCTCAGCGTCCGCATCAGCGTCAGTAGAGCGCGCGTAAGTGCTCAAAAAAGTCTGAACTGAGTGCCCTAAAACCTTCGGGCAGTAGTCCGGCCTCAAGCATCCTGCAAGCGCATGAGTGGCGCACGTTGTCAGGATCGCGATACCTAACTCCAGTGCTTTTCATCGCGCTCACCAGGACGAAGCTCTGATGTGACTAACGCAATTTGACGCAGGCGCAGCAATGACGCTCCCTAACGATTGATTTGAACAGCGAGGCGGACTAGCCGAACCCAAGCTGGTTTTCGGTAGTTTGGGGGCCCTGCAATGACCTGTATTGGTGTCCTTAGATTGGCGTGAACGCCGGAAAAAACGGTGTACCTGAGGCAAATCTACGGCTATATAGTAGGAAAGAGTTGCTGATTACGTGCGGCCGGCAAAGCGCTCCGCCAAACAATAAAAACGAACAAATACCTTTAGCGAAAAGATAGAGGCAATACTCATGAATACACTTTCCTTTGTTTACGACAACATAGATGTCCGTGAGGATATTGCCGATGCGCATCGGCAAACTTGGGATGCGCTCGCGCAGGCTGGTGCTTTTTGGTCAGATGTTGATCGCATCGAAATAGCCAAGCAGGCGAGGGCAGCGCGAATCCAGCGAAAAGAATTGGCATTTAACCGCACCTATCCGGCCACTCAACTAACGGCTCAGGCGTTAGACGCTGCAAGGAAAATAGCCGCCGACGCGGGAAAAATTGACCGGGCCTGGGCTAGCCAGCAGGTCGCTTCCTTGGGTGCCGGGGCTTACGCAGAGTTGGTTTCTATTGTGGCTGCGGTATCGGCAATTGATGCTTTCTGTGAGGCACTCGGCCGCACCCATGAGCCGCTGCCTGAGCCAGACGGTGGCTCCTGCCATGCAGCGCAAGCAGAAGGTGCGAGTGACATTGGTGGCTATCTGCCCATGGTCGACCCGTGGGAGGGGCCAAACGTTTCAAGAGCTCTGAGCCTCGTCCCATCCGCTAATCAACTGTTTATGAACAATGTGCGGAGTATGTATGGGGGTAACGGCGGCGGTTTTAACGACATGGTGTGGGATGGTCCGCTGTCGCGCCCGCAAGCGGAATTGTTGGCGGCTAGAGTCTCCTCAATTAACGAGTGTTTTTACTGAACCAGCGCCCATGTGATGTTGCTTCGTGAAAGCAGCAAGGCAATAGACTTGAGCATCGATACAAATGCGACCATGGGCGGAGAGGGAGCTGAAACGGTAGATCATGGTGCCGAGTTGGTGGCCTTTGCCGAAGCAGTGACTTGGGGCTTGGGTAATGTCGATGAAGTGCGGGAAGCGGTGCAAGAGCGCCTTGGCGCCGATGGCTTTGTTGAGGCCGCCAGTATCGTCGGCATTTTCAACGGTTTGGTGCGTACGGCAGATGCGACAGGCATACCTCTTGATGACTCTATGAAATTGGCAACCGTTGAAGCTCGTAAGGATCTGGGTATCAACGAATTTAGGGGGGCATTGAATACGCTCTAGTTGGCGACCCTTTGTCATGGGAATTTTATGCGTCGGTATCGACGCGCTGCGCTGCGCCTCTAATCTGGTCGCGTCGAAGTGCAGCAGCTGGCATTGGATGCGCTTAATTTGTTGGTGTAGCGCGAACATTTCGCGGACACTTTATGCGAGAGTGACTTTGCGATGAATTGGAAACGTTGGGCGGGCTTCGCAACCATTGTTTTGGTGGGCTTTGGTGCTTACCGAATCTGGCTTCTTTCAGAGGCGGCCCTTATGCCGTCTACTGAGGAAGAAATTGCCGCTGTCAGGGCGGTTAGTGCTGCACAGGATGAAGAGGCCTTCTTTCGCCCTGAAAATCAGCCTTTCGAGCCGCAACCCACAAATCCACTGAACAACGTGTATTTTGGCGATCTCCACATCCACACCAACCTCTCCAGTGATGCCTATCTTTTCGGTAACCGATTAGATATGGATACAGCTTATCGATTCGCCAAAGGAGAAACCGGCGCCACGTTGCGTACCGGTGAATACGCCGAGATCAGTAGGCCACTCGACTTCGCGGCCTTAACCGATCATGCCGAGACGTTTGGACGGCGCTCAGCATGTGAAAGCCCGGACGCCAGCGATGCGGCTCGCGCTGCCTGCGATAAGCTGGAGTTGCCATCATTGATCGGTTTCCTGCGGCTCCGGCAAAGAGCTCAGCAGCGCCCGCCGGTTCGGCCGATGGAGGTCTTCAACGATAACCCAACGTTGGAACGATCCTATGCTGCCGCGACTTGGCAGCGGGTTCAGGATGCTGCGAATCGTCACTATGAACCAGGATACTTCACTACCTTTGCCGCCTACGAATACTCCCCAGCGATGCCAGACCGGGGTAAAAACCATCGCAACATTTTTTTTCGTGGGAACGATGTGCCGAAATATGCGGTTTCTTCATTTGATGCCATCTCTGAGATTGAACTTTGGCAGCAGCTTGAAGCCACCTGCACTGCCGAGTGCCAGTTCCTCACAATTCCCCACAACCTGAATAAGACTTGGGGGCTGGCGTTTGCCGGTGAAACCATTGATGGGGCGGCTTACTCTGAGGAGGACTGGAAGCTCCGCGAGCGCTACGAACCGCTGGTGGAAATGTTTCAGATCAAGGGCAGTTCAGAGTGCTCGGTGATGTTCGGTGCCGGCGACGAGGAGTGCGGTTTCGAGCAGTTTCTGCTGCCATGCGAGGAGGGCCAAGAGACTTCTTGTCTCCCTACCACATCAATGGTTCGCGACGGGCTGCGAATCGGTCTCGAGCTGGAAGACGAGATTGGCGTGAATCCGCTAGAATTCGGCATGGTCGGCTCCACGGATACCCACAATTCGAATCCTGGCGATACCGAAGAATGGGACTACAGAGGTGTTACATCGTTTGCTTCTTCGCCGGCTGCCCGCCGTATGTCGCCAGACAACGTGACCGGCATTCGGAACAATAATCCAGGCGGCCTTGCCGCAGTTTGGGCTCCGGAGAACACGCGCGAAGCGCTGTTTGATGCGATGAAACGCAAAGAGGTCTACGCCACCAGCGGCACGCGCATCGTGCTGCGCATGTTCGCAGGCTTTGAGCTGCCGGCAGACATTACTGAAACGGCTGATCTCACTGCTGCTTACGAACACGGTACGCCGATGGGCGGAAGATTGAATGCGATCAGTGCGGGAGAAAATGCAATTTCGCTGTTCGTGTGGGCGACGCAAGACCCTATCAGCGCCCCGCTTGCGAGAGTTCAGGTTGTCAAAGGTTGGATCGAAAATGGTGAGTCGCGGGAGGCCGTTTACGATGTAGCGTGTGGCAGTTCAGCGTTGAATCCAACGACAGCGACGTGCGCTCCCAATGGCGCAACAGTCGATCTGACGGATTGTAGCTGGGACAAGACCGCAGGCGCATCAGACTTGAAAGCGCGATGGACGGACCCGGACTTTGACCCTGCTGAAGATGCTTTTTACTACGCTCGCGTGGTGCAGAACCCAACCTGTCGATGGACAACCTATGACAGCCTGCGATTGGGGCTTACGCCTCTAGCGGATTCGCACGCCACTGTCACAGAGATGGCCTGGGGGTCTCCTGTTTGGGTAAAGACTAAGCCATAGATGGTCAACGAGATGCGATCACAGAAAGGTAGAAAAAGGGCTGCCTAAACTGTTTGAACTGTAAACGCTCATCGCGACTGGTATGAAACGGACGTTGGATGCGAAAGATCTGGATTCGAAGGTCTTTGAGAACGCCGTTGTGATAGGCCAAGAAGAGACCAAAAGTCGTGCTGAGTCGAAGCGAGCACTGTCATTCTCAGATAATTCCAACCAAAACGTTTCTCTCTGCCTGTTTTTTCGGTCGTGATCTCACCAGTGGTCGAGAGACACACGGCGTTTACTCGATGGTCGCCCAGATTGCGGCCTGTTCCGCGTCCGCGTCGATAAATCGCGCGTAAGTCGTCAAAAAAGTTTGCACCGAGTGCCCTAAAATTTTGGCGCAGTAGGCTGGCTTTATTCCGGCTTCGATCATCCGACAGGCGGACGAGTGACGCGCGTTGTATGGATCCCGGTATCGTATGCCGGTGTCCACGAAGACCGCAAGCGGCTCGCCTAGGGATTGCTCAGTGTCGCTTACTGCACTAGCGCTCCGAACATTCGAAATTGGGGCCTGAATCCTACATTGGAACTTGATGGCGCAACGAACTTAGATCGCTTCTGCAGCCGTCTGCTTCAAAAGCGTGAGTCGCGCGGCGGTCGGCCGCTGAATCATTGGGTCTGCTATGAGTATTGCTGGTACTGGAGTAAGGCAGCAAACGCTAGCAGGAGATAAAAGTGATTTTCGCCGACGGTAGTCAAGTCGGCTTGACGAATCTGCATGGGTTGGCCGAGCGAGCGGATAGCGAGAGTACGCTGCTGTCTATTGCTATGAACATCGATCGCCGAGAAAAAGCGGCAAGAGCGTAAGGGCCGATTTAGTGTGGGGCCGAGCTCTTGGTGACCGGCAGCAAGATTAGATTTCAGTCGCCAATTGCCGCGGCTGCATTTTTACGGCCGCGATCCCCGAAAGATACGTAGAGTGTTAAAGCGGTGCGTAAGCTCATGCGCTTCCAGTAGAAATCCATCAAATCCAGCTGGGGCACGGGCTGACGCTTGAGCCGTCCAACAGCGGTACCGTCACTTCCATACAGCGTGCGGTTTTCATCCAAATTGAATAACGCGTCTTCCTCCTGCCAACATTCTTCACAGACAGGATCGTGGAACCGATAGGTCTCACTGTCTTTGCCATCGTCGTATAAAAACGCTGCGTTTTTTTTGGAGTAATAGGCAATTTTATTTTGCTTCATCCAGAGGTCGTGGTTGCGATCGATAACCGTCACGAACCGGTTAACGGCTCTGGGTTTTATGGTTGGAGCGAGGGCTGCCAGCGCCAAGACAACCAGTATTGCTCGAGAGAGAATGCCGCCTTCCATCAGCAGAGCACTCAGCATCAAAATTGCCCAGGCCAAATAGAACCAAGATGCTCTAGCGGCTTGTTGTTCAAAGTCCGCCTTATTCTCTTTAAAGCGTTTAACTTTCAGTAAATTGCTTCTTGTCAGACCGGCCATCGTTCGTGATTCCTCCAGACGGGTAGAGCGTTCTGCCCCGGCATCATGAATGTTTCGACGCGATCACGCAAAAACACACTGGCACCCACATCTGACCAAATGGTTAATGTGCCCTTGAGGTTTGCTAGTCAGTGAACACACTTGCGCAAGCGGCGGAACAGAATTAAAACTGCTAGACCTCATGTGTTCACTGGGTAAGCGCGCGCGAATCCTTCAACAAAAACACAATGCACCAAGAATAAGAAGGAATCCAATGAAGCAATTTATTTCAGCAGCGTTAGTGATGGTGTAAAGCCAGTTGGCCATGGCAGGCCGTCACGGGCCATCACGAGGGCGGCTTGCTCAAATCTACCGCCAGTTTCAACTCCGCGGGCGTCTACATCCGCGAGGACGGCGAAGGTCTTGTCGGACGGGACGGTGAATGAGCCTATCACTGGTCTGGTCGGATCAATTTCGGTATAAGTCTAGTGACCACTTATGCTTATGAGCGCATTTTGCCACCATCGTCGTGAATGTAGGAGGCGAGTCGACGCAGTTCAGCCCGAAACGCTTAACGCTAGCGGTTGCTCAGCAGCTGAGTTTTCGCAGTGGATACGTGGCATAAACGTTCGGCCAAAAACTATGAGCGTTGAACGTCGCAAAAAACGAAGTAGTAAAATAATAAGAACGCGGAGCTTGGTTTAGATGACGTCGATAAACGAACTGTTGGTTGAATTAGAAGGGAGCAGTGAGGTAATAACCTTGGCTGTCAGCGACTACTTTGATTTCAATGCCAAGGACCGGGCTATTGTGATCGAACAAGGGGAACTGCTGGTTGTCGGCCAAAAAGATCCGAAAACCGGTCGGGCTGGTCGACAAATATTTAAAGATGAAGACCCTATCGGCGTAGCGGAGTCCATCGCATCGCGAGCCAGCGACTACGATTTTAACATCAACACCGATATGCGGTTGCGCGTCTTCGATGGTGCGATATTGCGCAATCACGTGAACAAAGCGGGTGTCTTTGCCAGAACTATCGTGCGCTACAGCCTGAAACGTATTTTCGAAGACGCAAAAAAAGATGCAAAGGCCAGTATTATTTTTGAGGATGAGTTCATTTATAAAAACTACGAGGACTTACGAAGCGTTGAGTTCGCTGCAGAAACCCAGATTTTTAAAGCGGGGGCTGAATCGGACAAAATGTACTTCATTGAAAAAGGGCAGGTTGCGATCAATTCCGAGCAAAACAAACACATTGCAACCCTAGGCGTCGGCGAGTGTTTCGGTGAAGGAGCCTTGATGGGCGCTGCGACGCGCAATGCTTCGGCGGTGACCGAAACCGACGCAGAGCTTGTCGTTATTGAAAGTGAGATGGCCAAGCAAGAACTTCAGAAAGAACACCCCATGACATGGTTGGCCACGCTGCTGCTGCTCAAGCAGGTCGGACTAATGAATCAATTTCGGGGTAAGCGTTAAAATTTTCTGCGACCGTTCGCCGCTTGCTGGCTCCCAGAATGGTGAAATCGTGTTTGGGGCCACCCTCGGGCGGCTCCTTTAAGCCCCTATTTTTTCAAGCCAGATCATAGTCCTAGGAGCGCGGAGCGGGGATACAGCGGACACACAAGAGACCTATTTTGAGGCGGGCACTCTGCCCATCCACATAGGCGCGCAATCTTCTAAACGCGGTTCTAGGTTCGTGTTGAACGACGATTAGGAACAGCCGCAACACGAATCAACGCCTCAATGGCCAGTGGGCCATTGCCCGTTTTCTAGAAAAGCGTCGCTGTGCAGCGGCTGTTGCCGTCATCGGCGCTCAATTTCGAGTTTTGGGAATCTTCTTTATTCATGTTGTTATGCTTGATTGCGCAGCTAGCGGATAAAAAAAGCCCCGACTTGCGGGGCCTTTCTCTAGTTACAGTTCGCTACAGCGAACTTTTTGTTCAGGACAGACCGTTTACTCGCCAAGCAGCGTATAGGTGAATGACACTTTGATCATTCGCCCAAAAGCGTTGTGAGTAAATGGGTCGTAGTTCAAGTCACCTCTGGCCGCTGGCGGATCTTCGTCCGCTACATTAACGATAGAGGCTGAGAGAACCAGGTCGTCCATACCACGGTAAACGTAGTTAAGGTCGAAGGTAGTCTGGTCATCAATAGTAGCTAGCCAAGGATAGGCAGCTGGCGCGCCAGCATCATCATACTCTCCCACATAGCGAGCGATGAGCCCTGCATAGTGAACATCAGTCTCATAAGCGATATGAGCTGCTGCTTTTATCTCAGGCTTGGACGTAAACGCAGGGCCCTGATTGTAGTTCAGAAAGCCCATCAAATCGCCACCGGCGGCGAGTTGGATATTGCCAGAAAGGTCGAACTGCGCGTCACGCTCATATTCCAAACCGTAGGTACCGTCGATACCTATGGTGACTGAGCCATCCGCAACACCATCGAAGCGGTATTCAGCTTTGAAATCGATACCAGAGGTCTCGATGTCTTGGCCGTTTAACCAGTTGACGACGATGCGTTCTGTTGATGCCAGGTTTGTATGTGCAGCAACGGGGAAGATGTGTGTACGAAGTTCATTACAAACAGCGCTGTTTGTGGGAACTCCGTCGGCACCCAAGCAGTCATTGCCAGTGTAGGCATTGATAATCGAGTTAAACCCTTCAGTTTGAAAAGAGTCTTCGAAGGTAAACGCCCAGTAATCGATAGATCCGTAGAAGTTATCGGTTTGATAAATTACCCCGAAGTTCGTCGATACGGCTTCCTCGGAACCCAAGTTTGGGTTACCAACAGTATCGATGGCCTTGAATGCAAGTGTGGGCGCAACGTATGACAACGCAGTTCCCGTGCCGGCCAGCAAGCTTTGAGGTGGCCCACGGAATGTTGTCGAAGCAGAGCCTCGAATGGAAAGCTCTTCTGTTACGCGCCAGCTCACGGCGATTTTTGGATCAAGCGAACCACCTACGTTGCCGCCGTAGTCCTCGAATCGCAGTGCTGCTTGGACGTCGATATCTTCTGTGAGCGGAATGGCCAACTCGCCGAATACACCGTAGACAGTCCTTTCAGTGGTTTCTTCATCTGTAGCCGCCAGGAACGCCGAGTTACCAGTTTGAGCGGTACAGTTGGGCGATAGCTGATCTGCGTCTACGATGCCCAACGCTGCCGCCACAGGCGACGTGTATGGGCACGGGTTAATCGCACGATTGCCCACATCCCAGAGAGTAAAGTCATACTTTTGATTTCGGCTCTGTGCACCAAATGCGTAACCAACGTTGCCTCCAGCAAGCTCGATACCAGTTTGACCAGAAAATACCGCTTGGAAAACTAATAGTTCGTTGTCTTGACTTGATCCACGCTCATTGATCAGGTGCCGTAGGAGGCCCTCTGAGTTTGCAACTGCCGCGTTATAGTCTGCGTTGTCAGTGCCGTTTAGCATTGAGAAGGGCACCGCACGAGAGAACGGGTTGTAGTATTCACAACCATCGACGCCCGCTGCTGCTGCTGCTGCCGCCGGGTCAGCGAACGAATAAGTCCCGTCATCATTTTGTACCGTCGCAGGTAGTGAACAGTTAGGTCCACCGTAACCTTTGAGGGCGAGGCCCATTCGCTCGACGTACATATCATTTCCGCCAAAGAAACGCTCGCGCTTAGACCAGGATACGCTTATGTCATAATCCATTGCTTGATTGAATAGCGTTCCATCTAATCCAGCGACAAACCGATATGTTTCGGTCTGGCGTCGCTTTGCCTCCGCCTCGCCCGTGAGGAATCGTCCACTTACACCCATCGCTCTGCTGATGGTGAGCGACGTTGGGTCGCCCGCAAGAGCTGCGGCCGCGGCATCGCCACCGGCGAGCACATACGTCAAGTCCTCGTCTGCATCTGTTACCAGTCCGCCAATGTTAGCCGCCGTAAGAGCTGCAGCATTGCCTGACGCTTGAAGATTGTAGTGAGTGTTGAAATCAACTAACCCTGGATGATCAGCATTCATACGTCTGTCCGGGCCGAACAGCGATTGAGGCGGGTAGGACGGAGAGGTCTTCCATGCAGGGATGTCTACGTCTGAGTACATTGCTTCGAAGTGCAGTCTATGGTCATCGCTGAGGTCGATGTTCAACTCTGAATACAGCTTCGTAGATTCAGTCTCTTCAATCAAATTATCAAAGTAAGTATATTGGAATCCGCAAGCCTGCTGAGCTGTGCGGAATGCCCCAAGCGCTTGGCAGGCGGGGTCGGCAAAAGCCTTCGTTACGCTACCACCATAGGCTAGGTTTTCGGTTGTGACGTTGCCATCGGCATCGGTGACGGTGAAGTCAGCGGTGCCTTCTGCAACTGGTACAAAGAAGTATGCGGTTCCAGGATTGCCAATCCCGGACCAGCCTGCTACCGGGTTTACGTCAGTATTCACTAATGCCCAGTCGCGCTCGCGGATCGGCAATTCGCCTCGCTCTCCGTACTCTGCAGCGATTGTCCAGTTCCAGTTATCGCCTCCGGTACCAAAAATTGCATTGATGTCCCAGTCGCCATCAGAGGCATCGATGTCCTTGAATGAGCCGCCTATCTCCAGCCCTTCAAAATCACTGCGTGTAATGAAGTTAGCTACACCCGCGATCGCGTCGGAACCGTAAACAGCTGCGGCGCCATCTTTCAGAACCTCAACACGACCTATTGCACTGATTGGAAATGCACTGACATCGACGCCTTGGGTTTCTGACGCAACATGTCGACGTCCGTTCAATAAAACTAACGTTCGTGCTGCTCCGAGGCCACGTAAGTTGACCGTTGCCATCCCTTCATTCGCTTGACCGCCAGTCGTAAACTGGTTGGTCTCGCCAAGGTTAGCAGCCGTCACACCGAGGTTGCGAATCATTTCAACCATCGATGGTGAGCCTTGCTGAAGCAAGTCCTCTTCCGTAATTACGTCAATTGGAAGTTCAGCATCCTGCGGCGAACCCTTAATGTATGAGCCTGTGACTACCACTTCTTCGATTACATCATCATCGGCACCTTGTGCCATCGATGAGAAAGCAATCAAGCTTGCAGAAGCCACTGCGCCAAGACGGCGCAAACCTTTATGCTTTGTCATATCTCTCTCTCCCTAGATTTGTAGACATATCGTTTACACGATGCTCCTAGAGTATCAACGGCGACCCAAGCTGCAACATATTTTAACAGTTTTCATCTCTCTCTCCCTAGATTTGTAAACATATCGTTTACACGATGCTCCTAGAGTATCAACAGCGACTCAAGCTGAAACAAATTTGTAACATTTGAATTGATCCTTACATCGCGATGTAGTTCACGACAAATTGTAATTAGTTCCGCAAATACAATGAACTATGCGTGATACCTCATTTCGCTTGAGAATGTGCATGTGCTCCTCGGTGCAGTTTTTGCTCTCGGCGGACGGTTGTCGGGAGACAGATTTTTCGTCAATGCAATGCATCGTTTATGGAGCCTCGCCAATAACCGAGGCAATTTTAATTGATGCAATGCAAACCTTCGGTTGTGAATTTGTGCAGGGATTCGGATTAACGGAAACGACAGGCAGCATAAGTGTTCTCGAGCACTGTGATCACGATCCTACGGGTCCGCGCGCTCATTTACTTAGATCTTGCGGGAGACCAATCTCAACTCACGACATCAAAATTCTAGACTTGGTGACTGGAGCAGAAATGCCAGAAGGTGATGTGGGTGAGATTTGTGTAAAAGGACGGCAGGTAATGAAGGGTTACTGGCGAGATGAGAAAGCGACTCGGGAAAGTTTTATCGACGGCTGGTTTCGTACGGGCGATGCGGGATATCTCAAAGGAGGGTATCTCTATATCCACGATCGCGTGAAGGACATGATTATCAGCGGCGGAGAAAATATATACCCTGCTGAAATCGAGAATGTGCTTATGCAACATCCCCTCGTGGCTGACTGCGCAGTGATTGGTGTACCAAGTGATCGTTGGGGCGAAACGGTCAAGGCCATCGTCTCGCGCTCTGATGAAGGCTTGAGTGAGCAAATGTTAATTGAGCATTGCCGCAAATTGCTCGCAGCCTATAAATGCCCAAAATCTGTGGACTGGACGACCGACATTCCCCGCAACTCCTCCGGCAAAATTCTCAAAGTGGAACTACGCAAGCCCTACTGGAAAGGGAAAGCGCGGCAAGTCTCCTGATTTGGATAACATGTGCTGAATTCCCGATTTCCGTCGGCCAGCGCATGTCCTGACTGATCTAAGCTCGCTGAGGTGAAGTGACAGTCCTGGTTGAGTCGCTTTCGCCCGTCAAATCTTGGTTCTCACGCCAAGGCAATGTAGTGTCTTCTCGCAAAGAACAGGTTCTGTTCACGAGAAGAGTAAAAGAGGTACCGGTATGCATGACTTAACGATTCGTAATGCAACAATTATTGACGGCTCTGGGGACCCTCGTTTCGAGGGGGATATTGCGGTAAACGGCGATCAGATTGTCAGCATCAGCCCTGCTGGCAGCCTTGCACCGGGAAGAGAAGATATTGATGCCAGCGGTTTTCTGGTCACACCCGGGTTTGTGGACATTCACACGCACTATGATGGCCAAGTCTGTTGGGACAAAGAAGTGACGCCGAGTTCTTGGCACGGCGTCACGACCATCGTGATGGGTAATTGTGGCGTTGGCTTCGCGCCTGTGCGTCCCGGCAGTGAAGGTGAATTGGTCTCGCTGATGGAGAGCGTCGAAGACATTCCCGGTACTGCGCTGCATGAAGGCATCCCGTGGGGTTGGGAAACGTTCCCTGAATATTTAGATGCGATTGATACGCCGTATTCTGTGGATATTGGAGCCCAGGTGCCTCACGTGGCCGTGCGCCATTACGTCATGGGCGATCGCTCCTACGATGAGGCTACCAAACATGATATGGCCGCGATGCGGGACATCACTCGAGATGCTCTTGAGCAGGGTGCGCTTGGGTTTTCAACGTCCCGATTTTACGGTCATCTGGATAAGGCTGGAAATTTAGTCCCCGGTACCAACGCTTCTGCAGAAGAAATGTGCACCATTGGGGAGGCCTTCAAAGACCTGGAGCACGGCACAATTGAGATCATTTCGGATTGGCTGGAAAACGCCGACGAGCTCAAATGGATCGAGCACATTGTGCGCACAACAGGCAGACCAATCACAACGCTCACAGGCGTCGGATCCAAGGAAATATGGTCGTTGTCGAGCCAACTGAAGAAGGACAACCTGACCTTGCGTCCCCAGGTGGGCGCGCGTCCGGCGTCGATTTTGATGACGCTGGAAGGCACCATCAATCCCATGCGACAACATCAGGCATACCGAGAAATCGAGAATCTTCCAGTCGCGGAGCGCCGGGCGAAGCTTAGAGAACACGGGTTCAGAGCGCGGGTATTGTCCGAGGAAAAAATGCTGCCCCGGAGTAAGGACGCCATTCGTATGATGAACAACTACGAAACGATCTGGGTAATGGACGAGTCGCTGAGCTACGAGCCTACCCACGAAGACAGCGTGGCATTTCTTGCTCACGCACGAAAACAGGATCCGCTCGAAGTCGTCATGGACACGCTCGCCGAAGGTTCCCCCTTACTGGTCATGTTCGGCCGTTATCCCGGCCACCTTGAAGGTCAGCGCGCGTTGATTGAGGATGCTCGCAGCGTCTTTGGCCTGTCTGACGGAGGCGCTCACTGCGGAGTGTTGGTGGACGCGAGCGTGCCAACCTATATGCTAACGTACTTCACGAGAGATCGAGAGCGGGGCCCCAAGATGACGCCCGAATTCATCGTTCACAAGATGACTCGAGATACGGCTGAACTGTATGGCCTTGACGATCGCGGTCTAGTGAAGGCCGGCTTCAAAGCCGATTTCAATGTGATCGACTACGAAAATTTAAGCCTGCATAAGCCTGAGATGGTTTACGACCTTCCCGGCGGGGGCAAGCGGCTGGTTCAAGGCGCGGACGGTTACAAAGCGACGATTTGCAGTGGGGTTGTGACCTACCGAGATGGCGAACACACCGGCCAGTTACCGGGTCGTTTGATCCGTGGCGGCAAAGACTGAGCGACCTAATCTGAGCCTATTCCGTTCGAATAACACGGAACATTTGGAGAGTTATTTTGGTGGATTACACAGACACAACGGTTCTGGTGACCGGTGCGGCGTCGGGTATCGGCGAAGCCTTGGCGGTGCAGTTGAGCCGGCGCGGCGCTCATGTGATTTGTGCCGACCGCGATAGCGAGGGGCTAGCTGATACTGTTGCAGCGATTGGTAGCGGTGCGACGGCCATTACCTGCGATTTATCTGACCCAAGCGCAGCGGGCGCGTTAATCGAGCAGAGTTTCGCGTTGTCCAATCGTTTGGATTTGGTCTGCTCAAACGCCGGTTTTGGCTTCGCGCGTAGTGTCATGGACGAAGACATGGAAAACGCCTCGGCGGTAACACGGTTGTTTGAGGTCAATTTGTTTGCTGGGTTAAAAATCGCGCAAGCCTATAGTCGCCGACTGGCGGATACCAACCAGCGCGGGCGCTTAATGGTTACAGCGTCTGAAAATTCGCTCAGTCTGCCCAGTGCCGTAAAGCGATCGAAAATGGCGTTCTATGGCGCGACCAAACACGCGCTGCTCATCGCGATGGAGTGGATGCGCATTGATCCCAAGTTTGCAGCCATGGATTTGCATGTGCTGATGCCCGGAGCGGTATACACCGCGCTCATCTCGCCAGTGCTACCGAATCCCGCCGATGCGCAGCCGGAGCTGGGCCTCATCATGCCCGAGCAGTGTGCTGATATCGCTCTACGGGGGATGGATCACGACCTGTTTTATATCCCGACTCACGGTCATTTTATTGACGACATGCAGCCTCGGTTGCGAGAGATTGAAGCTGCCATGACCACTCTTAATGTGATGAACAAAGCCTAAATAGGAAACTCGATGAACGTGATAAAACGAATAGGGGTCATTGGTTTTTGGATCTTGCTGGTATTGGTGACCGCTGTCAGTACTGCAGCGATCAAACAGCGTTTCGCCGACGGACCGAATCGTGTGTTTTCCGGTGGTGCCCTAGTTTCTGGTGAACTGCACCGCGGTGTCGAACCTGACTGGGCGTTTGCAAATGAAATCCCGACCATCGAGCTGCAGTTGCTTGATCCGGTGCAGTCACGACGCCTATGGACCGCTTCCGTAGATGGCAAGCTCTATGTATGGTCCGGTTATATGAACAGCTTGGTTGGCAAGCTTTGGAAGAGCTGGCCAGCCCAGGCTGAGCGCGATGGCCGTGCGCTAATGCGGATTGACGGTGTGCGTTATGAACGTCAACTGGTGCGCGTCCAAAGCGGTGACGGGCTGCAAGCGTTGACCGCCCTGATTAATGAAAAGTATTCGTCGCGTACATCGCCGGAGGCGATCGATTCGGGTGACGTCTGGATGTTTGAAGCCGCACCGAGAACAACCTTAGGGACGGAATGATGCAGAACATCTATGTACGTATAGGCGCCGTTATCGCAAGCACCGCTTTGGCCGTATTATTGATACCGGGTGTTGATGATGCAGTCGAGCTGGTGTTTCAGTTGGTCGTGCTCGTGGCGTCAAGCTAGCACGCAAGTCGCCCGGGTCACTCGATGGTTAGATCCCGGGGAAGAAATGACAAGTGATGCAGGCGTTTACCGGGAACCAACGATAGGGTTCAATAAGGCGTCGCCTGAGGGTAGCTGACGGGTGCGGGGCTACCCAAGCGTTTCAAGCGCCGCAAAGTAGACGCCTCCACAAGAAGAAAAAACGCTGGATACCTGCCAGCAATGGCTTTGACAAAGGAAGACGATGAAAGAAGACCGTAAACAAGCGATCAATTCGCTCAGTTCCAAGATCCTGGATAACCGAGCCATGCTGTTTCAGGCGAGAGCCAACATCGAAGAGAACCGCCTGATGGTCTTGAGCAATTACGCGGCGGCCTCTGCGGGTAATCAACAGCTCGCCATTCACAATACCGACGACATCTTCAACAGTCGCATGACTATCCTAGATTCCTATGATTGCACTACCGAGGTACAAGCCCGCTACGTTGATGAGGCGAAAGATCGTTCCGAGTTAGATCTGCTGATCCATAGTGCAGAACTGAACAGACGAAGCATGTTGCTGAACCAGAAAATGGTGTCGATCAACACCCAATTGATCGAAGCCAATCGCGAAGTTATGCAGTTGAATCAAGAGATGTTGGACTTCAATGAAGAAAATTTAGAGGCCAACCGGGAAATGATTTCGGGCGTGCTGAACCCCTTATTGGCGGATGAGGCGATGATCGAAGAGTTGTCCCAAGAAAATGACGAGTCGGTCAGCGAGCTGGCGTCGTTGGTTGATAACAACCGAAAAAGCATAATGGATCTGCTGGCGCAGTCTAAAGCGAATCGAAAAATTACGATCAGCGACAAGCAAACAATCGGTCAAAGAAAAGAAAGTCTGTATGCCAATCGCGAGCAAATCACCCTGATGCGAAACGATATCGGTATGAAGGTGGACTATGTCGATCTGTTCCTTGACGAAACGGAAGACTGAGAAGCCCCGGCAGCTCGCCGTCGCGGCTAACCGTTACCGAACAGGTTTGCCTTACGTTTTCCGAAGGAGGTAGGGCGTCGGCGTTTACCGGTGCCCAGTTGCAGAACGTTTTTCAAACAATGCCTCGTTGCCGACGGCTCCGTCAAAAGGGTGAATCGCCCAGCCGATGGCATCGTCATCCGCTTGATAATTCAATTCAGCTCCCCTGCGCCCAGTGATTGGGCACGTGGACTCACGTTTCTCAGATGGCCAGGAAAAAAATCGAAAAGCCTCTTGAATATGCAAATGATAATAATTATCATTTGCATATTCATTAATGGAGATTGTTGTGGGATCAAAATTGTCGCTTCCGCTGGTTCTAGCTGGCTTGGCCAGTTCTCTTTCTACCGGTGCTCTGGCAGATGACAGCAGCATCGAAGAAGTTGTTGTAACGGGACAGGTGCTGTATCGAGATCAACTCAATGCGCTAAAGACCCCCACACCCATCATCGATGTTCCCCAAAGCGTTGTGGTGATCTCGAGTGAACAGATTGAAAGTAGGGGCTATACCAGCATTACTGATATTGTGAACTACGTTCCGGGTTTGAACTCCTCGCAGGGCGAAGGGCATCGAGATTCTGTGGTATTTCGCGGCGTTCGATCCACTGCTGACTTTTTTGTCGATGGGGTTCGCGATGATGTGCAGTACTACCGTCCACTTTACAATGTAGAACAAGTGGAAGTGTTGAAAGGGCCTAACGCATTGCTCTTTGGTCGAGGCGGTACCGGCGGAGTACTAAATCGCGTGACCAAGAAAGGGGTTCTGGGCGAAGCCTTCACCCAAATTGGCGCGTCAATCGACACCTTTGGAGGCGCTTCCGTGCAGGTGGATCGCAACGTGGACGTCAGCGAAACCGCAGCGTTTCGTGTGAATGCCTCCTATGAAAGCCTGGAAAATCATCGGGATTTCTTCGACGGCGATCGATTGGGCCTGAACCCGACGCTCAAGCTCAAGCTGTCTGAGGCGACAACAGTTGACCTGTCCTATGAGTACCTCGATCACGAGCGATTTATTGACCGTGGTATCCCAACAGGATCTGATGGCCGTCCCGTTGAAGCGTTCGAAGACATTGTGTTTGGCGACCCTCAACTCAATATCACCACGCTAGAGGCGCATTTGCTCAAGGCGATGTTGCAGCACCGATTTTCCGACGACATCAAGGGCAACTTCAGCGCTTTCTACGGCGATTATGACAAGCTGTACCAGAATTTTTATGCTTCAGGCTACGATCAAGCGGCCACACCGGATCAGGTAACCCTGGACGGTTATCTGGACACGACGCAGCGAGAAAATTTGGTTCTGTCCGGTAATGTCGTCGCGCAATTTACCGCCGGCTCGCTGCAGCATACGCTGCTGTTTGGCGCGGAGTTTATTGACACCACCTCCAATCAGGATCGGTATAACGCTTTTTGGGACACGACCTTAGACGACAATGAAGTCTTTGCTGTGAACCGACCACTGGCCCTGTCACGAGGGAATGGAGTGAATGTCAGAGGTGATGCGGTCGGCAATGATTTCACCAGCCAACTAAACGATGACACCCACGTTGATGTGGAAGCCACGTCGGTCTACGTGCAGGATGAAGTCACGCTGTCAGAAAGCGTCAAGATGGTGCTGGGTGCTCGGTTCGATGAATTCGACATAACCGTAGTGAATGTGAAAAATGCGGGGGAAAGGCGCAGTCGAAAAGACAGTGAAGTCTCGCCACGAGCGGGTTTGATCTACAAACCCCAAGAGAATGTCTCGATCTATGCAAGCTATAGCGAATCCTTCCTGCCCCGCAGCGGCGAGCAGTTTGCGAACATTAACGGTGACAAAAACCAACTGGATCCTGATACCTACTCCAACCTTGAACTGGGCCTCAAGTGGGATGTCACAGGGCGGTTAAATGTGTCAGCGGCGATCTTTGAAATTGAGAGCAGTTCTCCCCAGGTTGCGGACAGTGATCCATCGACTCTTGATGTCATCGACTCGACCATCGAAGGGTTTGAGGCGCAGGTCAACGGACAGCTCACCGATGCGTGGGGCGTAGCCGTTGGTTACAGCTACTTGGATGGCGAACTCGTCGATGAATTTGGCTCGACAGGGCGACGGCTTCGCGAGCTGCCAGAAAACACGTTTTCGGTCTGGAGCACGTATCAAGTCACGCCTCGAATCGGTTTGGGCCTCGGGTTGACGTACCAGGATGACAGTTTCATCAACCAGTCAAATACGGCGACGCTACCAAGCTACACCCGAGTCGACGCAGCTGTGTATTTCGATGTGTCTGAACGTCTGAGTCTGCAGCTAAACATCGACAACTTGGCCGATGAACTCTATTTCCCGAATGCGCACAGCACACATCAAGCGACCGTTGGTGAGTCCATCAATGCGCGATTGAGCATGCAGTGGCGTCCCTAGTCGATTGGTCTTTGGTGGGAGCGGCTAGATCGCTCCCATCCTAGGCGCGGGATGCGTTACTCAGGCACGCGGGCTTTGAGAGCTGATCTCGCCGCGGATTCCCGTCTGGTTTGCTGATCGCGCATCGCGTCGTAGCGGGCCTTTCGCAGAACCCCTCTGGTATACGAACGCTCGTTCGCAAACGCCATTTCCTCGGGCCTCAATGGGTCGAACTCAGGCCACTGAGGTAACTCAGCTCCATTGGGATTTCCGCTTCGGGCAAAGGTCGTCCAATAGCGCTGCATTTCTTGTTCAAGATCGTCATCTCTCTGATCCCTTGGCCAAAACGGCAGCCAGCTTTGAAAGAGCGGGAACAGCTCTTGGGCATGACCGGCGCCAATGGTTTGTTCCGCAGACGGTGGAGTTCGTTCAAAGAAGTACAGATAGGCCGGTGCACCTGCCGCATGCTGGCGCTCGGCCATGTAATAGGCGTGGCGGCCGAACCACGTGTCACCCATCATCGTTGACGCATTGACGACAACATCGCCATCGTCGTCCACTGGGTACTGCAACGCCACATTCTGAGCTTGGTCGAGGAAGTTTGTCTGCAGCAACTGCCGCCAAGTGCCCATATCCGACGGCTGAACGAACGGACCACCGTCCACCGGACTCAGTCCAAAGTAATAGAGCAGGCTGCCCTCGTCTGCGTTGCTTCCGACCATCAAAGGAACGTTAGCTTGGTTGCCCTTTGCAAAGGTCAGCGCGGTGGGCTCGGGCAGTACGTAACCGTCCACTTGGGGGTGGAACGTGGCATTCAGTTCCGGCGACACGGCGGCGATTCTAAGGGCGTCCGTGTCCAGCTGGCGCAGCAATGCAATTTCTTGATCTCCGCTGACACCCATCAAGTCGGCCAGCCGCCGTCCTGCCTCAAAACCACTGATGGTTTCCAAGGATTCGTCGGTGGTTTGGAACTGTTGAAATCCGCTCCCGCTTTGCGCAATGGCTCGATGAAAAAGGCCTTGGGTCAATGGCGAAGCCATAAGCTGGCCGACCGAGTGACCGCCGGCGGACTCACCAAAGATGGTGACGTTATCCGGGTCGCCACCGAAGCGTTCAATATTGTCTTGTACCCATTGTAGGGCCGCGATTTGATCCAGTGTTCCGTAGTTGCCGGTGCTGCCGTTGGGGTCTTCTTTTGCCAATTCCGGGTGCGCGAGGAAGCCATACAGACCAAGCCGATAGTTGATGCTGACCAAGACGACGCCCTGATTGGCCAAGCCGGGTGATTCGTAGATGCCTCCACCAGAGCCGTACTGATGGCCGCCACCGTGAATCCAGAACATTACCGGTAGCAGCTGATCTGGGATCTTCGAGCCGGTAGGTCGCGTGATGTTCAGGGTCAGGCAGTCTTCCGACATGGTGGTTTCGGCGAACCCACTGAATTGGGTGATTAGCCATTGGCCATAGGCCGGCATACCTGAACCACTCAGCATGTTCGATAAAAAGACTGAATTACCCGCCGAATTGTCCTGCCAGCAGGCCGGTCCAAATACTGTGGTGTCGAGTGTCTGGTGCCAAGCGGGAAGGGGGGTCGGCGCGCGCCATCTTAACTCGCCTAACGGCGGGCTTGCGTAAGGAACACCACGGAAGACGTTCGCGTCACCGAGGTCTACCCCTTTGATAGGACCGTTATTCGTCTCTACAACGACGGTTCTGTTGCAGCCCCCTAAAAGTAAGGCCGTACTCAAAACGACGGCCGCTGCCAAAGCGTGTCTAACTGTCAGCATGCTCCTCTTCTCCCACTATCCATTTCGGTCATTGCCAGAGAATCCGAGTATCTTAGTTTAGCGTTTTAGTGCAACCAGCGGTTCCGGAGTCAGTTGGTGGATAGGAAAAAATGCAAGATGGATTGATCCGATGTTTGGGGTATGGTTTTGGGGAAAAATAAGAAGGATGCACGATGAAGACCATTAAATCTGTGAGCACGCTGCTGATCGGCGTGCTAATGCTCGCTGGCTGCAGTACGCCAGAGACTCAAGATCCGAGTGCAGCAACGCAAGCCAGCATCCAGCCGTCGGATTTGGATTTGGCTGAAAGGGCCGGCGCGCCGTTATTCGACGGCATGGGCCAATATGAGATGCCGATTACGACCCAAGACGCGGATGCTCAGCGTTATTTCAATCAAGGTATGGTGCTGGCCTTTGCCTTTAATCATGCGGAATCGATACGCAGCTTTCGAGCAGCCCAAACCCTGGATCCAACCTGCGCCATGTGTTTTTGGGGCGAAGCGTTAGCCACCGGTCCGAACATCAATGTCACCAGCAAGGGCAAGGTGATCATGGCGCCTGCAGAGCGTGAAGCCGCCTATGCGGCGCTTCAGCAGGCGATAGCACGTCAAGGCAATGCGTCTCCTAGAGAGCAGGGCTACATCAGCGCACTGGCCAATCGATACAACGGTGACGTCAACAGTGACCGCACACCGCTGGACCTGGCCTGGGCAGAAGCCATGGGCGAGCTTGCGACAGCCTATCCCGAGGACATGACGGCGGCATCGATTTATGCCGAGGCATTGATGAATACCATGCCCTGGAACTACTGGTCCGATGATGGCATCGCAAAGCCCGAAACCTCTGAGGTCATTGCCGCCTTGGACCGTGTTCTAGATGTTGAGCCCAACCATCCCTTGGCCTTGCATCTGTACATTCATGCGCTTGAGGCATCCAATGATCCCGGCCGAGCTGAGGCGGCAGCAGACCGGCTGGCTAACCTAGTTCCCGGAGCAGGCCATTTGGTGCATATGCCTTCACATATCTATTATCGAGTCGGCCGGTACAACGACGCAGCCATAGCCAATCAACGAGCTGCGGATGTGGACGAGGCGTACATCGCGGCCTGTAACGCTCAGGGCTTCTATCCAGCACTTTACTACCCCCACAACATTCATTTTCTTTGGGCCGCCTCGACTATGCAGGGTCAGAGTGCTGTGAGCATCGAGAGTGCGCGTCGTGTAGTGGCAAACGTGCGGGTAGAGCAGGTGCAAGCCTTTCCGACGGTGGAATTTTTTCGAACCGTACCGCTGCTGTCCCTTGTCCGGTTTGGTAAGTGGGATGAAATTCTAGCGGAACCCCACCCACATGAAGGGTTTATGTTTGCCAAGTCTGTTTGGCACTACGCACGCGGCGTGGCCTATGCCGCGCAAGGCCAAGCGGATCAAGCCAAAGCCGAACTCGCTCTGCTGCGACCACTGATAGACGATGTTTCTGTGCGGTTTTTGGACAGCCGTGACTATCCGGGCTCTACCTTGGTCGGAATTGCAATTGACCTCCTGCAGGGCGAAATTGCTTATCGAGCGGGGGACTACACCGCGGCTGTGGCGAGCTTTGAGAAGGCCGTAGCGAAGCAAGATTCGCTTCCCTATACAGAGCCACCCTTCTGGTACTACCCATCCCGTCAATCCTTGGGCGCTGCGCTTTTGGCCGGCGGTGATGCACCACAGGCTGAGTCGGTTTTTCGTCGGGATCTGGAGCAGTACCCCCACAACGGGTGGTCCATGTTTGGTTTGATCCAAAGTTTGGAGAGTCAGGGCAAAAACGACGAAGCTGTCGTGGTGCGCCAGCATTTCGACAACGCATGGCAATTTGCGGACATTGAACTCACCGCTGCGGTTCTGTAGTAAAACGTTTCCTTGGTGCCGCCGCCTCGGCGGCGGGTCCACAGGCCAAGATTCAGCGCGATTCTGTATTCGAAAGGCGCGCTGAATCAGCGTAAATGGCCACCATTTTGATAACAAATAGGGCATAATCCCGCGCCATTAACCGCGCAGCGCTGGCAGCTGGCTGATTTTGAGGCACCTTTTGAAAAAACGGTGGACGGAGTCTGTCTTTCTTGCAGCGGGAGTGCGCTACTGTTTTACCTTTAGCTGAACACCAAAAGTATGAATGTATCTATTGAAACTCTAACGGGTTTGGAACGCCGCTTGACGATAGCCATCGACAGCGATGCGTTTGAAGAACAAATTACAGCCCGACTGCAATCTGCCAGGGGCCAGGTGAAAATCCCCGGTTTCCGCGCTGGAAAAGTGCCAATGAAAGAGGTGCGGCGTCGCTACGGCGATGCGGTACGAGCAGAAGTTGCCGGCGAAATGATGCAAAGCAGTTTCATGACCGCAGTGCAGCAGGAAAACATGAATCCAGCAAGTTCACCCAAGCTTGATGTGGTGAAAATGGACCCCGGTATCGATTTCGAATTTACAGCGACGTTTGATGTGTTTCCTACGGTTGAGCTGGCCAACTTTGACAAGGTTCAGGTCAAGCGACCTTCAGCAGAGATCGAAGATGCAGATCTTGAAAGCATGATCGCGCGATTGCGGGAGCAACATGCGACTCAAGAGCCAGCGGTTCGACCTGCCCAAGAGGGTGATCAGGTAACCGTGGACTTTACAGGCGAGCTGGATGGCGCGCGCGTAGAAGAGGCCTGTGGCGAAGGTATGACGTTCACGATCGGTCAAGGCCAAATGATAGAAGACTTCGATAAAGGCGTTGTTGGACTTGGCGCAGGCGAAGAGTCCACATTTGACGCGGTTTTCCCGGACGATTACCGGGCAGAGGAACTGCAGGGCAAAACGGTACAGTTCTCGGTCAAAGTTGCGGAAGTTAACGAGCGTCAGCTACCCGAGCTCAATGAAGAGTTCTTCCAAAAATTTGGAGTCGAAGAAGGTGGCGAAGAGGCGTTCCACGCAGAAGTGCGCAGCAACATGCAGCGCGAACTCGACTCGGCAGTAAAAAATCAGATTAAACAGCAGGTTATGGACGGTTTGGCGGAAATACATGAGTTTCCGATTCCCCACGATATCGTGCATCGCGAGATACACGTCCTCAAAGAACAGATGATGAGCCAATTTCAAATGCCTCCAGGACAAGCCCAAAGCTTGGATCTACCCGACGCTTTGTTCCACGATCAGGCGGAAAAGCGCGTCAAAGTGGGGCTGATAGTCAACGAAGTCATCAGTTCCAGCGAACTGGTGGCAGATGCGACGAAGGTTGATGCGAAGCTGCAGGAGTTAGCTGAACCCTATGGTGAACCCGAGCAAGTGATCGAGTGGTATCGAAGCAATCCTGAACAAATGGGTAACATCGAGATGGCGGTGCTTGAAGATCAGGTGGTTGACCACATAATGGCTTCGGCAGAAATTGAAGAAGTCGTTTCCAACTATACCGACGTCATAAGCGGAGCAGCTATTGCGCCGCCGGTGGAGGAAGGTGATTCTCCAGATGCCGAGGCGATTGCAGAGACCGACAATGAGTCCGCGGACGAAAAATAATGTGACCGGTTCGGTTCTACGGCGGAAGCCGTGATCCAGAGACGTAACCCCGATAAGTGAAGGTGATATGAGTACAGCAGGAGAATCGAGTATGACGCCAATGACAGGACTGGGCATGGTGCCCATGGTGGTGGAGCAGACGGCCCGCGGCGAACGTTCGTACGATATCTATTCCCGCTTGCTGAAAGAGCGGATTATTTTCATGGTAGGGCCGGTGGAAGACCACATGGCGAATTTGATCGTGGCTCAGATGCTGTATTTGGAGTCCGAGAACCCGGACAAAGACATTAACCTCTACATCAACTCACCGGGTGGTTCTGTCACCGCAGGGCTCGCTATTTACGACACCATGCAATTTATTCGGCCTCAGGTCAGCACCCTGTGTGTAGGACAGGCTGCCAGCATGGGGGCGTTCCTGCTGGCCGCTGGAGAATCCGGCAAGCGGTTTGCATTGCCCAATTCTCGTATGATGCTTCATCAGCCAGCGGGTGGATCTCGTGGAGTCGCCGCTGACATTGAAATTCAAGCTCAGGAGATTCTTTTGGCGCGGGAGCGTCTAAACAAAATCATTGCCGACCACACCGGGCAGGAGATCGAACGAGTTGCCAAGGATACGGACAGAGATTTTTGGATGAGCCCTGAAGAAGCACAGGAATATGGTCTTGTCGACGCAGTTCAGTCAAGCCGCATCACCAAGACCGAGGCGTAAACAGGGATTCGCCACCGGCGCGATAGAACCGCCAAACGGTGGTTGATGCGTCAGTCAGTAAGCGTCTTTTCGGGGTTGCAAATATTTCAGCGACGAAGCAATGTAAAAGACAGTGAGTTTTCGCACACCATCTCGCAGAGATGGCGTCATATGTTAAGAGGAAGTTATGTCAGAAGAAGGTAGCAAAGGGGACGATTCAGGTAAGCTGCTGTACTGCTCTTTCTGTGGCAAGAGCCAGCATGAAGTCCGCAAATTGATTGCCGGCCCATCGGTTTTTATCTGCGATGAATGCGTCGAGTTATGCAACGACATTATCCGTGAGGAAGTGTCTGAGGCCGCTCAAAGTGGCGAGTCCGCCAAGCTGCCGGTGCCTACTGAAATTAAAGAAATCCTAGACGAGTACGTGATTGGCCAAGATCAGGCGAAAAAAGTGCTCTCGGTGGCGGTGTACAACCACTACAAGCGGCTGAATTACAGCGCGAAGAAAGACGATGTGGAGCTGTCCAAGTCAAATATTTTGCTGATTGGTCCTACCGGCTGCGGTAAGACGCTGCTTGCGGAAACGCTGGCCCGGCTGCTCGATGTGCCGTTTACCATCGCTGATGCGACGACGCTCACCGAGGCAGGCTATGTCGGTGAGGACGTTGAAAACATCATTCAGAAGCTGCTGCAAAAGTGTGACTACGATGTCGAGCGTGCTCAGGTGGGTATCGTCTACATCGATGAAATCGACAAGATTTCGCGTAAATCGGATAATCCGTCGATTACGCGGGACGTGTCAGGGGAAGGGGTACAGCAAGCGTTACTGAAACTCATCGAAGGAACCGTGGCTTCGGTGCCGCCTCAAGGCGGGCGGAAGCATCCGCAACAAGAATTTTTGCAGGTGGATACCTCCAAGATCTTGTTTATCTGCGGTGGGGCTTTTGCTGGATTGGACAAAGTGATTACCGATCGCTCCGATCGCTCCGGTATTGGCTTTGGAGCGCAGGTTAAGGGCGAATCGGATAAAGACAGCATAGGCGAAACGCTTCAGAATTTGGAGCCAGAAGACCTGGTTCGTTACGGTCTGATCCCGGAATTTGTTGGCCGACTGCCAGTGGTAGCAACCTTAGGCGAGCTTGATAACGACGCATTGGTCAGAATTCTTACGGAGCCGAAGAACTCGCTGACACGACAATACGCCAAGTTGTTCGAGATGGAAGGCGTTGAAGTCGATTTTCGCGAGGACGCCCTAAAAGCCGTCGCGGCGAAAGCGACGGAGCGAAAGACGGGAGCTCGTGGATTGCGATCGATACTTGAATCTGTGTTGTTAGACACCATGTACGATTTACCTGGGTCTGAGTCTGTCAGCAAGGTGGTTATTGATGAAAGCGTCATCACTGGCGAGAGCTCGCCCATGTTGATTTACGAGAACATTGATCAAGCCGCTCCCAAGGAAGGTAGCTCTTAAGGCGCTTCTTCAGTCGTAAAAACACCCGAAGGAGCACGACTTAAGCGTTGATACTTCTACGCGACTCAGACAACAGGATGTGAAGGGCACTGTACTCGGTATACAGTGTCTGCATTCAATTAACTGCCTGAGCCATCTTTATGACTGATTCCTTTCGAGAACTGTTACCCGTGTTGCCACTGCGTGACATGGTTGTCTTCCCGCACGGCGTTCATCCGTTATTCGTTGGAACGAAGAGCTCAATCGTGGCCTTAGATTCGGCAATGGCCGACGACAAACAGATTTTTCTAGTCGCCAAAAAAGAATCCGAAAAAGCTGATGTCGGCCCCGAAGACCTTTACACGATGGGCACCGTTGCGACCATTCTGCAGTTATTGAAACTCCCGGATGGCACAGTAAAAGTGCTAGTCGAAGGCGGTAGCAGGGCCGTCGTTAAAGAAGTCGATGTCACTGGTGAGTTCATTCGCGCCGAAGTCGACGTGCAGCAAGAGCTCGAAATGGAGACTCGAGAAGCGGACGCAGTGGTTAGATCGTTGCTGTCGCATTTTGAACAGTTCGCACAAGGCAACAAAAAGATCCCACAGGAAGTCCTTGCTTCATTATCCGGCTTGGATGATCCATCCCGACTGATGGACACGATGGCGGCCCAGATGTCTCTGGAAATGAACGAACGCCAGTTGATTTTAGAAACCGTCGAGATAAAAACCCGAATGGAACGCCTTTTGGGCCTGATGGACAACGGTCTCGCCGTGCAGCAAGTTGAAAAGCAAGTGCGAGGGCGTGTCAAAAAGCAGATGGAACAAAGTCAGCGCGACTACTATCTCAATGAACAGATGAAGGCCATCCAAAAAGAGATGGGCGATGATTCCGCCTCGGAAGTGGACGAACTGCAGGCCAAAATAAACGAAGCAGGAATGCCTGCGGAAGCCAAGAGCAAGGCGCAGACGGAGCTGAACAAACTCAAAAACATGGCGCCCATGTCAGCAGAAGCCACCGTTGTTCGGAGTTTCGTCGACTGGATGTTGAATATCCCCTGGAGCAAACGTAGCCGGGTTCGTAAAGATTTAGCTGCGGCACAGGAAATTCTCGATGCCGATCACTATGGTTTAACCGAAGTCAAAGAGCGCATCATTGAGTATTTGGCCGTGCAAAATCGGGTGTCCAAGTCCAAGAGCCCAGTGCTGTGCTTGGTAGGACCGCCTGGCGTGGGCAAAACCAGCCTGGGCGAGAGTATTGCCAAGGCGACCAACCGCAAATTTGTGCGTATGGCCCTAGGCGGGGTGCGCGATGAAGCTGAGATCCGAGGACATCGCCGAACCTACATCGGATCGTTGCCGGGAAAGATCATCCAAAAAATGTCAAAAGCCGGAGTGGTAAATCCGCTGTTCTTGCTCGATGAAATAGACAAGATGGGGATGGACATGCGGGGCGATCCATCCAGTGCTCTGCTGGAAGTTCTGGACCCGGAACAAAACGACACGTTCAACGACCATTATTTGGAAGTCGACTACGACCTATCGAACGTCTTTTTTGTTTGCACCTCGAACTCCATGAACATTCCTGGCCCGTTATTGGATCGCATGGAAGTGATCCGTCTGCCTGGCTATACCGAAGACGAAAAGCTCAACATCGCCCAGCGCTATTTGGTGCCGAAGCAAATCAAAAATAATGGTTTGAAAGATGATGAACTGGAAATAACCGAGCTGGCGCTGATAGACCTGATTCGTTACTACACGAAGGAAGCCGGTGTTCGCGGTCTGGAGCGAGAGATCGCGAAAGTTGCACGAAAGGTTGTGAAGGAACAATCGTTAAGCGCCGACCTTGAGGCGAAGGGCAAGCGGAAAAAAGCAGTAAAGAAGTTTGCGAAAACGGTGATCGAACCGGATCAACTGGATCACTACAGCGGAGTCCGTAAGTTCAGTTATGGCAGGGCCGAAGAAAAGGATCAGGTGGGCATCGTGACCGGGTTGGCCTGGACCCAGGTAGGTGGTGAGCTACTGAATATCGAAGCGGTGTCAATGCCGGGTAAGGGCCGTCAGACTAAGACCGGCTCGCTGGGTGATGTGATGCAGGAATCCATTCAAGCTGCCCTGACATTTGTGCGCAGTCGCTCCAGTGTGCTCGGATTGCCCGAAGACTTTCATGAAAAAACCGACCTGCACATTCACGTGCCGGAGGGCGCGACACCCAAGGACGGCCCCAGCGCGGGCATAGGCATGTGCACGGCAATGGTTTCTGTGATAACGGGGATTCCAGTAAAAGCCGATGTGGCCATGACCGGCGAGATCACGCTGCGCGGCCAGGTGTTGCCCATTGGGGGGCTAAAAGAAAAACTTCTGGCAGCACACCGGGGTGGCGTGAAGCAGGTCATTATTCCCCATGAAAACGAGAAAGACCTGGCGGAAATTCCCGAAAACGTAAAGGACGATTTGCAAATCCACTGCGTGAAGTGGATGGACGAGGTTCTTCAGGTCGCCTTGGATCGGATGCCAGTGCCTCGGATTGCAGATGCTGGAGGCGATGCTCAGACAGAGAGAGTGGAGCGAAAGGGCGAGGATGACGGCGCACCCAGTATCAGTCCTCACTAGTGACTGAAAAATGTGATTTGGCACAGTCATTGTTGCCAGAAGCGGATAATTGGTTGCCACAGCACACTAGGGTTGTTATATGATGGCACGTCCGCGAGGATATTTTTAAATAATCGCGTTAGGACAGCGCTGGGTTTGGTCTAAAGCCAAACGTGAGAGCGGGACTAATCTGCAAATGTTCTAACGCGACAAGCGAGGGGTAAGAAATTGAATAAAAGTGAATTGGTAGACCACGTAGCCGAATCGGCAGACATTCCCAAGGCGACTGCTGCCAGGGCTGTAGAAGCGGCACTTGAGGGCATTACGAGCTCTTTGAGCGATGGTGAATCTGTAGCGTTGGTTGGGTTTGGTACGTTTTTGGTTCGTGAGCGCGCTGCGCGCGCTGGCCGTAATCCAAAGACCGGCGAAGCAATTCAAATTGCAGCTGCCAAGGTTCCTGCGTTTAAAGCGGGCAAAGCATTGAAGGATGCATTGAACTAACCAGCTCGACTACAGCGGCTGAGGTCGCTGTCTGAGGGCGCAGTTTTTGCGCCCTTTTTTTTAGGTTTTGCATTCTAAAGCCGTGTATGGGAACCGATCGGGCAGTGCTTCGGCTTTGCCTCGAGAGCGATGCCGCGATCGCTTTTCCGAACGATGACGCTTCACCAAGACCAAATGTGAACAATCCAGAAAGACTACGTAAGAAAGATAAGAAAGATGCTGCAACAACTGAGAGATCAGACCCAGTCAACGGGATTTAAGGTCCTTGTGGTCGCCATTATTTTAGTGCTGACCCTGTTCGGGTTTGGTGCAACCAATATTTTCATGGGAAATGTCCCAACTGTTGCCACCGTCGGTGACTTTGATGTCACAGAAAGTGTTCTGTCCGTGGAAACCGAACGTGAGCGCCGCCGCCTGCTCTCGCAGATGGGACCCGAATTTGACCCGGCGGATATTGATCGTGTGCAGCTGCAAAATTACGCGCTTGATCAGCTGGTCAACCGTCAGGTTTTGTATCAAGCCGCGGCACAGTTAGACATTGGATTTTCCGATGCCGAAGTCAATCGGCGCCTAGTGGAAAGTCCTGCCTATCAGATTGGCGGTGAATTCAGTGAGGCTGTGTATCGCCAACAGCTTCAGCTGATGGGCTTTGCGCCAGTGCAATTCATACAGGAAGTTCGTCAGGGACTGAGTTCCGAGTTGCTGCGCGCAAGCATCGCCGAAACCTCATTCGCCCAAGACTGGGAAGTAGCCCAAGCGGCCGCGCTGTTAAATCAGCGTCGTGACATTGCCTATCTTGACTTGAAGCTGCAGGACTACCTCGATGGCATTGAGATAGCCGAGCAAGAAGTGGCGACACGTTACGAAGAGGATCGAACGTCCTACGTCACAGAGCCGTCCGTCGACGTCGAATGGCTCGAACTGTCTCTGGACGGTTTGCGATCAAGCGTTGACGTTGATGAAAGCGACGAAGCTCTGAAGGCCATTTACGAAGACGATATCAGCACGTTGGACCAACAAGCCCAGCGTGATTCAGCCCACATTCTTGTGGTTGTGGATGAGAGAACGGACGAAACCGAAGCGTTAGCGAAAATCCGAAATGCCGCGGATCGACTCGCTGCCGGTGAGGATTTTTCCGCTCTGGCGAAGGAACTGTCGGATGATCCGGGTTCTTCGGACAATGGTGGCAGCCTGGGAATGATGGCGCAGGGATCCTTTGACCCAGCTTTCGAAGATGCCCTCTGGGCGTTGCAAAATCCAGGCGATGTATCAGAGCCCGTACGCAGTGAATTTGGTTATCATCTGATTCGCTTAAACGAAATAGGCGCTATAGAGGTGCCAACCTTCGCCGAGGAGAGGAGCAGAATTCTTGACCGCCTGCGCTCTGAAGCTGCTGCAGAAGCCTTTGATGCGGCTGTAGAGGAGCTCGAACAGCGGGCGTTTGAGGAGCGTTACGAACTGTCAGAAACTGCCAATGCATTGAGTTTGTCGATTCAGCGCGCCGAAGGTGTTTCGGAATCCAATGGGCCAGACGCGAGGCCGTGGCCACTGGCGGGCAGCCCAGAAGTGATCGACAGTTTGTTCTCCACCGAGGGTCTGGAAGGGGAAAACAGTCCCGTTATTTTGCTTGGCGATGACCGAGCCGCGGTCGTTCGGGTGGCTCAATATTATGCCTCTGAGCAATTGTCGTTGGCCGATGTGCAGCAAGCGATCCTCGATGAACTGAAGCAGGAAGCGGGCCGAAGCGAAATTGAAGCAGACAAGGCCAACGCTCTGGCCCAATTGAAAGAGGGTGTATCGGTGTCTCAGGTCGCGAACGACCTTGGCAAGCGTTGGGAAACCCACGAGTTGATTACTCGGATGAGCATGACTCCGACCGGACCCGCCAATGTGGAGCAAAGTATCCTCACTGAAGCGTTTTCGCTGCCGCGTCCTCAGGATTCAGGGAAGAGCGTTGGCGCCGTGTCAACACCCGAGGGCAGCGCACTGATCGTCGTGACCCGAGTGCTGGCCGGCGATGTCGGTGCCACGGGGCAAGCTTTGTTGCAACAGTTAGAGCAGCAGGTGACCGCGAGAGATCAGCAGCTGGAATTTGGCGCGTTTTTTGCCGCGGCAGAAGTGGCAGTCGGTGTGGCCCGAAGCGATTAGCTCGGTGCCTCGAGAGGGCGCTAACCGCCAATAACGTCGATGAATAGCGTGAGGCCCTGGCCCGGCTGCAGATATCGCTGGGGATCCACGTCGTTCCAGGAAACAATATCGCTTACGCGTATGCTGAAGCGTTGGGCGATTCGGCTCAGAGAATCACCACGACGCACTCGGTACTGAATTTTCCGCATCTTGACGGGTACCGGCTCTGCGGTTGATGCCATAACCGTCGACGGCGGTGCTGTCGCTCCAGGAACTAAGACTTTCTGGCCGACTTGCAGAACATCCCGAGGCCCGATCCGATTGAGTTTGACCAGGGTGCTGACACTGACGCCTGCTCGCCGCGCAATTTCCCAAAGCGAATCACCCTGACGCACGACGTACAGCGTGGTCCCGGCCTTGCTTGGTGGATTGATCACGCTAGGTCCCGGTACCCGGAGGGTTTGACCGATCCGAAGCAGGTCGCTGTCTAAGTGATTAAATGTCTTGAGTGTTTGACTGGTAACGCCGTAAGTATCTGCGATTTCGCTGATGGTATCGCCGCTCAGCACGCGAATTTCCTGCCAAGCAACACGTTCGTTCGGAGCGATGGCCGTTAGGCGACGCTCTGCCTCCCTTACCGGCTCTTTTCCGTCGTTCCAATCACTGGGTAGAATGAGTCGCAAAGGACTCTTACTCGACCACTGAGAGCTACGCAGCGCGGGATTGTATTCGTAGATCTCCGACACCTCGATGCTCAAGACATTTGCCACAACGGCGACGTCGTAGGGTGAAGGCAGCGCAACCTCTCTAAGCGGATCGATATTCTCAATGGCGGGTAACTCGATACCGAATGCTTCCGGGTCTGCGACGATGGCGGAAATTGCCAGTAAGCGGGGGACATAGGCTTTCGTTTCTCTGGGCAGTCGCAGGGCGAAAAAGTCTCGGGTTCTTCCTTTTCTGACGGCTTTAGAGACGGTTCCGCCACCGGAGTTGTATGCGGCCAACGCCAGAGACCAATCATCAAAGCGTCGATGCAAATCCTCCAGAAAGTCCAGGGCTGCTTGCGTTGATGCGATGACATCACGGCGTCCGTCGTAGTGGCGGTTCATTTGCAGGCCGTACTGCTTTGCCGTTGGTCGCATGAATTGCCACAGGCCGCTAGCGCCATAAGGTGAAAACGCGTAGGGATCCAGGGCGCTCTCGATAACCGGCAGCAAGGCCAATTCTGCCGGTAGGTTTCTTACAGACACCTCATGCAAAATGTAGGGCAGATAGCGCTGCATGCGTGGGGCTAATCGCTCCCAATATTCTGGGTGTTTTTGCAGCCAGCGGAGCTGTTGGCCTACCCGTTTTTCATCGGTTTGATGATCCAGAGTCATGAGCGGGCGCATGACCGTCCAAAGACTGGTGTCAAAGATGATCTCTGGCTCTCTTGCTTCGGTCTTGTTGGCTCTCTCCACCTCATCGAGTTGCGGGGTATTGTCTGCACTGGCCTTAACATCCTTCGTCATGGCAGGGAGCAATGAGGCGTCTTCGACGTTCTGAACGACCGCAATCTCAAGCTCATTTGCGGTCGATGGAATTGCTGTTGCGGGGGTATCGCCCACTGCAGCGCAGCCGCCAATGAAGGCGATTGACGCAAGGATCGCACCGCGAAAGACCAACTGATCGGCAAAGGTGTAGCTAAGGAACTTGATGTTGATGTAGCCTAAGGAACATAGCAATTGTGAAGCCGGCGATAGTATCAGGTTCCGGCGTTATCGGGTAAAGGGTATGAGCGCAGCGAATCCCAGCGACAGTGGCCAGAGCACCTTGTGGCAGAGTAGCCTTGGTCAGCGCGTGAGCGAACAAGAATCGTCTCTGCTGCACCCGTTGGTGAGGGGGCTTCACGGCGACTCCGTTCTTTGGATCGGTGAACAAACGAGGATGTCGCAGAGTTTGGGCCAATGCATGGTCCGCCTGCCGATGCACGCCTTTTGTCGAACCAACCCCAACCAAGTTGTCGAGGTACGAGACCTTCTTCGGCTGCAGGTATGCAGTGACAGCCTGCCTTTTGCGAATGCATCCCTTGACGGCGTAGTGCTGCATCATGCGCTTGAGAGCGTTCCAGATGCTCGAGCTTGCATCAGAGAGGTGGAACGGGTGCTGAAGCCTGGAGGACGGTTGATTATTTGTGCGTTCAATCCGGTCAGTCTTACGGGGCTTCGCGCGTGGACGGCTCGAACAAGCGCCAACCCATTGTCGGACCAGCGGTTTGTTAGCCCGACGCGATTATTGGATTGGCTCGCCTTGCTGAATCTCCAACAGGTGCGAAAACCTGAATATCGCTCGATTACCGCGCCGCTTATCGCACCCTTGCTTACCCGGTTGGGCCAGCGCATGGCTCAATGGCCTCCGATCACATCACTGACAGGCACCACGAAGCCTGCACGGGCCTTGGGGCTGCTCGGGTCGATGCTTGCCAACGCGCAGCGGTTGCTTGTTACGGCAATTACACGACTGCCGATTGGCGGGATCGTGATTTTTTCCGCCTGCAAGACTCGGCAGAGCGGGACGTTGATCGGCCGCGGCGTCGTGAAAGCCACACCGGGCCGAGGTAAGCTGGTGCTCGCGCCAACGGCTCGAACCAAATACAAATTCTGAAACGCATAAAGCACTAACCGGAGCAACACCTTGACGATAGAAGTATTCACCGACGGCGCATGCCGGGGCAATCCGGGGCCTGGCGGTTGGGCGGCCTTGGTGCGGCGAGACGGAGTGGAGCAGATGTACGCCGGCGCGGAGCCGCAGACGACAAATAATCAGATGGAACTCATGGCGGCAATCCAAGGTCTGGAGCAACTCTCGGCCCGTTCGACGGTCAGTTTGACCACAGACTCCCAATACGTCCGTCAGGGCATTACTCAGTGGATTCATGGCTGGAAGCGTAATGGCTGGAAAACCTCCCAACGCCAACCGGTAAAAAACCAGGAGCTCTGGCAGCGTTTGGACGCGGCGGTGGCCGATCACGATGTTGAGTGGCACTGGGTTAAGGGCCACAGCGGACATCGCGAAAACGAACTTGTGGACGAAGCGGCCAATGTGGCTATCGACGCCATGCAGGCAGCCCGATGAGACAGGTTGTACTGGATACAGAAACCACGGGTCTTGAGGTCCTCAATGGTCATCGAATCATTGAAATTGGGGCCGTTGAGGTTGTGAACCGCCGGCTCACCGGTCGGACGTTCCACAAATACATCAACCCCGATCGAGCCATTGATGACGGTGCAAAGGAAGTGCATGGAATCACAGAGGCTTTTTTGGCAGATAAACCCCGTTTTGCGGATGTGTGGCCCGAACTCGAAACGTTTCTTCGAGGCGCTGAATTGGTTATTCACAATGCGCCTTTCGATATCGCCTTTTTAAATGCAGAAGTCGAGCGGCTGGCTGCCAAGGCAGCCGACGCCCCCGAACGTGTGGACACCTTTTGCGACATCACCGATTCCCTAGTTCTTGCGCGGCGCAAGCATCCGGGCCAGAAAAACAGCCTTGATGCGCTGTGCCGACGCTACATGGTGGACAACTCCCAGCGAGAACTCCACGGCGCGCTGCTGGACGCCGAAATTTTGGCGGATGTCTATCTGTTGATGACCGGTGGGCAGGACCAGATGTTTTCGAATGGCGCAGATCAAGAGCAAAAAAGTCAGTCGGAATCCAACCAGCAGGCGGTTCGTTTAGACATCGAGCAATTGCGGGTCGTGCAGGCGAAGCCCGAAGAACTGGCCGCTCACGAGGCCATGCTTGAGCTGATGGACAAACACAGCGACGGGCAGACGCTTTGGCGACGCTGAATCAGACGCAAAAAAAAGCGCTGTAACCCGTTCGGATCAACAGCGCTTCTGCTTTTGGCGACCTAAAATCGTCAAATCATATAGATCACCGCCATGTAACCCGTGATTCCCATAGTGATCGTGTAGGGGAGTGCCATCGTTACCATGCGCATGTAGCTGAGGTTGATCAGTGGCGCGATGGACGACGTTAGCAGGAATAAGAACGCAGCCTGACCGTTCGGCGTGGCCACACTTGGTATGTTGGTACCGGTGTTGATCGCCACTGCCAAAGCATCGAACTGGTCGCGTGTAATCACGCCATTGGTGAAGGCTTGCTTGACCTCGCCAATGTACACCGTCGCAACGAACACGTTGTCGCTGATTGCTGACAGGAGGCCGTTGGCGATGTAGAACATGCCGGGCTGAGCTTCCTCGGGGAGCGAGAGCACGTAGGCGATCACAGGAGAGAACAAGTGTTGATCGTGGATTACGCCAACGATGCCAAAGAAGACAACGAGAAGAGCTGTAAAGGGTAGGGCTTCTTCAAAGGCCTTGCCCAAATCGTGTTCTTGAATCACACCGTTGAATGCGGTTTGCAGTACGATAATGGTTAAGCCAATGAGTCCGACTTCGGCTACATGAAAGCCTAGGGCTAGGATCAAAATGACGGCTGAAACACCCTGGATGACCAACCGCGCGACGTCGAGATCAGTGCGTTTCGCCGCTTCTGCTTCATCGTATTCCACGAGGATGTCTCTGACACGCTCCGGCATCAGAGCCCCGTAGCCGAATATTTTGGTTTTTTCAAGCAGGATGCAGGTGATGAGTCCAACCACAAGTACTGGCATGGTCACTGGAGCCATACGCAGAAAAAACTCGACAAAATTCCACCCAGTATAGCTCGCGATCAGAAGATTCTGTGGCTCGCCCACCGTCGTGCAGACGCCACCCAAGGCGGTACCCACCGCGGCATGCATTAAAAGATTACGCAAGAATGCGCGAAACTTTTCGAAGTCAGGATCCTCAGCACCGGTTTGTTGGTCTGCTACGTTTTTGTACACAGTGTAGAAACCGACGGCGACACTGATCACCACGGCAGTCACCGTTAAGGCATCGAGAAACGCAGATAGAAATGCAGAAATAAAGCAAAACAGGAAGGAGATCAGGGTCTTCGAGCGAATGGAAAGCAGCACCTTGGTGAAGGTAAATAGCAGCAGTTCCTTCATGAAGTAAATGCCAGCGACCATGAAGACGAGCAGCAAGATGACGGGAAATGCAGCGACAACCTCGTGATAAACCGTATCTGGGGAGGTCATACCCATAACCACTCCCTCAATGGCGAGCAGCCCGCCTGGCTGAAGCGGATAGCACTTCAACGCCATTGCCAGAGTAAAAATAAACTCCAGTACCAGTACCCAACCTGTGATGTACGGTCCCGCTACGTATAGCAGGATAGGGTTGAGAAGCAGAAATCCAACAATCGTTTGTTTATACCAATCCGGTGCATGCCCCAAAAAATTCTGGGTGAACGCATTCATCGTTGTTTGCATTGAAAATCCTTGATGTGTCTTTGATGAACGGGAATATTTCCTTCTTGTTAAACGCTCGAACCGATCAATGGAACAATCCATGCGTCATCCAATGGGTGAAGATAGCTTGCTCGGGGTAAGCGGAGCAAGGGACTTGAACCGGAAAACGTATGATCTCGTGCGTAATTGCTTTTGGGTCGCTATGCTCTGTGGCTATTAAAAAATCACTTGAACACTCATCGAACGAAATTAAAGAAAGGTACGTTACCCATGTGGCCCAAAGATCAGGACGAGTTTGTAGCAAATCACATCATGCCAGACGGCGCGGACAGCGGTGATGCTTGGTATTTCGTCTTTATTCGGGGAGAGTTGGTTTGCAAAACCGTGCAGGGCGTACCTGAGCCCATCACCGCAGACGATTTTCGATGGTTTGACGTAGAGGCCAAAAGCAAACATTTTCTAGGTCACCACGGTAGCGTGCCATGTTTTGCGCTGCGTGCCGCTGGCTCAGTGCCCGAAGGATATGCACTGATGCCGTTGCGCGGATTGTTGGGTCGAACGTCGCAGTCGCTGTTTTATCTTGCGGGCCGCGCCCAGCAGGTAATCGACTGGTATGACACACACCAATTCTGCGGGCGCTGTGGAACGCCCATGGAGCTTCACAGCCAGGACCGCGCCATGAGTTGCGAGAGCTGCCGCCTCATCAACTACCCTCGGTTGTCTCCGAGCATCATCGTGCTGGTCACCAAGGGCGAAGAAATGCTGTTGGCGCGAAACGCCAACTGGCCGGCCAAGATGTACAGCACGCTGGCGGGGTTCGTTGAGCCCGGTGAGTCCATTGAGCAGACCGTGCATCGAGAGGTGTTCGAGGAAGTGGGCTTAAAAGTGCAAAACCTGAAGTATTTTGGTTCCCAAAGCTGGCCGTTTCCGAATTCGTTGATGCTGGGCTTTCACGCGGAATACGCCGGTGGCGACATTGTTTGTCAGCCGGAGGAGATTGCCGATGCTCAGTGGTTTACGAAGGACAGCATGCCCCAGACGCCACCGAAAACGGCGATTTCGGGCTGGTTGATTGAGGAGTTTCTGGGACAGCTCTAGCGAAGATGCTAGGCCGGCGCCGCGTGTTTGCTGAAGGCGGCGAAAGTTTGAAATACCCAGATGAGATGGCCGTTCGAGCGTATATGTCCCCGCATAAAGGCCGCGACCAGATCCTCTTGCCCTGCGAACAGGCGCTGGGCCTGCTCCGGTGAATCAAAATATAAGACGAGTTCCGCTTCCTCAATATCGGGAAAGGTGAGGTTACCGTTGCGAATGTCGATGAAAACGCTTTCGTTGGGGAAACGCAGTTCGATATCTGTTTCCAGCGCGGCCGCAGCGGTGTCTAAAAAATTTTCCAGCAAAAAATCGCGCACCGACGTCTCCGAGTTAAACTGCATCAGACACACGGCAGTACCTGATCGCGGCGGAGAAACTAGCAAAGCTCATAGGCAGTATTCAAGGCGATTCTCCCGAATGACCTAGGCGGCTTATCTGGCTGTATCAGCTCTGGACGATAACCGTGACCTGTCGCTAAAGTAGCGTCCCCTCTGATAAGGCTGAAACCGAATGACTTTTTTGTACGAATACCTGATGTTTTTAGGCCAGGTCGTCACACTTGTGATCGGTTTTATTGTGGTGGCGTCTTTTTTGGCCTCATTGGGCAGCCGGGGCCAATCCGCTGGTCAAGGGCACCTGCAGGTTCAAAAGCTCAATGAGCAAATTCGCGACCTGCGCTTTTCGATGGAAAGTCATCTGCTGACAGCAGATCAGGCCAAGAAACAGCACAAATCCGAACTGAAGGCGGAAAAAGCAGAGCAAAAGAAAGCGGCCAAACGAGACGGGAAAAAACAGACTCAAAAAGAACCCGCCAAAGCGGCGGATCAACTCAATACCGGCGCGGCGTCCGAGGCCAGCTCGGCTGGCCAAGGATCCGTGTCGATAGCCGATGGCAGCAAGCCTCGAACCTTCGTCATTCACTTTGACGGCGATGTGGCCGCGTCGGCGGTTGAGCACCTGCGCATTGAAGTGACCGCGGTGCTGACCATGGCCCAACCGCAAGATGAAGTGGTGGTTTGCATCGAAAGCCCCGGAGGCATGGTGCACAGCTACGGTTTGGCGGCTTCTCAAATGATGCGTATACGGTCCAAGGGCATTCCTCTGACGGCTCTGGTGGATCGCGTAGCAGCGAGTGGCGGATACTTGATGGCCGCGGTGGCGAATAAAATCGTTGCTGCCCCCTTTGCTGTAATCGGCAGCATTGGTGTCGTCGCCCAGGTGCCTAATGTGCATCGCTTGTTGAAGAAAAACGATGTAGACGTAGAGGTGCTGACTGCGGGCAAGTACAAGCGAACGCTAACCTTGCTCGGCGAAAACACCGAAGAAGGCCGAGAAAAGTTTCGTGAAGAGTTGGAAGAGGTACACACCTTGTTCCAGGAATTTGTTGTGGACAACCGGCCGGAGCTCGACATCGAGGCCGTGGCGACCGGTGAAGCGTGGTATGGCTCTCGGGCGCTGGATTTGCGCTTGGTAGACGCCTTGGCTACCAGCGATGAATACGTGAGCGATCAATGCCAAGAGCGCGATGTCTACAGCGTCGCTTGGGTAGAGGTGAAAAAGCCCTTGGATCGGTTGCTTGATAAAGCCAATGGCGCCTTAGACCGTGTAAACCATATGTTGGAATTTGTTAGAAAGTAGGAGAGATCATGAGTTTTAAAGCGTTTCGAGTAGAAAAAGGCGAGGCCGGTTTCAGCCGCAGCATCGTGAGTCGTGAAGAAAGCGAACTGCCAGCGGGCGAACTGCTGATTGAGGTGAAATTCTCCTCGTTGAATTTCAAGGACGGTCTGTCAGCGACAGGCAATCCTGGCGTGACCCGCAACTTCCCCCACACCCCGGGTATTGATGCGGCGGGGGTTGTGCTGGAATCCAGCCACGGTGATTTTGTTGTCGGCGATGAGGTTATAGCCATTGGGTTTGATCTTGGCATGGGAACCTCTGGTGGCTATGCCGAACGCATACGCATTCCCGCAAACTGGGCGGTCAAGTGTCCAAGCGGATTGACCCTGCATTCCAGCATGATCATTGGTACCGCAGGGTTTACTGCGGCGGAATGCGTTCAGAAGCTCGAGCAATCAGGCATGACGCCTGCGTCCGGCCCAGTGCTGGTCACCGGCGCAACCGGTGGCGTAGGCTCTGTTGCGGTCAAATTGTTGGCTCAGCTGGGTTATGAGGTGACGGCGGTCACCGGCAAGGCGGAAAAAACTGATTGGCTTAAGTCCTTGGGCGCGAGCAATGTCATCAGTCGTGAAGAAGCAGCCGCTGGGGCCGATAAGCCCATGCTCGCGGAAACTTGGGGTGGTGTTGTGGACACAGTGGGCGGGGATATTCTGTTCAATGGCGTCAAAAGCCTGCGCTACGGATGCAGCTTAGCAGCCTGCGGGTTAGTCGCGGCACCCACCTTTGGCGCTTCTGTACTGCCGTTTATTTTGCGTCATGTGAACCTGCTGGGAATCGACTCCGTACAGCTGCCTATCGACCAAAAAGCCGCGATTTGGCAGCGACTGGCGACGGACTGGCATATGGACTTGTCGGATCTGGAAGAAGTGCTGACTTTGGACACGCTTTCCGGTGCGATTGATCGCATTTTGGCAGGTCAAATGGTGGGGCGAGGGGTACTGCACCTCTAGCGCATCCTAGTGCTTATCAGTCCCGCCGCAGCGCTTTAATCCCGCCGCAGCGCTTTAATCCCGCCGCAGCGCTTTAATCCCGCCGCAGCGCTTTAATCCCGCCGCAGCGCTCTAATCCCGCCGCAGCGCTGGATCTGCGGCGATAGGGTTGGGGTATTTCGAGACGACCAGATAGCTGTTGATCAACAGCGTTAAGACCGTGGCTGCCTGTAGTACAGCCGCGCTTTTTGCGCCCAGTAGGGACGCATTTAACGCCATGTAGCTCACCAGCAGCGAAAACTCCGACGCCTGTCCTAAGCGCAGGCCGACTTCCCTCGCGCTGCTCAGCGTTTCACCTTGCATGTTCAGTAACCGCGTAAAGGTCCACGGCTTGATCAGCAGGATGACGGCAGCCAGTGCCACGATCGGCATCCAGACGCTGGACAGCACCTGAAGATTGATGGACGCGCCAACAGTGAAAAAAAACATCACCAAGAAAAAGTCGCGAAGAGGCTTCAAGTGGTTGGCAATGTACTGAGCGATGGGACTTGTCGCGAGGCTTACACCAGCAATAAAACCACCCACTTCATAGGAGAGGCCGCACACGTGCGCGACTTGAGCAATGGCCAGGCACCATCCAATGGCCAGCAAAAAAATGTACTCGTGAAAGTCATCGAATCGCTGCAGCAAGGGCAAAATCGCAAATTTGACCGTGACCAGAGCGCCGACGATTAAGGCGGGTAGCCCGAGAATCAGCGTCAGCATTGCTGTGCTGCTTTGATCGGCGCTGCCGCCGAGATAGCCGATCAGGATCAGAGCGACGATGGCGAGAAGGTCCTGCACCAACAGCAGGCTGATGACGATTTCACCCACATGGCGATGGTGAAGAACTGTTGTAGGCAGGAGTTTGACCCCTAAAATTGTGCTGGAAAAAGTAATCCCGATACCAACGATGACTGCTTCCGTTACGGAAAAGCCAAAGCCCAGCATCACCAAACCCCCGGCAGAAAAAAACACCGCCGTGGTGCCTAATGCGGTCAGCAACGATTCGCCAAGCATGTTTTTGAGCTTTTGAGTGGGCAGATCCAAACCCACCAAAAAGAGCAGAAAGATGATACCGATTTCGGCGATCCCTGAGAGGAGGGCGGTGTCGTCCACGAAGGCCATGCCAAAGGGGCCCGCCAGCGCTCCTAGGGCGATATAAGCGACGAGCATGGGCTGGCGCGTGTACAAAGCGGCGGTGGCGATCACGGCTGCGCCACTGAAAATCAGGAAAAATGAGTGGAGAATGTCTTGGCCTGTCATCCAAGAAGCTTAACAAAGGCGGCGACCGCTCTGATACCGGCCGCCCGCCTCAGTTTTTCGATACAAACACCGTTTCGGGGTTGGCAACAGACGGCTGGTAGTAACCCGAGTGCGGGTTTACCCAAGTCAGCGCCGTTTGCAGATCCTTGCCCTCAGGCAATTCAATGACGTTGAATCCGCTTCTGGCGAGAAAGTGGACGACGTCTTCGTGCACGTTGCCACGCGCCACCAGATCTCCGGTGTAATGCAGTCGCGTACGCAGCAGTACGGCCAATGAAAGGCCGCGACCATCTGTGAGAGCGGGAAAATCCACGGCAATTGCGGTGGCCTCAAGCCATGAAGGATCAGGTTCGCTATCCACACTAACCTGAAGCGGTTCTCCAGCTTGCCAATCGTTCTCGGCTTGCCACAGGCTGTCGCCCTCGTCGACTATCTGCCAGTTTTGGTCAATGTTTCTAAGCAGCTTTGGCATAAACGCTCTCTTTGAATGGGTCGATACCGATGCGGTTGAAGCAGCCAAGAAAGGACTCTTCCTCAAAACGCCGTGCGAGATACACGTGCAAAATTTTCTCGATCACATCGCATACCTCTGCTCGGGCAACCGACGGACCGACAATTTGACCCAGTTTGGGCCCTTCGCCGGAATGGCCCGCATGGCCGCCTAAGGATATTTGATAGAACTCTTGGCCTTTCTTGTCCACACCTAAAATTCCGATGTGTCCTACATGGTGGTGGCCACAGGCATTCATGCAACCGGAGATGTTTAGGTCGATCTCACCCAAGTCGAACTGATAGTCGTAGTCGGCAAAACGGCGCTGAATGGCTTCTGCCACCGGCAAGGATTTGGCGTTGGCTAAAGAGCAGTAGTCGCCTCCAGGGCAGCAAATCATGTCGCTGAGCAAGCCCACGTTGAAGCTGCCCAGACCAACGCTTGTCGCCTGCTGCCAAAGATCGAACAAATCGGCCTTGGGTACGTGTGGCAGTACGAAGTTCTGTTCATGACTGATGCGTATTTCGCCGAAGCTGAATTGATCAGCCCATTTCGCCACTGCATCGATCTGATCTGAGCTGACATCGCCTGGAGGCACGCCAACGCTTTTGGTTGAGAGCGTTACCACCGCATAGCCATCGGCCCGGTGTGGGGTCACGTTGTGTTTGACCCATCGGTCAAAGTCTCTGTGGGTCAAACGCTGATCAGCAAGCATCGTGTTGGCATCGGCTTGCCGGCCAAATGCTGGGGGTCGAAAAAAATCTCGGAGTCTGCGCAGTTCGCTAGCGGGCACTGTACTCGGACTTTCCTTGATCTGCTCCCACTCGGCATCGACTTGAGCTTTGAAACCTTCAGGGGTCATTGCTCGAACCAGAATTTTAATGCGCGCTTTGTATTTGTTGTCACGGCGACCGTAGCGGTTGTAGACCCGCATCAGCGCTTCGGTATAGGTCAGCAGGTCTTTAGCCGGCAGCTTTTCTCGGATCAGTGCGCCCAGTACTGGAGTTCGACCTAGGCCGCCGCCGGCGTAGATGTCGATCAGAGCGTCTTCGGGGTGGTCGTCATTGCCATGTATTCGCATGCCAATGTCGTGAACGCCAATGGCGGCTCTGTCCTGAGCTGCGCCGGTGACGGCAATTTTGAATTTGCGGGGTAACCACTCGAATTCTGGGTGAGACGTTGACCACTGACGTAACAGTTCGCAAAAAGGTCGCGGATCAATGGTTTCGTCCGCTGCTGCACCGGCAAATTGATCGGTGGTCACGTTGCGAATGCAACTCCCACTGGTCTGAATGGCGTGCATATCCACATCGGCCAGCGCCTGCAGAATATCCGGCACGTCTTCCAGAGCCGGCCAGTTGAACTGCATGTTCTGCCGGGTACTTAAGTGACCATAGCCACGGTCGTAATCTCGTGAGATCGCCGCCAACGCCCTGAGCTGTTTGCTCGACAGGGTCCCGTAGGGCACCGCGACCCGCAACATGGGCGCGAGTCGCTGTATGTAGAGGCCATTGCGCAGGCGTAATTGCAGAAACTCATCATCGGATAACTTACCGTCGAGGTAGCGTTGGGTCTGGTCGCGATAGTGAGCGACTCGTTGGTTAACAAAGCTACGATCAAATTCGCTGTATTGATACATTTGCGAATGACTCCTCAAGAAAAGTACAAAAGTGACGGCAGGGTGCCTGCGATCGCTGCGCGCAGCATTGTAGCGTATGGGAGCGACGGCTTTATCAGTCATTTTCGATCTAAGGAAATAATTTTTGGTTGTGATGTTGGCGCAAACCCTCCCAGACCAGCCGAAAGCGCGATCTATTGCTAGGAGAGCAACGAACGCGCTTGTACTGGTAGCCCGTGTGCCTATAATTGCGGCGGCGCCGGGTTCAGTAATATCGGCCCGAATAGGTATTGAAGAACGACGTTGGGAGCAGGGTTTTATGAGCGATGAACATCAGGCAGCAGTAGACGAAACCGAGGTTGCCTCGACCACATCGTCAGAGAGCGATTCAGCAGCGGATATGAAGGCGATTTTGGTGGTCTTTACCGCCGCAGTGGCATTCTGCGTGTTCTACATTTCGGGATGGTCTTTCGATCTCTAGGCCTGTCCGGGTCGTTTTCGCGCTCTGAACCGTTCACAAGGTGCGGAGCCTCGACTGGCGGTACGGCTATCAGTCTGAAAGCAGAGGCTGCAACCGTCCCTTGGCTTCCTCCAAACGCAGGCGCTTTCGTGCGGCGTAATCACGCACTTGATCGTCATCGATTTTCCCAACGCCAAAGTAACGTGCTTCCGGATGGGAAAAATACCAACCGCTCACAGCCGCGGCAGGACTCATCGCATAGCTTTCCGTTAATGAGATGCCTGTGTTTTGGGTGGCATTTAGCAGTTCAAACAATGTCTCTTTCTCACTGTGTTCTGGGCAAGCCGGGTAGCCCGGGGCGGGTCGGATGCCTTGATATCGCTCTTTAATCAATGCGTCTTTATCCATCTCTTCGTCGGCAGCATAACCCCAAAATTCTCGGCGAACTCTCTCATGAAGAAACTCGGCAAAGGCTTCAGCAAAACGGTCAGCTAGCGCCTTGATCATGATTTGGTTGAAATCATCGTTGGGAAAATCCTCGAGAATCGACTCGAGGTTGAGCCCGCTGGTGACCGCAAATCCGCCGACGTAGTCCTCGATACCGGCGGGTGCCACGTAGTCGGCCAGACAAAGGTTTGGACTCAAATCGTCTGGTTTGGGGGCTTGCTGACGCAGGTGATAAAGATCCGCTAGCGGAATATCTCGGCTCTGTGAAGTGTAAAGCCGGATATCGTCGGCGCCGAGCCGGTTCGCGGGCCAAATTCCCACGACGCCCTTGGCCTGGAGGCGGCCATCCCCGATCAACCAGGTAAGCCGTTCTTGGGTGTCCTGCCATAATGAGGTTGCCGCTTCGCCCACTACCTCATCCTCCAGAATCTGCGGGAACTTTCCCGCCAATTCCCACGTCATGAAGTAAGGCGACCAGTCGATATACGGCACCAACTCGTTGAGGCTTGGTTCAACAATCTGAACCTTGGTCGTATTGGGTTTTGGTGGGTTGTAGGTATCCCATGCAAAGGCCAGCGGATTGGCTCGTGCAGCATCCAACGTCAAAAAAGCACGCTTTTCTCGCCGTGCTTCCACTCGATTCTTAATCAGCGCGTATTCGGCGGAAATCGTTGATGCGTAGTCCTGATAGTTTTTCTCTGGCGCCAAAAGTTTGGCGGCAACGCCCACTGCTCTTGATGCGTCACTGACGTACACCGTGGCTCGGTTGCTATACGCCGGCGCGATTTTTGCCGCTGTGTGGGCCTTGCTTGTTGTTGCCCCGCCGATCAATAAGGGAATCTTCAGGTCTAGGCGCTGCATTTCGCGAGCGACGTTGACCATTTCATCCAGCGATGGCGTGATCAAACCGGACAGGCCAATAGCATCCGCGCCTTCAGCAATTGCGGTTTGCAGAATTTTCTCTGCTGGCACCATCACACCCAGATCGATGATCTCGTAGTTGTTGCATTGCAGCACAACGCCGACAATGTTTTTGCCGATGTCGTGAACGTCACCCTTAACTGTCGCAAGAACGATTTTGCCCTTGTTGCGCTGCACGGCATCGGGTTGATTTGCTTTTTCTGCTTCAATAAACGGCACGAGGTGCGCCACAGCCTGTTTCATCACTCGTGCGCTTTTCACCACCTGAGGCAGAAACATTTTGCCGGTAGAGAAAAGATCACCAACCACGCCCATACCGTCCATCAGCGGGCCTTCAATAACGTCTAGGGGGTGGTCTGCTACTTGTCTGGCCGCTTCCGTGTCTTCGACAACATGACTGTTGATGCCCTGAACCAAGGCATGTGTGAGCCGCTGTTGAACCGGAAGCTCGCGCCATGCTTCGGTCTGCACTACCTTAGTTTGGGAGTCGCCGCTGTATGTCTGGGCTAAGTCAAGCAGCCGTTCGGTGGCGTCTTCTCGACGATTCAGTACCAGATCCTCTGCTGCCTGACGCAGTTCTTCCGGTAAATCGTCGTAGATACCCAGTTGGCCTGCATTGACGATGGCCATGGTTAGTCCGGCGCGAATGGCGTGATAAAGGAATACCGTATGGATCGCTTCTCGAACGAGGTTGTTGCCGCGAAAGGCGAAAGAGACATTGCTCAGTCCCCCGGACGTACTCACCCCGGGTAGGTGGGCGTGAATCCAAGAAACCGCGTCAATGAAATCTACCGCGTAGTTGCTGTGTTCCTCAATGCCTGTACCAATGGCGAAAATGTTGGGATCGAAAATGATATCGCTTGGCTTGATGCCCACTTGGGAAGTGAGTAGGTCGTAACTGCGTTTACAGATGTCTATTTTGCGCCGAAAGGTATCGGCTTGACCGTCCTCATCGAACGCCATAACCACCACAGCCGCGCCATAGGATTTGCAGCGTTTTGCTACTTGGATAAACGCAGCCTCACCCTCTTTTAGGCTGATCGAGTTGACGATGGCCTTGCCTTGGACGCATTTTAATCCCGCTTCGATAATCTCCCACTTGCTGGAATCGATCATGATGGGCACCCGGGAGATGTCAGGCTCGGTGGCAATGAGCTTAAGAAAATGCTGCATAGCCGCGACGCCATCCAGCATGCCTTCATCCATGTTGATGTCGATGATTTGTGCGCCGTTGTCCACTTGCTGGCGCGCGACATCTAGGGCTTCTGTGAACTGGTTCTCTCGGATCAAACGCGCAAATTTTGCCGAGCCGGTGACGTTCGTGCGCTCGCCCACATTGACAAATAACGAATCCGCTGCGAGTTTCAGCGGTTCCAGCCCAGCAAGTGTTAAGGCCGCCTTAAACGGTCCTACGTCTGCGGCTGATTCGTCGCTTGTGGTTGGTTGGTCAGTCACGAGAGCGGGCGGCGGCAACGCTCGCGGTGGTAGGCCATTCACCGCATCGGCGATGGCCTTGATGTGATCTGGACCGGTGCCACAGCAGCCCCCGACGATATTGAGCCATCCCGCTTTGGCAAACTCTGAAATAAGCGCAGCCATTTGTTCAGCGGTTTGGGTGTATTCGCCGAAAGCATCCGGCAAGCCTGCGTTAGGGTGCGCACTGATTCCGCCGTGATTCAGGCGCGAGAGTTCCTCGATATAGGGCCTGAGTTGTTCTGCTCCCAGAGCGCAATTCAGGCCTACGGCAATGGGTTCTGCATGTTCTACCGAGTAAAGAAAAGCCTCGCAGGTTTGTCCTGACAGCGTGCGACCACTGGCGTCAGTGATGGTGCCAGAGATGATTAACGGGTAGGGTGCGTCAAGAGTATCGTTGATGCGGTGCAATGCCGCGATCGCCGCCTTGGCGTTAAGGGTGTCGAATACCGTTTCAATGAGGAATAAGTCGACACCGCCGGCGATCAGGCCTTGGGCTGCTTCCACATAAGCATCGCACAGTTGGTCGAAATCAACGTTGCGAAACTCCGGCCGGTTGACGTCTGGTGATATGCTGGCCGTGCGATTTGTCGGGCCGATGCTGCCGGCGACGAATTTGGGTTTGTCTGCCGTGGAGTAGGCGTCAGCACATTGTCGGGCGATGGCTGCGGCTTGTTTATTTATGTCGAAGCAAACGTTCTGGGTGCCAAAGTCGTCCTGAGCGATGGCCGTGGCATTGAACGTATTGGTGCTGATGATGTCACACCCCGCCGCTAGATAGCCCTCATGTACCTCTGCGACGACGCCGGGCTGGGTGATGTTTAGGATGTCATGATTGCCCTGCAATGGGTGGTCGTGATCCGCGTACTGCGTGCCGCGAAATGCCTCCTCAGACAATGCATATCCTTGGAACGCACTGCCATAGGCACCGTCGAGCACCAGAATACGTTGGCTCATCAAATCAATGAATGTTTGTCGCGTGGGCCTTTGATGGTGCGATATTGCTTGAATGGGCATAAATACCTTGCTTGCTGGTATGAACGGGTGGTCTGACGCGAATCGGCGTTCACTCTATGGGTGACAGGCCGTGAGAACAAATCATCTCCTGATCAAAGCCCTTGAGATTTACTCATGATGGTCTGGTACATCGATAGCATTAGATGTTCTGTGATGATGGCCTGCGCGATGTAGTATGATACGGAGCTTGAAAACCGAATGTTGTTCTAAGGGTTGAAAATGATCGAAATTTCCGCCAGTGCGCAAACCTACTTGCACGGGCTGTTGGGCAAGCAAGAAGACGAAGGCGTGAGTATTCGTATTTTTGTCGCCCAACCGGGTACACCCCAGGCCGAAACTTGCATCGCCTACTGCCGCCCGGGTGAGGAACAAGAAGGTGATATTGCTGTGGAATACGAAGGATTTCGTGCGTGGTTTGAAGGGCGCAGCGAACCCTATTTGGAAGACGCAGAAGTGGATTATCAAGAGGACCAAATGGGCGGTCAGCTGACCATCAAGGCACCCAACTCTCGAGTGCCAAAGGTGGGTCCAGATGCACCGATTGAAGATCGCATCAATTACGTGCTGTACAACGAAATTAACCCCGGTCTTGCCGCCCATGGCGGGGTTGTGTCTTTGGTCGAAGTAACGCCGGAGTCCGAAGCGGTCCTACAATTTGGCGGCGGCTGCCAAGGATGTTCCGCAGTGGACCTGACTCTGAAGGGCAGTGTGGAAACCACGCTGTTAGAGCGGGTCCCAGAGTTGAGCGCGGTGAAAGATATGACCGATCACAGCGTAACGGAAAACGCCTACTATTCTTGATCACGGGCTAGCCAGCTGACGTGGCTGGCACCGGGGCTTTCGCGAACGGAGAAGCCGTCGCGCAAACCGTCTGCAGCGAAGCTTCAGCTAGGCCGTGCTGCCAGTTGCTCCGCTAGCTGGCGCAGCAGCGAATCGGTCTCATCCCAATTGATGCACGCATCCGTAATAGACACGCCATAGCTCAGCCCATCCGGGTTGTTGATACTTTGGTTACCTTCGTGCAGGTGACTCTCAATCATCAAGCCCGTAATTGAACGGTTTCCCGCCGCAATCTGCTGGGTGACAGAATCCACGACGTTGCGTTGCTGTCGGTGATCTTTGTTGGAGTTTGCGTGGGAACAATCCACCATGATGGATTGGGTTAGCCCCAGTTTTTCCAGCGCGGACTCGCAAGCCTGAATATGCTCTGGGGTATAATTGGGACCACTGCTGCCGCCTCGCAGGACCACGTGGCCGTGTGCATTCCCCTTTGTTTGAATCACGCTGACCTGTCCGGTAGGGCTGATACCCAAAAAGCGGTGCGGGCTCGCCACGGATTCCAATGCATTGATGGCGACCCCCAGAGACCCATCGGTACCGTTTTTGAAACCGACGGGACAGCTCAGGCCTGATGCCATTTCACGGTGAGTCTGAGACTCGGTGGTGCGGGCACCAATCGCAGACCAGGAAATTAGGTCTTGCATGTATTGAGGGGTGATGGGGTCCAGCGCCTCGGTCGCAAGAGGCAAGCCCATTTGCGACAGCTCGAGCAACAGCTGACGCCCAATGTGTAAACCCTCAGCGACTTTGAAGCTATCGTCTAAGTGGGGGTCATTGATCAGCCCTTTCCAGCCGACGGTACTCCTAGGCTTTTCGAAATAGGCGCGCATCACGACGAAAATCTGATCTGCGACGTCATCGGCCAGACCTTTCAATCGCTGGGCGTATTCTTTGGCTGCATCGACGTCATGGATAGAGCAGGGCCCCACGACGACCAAAAGGCGCGGATCTTTGCGGTCGACGATGTTGCGAACGATCTCCCGATAGCCGTTGACGGCTTCGCGCACGTCTTCGCTGACCGGCAACCTAGCTTTGAGCTGCTCAGGCGTGATTAATACTTCTTGTTGCTCGACATTCAAGTTTTCGAGTTGCACAGGTCTCTCCTTTACCCCGGGCCACATTGTGCTGCCAACGGTGTTTGGTTTGGCCGCGCATGGTAAACCCCCGTCTCGGAAAAGCAATCGGTACGGAGCTAATTGATTGCTTCAAGCTTGCTGAGGGCGGTGAAATACAGTGCGGTTTTGATGGGTAATTTTGGGGTTGCTGCGACCGCGAAACCCTCAGGTTGTTCTTCGACAAGGGTTTCCAAAACCGCTTTGTACTGTCCCAATTGCCCCCGGTAGCGCAGGCTTTCTTCCGCCACAAAGTGGCCAATCGTGACGCCACTGGCGGGCGCACTGGTTTTGAAGTCTACGATCCACCAGACGTCGTCGCTCAGGAACAGGCGATCAATTACATAGCGTTTTGGCGCCGAGTTGATCACAGCGGTTACCGGCCACTCGAAGCGCCCATGGAGGTGCGGTCGCAGCAGCCATTGGCCCACGGAATCGTTGAGGGTTCTTGTCACATGCGCCAAGGCAGTGGCCATGACGTCAGGCCATTGATCCGGGGTCGCGTCCAGAGTTGGCAGCCACTGCTGCATGGCGGCCTCTAGCAGCTTTTGATTGAAAGGCTTTTGCAACCGAAAACCGTCTCCGATGTGGGCGAGGGCCAGATGCACGAGATTTCCCAACGACAAATTGAAACGGTTAGAGCGCTGGTCCGCTTCGGTTGTGTCTGCCGCGGTTTCATTGGCGGTGCTCTCACGATCCGGTCCTATGTCCGCGGCATCCGCTGCTTCCGTCGTTGCAGGATGCTCCCAGCGGTAGTCCAAGGGCAGGTGGATTAATTGGCCTTGGCGATTTTTCGCAACCGTGTCCTTGCTTGGGGCGGGCGTGGCGGGCCCCAAGTGCTCAGAGGAGCACATCGTATCCATAGACGGCAGATGTTCTGCCAATCCTGTCCGCTGCCCGGCTTGGGAGGCGCTGCTCAACCAAAGGCTTTGCTCCGCCCGGGTGCAGGCCACGTAGAGCAGACGTTTAATTTCATTCTCGTTTCGGTTTTTCTCTTCAAATGCCAGCCATCGATGAACAGGGTCCTGTTTGATACCGATCAGCAAACCCTTCTCTGTTGGCCGCCAAAGCAGCAAGTCGTTTTCTTGGGTGCGTGGTCGTTTACCTAGGTTGGGCAGTATCACGTGGGTAAACTCCAGTCCCTTGGATTTGTGAATGGTCATGACCTGAACCCGAGAGCGGCTGGCGTCCTGAGCATAAAGGTCCGAGGTTTTGGTTAATAACGCGTCAGGCTCCAAGGCGTTTTCCGCCATGGATTCCAGCAGATCAAACCAGCGCTGGGCATGAGATACATTGGATTCAGGGTAGGCATCTGGGCCGCCCAAGCGCATCCAGCACCCTTCGATGACCTCGCAAATGGGCAGTTCATAAAGGCGTTGCTGGGCCCAAGCATAGGCCTGACTAAGACGCGCTAAGGCTGGTTCAGACTCCGCACGCTGTTGGGCAAGCTGAAAAATGTCCGTGCTTCCCGCAAAAGCTTCCAGCTGCTCGAGGGTTAAACCCACCATGGGGCTGCGCAGAATGCTGAACCACGGCAGTGGTTCCAATGGGCAGAGCAAGGATCGATGTAGGCTGAGGAGGTCCCGCACGATGGGCTCTTCTGCCAGGGAATCGATGTCGGTACTGGTAAAAGCAATGCCTGCCCGTTTCAGCGTCTGCAGCAGCACGGGTAGGTGGCCCCGAGAGCGGCATAAAATGCCAATCGATGTGTCATCGTCCTCGTTAAAGCCAGCGGTCAGTTCGACAATATGTTGGGCGATGGCCTCGGCCTCTTGTTGTTCGTCGGTAAAGCTTTTCAGGAAAACAGCTGTATCGAGTGATCCCGTATCGGGCGCACTGTCGCTCTCTTCGTGACGCTGGGCGATGGCTGGTGAAAAACGGATTGCGCCCAATTCCGGCAGAGAACTCTTGGGGAACAGGTTAGAGAACAATGCGTTGTTCCAGTCGACCAGGGATTTTACCGAGCGAAAATTGGCGCTCAGTTGAATCGGCTCTAGGGGCACATTGGGAAGGCCGTGGTCCCAACATCGACTGAAGATTGAAACATCCGCGTCGCGGAAGCGATAGATCGATTGCATGGGGTCGCCGACGGCAAAAAATGTATTGCCATCGCCTGATTCCCAGCCTTCGGTAAGCAGTGAAAAGAAGTCGTATTGGCTGCGCGACGTGTCCTGGAATTCGTCAATGAGGAGGTGCTTGATTCGGTAGTCCCAATACAGCGCCAAATCCGTGGGTCCGTGTTCATCCCTTAGCCCTTGAGTGGCTCGGATCAGCATGCCGGTGAAATCGAGACAGCGACGATTTTGCAGCAAGCTTTCCAACTCTGCTGCCGCTAAAGCTAGGGTGACTCCGGTGGCGATCAGTGTGCTCGGGTTGTCCAATCCGGTGGGCAGCAGAGAGCAGGCATGGAGTGCACCGGCCAAATTTCGATGGTCGAGATCTTTGAGCCAGGCAACGGTTTCAGCTTTTAGAGCTTTGTCGGTGAACGCGATATGCTGCCGGCGGTCCACCGTTTTTCTCACGGTGCCTTTTTGGGTCAGAATCATGGGCAGCAGACGTTCAAGATCGGGATCTTGTTCGGTGGCGTCAGCGAGGCGCTGGACCATCGCCTGATCCGAATGGGACAGTTTTTGCGCTAACGGGCCCAGCAACTGGGCCCGCAGGTCCTGTATCGCGCGATCAAGGGTCTCCTCAAGTTCGCGGGAATCCTGCAGAGCGAGTGAGGTAATCAGCCGAGCCACATCAAGCCACTGGTCTCGCTTGCCCAGCATGATAGTCAGCAAGCGTTCTGCGGAATCGGCATTGTTGTCCAGGGCTGCCAAAAACTCGCCGACGTAAATGCGACTGGATTCCCGCGAGAATAGCTGGCCTAGCACGTCCCGCGCGGCTTGCCGGTACAGGGTATCGGGCTTGTCCTCAATGCGCATGCCCTCGGCACTTTGCTCGCCAGGAATTTGGGTTGCCAGTTCGGTAGCGAAACTGTCAATGGTTTGAATCTTCAGTAAGTGCGGGTTCAGACCGAGCTGCCAGTTGTTGAGTCGATCCTGTGTTCGAATCGCCCGGGTGAGCGCGGTGTCTTCCTGCAATGCGTCCAGCACGCGTTGCTTCATTTCCATGGCCGCCGCTCGCGTAAACGTAATCGCCAAGATTTCTTCAGGGCGTTTTACGTGAGCCATGAGACGCAGGTAACGCTGCACAAGCAAGGAAGTTTTGCCCGAGCCAGCCGGCGCTTGAACGATGAACGATTGATCGGGTGCCAGAGCGCGTTCGCGCTCACCTTGGTCTGGTGGGGCCTGCCTGCTACTACTCATGCGGATTGCTCCGGGTCGCGCCTTTTTTCGTCGATTCGACAAAGGGGTTTCAGGTCACAGTGTCGGCAGGCATTAGGCTGTGGGTTAACTCTGGCGTCTCCAGCAGCAATCTCGCTGGCCAAACCGATCAATTGTTGGCGCCACTGCGTGCGTTGTTGGGCCCAGCCGGATTCCGTTGCGGTGGTTTTCACGTGGGCGCTGCTGCTTTGCGTTAACTGCTCTGCTTCACCCGCTAAGCCGATGAGTTTTTCCTCTGAGGATCGAACCTGCGCGTAGTACACACCGGCAATGTCGTCCCGGATTAAGCTGTAACTGGGCAATTGCGGCGCCGTAGGGGACTCTCCTAGGGCAGGGCCGGTTGAGACTCGACCGGTTTTGTAGTCGATGAGCACCATGGCACCGTCGACGGCGTCCAAGCGGTCTATTCGCAGACTGAACGATAGGTCGCCCAGTTCCAATGTATATCGCTGTTCGGTTTCCGCGACGCGGAAGGGGATTCGTTCGGCTTCGATAGTGAGCCAGTCACTTACCAGCTGTGTCAGACGCGTCTGTTCAGCCTCAACAAAGGGTTCGGGCAAATGCGTATAGCGGGCGATCGCCTGCCTGCACAGTTCCTCAATGACCGTCGCCGGTTGGGAGAGGGCAGCTGACGAATCAGGGTAGCGCTGAAAGTAATGTTCCATGACCCAGTGCAAAGCACTCCCTCGCTCCATTGCGTTCAAAAAATCTCGGGCAGGAATCGAGCTTTTCAGGCCTAAGCGATGCACGGCGAAGCCCATAAAGGCGCATTTGGCGTGGCTTTCCAAGCGACTGCTGCCGCCGCTCACGGGTCCGGCGGGGATCGCGGAACCTCTAGGATCTTCGCTTAACGTCAGTGCGATGTTGGCTGGCCGCATGAAAGGATGGCGCTGACTCAAGCTGAAAGCGATAGGCGTCGCATCGTTCGGGTCTGTTGGGTCCGTGGGGTGTGTCTGTTCCAATCCTTGGGCAGTCAGTGGCGATGGGCGCACGAGAGCACCGTTTTGTGTGTCGGTGAAACTTAAGTGTAGCGTCTGAGTTCGATTCATCCATGAGGCCATGGTGCGTTCTGCGAATTCCAGTTCCTGGGGTTGGGTGCAGCGGGGTATCCCATGACTCAGGGCGACCTGTCGTGGAATAAAGGCTGACAATTTCGACTTTCCTGGGAATTGCTCGGCGCTCATTCCGCAGACCCACAGATGGCTAAAATTCAGTCCCGTGGTCTCCAGCATGCCCAGTACTTGAATGTTGGCGGCTTGGCGCTGGGGAGCAAAAGTTTGGTCTAATGCCCAATCCATCAGTTCCAGGGCGTCGTCATAGCTCACTAGAGTGTCGTCGGCTTCAGCAGCGAGAGCGGCGAGGGTTTCCTGAATTTTAACCGTGGCTTGAAATTGAACCGAGCCCAGATCGTTCGTGGTCGGCCAGTGAGCGCTTTTAAGCAGCTTATCAACGTGTTTCACCCAAACATCGAGTCGCGCTTTGGACGGGAGGTCTTGGATCAAGGCGAGCAAGGACTGGGCTTCGTCATGTTGAGCAAACGCGCTGAGGGATACTGTCCGTCGTGCCCAGCTCGGCCAGGCTTTGCTTAAGACCTCACACCAAGGAAGCGAGACGAAAGGAGAGTTGAGCAAAGGCGACAGTGTGGCCTGATCGGCGGGTTGTTTGATCCAGTTCAGTAGGATTTTCGCGTGCCGCCAGACGGGCTGTCCGACCAGACTCTTGCCGCCGGATAAATCAAAGATTGGGTCTCGACTGTCACGATTGGGGCTCAATGTTGCCGCAAACTGGCGCAGCACGCGGTCGTAATGGGTGCTGAGATCGGGAACGACTACCCCAATCTGTGCCTCCGGGTGTGCCTGATGCACTTCTGCGCACCATTGCGCTGCAGCCATCAGCTCCTCGCCAAAGGTCTCGTATCCTAGGGGTTGCAGCTGGCTTGCCGCCACCGTGTTGCGCATGGCTGAGGCATCAAGCCCGAGGTCGTCCTGAAAACTTGGGAACCACGTATCTTGCTGAAGCAAGCTCACCGAGCCGTCTTGTGTTTGATTGAGTAGCGAAAAGAAATCACGCTCTGCTGGCGACAGATGCTCTACGTCTACAAGTACAATCGATTGGCTAAGGTTTTGTGCGATTTGATCCACATGGGCGGTGAGCTGCAGCGGCAAATCTTCGGCGACGAGTAAATCGCTAGCCGGTGGCGGCGCTGCAGAGCGACACCAGTCACTGAAGTAAGTGCTGCGCGCGTTTTGCATTAACGGGTGATCCAAGGCGATGCCGTAGCGCCGTGTTAACAGCCACGCCTGAATAACGGCCTGACACTGATGCCTAAACCCCTGGGGCGCTGTCTGCTGAAATCGTAAGTTGATCCGGTGCGGGGAAAGTATTTGCGTTGCGATCGCACCTGAGTATCGAAGCGCGTCATGTTGTGAACGCCAAAAGCTGGCCAAGCTTTGGCACTGCAAACTTGGCCAGGCTTGAGCTCCTTTGGCGATCTGGGCTTTATCGAACGCTGCGGTGTATTCTCGAGCGAGGCGTTCATTGGGCGTGATAACAATGGAGCGTGCGATGTTGTCCAAGTGTTGGGGCGAGATGTGCGCAAAGGCGTCGTGCATGGGTCCAGTCTACCCAAGGACCCAATAAGGCGACAATCTTTTGTCGGTGATGGTATCCACCACCTCTAACTCCGGTTAAAATCATAGCGAACAAGGCCCAGCACGGCATTCACCCAGTTAAACGGATACAGACAGTTATGTGGCACCTTATCGAAGACTTTTTTGACCAGAACTTAGTGATGAAGGCCTTCCTAGGCTTGGGTTGGCTGTCCATTTTGATCATGTTCTGCAGTCTTGTTCAGCAAGTTATGGCCTAGGAGCCATGGTCAGTTCTCTCGCAGCACCCCGCAATAGCCATCAGAAAGAGGCACTCGTGTAATGTGGCTTTCAACGCTTACGTCTGATCAGCGAGAGGCTATGCTGCGCTTGGCGCACAACGTGATCGTGTCGGATGGTCTGTTAGATCCTAATGAAGAAGGAATGCTCGAAGCATTCCGTCGAGAAATGGGCGTGGCCAGCGATTTCGAAGTCGAGTACCTCGATTTAGAGGGAGTCGAGCAAGTCTTTCCGGATCGTAGAGGTCGGCTTATTGTGTTAATCAACCTGTGTAAGCTGAGCTACGCCGACGGCGCCTTCGAGATCGAAGAAGAGTGTTTGATCAACGAAATACGTAAGGCATTCGATGTCAGCGAGGTTCACTTCAACATGCTTCAGCACTGGACGAAACGTCTGCTGGACCTGGAAGCTGAGGGTGCCGCTCTGTTGGATTTGGCTTAAGCGCAGCTTAATCAGATTCAACGTAATTTTTCACCAGATCATTTCAAAATGGCGACGTTGAGGAATCATTTTGGACTTTGAAAACGATCGAGAGCAGCAGCTGCGTTGGCTCGAAACCCTACGAACAGAGCATCGGGATTTGGATGTTGCGATCAATCATCTGATGACCAGTCGTCACCACGATAACATGCGCATACAACGCCTCAAGCGGCGTAAACTCAAACTGAAGGACGCGATTCACAAGCTGGAGAGCGAGCTGATTCCCGATCTGGATGCATAATATGACCCAGCAGTCACCGTCAAGCAGGCAAGAAGGCAACGGCAACAGGCCCTTGACCGTGGGCATCTCGTCAACGGCCTTGTTCGACTTAAGCGTTTCAAACGAAATCTACCAGCAAGAAGGCTTGGAGGCATATCGGCGCTATCAAATTTCCAAAGAAGACACACCCTTGGAACCCGGAGACGGTTTTTATCTCGTCGAAAAACTCCTAAATATCAATAAGATCTTTAACGAGCCTCGAGTCGAAATTTTGCTGCTTTCCCGCAATTCCGCCGACACCGGTTTGCGGGTGTTTAATTCCATTAAGGCCCACGATTTGGACATTACCCGGGCTGCATTCTGCGGCGGTGAGTCCCCCTATCGCTATATCCAAGCCTTTCACTGTGACTTATTTCTCTCGACCTATGCCGACGATGTGAAACAGGCGCTGGCTCAGAATATTGCTGCCGCAACGTTATTGGGCAGGACGCGACCGCCGAAGGAATCCGATGACGGCGTGCTGAAACTGGCCTTTGACGGCGACTCTGTATTGTTTTCCGACGAGGCCGAGCGGGTCTATCAACAACAAGGCTTGGAAGCGTTCAGTGAATCCGAACTGGATCAGGCGAATCAATCATTGGCCGGTGGTCCGTTTAAAGCCTTTCTGGCCGCCATGCACCGCTTACAGCAAGAGTTTCCAGACGGCGAAAGCCCCATTCGTACGGCCTTGGTGACGGCGCGGGGCGCGCCGGCTCATGAACGAGTGATTCGCACGTTGCGGGACTGGGATATTCGGCTGGACGAGTCGTTGTTTCTTGGTGGCATGGACAAGACCGAGTTTTTGCGGGCCTTTGAAGCGGACATCTTTTTTGATGATCAAGCCACCCACTGCGATCGTGCAGCGCCGCATATCCCGTCTGGTCATGTGCCTCACGGCGTGGCCAACGCCACAAAAATAGAATAAAAAATATTTTTTTATAACTATTTATGTAAACTGGCTGGCACATTATCTGGCGTCAGGACGGCAATTATGAAACTTCAACAACTGCGCTACATTGTCGAGGTGGCGAATCACGACCTAAACGTTTCCGCCACAGCACAAGCTCTGTTCACTTCCCAGCCCGGTGTCAGCAAGCAAATTCGGTTGCTTGAGGATGAGTTGGGTGTGGAAATCTTTGTGCGCAGTGGCAAGCACCTGACTCAGGTGACTCAGGTAGGCCAGCAGATCATCGATATGGCGACTCAGGTGCTCAGGCAAACCAGCGTCATCAAGCAGATTGCCGATGAATGTTCCAACGAAGCATCGGGTGAACTGACCATCGCCACCACGCACACACAAGCACGGTACGCCTTGCCTTCCATCATTCAGGCGTTTCGCAACACGTACCCTGAGGTTGCCTTGCATATGAAGCAGGGGACACCAGAGCAGATCGCTGAGCTCGCGGCTTCTGGGGCCGCTGACTTTGCCATCGCGACAGAAGGTATGGAACTGTTTAAGGACTTAGTGATGATGCCTTGTTACGAATGGAACCGGTCTGTCGTGGTCCCGAAGGATCATCCCCTGGCCAACAAAGCCGGTATGCCCAATGCCCTGACGTTACAGGATATTGCTGATTATCCGATCGTTACCTATGTCTTTGGCTTTACCGGTCGCTCCCGGCTCGACGATGCCTTTCAAGCGGTTTCGCTGACGCCAAATGTCGTGTTTACCGCAACTGATACCGATGTCATCAAAACCTATGTCAGACTGGGTTTTGGGGTTGGAATCATTGCATCAATGGCCTACGACGAGAGTCAGGATGGCGATCTGGTGCGCATCGATGCGAGCCATTTGTTTGCTTCTAGCGTTACGCATATCGGCTTTCGGCGAGGCACCTTTCTGCGTCGCTACATGCTGGACCTTATTGAATCCTTTGCGCCGCATCTAGACACACGGACGGTGGGCCAGGCGCAAGAATGTTCGACGGCTGCCGAGCGAGAGGTCTTATTCAAGGGTGTTGAGCTACCGGTCCGGTAGCTCAACAGATCATCGGCGTTTCGTTAGACCTGGGTGATGGGGATGATGTTCTGTCCGTGCAGGCCGCATTCTTTCTGGGTTGCTTCCTCCCACCACCAGCGCCCGGCACGCTCGTGTTCAAACGGGCTGACCGCGCGGGTGCAGGGCTGGCATCCCACGGACACGAAGCCGCGGTCGTGTAGCGGATTGTAGGCGACTCGATTTTCCCGAATGTATTGCCAGATATCTGCCGAAGTCCATTGTGCCAAGGGGTTGAACTTGGTGAGTTTATTCTCTCCGGTAGAAAAGGCCCCATCATGCTGACGCAGTGGGACATCGCTTCGAGTCACGCTTTGATCTTGTCGTTGCCCGGTGATCCACGCGTCCAATGTCGCAAGTTTTTTACGTAGAGGCTGAACCTTTCTGACGCTGCAGCATTCTTGATGTCCGTCTTCATAAAAACTGAACAGGCCCTTCGCCTTCACCAAATTCTGCACACCCTCGGGGTCTGGGTTTAACAACTCGATGGGTTGATCGTACTGCTTTCTGACGGTTTCGAAGAATTCGTAGGTCTCGCTGTGCAGCCGACCGGTGTCCAGTGAAAACACGTCGACGGTCAGACCAAGTTTTCGGATCAGATCAAGCAGTACGATGTCTTCGGCACCGCTGAATGACAGGGCAATGCTGCCCGGTTCGAATTCTTTGAGCGCCTCGCGCAGCAGATTCTGTGTCGTGCGCACTCGATCAGACCGTGTGTCTTCGTGCCCAGTCGGATTTTTTTGAGGGGAATTAGCATTCATAACAGTGCAGAGCCTCCCGGCAGGTAATCAAGAAACCGTGGCCATCAAGCCAATGGCGCGCAGATTAACAGGCGGAAAATCGTTAAAAAAAGAATCTGTTGCTATATGCTTACGCCAAATTTTTTTAGGGGACTGCGGTGGATATTCTGTGTCTGGATCTGGAGGGCGTGCTGGTTCCCGAGGTATGGCAGGCGGTAGCGAACGAGACCCAAATACCCGAGTTACTGAAAACCACCCGCGACATTCCCAACTATGACGATCTGATGAACTATCGGCTGGGGATCATTGATCAACACGACATAACCCTGAGCCAAATTCAGGCGGAAATTGCCAAGCTAGCGCCGCTACCCGGCGCGGCGGATTTCCTTCGCTGGGCCCGCCAGCATTTTCAGGTGGCGATCATTTCTGACACCTTTTACGAATTTGCTGCGCCCCTGATGGCCCAACTGGATGAACCGTTCTTGCTATGTCACAAGTTAGAGATCAGCAACGATCGCATTACCGGATACCGGCTGCGTCAGGCCGATCCAAAACGCTGCTCGGTGAAGGCGTTCAAGTCCCTAGAGCTGAACATCATTGCGGCCGGAGATTCCTTTAATGACGTGTCAATGCTGGAAGAGGCAGACGCGGGCATTTTTTTTCAGGCGCCGGACAATGTGCGTGAGCAGTTCCCACAATATCCGTTAGCAAACAACTACGGCGAGCTGCAATCGCTCATTCTCGCGGCTCAAGCTCGGTTCTAGACTCCGCAGGGGGCGCGCAGCAAAGCCAATTTCGGTAGCATGGGGCTGTCGGCAAGATTTAACAGTTGGAGAGCAGTTCATGAGCCAAGGTCAGAAATTTCGTGCAGCAATCAGTGCCGCGGCGCCAACGCCGCTACAGATACCCGGCACCATTAATGCCTACACAGCCTTAATGGCAGAGCGGGTCGGGCACCAGGCTATCTATTTGTCGGGTGGCGGTGTGGCAAACGCGTCCTACGGGCTGCCGGACCTGGGTATGACGTCGTTGAACGACGTCTTGGAAGACGTCAGACGGATTACCGGTGCAACAGACTTGCCCTTGTTGGTCGATATTGATACCGGCTGGGGTGGCGCATTCAACATCGCAAAAACCGTACGGGACATGACCGCGGCAGGCGCTGCGGCGGTGCATATTGAGGATCAGGTTTCCCAGAAGCGCTGCGGTCACCGGCCGAACAAAGCTATTGTGTCTGTGCAGGAAATGGTGGATCGCATCAAGGCGGCAGTGGACGCGAAAACCGATAACGATTTTGTTGTGATGGCGCGAACGGATGCTCTGTCAGTGGACGGTATGAATGCAGTAATCGATCGCGCCGGGGCGTTTGCTGAAGCCGGCGCGGACTCCATTTTTGCCGAGGCCATGACCGAAATTGACATGTACCGCCCCATCATTGAGGCCGCCGGCGTGCCGGTTCTGGCCAATCTGACCGAATTTGGGCAAACACCGCTCTATCATGTGGACGAATTGGCGGAAGTCGGTATCGCTATGGCGCTGTACCCCTTGTCCGCCTTCCGCGCCATGAATAAGGCCGCCTTGACGGTGTATCAAGCGCTGAAGGATGAAGGCAGTCAAACCAGTGTGGTCGATACCATGCAAACGCGCATGGAACTCTATGACTTCTTGGGCTATCACGCCTACGAAGAAAAATTGGACGAGTTGTTCGCCGGTCAAGGCAACGGCTAAGCAACGTTCGCAAACGATAAAAGCTGCGGCAAAGGAGAGAAACATGGCTGAAAAGAAACTAGGTGGAGCGGGCCTGCGGGGCCAGAGTGCAGGCAGTACAGAGCTTTGTACCGTAGGCAAGAGCGGTACGGGATTGACCTATCGGGGCTACGACATCACGGATTTGGCTGACAATGCCACCTTTGAAGAGGTGGCCTATCTGATTTTTTACGGTGAGTTGCCCAATGCAAGTCAGCTCGATGACTACCACAAGGTGCTTAAGGCCAATCGCAAGCTGCCTGCGACCGTACTGGAGGTACTGGAGCGCATCCCCGCTGACACGCACCCCATGGATGTGATGCGAACGGGCTGCTCTATGCTGGGCAATTTAGAGCCGGAAGGAGACTTCTCGAACCAACAGAATGTGGCCAACCGATTACTTGGCGCGTTGCCGGGCATCATCAACTACTGGTTCCGGTTCAGCCATGAAGGTGTGCGCATTGATACCGATACCGACGCGGATTCACTGGCTGGTCACTTTCTGGAAACGTTGACGGGTAAGAAGCCAAGCGCCTTACATCAGCGCGTGATGGATGTTTCCCTGATTCTCTACGCAGAACACGAGTTCAATGCGTCAACGTTTACCGCCAGAGTATGTGCTTCTACGTTGTCTGACATGCATTCCTGCGTGACCGGAGCCATTGGTTCCCTGCGTGGTCCTCTGCATGGCGGGGCGAATGAAGCGGCGATGGAACTGATTGAGAAGTTTTCAACCGCCGATCAAGCGAGTAGTGGGTTACTGGGCATGCTGGAGCGTAAGGAAAAGATCATGGGCTTCGGTCACGCGATCTATAGCACCTCGGATCCGCGTAATGTCATCATCAAGCAGTGGGCAGAAAAGCTGGCGAAGGAGGTGGGCGACACCGTGTTGTATCCAGTGTCTTGCGCCATCGAAAAGGTTATGTGGGATGAAAAAGCATTGTTTGCAAACGCAGACTTTTTTCATGCATCGGCCTACAACTTCATGGGTATTCCCACGAAATTGTTCACGCCAATTTTCGTTTGTTCGCGGGTGTCGGGCTGGAGTGCCCACGTCATGGAGCAGCGTGAAAACAACCGCATTATCCGTCCAAGCGCAGACTATGTCGGCCCAGAGCCTCGGGTCGTCACGCCTCTAGCGGATCGCTAGAAGCCCTAGCCGCCTGTCGTCATCGGCAGGCGGTCGCGTCTCGCGTTCCCTGTTACCGGATTCGATTACAGGGTCTCGCCTGGGATTCTCACCCAGCCTTCCATGAGCACACGTGCGCTGCGGCTCATGCTGGCTTTGGTCACCTGCCACTCGCCATCAACGAGGGCCGCTTCGGCGCCCACTTTCAGGGTTCCCGACGGGTGACCGAAAACCACTTGGTCGCGTTCGCCACCACCAGCCGCCGTGTTGACCAGCGTGCCGGGGATGGCCGCTGCTGTGCCAATGGCCACCGCGGCAGTGCCCATCATGGCGTGGTGCAGTTTTCCCATGGAGAGTGCGCGAACGACTAGGTCTATGTTCTGATCCTCAACGGCTTTGCCGCTGGATGCTGTGTAGTTGGCCGCAGGCGCAACGAAGGCGACTTTTGGGGTGTGCTGTCGGCTCTCGGCTTCGGCGAGTTCTGATATGAGTCCCATCTTGATGGCACCGTGGGCGCGTATGGTTTCAAAGCGCTTAAGCGTTTCGCTGGAGCCGTTGATGTCGTCTTGCAGCTCACAGCCCGTGAACCCCAGCTCTGCGGCATTCAAGAAGATCGTGGGGATGCCCGCATTAATCAAGGTGGCATTCAACCGGCCCACGCCGGGTACCTCAAGGGAGTCGACCAAGTGACCGGTAGGGAACATGGCGCTGCCTTCGTCGTCGGCGGGGTCGATAAAGTCCACGGCGATTTCAGCCGCGGGAAAGGTGACACCGTCCAGCTCAAAATCACCGGTTTCCTGAACCTGCCCCTGGGTGATGGGGACTCGGTTGATGATGGTTTTACCGATGTTCGCCTGCCAAATTCTCACTTCAACAACGCCATTTTCGGGAATGCGCTCCGTGGGCAGCATGCCTTGCGAGATCGCAAAGGGGCCCACCGCGGCAGACAGATTGCCGCAGTTGCCGCTCCAGTCCACAAAGGGCTGGTCAATGGACACCTGACCGAAGAGGTAATCCACATCGTGTCCGGGCCGTTGGCTGGGGCTCACGATGACGGTTTTGCTCGTGCTTGAGGTGGCACCGCCCATGCCGTCCGTCTGCTTTCCATAGGGGTCGGGACTGCCGATAACCCTCAGCAGCATGGCGTCCCGGCTGCGACCGGGTTGTTGTGCGGGCGCCGGCAGGTCCGCCAGATTGAAAAAAACGCCCTTGCTGGTGCCGCCGCGTATGTAGGTCGCTGGAATACGTATTTGAGCTGGATGTGATTGGTTCATAGCGTTGCTCTAACCGGCTGAAACCGAGGCGTCGAGAAAGTCTTGGGCAAAGCGCTGTAGAACGCCGCCGGCCTCATAGATGGATACTTCCTCTGCCGTATCTAGGCGGCAAATCACCGGGATATCGATCTGTTCGCCATTGCGTCGCGTCATTGAAACCGTCAGCTCTGCTCCTGGGGCTGGGCTGCCTTTGACGCTAAAGATTTCGGTACCGTCGATGCCATAGGTCAGCCGGGTTTCGCCCTTGGTAAACTCCATTGGTAGCACGCCCATGCCCACAAGGTTTGTACGGTGAATGCGCTCAAATCCCTCGGCGACAATGGCCTCGACACCGGCCAGACGAACACCTTTCGCCGCCCAATCTCGTGAGCTGCCTTGGCCGTAGTCGGCGCCGGCTACAATGATCAACGGTTGTTTGCGCTCCATATAGGTTTCGATGGCTTCCCACATCCGCACCACATGGCCCTCAGGCTCGATGCGTGCCAATGAACCTTGTTTGATTTCGCCGGCCTCGATGACCATTTCATTCAACAGTTTCGGATTGGCAAAGGTCGCGCGCTGGGCGGTGAGGTGATCACCGCGGTGGGTCGCATAAGAGTTGAAGTCTTCTTCCGGTAGTCCCATTTTGTGCAGGTACTCGCCTGCGGCACTGTCGAGCAAAATTGCGTTGGACGGTGACAAGTGGTCTGTCGTGATGTTGTCGCCCAGCACAGCCAAGGGGCGCATATCGGTGAGTGCGCGCTCACCGGCCAAGGCACCTTCCCAGTAAGGGGGCCGGCGAATGTAGGTGCTTTGGGGGCGCCAGTCGTATAGCGGCTCCGTCATTTCTGTGACGTCCTTGACGTCCAGAAACATGGGGTCATAAACCGCGGTGAACTGAGCAGGTTTGACACTTTGAGCCACGATGGTGTCGATCTCTTCATCGCTTGGCCAGATGTCGATGAGCTTCACCGGGTTGCCGTCCTGATCGGTACCCAGTACATCTTGCTCGATATCAAATCGTATGGTGCCTGCGATGGCGTATGCCACGACCAGCGGGGGCGACGCCAAAAAAGCTTGTTTGGCGTAGGGATGAATTCGGCCATCAAAGTTGCGGTTGCCTGATAGCACAGCCGTGGCGTAGAGGTCGCGGTCGATCACTTCTTGCTGAATGACCGGGTCCAGTGCGCCGCTCATGCCGTTACATGTGGTGCAAGCAAAGGCTACGATACCGAAACCCAGCTGCTCCAATTCCGGTAGCAGGTTGGCGTCTTCCAGATACAGCTGGACGGCTTTAGAACCGGGAGCCAGAGAACTTTTCACCCAAGGCTTGCGAGTCAGTCCCTTGGCGTTAGCGTTGCGCGCCACCAGTCCCGCCGCGATGACGTTGCGCGGATTACTGGTATTGGTGCAGCTGGTGATCGCTGCGATGATGATCGCGCCGTCGGGCATTTTGCCCGGCTCGGATTCCACCACGCCGCTGATGCCTTCTGCGGCCAAATCCGCTGTTGACACGCGGCGGTGGGGGTTCGAGGGTCCCGCGATGTTGCGGCCGACACTGGACAGATCAAAGCGCAGCACCCGCTCGTACTGAGCGTCTTTCATGCTGTCGGCCCATAGCCCCGTTTGTTTGGCATAGTTTTCCACGAGCGCGACCTGCTCGTCGCTGCGTCCGGTGAGACGCAAATAGTCGGTGGTTTTTTCGTCGATGTAAAACATGGCCGCGCTGGCACCAAATTCTGGCGTCATGTTGGAAATTGTCGCTCGGTCGCCCAGCGTAAGGGCGTCAGCTCCTTCTCCGTAGAATTCTAGGTAAGTCGAGACCACGCGCTCTTCGCGTAAGAATTCGGTAATCGCCAGCACGATATCCGTGGCCGTGATGCCTTCTTGGCGGGTGCCGACAAGCTCTACGCCAACAATATCCGGTAGGCGCATGTAGGAGGCGCGGCCAAGCATGACGCTTTCCGCTTCCAGACCACCGACACCAATGGCGATCACACCGAGGGCATCCACATGGGGCGTATGACTGTCGGTGCCAACCAGCGTATCTGGGAAGGCTACGCCGTCCCGGGCGTGGATAACAGGAGACATCCGTTCCAGGTTGATCTGGTGCATGATGCCGTTGCCCGGAGGGATAACATCCACATTTTCAAAGGCGGTCTTGGTCCAGTTGATGAAGTGGAAGCGGTCGTCATTGCGACGGTCTTCAATGGCACGATTTTTTTCAAAAGCGTTCTCTTCAAAACCGGCATGCTCAACGGCAAGTGAGTGATCGACGATCAACTGGGTGGGTACCACAGGGTTTACCTTGGACGGATCGCCACCCTTGGCCGCAATTGCGTCCCGCAAGCCGGCCAAATCCACCAGAGCGGTTTGGCCGAGAATATCGTGGCAGACAACCCGGGCAGGAAACCACGGAAAATCCAAATCCCGCTTGCGCTCAATAATCTGCGTCAACGCCGCGGTGAGATGCTCCGCATCGCAGCGCCGAACGAGATTTTCCGCCAGTACTTTGGAGGTGTAGGGCAGGCCGGCATAGGCACCGGGTTTGATCGCTTCAATGGCTGCGCAAGTGTCAAAGTAGTCGAGCTTCGAATTCGGCAATGGTTTGCGGTGATTTTGATTCATAAGGTTTACTTCGTTTCATTGGTACAAGCGATTTACGGGGCGCGATTGTGCCGGTAATTGGTGTCTAGCTCAAAGGCATAGGTGAGGCCGGTAAAGTCATCCTTACGTGTGCAATACCCGCCTCATCGAAAACGTCCCCGCAGGCGATAAAGCCAAATCGGGTATAGAAGGCCTCGGCATGGCATTGGGCATGCAAAAAAATGGTCTCGAAGTTCTGTCCTTTGGCCTGTGTGAGTGCCGCGGTCATCAGTAAGCTGCCGATGCCGCTGCCGCGGAATTCTCGCAACACCGCCATTCGACCAATCTGGCCGGTGGGCATGATGCGCACGCAGCCGATGAGACCGGAATCGCTGGACCGTGCCAGCAAGTGGACGCTGGTTTCGTCGAAGGCGTCCATCTCTTCCTCTTCGGGCACCTGCTGCTCCTCAACGAAGACTTTGCGGCGGATGGCTGTCAGCGCTTGGCGGTCATCGGGCGCTTTCCAGCGTGCCAAACGAACCTCGATCAAGGCAGCGGTCGTCGCGTGAGTTCGGCGGCGCAGCCAATGTACCTTGCCGGCGTCAGATTCTTCAGTTCCTGCATCGCTGCATCCGGTAGCTGCAGTTCCTCCAATATTTCCTGATAAATATCGGCGGACAGACGTCGGCCTCGAGTCACTGCTTTTAGCTGCTCGTAGGGCTCGGGCATGGCAAATTTACGCATAACGGTTTGCACAGCCTCTGCCAGTACTTCCCAGCTGTTGTCGAGATCTGCAGAGATCGCATCTGGGTTCACATCCAGTCGCGACAGACCTTTTAGCGTGGCTTGGTAGGCGATACTGCAGTGCGCGAATGCGGTGCCTAGATTGCGTAACACCGTGGAATCGGAAAGGTCTCGTTGCCAGCGCGATACCGCGAGTTTGCTGGCCATATGGTCGAGGAGGGCGTTGGCGATACCAATATTGCCCTCGGAGTTTTCGAAATCGATGGGATTGATTTTGTGCGGCATGGTTGACGAACCGGTTTCGCCCTCTACCTTGCGCTGCTTGAAATACTCAATGGAAATATAGCTCCACATGTCCCGATCAAAATCCAGCAGTACTTGATTGAAGCGCATCAGGGCATGGCTGATTTCCGCTATGTAGTCGTGGGGCTCGATTTGTGTCGTCCACGGGTTGTTCTGCAGGCCGAGGCTGACGATGAATTGCTCAGACAGGGCCGCCCAGTCCAGGTTGGGGTAGGCGACGAGGTGGGCGTTAAAATTGCCGACCGCGCCATTGAACTTGCCCAGCAGGGGTGTGTTTTGAACTTGCTGGCGCTGACGTTCAAGGCGGACGGCAACGTTTTTGATTTCTTTGCCCAGGGTGGTCGGAGAGGCGGTTTGTCCGTGCGTGCGCGACAGCATGGGCAGGTCGGCGTTTGCTGTGGCCAGCGCATCCAGTGCGTCGATCAAGGTCCGCATACGAGGCAGTATGGCATCCCGGGCATTCTTGATCATCAGGCCGTAGGCCGTATTGTTGATGTCTTCCGATGTGCAGCCGAAGTGTATCCACTCATTCATCGCCCGAAGCGTAGGGCGCTCTGCGAAAGCTTCCTTGAGAAAGTACTCGACGGCTTTGACGTCGTGATTGGTTGTTGCCTCAAAGGCTTTGATTCGCGCAGCCGATCGGGCATCGAAAGTATCGGCTATGGCTTGGACATAGGCTTCATCGTCTTCGCTCAAGGTTGCGAATTCCTCAATACCCGGGCATTGGCTCAAAAAAAGCACCCAGCCGCACTCAACTTCCACACGATATTTCATCAGACCAAATTCACTGACGATAGGAGCCAGATCTTTGACCTTAGACTGATAGCGGCCGTCAGCTGCACCGATAGCGAAAACAGGATCTGCGTCGGTCATGAATATCCTCCAGGGATTGGGTTTCGAATGATTAAAAAATGGATGAGGCGGTCTGAATGTTTGCACCACCAAGGAGTTCATCGTCCTCATAAAAGGCAATGTACTGGCCCGTGGTGATGGCTCTTTGGGGATGGTCGAACCGCACGAGTAAGGAGCCGTCTGCCGCCAGCGATACAACGCACGCCTGATCCTGCTGGCGATAACGGATTTTAGCACTGCAACGCAACGGCAAATCCATCGGCTGCAGCCAGTTTGCCTCACGTGCTCTGAGCCAAGTGCCGGCGAGATCGGCTTCATCTTGGGTCACCCGCAGCGTATTGTTCGCCGGTATTTTATCCATCACATACCAAGGGCTCTCTGGTCGGCCGGCGAGGCCGCCCAAATTGATGCCTTGCCGTTGACCGATCGTGTACTGGTGCAGCCCGCGATGCTGACCGAGAATTCTACCTTGGCGGTCTGTCATGGCGCCGGGCTGATCGTGAATGTACTGGCCGAGAAAGTCGGCAAATCGGCGCTCACCGATAAAGCAGATGCCAGTGCTGTCTTTCTTGCGATGATTGGTTAGGCCAAGAGACTCTGCCAAACGTCGTACGTCGGGTTTTTGCCAATCGCCCAAGGGAAAGAGACAGCGCGCGAGTTTGCCCTTGGGTACGGCCTGTAAAAAATAGGTTTGGTCTTTGTTGTTATCCAGGCCTTTTAGAATTTTGATCGATTCCTCGAGATTTTCCGGCGATTGTTCCCTGCCCTCAGCGATCGGGCTCCTGCGAACGTAATGACCCGTCGCAATGTAGTCTGCGCCCAAGGTTTCGGCGTAGCGTACAAACTGCTCAAACTTGATTTCACGATTGCACAGGATGTCGGGGTTAGGCGTGCGCCAGTTTCGGTATTCCTCTAGGAAATGGCTGAAAACGTTATCCCAGTATTCCGCCGCAAAATTGGCCGTATGTAGCGGAATGCCGAGCTGGTCGCTGACCTGTTGTGCGTCTTCAAGATCGGCGATGGCTGTGCAGTAATCGGTGCCATCGTCTTCGTCCCAGTTTTTCATGAACAGCCCTTCAACGGCGAAGCCCTGCTGTTGCAAAAGATAGGCAGCGACAGATGAGTCTACGCCGCCAGACATGCCGACGATGACTTTTGACACTTCCGCGGTTTGGCGTTGATTCTCTTGTGTTTTCGAGCGGTCGCTGGGCATAGGACTTGTTGCTGACGATGAATGAGGGCGTGTTGATTCTCAACGCGAATAACATAATAGCTTACTACCATGGACGCGTAGTTGCTCGTCTAAGCGCTAGCCATGATAACGTAAGGATCTTGCAGCGCTTTGGGGCACTGCCTTTCATGGTGTACAGGCAACCGATTCAAGGGACATCGTATGGAACTTAGCCACATCAACGCTTCCGGCGAAGCCAACATGGTCGATGTAGGCGGCAAACAGCTAACCGAACGGTCTGCGACGGCCAGTGGCATCGTCAGAATGTTGCCAAGCACACTGCAGGCCATCAAAAATGATGGCTTGAAAAAAGGCGAGGTTCTGGCGGTTGCGCGAATTGCGGGTATTCAGGGCGCAAAAAAGTGTTCTGAACTCATTCCGTTGTGCCACCCTCTGGCTCTGACAAAGGTGTCGGTGTCGTTCGAGGAGGTGTCCGATAGTAAACTAAAAGTTATCGCCACCTGTCGGTTGCGAGGGCAGACGGGTGTTGAAATGGAAGCGCTCACAGCGGTCAGCGTGGCGTGCCTTACCGTTTACGATATGTGCAAGGCCGTGGACAAAGGAATGACAATTGAGGCGGTTGGTTTGGATGAGAAGCTAGGCGGGAAAAGCGGTGAGTGGCGAAAATCGTGACGATAGAGGTTAAATTTTTTGCGTCCCTGCGAGAGCGTATCGCCCTAGGGTCGCTCACAAGTAACGCGGCCTCCATGCCAGAGCTTCGGCAGGACTTAGCATCACAGTTATCGACCCAGGCCTATTACGTGCTGTGTGGTGACGGTGTTCGGGTAGCGATCAATCAGGTCTTCACCACTGACGACTGGCAGCAGAGTGAAGCCGCCATTCCTGCCGATGCCGAAGTGGCATTTTTACCGCCGGTAACTGGGGGTTAATATGTTTGAGCCAATTATCAAAATACAGTCAGAAGACTTTGATTTTGCTGAACATTATTCGATGATTAGAGCGTTAGGAGGCGAAGCGGCCGGGGCGATCGCTGGCTTTGTTGGCTTGGTCAGAGACTACAATGCACAGGCAGGCGATGGCGGGGAGGTCGCCACACTCACGTTGGAACACTACCCGGGTATGACGGAGTCGAGTATTGAAGCCATCGTGACAGAAGCGCAGGCACGCTGGCCGCTGCTGGCGACGACGGTGGTTCACCGAGTGGGCAGGCTTCAGCCCACAGATCAGATCGTTATGGTGCTTGCCGCTTCTGCACACCGGGATGCTGCCTTTGCGGCGGCGGAATTCATCATGGACTTCCTCAAGACCCAAGCCATCTTCTGGAAAAAAGAAGCCAGCGACAAAGGCGATCGTTGGATAGAGTCCACCGATGCAGATCGGCAACGGGCCGTTGGCTGGTCTGACGACGGCGGCGATCGGGTCTCAAGTCAGCCCTAAACAGACTAGAATTAGCCTATAAATAGACGATAAATTGACGCGCTTTGTGCCTCGGAGTTGCACTAGACGTGGGGCACGTCTATATTTCGCGCGTCTTAAACCGGAGGGGTAGGGACACTAGTCTGCTCGTGATGCGCATTCGACCCGAGTCGACTGCGCAAAAGAGCGGGGTATTAATGTCTTAATGTCAGCGCAACGGGGGATCTATGAGCACCGACCAAAAAATCATCTACACCGAGACAGATGAGGCCCCGCGACTCGCCACTTTTTCGTTTTTACCGATCATCAAAGCGTTCTCAGACGCGGCGGGTGTTCAAGTGGAAACACGGGATATCTCCTTGGCAGGTCGCATTTTAGCCAGCTTCCCTGAGTGGTTGTCCGAAGAGCAGCGAATCGCCGACGATTTGGCGGAGTTGGGTACGCTCACCCAAGATCCCGCTGCGAACATCATAAAGCTACCGAACATCAGTGCCTCGAACCCCCAAATGTTGGCTGCGATCAAGGAGCTTCAAAGTCAAGGGTACGCCTTGCCCGAATACCCCGAAGAACCCCAAAACGAGTCGGAACAAGACATCAAGGTGCGTTACGACCGAATCAAAGGAAGCGCTGTGAACCCGGTGCTGCGTGAAGGCAATTCCGATCGCCGTTCCACCAAGGCGGTAAAGGAATACGCAAAGAAACACCCGCATTCGATGGGTACCTGGACTGCAGATTCCAAGAGCCATGTGGCGCACATGAGCGAGGGGGATTTTTACGCCAGCGAAGTCTCCGCTACCATGTCCCAAGACGACTCTCTCTCCATTGTGCTGCATTCAGGCGATCACAGTGACACCCTAGCGACGGGTCTTGCTGTGAGTGCTGGCGAAGTAGTAGACGCGGCCTTCATGAGCAAGGACGCTCTGTGCCGGTTCTATGACGAGCAGATTGCAAACACGGAAGCAGGCGTTTTGTTTTCCCTGCACCTGAAAGCAACGATGATGAAGGTGTCTGACCCCATCATTTTCGGTCACGCGGTGAAAGCGTATTACCGCGATGCCTTCATCAAGCACGCGAACGTTTTTGCCGAGTTGGGTGTTGACGCCAACAACGGCGTTGGTGATGCCTACGACAAGATTCAGAGTCTGCCTCAACCTCAGCAGGATGAGATAAAGGCGGATTTGGACGCCTGTCTGGCCAGTGGCCCAGACCTGGCCATGGTGAATTCCGATTACGGTATTACCAATCTCCACGTGCCAAGCGACATCATTGTGGACGCGTCTATGCCGGCTGCCATCCGTGAGTCCGGCAAGATGTGGGGGCCCGACGGCGACTTACACGATACCAAGGCTGTTATTCCCGACCGTTGCTACGCCACGGTCTATCAAGAAGTGATCTCAGACTGTAAAACTCATGGCGCGCTGGATCCCACGATCATCGGGTCCACGGCCAACATCGGGTTGATGGCCCAGAAAGCCGAAGAGTACGGTTCTCACGACACCACCTTCGAGATCCCAAATGCCGGTCGCATCGAAATCGTCAATCAAGCCGGGAACGTTGTGCACAGTCACGAGGTCCAGACTGGCGACGTTTGGCGTATGTGCCGAGTGAAAGACGCACCCGTGCAGGATTGGGTAAAGCTTGCCGTCGAGCGAGGTCGCATTACGGGCAGCGCTGTAATCTTTTGGCTTGATGCCGATCGTGCTCACGACGCCCAGCTGATTGCTAAAGTCGAACAGTATCTGCCGAGCCATAATACTCAAGGGTTGAATATTTCGATTCTGAAGCCGGCCGAAGCGACGAAGCGCTCCTTAGAGTTGATGCGTCAAGGCAAGGATACGATTTCAGTGTCTGGCAACGTACTGCGTGACTATCTGACGGATTTGTTTCCAATTTTAGAACTGGGAACCAGTGCCAAAATGCTCTCGATCGTGCCCTTGATCAACGGTGGCGGGTTGTTTGAAACCGGTGCGGGCGGCTCAGCCCCTAAGCATGTCCAGCAGTTCGAAGCCGAAGGGCACCTGCGTTGGGACAGCCTGGGTGAATTTTTGGCGCTCGGGGCGTCGCTGGAACATCTGGGGCGCGTTTTCGACAACAGTGCTGCTCAGTTGCTGGGCGAAACGCTGGATGAGGCGATCGCGGAATTTTTGGACAGCAACCGATCGCCCTCGCGTCGTGTGAACGAAATTGATAACCGCGGCAGTCATTTCTATTTGGCGAAATTCTGGGCAGAAGCCGTGGCTCGCCAAGACAAAGATGCGGCAATGAAAGAACGTTTTGCGACGCTGGCCGAGAAGCTGGCTGCGTCGGAAGAACAGATCAATGCGGAACTGTTGGCGGCGCAAGGGGAACCCGTCGATGTTGGCGGTTACTTCGCGCCGAACCCTGAGCTGGCAGCGAAGGCAATGCGGCCTTCGCCGACCCTCAACGAAGCGATTGATTCCGCCTAGTCACGGGTCTTTTCTCAGGACCTATGCATAGGGCCTTTTCTCAGGGCCTTTCCCCAGGGCCTCTTCCCAAGGCCTTTCCCCAGGGCCTTTGCGGGGTGCACTTACTGGCCCGTTTCACTGGACTGGGGCTAGTCGGAGTCAGCTGTCGATTCGGCGTCGTCACCGTTAGCGGCGTTGTTGACGCCGGTGGTTACGATATTGGTGGCCTGAGGGCCTTTGTCTCCGGTGGAGACGTCAAACTGCACCTCGTCACCGGCGCTCAGCGTTTTATATCCCTCCATCGTCACCGCTGAAAAATGCGCGAACAGATCCGCGCCCCCATCGTTGGGTACGATAAATCCGTAACCCTTCGCATTGTTAAACCACTTCACAGTTCCTGTTGGCATATTTCTACTCCTTGCGCCATCCGAGAGTCCAAAATTTTGCCCTTAGAGTCAAGGACTTAGGATGGGGCTGAAACCGTTCTGCTGGGGCCTTCGCACAAAGGGCTTGGGTTTCTTATGCTTGTCCCCAACTAGGAGACAGAGAAGACACTTTGACCACATTGGTCTCGATATCTTTGGTGAACATTTGGTCGTACTCAATCATCGAAGGTGCTCAATGCACTTGCTATATTGAAGGCGTTGTTTGTCTTCGCGGTGCGGTTGAACAAAAAGGAAGTGAAAGCCTAGTGATCACAAAATGATGAAATTCGAAGAGTATCGGAATGAGACCGGTTGGTGGCTGAATGCCGGCGATAGCGACGAACCGGACTTTGGTGAGGAGCACGACGTCGGTCTGGTGACGGAAGAAGCAGAACCCGAGCTTAAGCGGCCGCCCATGTATAAAGTGATTTTGCTCAACGATGACTACACGCCGATGGAATTCGTCGTCCATATATTGGAAATATTCTTTGGCATGAATCGTGAGAAGGCGACTCAGATCATGCTAATCGTTCACACGGAAGGTGGTGCGGTAGTGGGTATATTCCCGCGGGATATTGCGGAAACGAAGTCAGAGCAAGTGAATCAATACGCTCAAGAGAATAGCCACCCATTAATGTCCACAGTCGAACTGGCCGATTAGCGCACTGCGCGGCACCAGCAAAACAAGAGAGATGTCATGTTAAGCAAAGAGCTCGAAAAATCGCTGAACCAAATTGCGCAGAGCGCCAGCGCGCGGCGGCACGAATTTATCACGGTCGAGCATCTCCTGCTGGCGTTGATGAGTAACGAAGCGGCGCTGGATGTGCTTAAGAACGTCGGAGGCGATGCCGCTAAGCTCACCGGCGAGCTGGAAAAATACATTGAAGAGACGACGCCTATCTTACCCGCCAGCGACGAAGAGCACGGGCCTCAGACCACACTGGGATTTCAGCGCGTGGTTTCGCGCTCACTCTTTCATGTGCAATCCTCCGGCCGCAAGGAAGTCACCGGCGCCAATGTCCTCGTCGCCATTTTCAGCGAGCAAGAAAGTCAGGCCGTCTACCTTTTGAAGGTGCAGGGGGTCACGCGAATTGACGTGGTGAACTATATTTCCCACGGAATCAGTAAGGGCGAAGACGAAGAAGAGTCAGAAAGCGGTCAACCGTCCGCAGAGGGCGAAGAGCCTGCTGAAGCCGGCCAAAAAGCATTGCAGCTGTACGCAACGGATTTGAACGAGGAAGCGCGAGCCGGACGTATAGACCCGCTGGTGGGGCGTGCAGAAGAGCTGGAGCGAGTGATTCAGATCCTGTGTCGGCGCCGCAAAAACAACCCGCTGTTGGTCGGGGAATCAGGCGTCGGTAAAACCGCCATCGCCGAAGGACTGGCCAAGCGTATTGTCGATGAAAAAGTGCCCGAAGTGGTCGCGGGAAGCGTCATCTACTCCTTGGACTTAGGGGCCCTTGTGGCCGGTACCAAGTATCGTGGTGACTTCGAGAAACGATTCAAAGCCGTGCTTGCGGAATTGAAAGAAACCGAAGGCTCCATTCTCTTTATCGATGAAATTCACACCATTATCGGTGCCGGCGCCGCTTCCGGCGGTGTGATGGATGCGTCTAACCTGCTCAAGCCTCTGCTGACCTCGGGTCAAATGCGCTGCATGGGTTCGACGACCTATCAAGAGTACCGAGGTATATTCGATAAGGATCGGGCGCTGTCTCGCCGTTTTCAGAAAATCGATGTTATCGAGCCCGATGTTGATGATACCTACCGTATTCTGAAGGGACTGAAGTCCCGCTTCGAAGAGCACTACAACCTGCGCTATACGGACAAAGCACTGCGAACCGCCTCAGAGTTGGCGGCGCGCTACATTAACGACCGGTTCATGCCAGACAAGGCCATCGATGTGGTGGACGAAGCCGGCGCCGCCCAGCAGCTCCAGCCGCCCAGCAAGCGCAAGAAGAGTATTGGTGCGTCTGATGTGGAGCAAGTCGTGGCAAAAATCGCCCGGATTCCGTCATCCCAGGTGACCTCTTCGGATAAAGCCTCTCTGCGCGACCTTGAAGGCAATTTGAAAATGGCGGTTTTCGGTCAGGATGAGGCCATCGAACAGCTTGCGTCAGCGATCAAGCTTTCTCGAGCAGGGTTGAAGAGTGGCGAGAAACCCATCGGCTCATTTTTGTTTGCCGGCCCAACCGGCGTTGGCAAAACCGAGGTGTCCAAGCAACTGGCCCATGCCATGGGTGTGGAACTGCTGCGCTACGATATGTCCGAGTACATGGAACGGCACACCGTGTCGCGCTTGATTGGAGCGCCTCCGGGCTATGTTGGTTTTGATCAAGGCGGTCTGTTAACCGAAGCCGTGACGAAGCATCCTCATTGCGTCGTGCTACTGGATGAAATCGAAAAAGCGCATCCAGAAGTCTTCAATTTGCTCCTGCAGGTTATGGACCACGGTACGCTGACCGATAACAACGGGCGTAAGGCCGACTTCCGCAACGTCGTGCTCATTATGACCACCAATGCCGGCGCTCAGGAAATGGGCCGGCCGTCCATCGGGTTCGCCGAGCAAGACAACTCGACCGATGGCATGGAAGTGATCCGTCGTATGTTTACCCCTGAGTTCCGTAATCGCCTGGATGCCATCGTTCAGTTCAGTGCACTGAAACTTGAGGTGGTCAAAACCGTGGTCGATAAGTTCCTGACGGAACTGCAAGCGCAACTGGATGAAAAGCGCGTCACCCTAGAAGTGGATGAAGAAGCCAGGGCATGGCTCGCACGGGAGGGTTATGACGAGAAAATGGGTGCAAGGCCCATGCAGCGGTTGATTCAAGAAAAGATCAAGCGTCAGCTTGCGGAGGATTTGTTGTTTGGTGATTTGGCATCTGGGGGTACCGTGCGCGTATCCATCGAAGATAACGATCTCAGCATCAATATCCTGACAGGCGCAGAGGCCTAGTGCCGGGTAGGCCTGAGCGAGCAGAAATCGCTCAGGCAAGGACTACATACGGAACGTGATTCGACCCTTGCTCAGATCGTAGGGAGTCAATTCCACCTTGACCTTATCGCCGGTCAGAATACGGATGTAGTTTTTACGCATTTTCCCTGAAATATGCGCTGTCACGGTGTGTCCGTTTTCAAGTTCTACCCGAAACATCGTGTTGGGTAGGGTATCAATGATCGTTCCGTCCATCTCAATCTGTTCTTCTTTCGCCATGCGGCCTCTGGGTCATTAACGTCGCGCGCGATGGTGCCAGAAGGGCACGGCAAATAGAAGCGCCGTGATGCGCTGAATTCTTGCGCCAGCCTCAAGCGTTTTCAGTTTAGGGTTACCCAGCGTCCCTCAATGAACATCTGCAACGGGCGATATTGGCTTTTGTACGCCATTTTGGGCGACTCCTTGATCCAGTAGCCCAAATAGAGATGAGACAGTCCCTGGCGTCTGCATTGTTCAATTTGCTGCAAAATACTGAAGACACCCAAGCTCCTAGCGCTTTCAGTGGGCTCGAAAAATGTATAGACCGCAGACAGTCCATCGTCCAGCTGATCGGTAACTGCCACACTGAGCAGCTGTTCGCCTCGGTAGAGGCAGACAAACTGCGTTTCTGCCCAGGCACAAAGTAAAAACGATTTGAACTGATCCTCACTGGCAGGGTACATGTCGCCGTCGGTATGGCGCATGCTGATGTATCGCTCGTAGACCTGATAGTGCCTTGGTGTGAATCGGGCGGGCTCGATACGCATCGTTAAATCTTGGTTTTTCTTGCTGGTGCGACGTTGTGAGCGGGTTGGTTCAAAACCGCTGATGGGTACCCTGACTGCGATGCAGGCATTGCAGCGGTTGCATCTGGGCCGGTACAGGTGGCCGCCGCTGCGACGAAAACCCTGAGCGGACAACTGTTGATAGGCCGTCGACGTGATAATCCGGCGCGGATCGGCAAACAGCGTTTGAGCATCGCTGCGATCCAAGTACGAGCAAGGATGCGGCGGTGTCAGATAGAAATCTAACGGGGCTTCTTGATCCGAGTCCGCGGTCACCCCCAAGGCTCCTGAGCCTTGGACTCGGTGCACGCATTGAGCGTCGACCCGACATCCGAGCCAATATCCGACCCACGATCAGACCAAGGCCCCAGCCGGGTCTTGCTCAAATCATTGCTGGCCAAAAGCGCCAAAAATTCGTCTCGATGCATCGGTTGTACCCCCAGTGATTCAAGATGCGGGTTCATCATTTGGCAGTCGATCAAGGTGAAGTTCCAATCCAGCAAGCGTTGATTGAGATGATAGAACGCCAGCTTGGAACCGTCGCTGATGGTAGAAAACATGGATTCGCCGAAAAACATCTGGCCGAGAGACAAACCATACAGGCCACCGACCAAGTCCCCGTCCCGCCAAACCTCAACGCTGTGCGCCAACCCACTGTCGTGCAGTTCACAATAGGCATTATGCATTCTCGGTGTAATCCATGTGCCCACGGATTGTGCGCGCATGCCTGCACAGGCACTGATGACGTCGCTGAAGCACTGGTCAAACGTCACAGAGCATCCGCTATTGCGAAGACGTTTGGTCAGACTTCGAGTGACTCTCATCTGCCCGGGCTCGATCACGCCTCGCTCAACAGGACTCCACCAAAATATGGGTTCATCGTCGCGTTCAAACCACGGGAATATGCCTAACGCGTAGGCCTCAATCAGCCACGCCGGCGATAGATCGCCACCGGCCGCAAGCAGGCCCTCTGGTTCTTCCAATGCCGTTCTCGGATCTGGGAAGTTCACCGGGTGTGCAGGTAGCAAAGGTACCGGTCGCACGACGGTACGTCAGTCGCTGAGCAGGGCGAGAAACGCGGCGGACTGCCGATGGCCCTGAATGATATCGCTCAATGTCTGGCCGGCATTGTCCCTGGCGTGTTTGTCGCCACCTCGTGCCTCGTAGCGCTGTAAAAAGATGCCGAAATCTTCGACCCGCATGCTGCGGTATGCATTCAGCAGTTTACTGAAATCGGCGGGCTCATCGCCCAAGGGTTCCTTGTCCAAAAAACTGTCGATTCGGGCGTCATCCCAAACTTCGTCAATAACCTTTATTTTATCTGCGCGCATCGTCGTTTTCCGTTAAGTTTTGGCTGGGTGTAACAGGCACTCATTGCCTTAGCATGCATTGTGCCCATTTGTACCGAAAACGGCGAGTGCGTACACTTGTCGCACGCCAAGAGGATACTTTTTTGACGACGCCTGCTACTAATCGTCCGCTGCCGCTGCGCGAGATGTTCCTGGTGCTTATTGGCACCTTGGCATTTTTTCTGCTGCTCGCCATTGCCTCATATTCCCCAGAGGATCCGTCGTTTAACTACACCGGTGCCAACACCAATACCCACAATCTTGTGGGTATCGCTGGTGCCTATCTCGCGGATTTTCTGCTCTTCTTGTTTGGTTGGATGGCCTATCTCCTACCCATGGGCCTGATCTACGGCGCGCTGCGCTTGCTCAAGCTGCGAGTAATTCAGGCCAATGCCCTAGTGATTGGTGTGCGGTCCAGCGGCTGGGTGGCATCTTTGCTGTGTTCTTGCGTGCTCATGTATTTGCACAACTACTCCGGTGAGTCGCTGCCTTCAGGGGCGGGCGGCGTACTCGGGATGGCCTTGGGCTCTCAGGGTGCTGACGTTTTTGGCATGGTCGGATTGACGGTTTTGTGCTCGGCAGGCGTTTTGATCGGCGCGCAAGCAGCGGTGGGCTTCTCATGGTTGGAGATTACCGAGATTATCGGTCGAAGGGTCACCCGTCTTTGGCACAAGGGCGCGGAAATTTTTGATCGTTTGAACGACCGACGTTTGGCGCAAGCTCAGCAGCGCAAGCAGGCTAAAGAACAGATCCAACAAGATGAGAGCTCCGTTGCGCATAAACGCAAGGCTGAACTCACGGCGACCCTCGAAGCCAAAAACCGACCGGTTGAAGGTTCGTCAGATGGATCTGATGCAGGTAAGTCGTCTGTGCAAATTTTACCGGCCGCCGCGGATAAAAAGCCCGCGAGCAAAACTCAGCAAAAACGCCTCTTCGACAGCCAGACCATTACCGAGCTGCCGGATGTTGATCTGCTGGATCAGCCCAATGGCGATCAGGGCGGTGGGTACAGTGCCGATGCACTTGAAGCCATGTCCAAACAACTGGAACTCAAACTGGCGGACTTTAATGTCGAGGCCGTTGTGGTCTCTGTTCTGCCCGGTCCCGTGATTACGCGGTTCGAAATTCAGCCTGCCGCAGGGGTTAAGGTACAAAAAATCAGTGCGCTGGCTAAGGATTTGGCTCGCTCTTTAGCGGTCATCAGTGTGCGTATTGTCGAAGTGATTCCCGGTAAGCCCTATGTGGGTATCGAAATCCCGAATGAACATCGTGAAATGGTGCAACTGCACGAGGTCATCAACTCATCCGCGTTTCAAGAAGCGAGTAGCCATCTCGCCCTTGCCTTGGGTAAGGATATTGCCGGAGCGACCATCGTTGCTGATATCGCCCGTATGCCCCATCTGCTGGTGGCGGGCACCACGGGCTCCGGTAAGTCCGTCGGCGTGAACTCTATGTTGCTCAGCATTTTGCTCAAAGCAACGCCAGAACAGGTTCGGCTGATATTGGTCGACCCGAAGATGTTGGAACTGTCCATTTATGAGGGTATTCCACATCTCTTGACCCCTGTGGTTACCGATATGAAAGAGGCTGCCCACGGCCTGAATTGGGCCGTTGGTGAGATGGAACGGCGCTATCGGCTGATGGCCGCCTTGGGCGTCAGAAATCTGGCCGGATTCAACCGACAGGTAAAGGATGCCGCGGCCAAGGGTGAACCCATCAAGGATCCGCTGTGGCCATTAGAGATGGAGCAGGCACCGGATCTGCAGCCGTTGCCCGCCATCGTGATCGTGATCGACGAATTTGCCGATATGATGATGATCGTTGGTAAAAAAGTGGAGCAGTTGATCGCGCGCATCGCGCAGAAAGCTCGAGCAGCGGGTATCCACCTGATTTTGGCCACCCAACGGCCGTCGGTGGATGTGATTACCGGTCTGATTAAGGCCAACATACCGTCACGCATCAGTTTTCAGGTATCGTCGCGCATTGATTCCCGCACCATTTTGGATCAGGGGGGAGCGGAACAGTTGCTCGGACACGGCGACATGCTGTATCTGCCGCCGGGTACCGCGCTGCCCCAGCGTGTTCACGGCGCATTCGTTTCAGACGATGAAGTGCACCGAGTGGTAGAAGACTGGAAGCAGCGTGGCGCGCCGGATTATCTGGAAGAGATTCTGACCGGGCAGACCGAGGGCGAGGCCTTTGTTAAATTGGATTCGGATGACGACGCAGAACAATCCGATGAGCTGTACGACGAAGCCGTTGCTTTCGTGCTGGAATCTCGTCGGGCGTCAATCTCTGCCGTCCAGCGAAAGTTGCGGATCGGCTATAACCGAGCCGCTCGCTTAGTTGAGTCCATGGAGGCCGCTGGCGTGGTTTCCACTATGAACACCAATGGCAGTCGTGAAGTATTGGTGCCTGATCGCAATGTTTAGTCCGAGAGTCTCGCAGGTTCGGCGAGGATTCTGCGCACTGATACCGAGTCTGTTGGTTATGTTTGTCAGCGTATCCTCAGCAGCTGACACTCTCACGCCAGCGCAAGCTCTAACCCAACGCATGGTGGCCCTTGATGGTATGCGCGCGGCTATCGTGCAAAAGATTTACGCGAATGGCGTAGTGCTGGAGGAAAGCCAGGGCAGCGTTGCGTTGGCTAAGCCAAATTTGCGCTGGCAAGTCGATACGCCGTTTCCTCAAGTGATCTTAGTGAAGCGGGACGAACTGCAAATTTACGATGAGGATTTGGCTCAGCTGACGATCCGTGATTTATCGGCTGCGGTTAGCGAAACACCGGCCGATGTGCTGATGCAGCCCGAGCGCCTGCTCAGCGGAGACTACACCGTGACGCTGGATCGCGTCGAGGCACGTGAGGTGTATCGATTGTTTTCGGATGCGTCGTCGGCACTTTTCCAACGTCTGGACATTGTCTTTGCCGAAGACACTTTAGAGTCATTGACGATTTTGGACTGGCAAAGCCAGCAAACGCAGATCCTTTTTGTCGACGTAGAGATCCTATCCGAGCTGCCTGCCAGTCTGTTCGAATTGTCGCTGCCCCAAGATACGGATGTGGTTCGTGGCTGATTTGTTCGACGGCAGTGACGCTGGCGGTCTAGATCCCCGGCCATTAGCCGATCGCCTGCGACCGAGCACCTTGAGCGACTACGTTGGCCAGAATCATCTGCTTGACGAGGACAAACCGCTGGGCGGCTTGGCGGCCCGGCGACAGATTCATTCCATGTTGCTCTGGGGCCCGCCGGGTACCGGCAAAACGACTTTGGCCAAATTGCTCGCAGACAATGCAAACTGTCAGTGGATCAGCTTGTCGGCGGTGTTGTCCGGCGTAAAAGACATCCGAGCGGCGGTCTTACTGGCGGAGCAATATCTGGCTCAAGGCAAGCGCACGGTGTTGTTTGTCGACGAAGTGCATCGCTTCAACAAAGCTCAGCAAGACGCTTTCTTACCTCACGTAGAAGCAGGTACCGTAACCTTTATTGGGGCGACCACAGAAAACCCGTCCTTTGAAGTCAATGCGGCTCTGCTCTCTCGAGCGCGAGTTTATGTGCTGCAACGGCTGGGAGATGGGGAGCTGCTGGAAGTGGTGTCTCGTGGGTTAGAGGTTCTGGAAAAGCCTATGTCGGCTGCGGTGCGTCATATGCTGGTGGGTGTGGCCGACGGAGACGCGCGTCGCGCATTGAATATTTTGGAAATTGCCGCCCAGCTTGCCGAGGGCGAGATCACTGAAGCGATGTTGGCGTCGGTTGCCGGCGAGCAGCTGCGGCGTTTTGATAAGGGCGGCGATATCTTTTACGAGCAAATTTCTGCGTTGCACAAATCCGTTCGTGGCAGTGCACCGGACGCAGCCCTATATTGGTTTTGCCGCATGCTCGACGGGGGCGCTGATCCCCGTTACCTCGGACGGCGTATTCTGCGAATGGCCAGTGAAGACATCGGCAATGCCGATCCTCGTGCACTGCAACTCACTGAATCTGCGCTTTCCACGTTTGAGCGCCTTGGTTCGCCGGAGGGCGAGCTGGCGCTGGCACAGGCCGTGCTCTATCTCGCCAGTGTGCCCAAGAGCGATGCAGCTTACAAAGCATTTGGTGAAGCGATGGCTTTCGTCAAGCAAACGCCGTCCCACGAGGTGCCCATGCATTTGCGCAATGCCCCGACTCAGCTAATGAAGGGTATGGGTTACGGTGACGGTTATCGACACGCTCATGCGGAAAAAGACCCCGATGTCGGTGCCTACGCTGCGGGAGAAAGCTACTTTCCGGATGAATTGAAACCGGTGACGTTCTATCATCCCGCCGCCGCTGGATTGGAAGAGAAGATCCGCCAGCGTCTGCAGCGGTTGGCGGCCGCGGATGCGTTAGCGATCGGTCCGCAACGGACCCAAGAGTGATGCACCGGTCGGGTTGGGTTTTTAATTAATCATTCACGGATGGACGCATGTTAGATATCAAGTTGTTGCGCAGTGCCCCGGAACAGGTGGCTCAGGCCCTGACAATCAAGGGCTATCACTTCGATGTCGCTGAATTTATCAGCCTCGAAGAGCAACGCAAGAGTTTGCAGCAGCAGACCGAGGACTTGCAAAATGAGCGTAACGTCAAATCCAAGTCTATCGGCCAAGCCAAGGCCGCTGGTGAAGACATAGCACCCTTATTGGCCGAGGTCGGAGATTTGGGCGAGCGTCTGGATCAATCTAAGTCGGCGTTCAGCGAGGTTCATCAGGCCATGCAAGCACTGCTGATGTCTCTGCCAAACATGCCCCACGAGAGCGTGCCTGCCGGTAAGGACGAAAGTGACAATGAGCTGCGCAGCACATGGGGCACGCCAGGTACCTTCGATGCCGAACCCCTCGATCACGTGGATCTTGCCGATAAGGGCGGCCTTGATTTTGAAGCTGCGGCGAAGATCACCGGGTCACGGTTCGTCGTCATGCGAGGACCCTTGGCCCGACTACACCGTGCTCTCACTCAATTCATGCTGGATCTGCACATTCAGAAGCACGGTTATCAAGAAGTCTATGTTCCTTACATGGTCAACGCTGACAGCGCCCGAGGTACCGGCCAGCTACCCAAGGCAGCAGAAGACATGTTTCGGGTGGAGGCGGAAAACGACCTCTTTCTCATACCAACGGCCGAAGTTCCGGTTACGAATTTGTATCGTGGAGAAATACTCGCCGAAGCCGACCTGCCCATACGTCACGTCTGTCATACCCCATGTTTTCGCAGCGAGGCGGGCAGCTACGGGCGTGATACTCGTGGCATGATCCGACAACATCAATTTGAAAAAGTAGAGTTGGTACAGCTGGTTCACCCAGAGACATCCTGGGATACCTTGGACGCCCTGACCGGGCATGCCGAAGCCGTGCTGCAGCAGTTGGAGCTGCCCTACCGATCCATGGTGTTGTGCGGCGGGGATACCAGCTTTACAGCAGCAAAAACCATTGATTTGGAAGTGTGGCTGCCCAGCCAGAACCAGTATCGAGAGATTTCATCCTGCAGCAATTTTCTGGATTTTCAAGCGCGTCGAATGCAGGCGCGATATCGCGATGCCAATGGTGATACTCAGTTGTTACATACCCTCAATGGATCTGGCTTAGCCATAGGCAGAACGCTGGTTGCACTGATAGAAAATTATCAGCTGGGCGATGGAACCATTGCGGTTCCAGAGGCCTTGCGCGGCTATCTAGGAGGTGCGGACCGATGGCAGCTCAATCCGTAACATACCCTTGAACACATTTCGCTAACGACATGAATTTCAATCGCTAACGTGTTCTATCTACCGCTTTTTCATCGTTTGCAGGGGCAGCCGTGTCTGGTGGTCGGCGGCGGTCAAACCGCTCTGCGTAAACTGCGCTGGCTGGTTCGTGCCGGTGCGCAGATTACGGTGATTGCTCCAGACGTCGATCCCGACATTCAGCGGATGCGGGACGCGGGCGAGTTGGTCGTCGAGCGCAAACCATTTTATTCGGAAGCGATTCATCCCCAGCTGCGATTGGTGATCAGCGCAACCGATGCGCCTCAGGTGAGTGAGGCTGTCTTTGTCGCTGCGATGAAGCAGGGTGTCTTGGTGAACTGCGTGGACCGTACCGAGCTGTGCACGATCATATTCCCGGCCATTATCGATCGCTTCCCCATTCTGGTGGCGGTGTCGAGCATGGGGCAGTCTCCAACGCTGTCCCGCAGCGTGCGCGGCTGGATAGAAACCCGCTTGCCGTTGCAACTCGGTCGTTTGGCAGACCTGGCTGGAGATCTTCGCACCCAGGTGAAGCAAAAACTCTCGAGTGTCGATGCGCGCAAAGGGTTTTGGGATGCCGTTTTCGAGAGTTCCGCTGCCAGCAAGGCCATGCAGGGTGACCTAAGCGCTGCCGTTAGCGAAGCGCAGGACATGCTCGATCGGGTTCAAGAAGCGGGGGAGATTGTTCTTGTGGGTGCCGGTCCCGGCGATCCGGATTTGATTACCCTGCGAGGCCTGCGTGCCATCCAGAGTGCAGACGTGCTGATGTACGACAAGTTGGTCCACCCGTCCTTGCTCGAATATGCGCGGCGTGACGTAGAACTGGTCGACGTGGGGAAACAAGGGCCGCGAGAAGAGGCTGGTGCCAAGGGCTGGGGCTCCTCGCAGAGTTCACCAGCTGCACTGCGACCTACGGGCACGACGATGCAGCAGGCGATCAATCACCGGATGTTAGAAGAAGCGCAAGGCGGTAAAAAAGTGGTTCGGCTTAAGGGCGGTGATCCCTTTATCTTCGGTCGTGGCGGTGAAGAGCTGCTGGAAGCAGCAGCCCATGGATTCACGGTCGACGTGATTCCCGGTATCACGGCTGGGATGGCCGCAGCCAGCTACGCCGGCATTCCGCTGACCCATAGGCATGTGAGCCAATCGGTGCGGTTTTTGACCGGTCACCGTGTGGCCGACGCACAAAATCTGGAATGGTCAGAATGGGCGCGAGACGATCAAACGCTAGTGATCTATATGGGCTTGGTCAGTTTGGAGAAGATCCAAAATCGTTTGCTGGAAGCGGGTCGAGAGGGCATGACGCCGGCGGTACTGATTGAAAATGCAACGCTGCCGGAGCAGCGTGAGATTTATGCGCCCTTGGCGGAACTGCATCAGTCTGTGACAGCTGCGCAGATCAGCGGCCCGTCGATTATTATCGTCGGCGAAGTGGTCGGTGTGCCAATGCAGGTAAAGACCCTGCTTCAGACGCGATCAGATCAGCAGGATCACCACGGATCTTGATCGGGGGCTGTGTTTAAAGACAGTTGGTCGGGCGGGGCAGGCCGGCAATTTTTGCCGCGGTCTTTGCCGGACTCCCGCCAAAAAGCCCCATCAGATAGACACTGGAGCCGCATTCCTCGCCCAAATGTTCCCTCACCAGCTTGACCAAGGGCCGCATAGGCGGAGAGGTTTCTGTGCGGTCAAAGAAGTCGCGCAACAGGTTGATAACCTGCCAGTGAGTGTCTGAGAGAATCACGTCTTCGGTTGCTGCTAAACGATGAGCCACATCTCGGCTCCAGTCGTTCAAGTCGAGGAGATATCCTTCTTTATCGCAGGTTGGATCGCCATTGGTAGGCGTGGCCGCTGACATTGTGTCAGTCCTTCCAGCTGACAATGGGTGAATGGACTTCGGTCAGCGCCACAAGGCCGTCATAGTCTACAGTTTCAATGGCGCCACGCTGCGCATCGCTGATTCCCCTGGCTTTCGCATCCGCTCTCAACAGGCGCGCCTTATCCGATGGGAGCCTTGCTTGATGCCACTGAAGGCAGGCATAGACGCCATCGTCTAGCATCAGAACGATGTCGTCCGGATGCTTGCGCTTTAGGCACGAGTGCAAGCCCTGTTCGTTGAATACCAGATGCAGGCTCATGGCTGTCCTCCGATGACCACATCGCTGTTACGGATCAGTGCCTGCTGCGCCGGATAGTCGACGGCTTCGAATCCAAGGTGTTGATCAATCGTGACGTTACGCATTTGCAGGGAAGATGCGCACACGTACAGGCGATCGATTTCATAGGATGGCAATCCGCTCAGCACCTTGGCGAGGGTTTGACGCTCTAAGGCATCGCCTGACTGATGTTGCTGCAGGTTCCACACACCGTCGTCGCGCAGCAAAATCGCCACATCACCATCGAAGGCAGCGGCTACCATGGCGGTTTCCAATTGCTCCAGAACGACGCTGCTGCCATAGGGCGAGCGGCTGACGATGAACAAGTAGCGTTTCATGCAGGGAACTCGACATAGCGGTCAGCCGTCGCGATGGCCCCAATAAGTTGGCCGAGGCCCACGAGCTCAAACGTCTTGCTTAGCGTGTCTGAGGGCAGGTCGTAGCGTTCTTGTTCGGTTTCATTGACTACCCCACGCTTGATACCGCTGGCTATGCACACGGCGAGCTCGATACCGCCGTTGTGCAGAGATTGCCACCGCCTCGCGAGATTTACGTTATATCGAGTCTGCGGGGGCACATGGCTGTTCAGACTGTGATAGACGCCCTCGTGAAAAAAGAATACCCGCTCAATCTGATGCCCACAGGCGAGCAGCGCCTCGGCAAAGCCAATCGCGTGCTCTGCAGCGTTACTGGAATAGGGCGCACCGTGAACGGCAAGGGCATAAATCATGGTCTTATGATAACCGAACGCGCATCAGCTGGTCTGTAGCTCACGTGCTGATCCAGCCCGCAGCAGGCCTCTCACGTCTTCCAGAATGACGATCAATGCTGGAATCAAAAACAGGATGATGACGCTGGCGAACACGATGCCGGTAGCCAGACTCACGGCCATGGGTATGAGAAATTGCGCTTGCGTACTGGTCTCGAACAGCATCGGCGTCAAGCCAAGGGCAGTGGTAGCCGTTGTCAGGAATATGGCGCGAAAACGTCGCCGAGAAGCCTCAGTGACGGACTCTTGAATGGGCATACCCGACGCGCGATTGCGGTTGTACTGGTCCATGAGCACCAGAGAATCGTTCACGACCACCCCGCTGAGCGCCACCATGCCGAAGATCGAGATGAATGAAATGTTGTAACCCAGCAGAAAGTGGCCGATCACCGCGCCGGCGGCGCCAAAGGGTACGCCCGCAAGCACGACGAAGGGCTGTAAGTAGCTGCGTGTCTGAGAAGCGAGCAGTACGAAAATCGTTAGCATCGCCACAGCCATCATGCGCCCCAAGGATGCCATATCCTCGGACTCTTCTCGCCCTTGGCCGGCTTGGTTCGCCTGTAGGCCCGGATAGCGCGTCAGCAGGGCGGGAATGACATTATTCAATACCTGACTGTTGGCCTGAGTGGGCGTGGTCAGGCTGTTGTCCACTTCGCTGGTGACGCTGACGATGCGCATGCCATCAACCCGCTCAATGCTAGAAAAGCTGCGGGACTCCTTGAGTCTGGCGACGGTAGATAAAGGTGTTTGGGTGCCGTCCTGCAAGCGAATGCGGATGCGCTCCAAGTCTTGGGTGCTTTGTCGCTGGCTTTCAGGGTATCGAACCATGACTTTGAGTTCGTTGCGCCCGCGCTGTATGCGCTGCACTTCTTGGCCAAAAAAACTGTTGCGCAGCTGTCGTGCAACATCTGCAGGCAGCAAGCCAGCCGCTTCGCCGGCGGGGGTCAGTTCAATATCGAACTGGCGTTTGCCGAGGTTAAATGTGTCTTGAATGTCGTAAAAGCCAGCGAGTTCGGTGTAGCGCTCCTTCAAGTCGTCTACGGCAGCAAACAAAACCGTATCGTCTTGGTGGGCTAAGCGAAATTCCACCGCCGCACCGTTGCTGAAAAAATCTGACCGAAATGACAGGCTTTCAACCCCAGAAATTTCGCCGGTTGCGATACGCCACTGGCGCTCAAGCTCACCTGCAGAAAGTGTTCGCAGGGGCTCGTCTTGCAGCGTAATCGTCATGGACGCCAAGTGGCTCGCGGTTGTCATTGCGCTGCCACCGCCGGGGCCGCCGCCAGCTCGACTGGCACCACCAATCGTTGCGCTAATTGCGCTAAAGGCCGTTCCGTTATTGTCTTCGTTGACCTTGTAAGCGGCTTCAATGATTCGGTTGGCCGCCCGTTCAGTCGTTCGAAAAGGCGTGCCCACGGGAAAAGTGAGATTGGCTCGTATGGTGTCAGAGTCCAAGTCAGGGAAGAAGATAAAGCGCACGGCGCCACTGGAAACCGTTGCCGCGGCGATGACCAAAAGACAGATACCGCAGAGCAGCGAGAAATATCGACGCTGTACGGCCCAAGAAACGCCAGGCAGAAAGAAACGATCTCGAAAAGACATCACCTTGCGGCTCACCGAGTCCTGAAAACTTTTGAGAGGCCCTGTGCTCCAGGACTGCCCGTGAGACAGGTGGGCTGGCAGTATGAAGAACACTTCCAGTAGCGACATACTCAGCACTAAAATCACCACGATGGGAACAGAGCCAAGAATCTGTCCAAAAGTACCGGTCACAAAGAGCAGAGGGGCGAAGGCTGCCATCGTCGTCAGTACACCGATTGTCACTGGGCTGAAAACGCCCCGGACACCGCGCAAAGTCGCCGCTGAGTTGAGGCCGTGTTTTTCTTGCTCGGTGATGATGTTTTCGCCAACCACGACGGCATCGTCGACGACGATGCCCAGAACGATAATCAGGGCAAACAGCGAAATCATGTTGATGTTCACGCCAAAAGGAGCGAAGAACAAAAACGCGCCGAGAAACGAGATCGGCACGCCCATGGCGACCCAAGTGGCCAACCGCAGATCCAGCATAACGACCAAGAAAAGAAAGACTAAGGCAAAACCCAGCAGCCCGTTGCGCACCAAGAGGCTCAGTCGCTGCTCCAAAATATTCGTTTGGTCATCCCAGATTTCCACCGACGTACCCTGAGGTGCTTGATAGCTGCTGAGAAAATCCTTCAGCTGGGCGGCAATGAACAGCGCGTCTTCGGCTTCTGACTTTTCGACTTTGACCAGCAAACTCTGCTGGCCATTGAATTCCTGGATCACATCTTCATCGACAAAGCCGTCGCGGATGGTTGCCACGTCTCCGAGTCTTAAAATGCTGCCATCCGGTTCTGCACGAATGACGATGTCGGCGAATTCTGGGCCACTGAGGCGTTTTTGATTGGTGCGAAGTAACAGATCTCCTGCATCGGTTCGAAGTTCTCCAGCGGACAAGTTGAGCGATGAGGAATTGATTGCTGTGGCAAGGTCCGCAATCGACAAATTGAATTGGCGCAGTGTTTCTTCGCTTACCTCGACAGATATTTCCATATCGCGTGCGCCCATCAACGAAACCAAGGTAACACTGGGCAGCGTCAGCAGTTGATCCGCGAGGGACTCGGCGGCCTTGCGCAGCGTCATTTCATCTCGCTCCGAAGTCACGACCAAGGTCATAACATCGCTAACGGTTTGCGCTCTTTCTACTTCGGGCTGTTCTGCATTTTCCGGCGGAAAATCCGCAATACGTTCCACAGCGGACTCCACATCGTCTTTGACTTCCTTGTCATCGACGTAGTCTTTGAGCTCAATGGTCACGGTGCCTACGTTTTCGGCTGCAGAGGAGCGCACTTCATCAACCCCTTCTATGCCCAGAACGGCTTCCTCGACCCGTCGCGTAATGGCTTCTTCGACCTCACTGGGCGTCGCCCCAGGGTAAGGGACGACGACGGTGATAATCCCAGGGTTCAGGGTTGGGAATACTTGGGCGTTTAGCCCAATTCCTGAAATTAACCCCCCGATCAGAAGCAGCCCCATCACGAGATTGGCCGCGACAGAATTGTTGGCAAAATAGGCGATGATGCCAAGATCTTGCGTTCGGCCTTCGGTGTGATCTGTCGATCTTTGCTGAGAAAAAGCTCCTTGATTTTCGTCGTGGTTAGGCATCGGCGTCACCTATTCTGCGATTCAACGGGGCTGGTCTTCACTGCCGCGCCGACGCTGATGCCAGACACGCTGCCGATCACGATGCCTTCGCCCAGATCGAAACCTTCGATCACGATACCTTCAGGGTTTCGACCCAACACAATGGGCTGATGTCTTCGTAGCGTTCCGCCACGCACGTACAATAGCGTATCGCCGGCCTGCATAGCGGACTCAGGAACTAACAGACTGTTTGGGTGTTCTGGACCCTCAATAATGACGTCAGCAAACATACCGGGTTTGAGCAATAGAGCCGCGCCCCCCGCACTTTGTGGCAACGGCACGTAGAGCCGGGCGAAGCGGCTTCGAGAATCCAGCTCGGCACTTGCCCGATCAACGATGGCGTCAAAGCGCTGCCCATCCGCGAGGATTTGCACGCGGCGATTTTTCACCGGGGCGATTTGCGCAAGGTCTGACTGAGATATGGGGATTACCAGCTCGACACTGTTCAGCGCGTAGGACTGACCGAAGGATTTGCCACTGCTGATGAGCTGCCCAATTTGCGCACTGCTTTGAGTGATCATGCCGTCGAATGGCAAGGAAAATCTTGTGCGTTGCAAGTTAAGCTGAGCGATGTCCGCGCGGGACTCCGCTGCCAGCAATTGCGCCTTGGCTTGGGCGATCTGGGGCCGTAGCGCGACCAAACTGGGTACTGCCTTGGACGGATTGACCAGTGCATAGTTGCGCACGGCGGCGTCACTTTTTGCCTGCTGCAGCTGCAGGTTGGCGATTTGCACTTCCACATCTGCGCGAGCTTGACGCAGCTGAAGCAAAAATTCTTCCTGTTCCAGCTCAACCAACACTTCGCCGGCCTTAAATGCACCGCCCACCGCCATGGCCGGTGCCATACGGGCGATGCGCCCGGTGACCTGGGTGACAAGCTCGACATTGCTCGAGACACCAACGGCACCATTACCCACCACGATGACGCGCTGTTTGCCTGCTAACGGCGTAATGGTTGCCACGTTAGTGGCAGGAGCGGCATCCGCCGCCGGCATGCCAGCCATGCCTTGAACGCTCGCCGGAGCAGCAGGCGCTCGGGAGTAGTAAACGGCGACGGCCATCAGTAGCAGCACCAGCAAAATTTGTAAGGTGCCGACGATACGCGAGCGCCTGCTCGCCTTGGCTGGATTGGCCGGCAGACGGGCATCGCTGGTTGGTTCGAGATCCGTCATCAATGGCATGACCTCATCGTCGCTCTGCGCCCTTGGGGGGATTTTCTTCAAGCTCTTTAACATGGTTTAGACCTCTAGGCGTTTAGGCGTTCGATAGGTTTTGCGGAGCGACATATCTGCACTGTCCCCTCAAGTATCTCGTGGCGGTCATGAACTGTTCGTGAAGAGATGTAGGTGTCGGAGTGGTGTGTTTCGACACAACCCCCGAGCTTCATTATTATGCAGCCCAGCAAAGTTGGTGCGGTTGGAGCTATCATCACCGTGCCCTTACGACCCTCTACGCCTGAGTTCATAGATACATAAGGAAATACCATGAGCGAATCCGAATCATTCCAGCCGGACCGTCGCCTTGATCAACCGTTGCAGTTTAAGTCCGGTCAGCAAATGAAAAACCGATTTATGCTGGCTCCGTTGACTAATTCGCAAAGTCACGCTGATGGGCGCTTGTCCGATGAAGAATTTCACTGGCTGACCATGCGTGCCAAGGGTCAATTCGGTTTAACCATGACGTGTGCTGCGCATGTACAGGCCGTAGGTCAGGGGTTTCCCGGGCAGCTGGGTATTTTTGGCGATGAACATCTCGAAGGCCACAGACGCCTGGCCAGGGCGATCAAGGACGAAGACAGCATTGCCGTCGTGCAGCTCCACCATGCGGGTATGCGCTCGCCCAAGGAGCTGATTGGTGAACCGCCTGTGTGTCCGTCGGAGGATGCGGAGACGGGCTCACGGGCTCTGTCCTTGGCCGAAGTGCATCAACTTAGGGACGACTTCATCGCCGGTGCGGTACGCTCTCAGCAGGCGGGTTACGACGGTGTGGAAATTCATGGCGCACACGGCTACATCGTTTGTCAGTTTTTGAGCCCAGAGACCAATCAACGCGACGACGAATACGGTGGCTCACTGGAGAACCGACAGCGATTACTGATGGAGATTGCTGCGGGTATTCGCAGCCAATGCGGCGCGGACTTTTTGTTGGGTGTTCGCGTATCCCCAGAGCGTTTTGGCATGCAGCTGCAAGAAGTTTTGGATACCTGCCAGCTGCTGATTGACCGAGATCTAGTGGACTTCTTGGATATCTCCCTGTGGGACAGCTTTAAGTTACCGGCGGAGGAGGAGCATCAGGAGCAAAGCCTGCTGGATTACTTCGCGCAGCTCCAGCGCGGACAAGTGATGCTCACAGTGGCCGGCAAAATACGCACAGCCGCAGAGTGCCGGGCCGTGATCGCGTCGGATGTCGACTTTGTGACCATTGGCAGAGCGGCGATTTTGCATCACGACTTTCCAAAGAAAGTGCTGCAGAATCCGGACTTTGAACCCATTGCCAACCCAGTCAGCCGAGACCATTTGCTCGCCGAGGGACTGAGCCCCGTGTTCGTTGATTATATGAACAGCTGGAAAGGCTTTGTCGCAGAAGATTAACGCGGGCTTCACGGTGACTTCACCGCTGCGCTCATACGATTCTCCGACTTATCAAGGGTTGGCATATGAATCGTATTGGGATCATCGGAGACGTGCATGCCGAACATGACCGGCTTGCAGTAGCACTCGAGTTTCTCGCCAGCCAACGGGTTGACGGCTTCATTTGCACCGGCGACTTGCCTGATGGCGTCGGCGACCTGGACGTCTGCTGTGATCTGTTGAAAGCGGCCAACGTACTAACGGTGGCCGGGAACCACGACCGCTGGTTCTTGCAAGATCGGGTTCGTCATGTGCAAGACGCCCATCTGCGCGACAAGGCCTCTGCGGACACGATTCGGTTTATTGAAAGTCTCCCCAAAATACGGACTCTTGAAACATCTGCGGGTCCGCTCGTGCTGTGTCATGGCGTGCTTGAGGACGACCTGGCCAAAATCTGGCCGGGCTCTGAACGATCCTCCAGCCGATGTTCTGCTTCTCTTGATGCGTTGCTGCAAGAAGCCAATCCGCCGCGCTTTGTGATCAATGGGCATATGCATTTTCGGACCGTCATCGATTTTCCCAGTACCCAGGTAATTAACGGCGGCACGTTGAAAGGCCAGTTCGCGGGCTTTTCTATTCTGGATATTTGTCGCGGTCAGATCGACAGCTTCAATTTCTCCGAGGAAAATGACATTGAACCGGCGCGGCAGTTGGACTTAGACGCCCAACTCGGTCGCCGGGTGTGGCGAAACACTGGGGATTTTGATGGCGAGTGGCAGCCGGTGGTGCTGCACAGCGCCTGATCGACGGCGAGACCGATATCTGGGGGACAGGATGGATCGAAAGCCAGAGATAAACTGGAGCGACTTCAGCAAACTCGACATCCGTGTGGGTACTGTGGAACGCACTGAAGCGTTTCCCGAGGCCCGACGACCGGCCATCAAACTCTGGTTAGATTTTGGTGAGGGTGTGGGCGTACTCAAGACCAGTGCGCAAATTACCGCGCATTACACGCCAGATGTTCTTCTAGGTCGGCAGTTGGTCGCTGTCGTGAATTTTCCCCCCAAACAAATCGGCTCGTTTATGAGCCAGTGCCTGGTGCTCGGGGCAATCGAATCCGGCGGGGATGTTGTATTGCTCAGTGCTGATCACCCTGTGGCTGCAGGCTTGCCCATCGCCTAGGGCCGTCTGCCAAGGCGGGACTGATTGACGCCGCAACCGGCCTTTGCGCTCGGCGCCTCCTTTAGCGATAGTGCAGGTTGTTTCGTACGGATGACAGGAGCGACCATGGCGACGACCAATGGCGAGCGAGAAGCCGACTACATTGTGATCGGGGCGGGCAGCGCCGGCTGCGTGCTCGCAAACCGCCTGTCGGCGGATCAAAACAATCAGGTGCTTTTGCTAGAAGCCGGTGGCGAAGACAAAAATTTCTTTATTCACATGCCAGCAGGCTATGCCCAACTGGTGCCCCAAGCCAATGCATCGAACTACGGCTACGAAACCGAACCCGAACCCAACGTGGGTGGGCGCAGAATGTATTGGCCACGTGGGCGGGGCTGGGGCGGATCGTCCTCGATCAATGCCATGGTCTACATTCGCGGACACGCAGCGGACTACGAACGGTGGTCCCAAGATGGCAATTCCGGATGGTCCTACGCCGAAGTGCTGCCGTATTTCAAGCGGGCCGAATCCTTCGAGGGCAGCGGTGATGATGCCTACCACGGCCACAGCGGACCACTGGCGGTCAAAAAATCCGATCGCACCGATGACCTGCTGCTGGATCGCTTCGTGCAGGCAGGTGAGCAAGCGGGGTTTCCTCTTACGGACGACTTTAACGGCCGACAACAAGAAGGTTTTTCGCGCTACGAACACACCATGAAGGGCACCAAACGCTGCAGTGCCGCCAGAGCCTATCTGCATCCCGTACGAGATCGACAGAACCTTGAAATTTTGTCTCATACCACCGTGGATCGAATACGGTTCGAGAACCGTCGCGCGGTTGCTGTAGACATTGTTGTGAAGGGCCAGCGACGGACCTTAACCGCCCGTAAAGAAATCATCTTGTCTGCCGGGGCGCTTAACTCACCTCAAATATTGCTTCGTAGCGGGGTTGGTCCGGCAGATCAAATTACCCCTCACGGGCTGGCCATGGTGCATGAGCTGCCCGGCGTCGGACAAAACTTGCAGGATCATATTGGCGTCGTTAGCCAGTTCGGCTGTACCCAGCCAGTGACGCTGGCGCGTTCAGCCACACCCTTGGGTACCCTCTGGGCGGGCATGAAATATTTGACCGGCGGCGGTGGCGACGCCTCTTTTCCGCCGACAGCGGGCGGTGCGTTTATTAAGTCCCATCCCAGTAAGGATCTGCCGGATATGCAAATTCACTACGTCAGCGCTGCCATGGCAGACGTCCACGGCAGGGCAGGTGTGACTCCCGGCCATGGCTTTTCGAGCATTGTTTACGCCTGTCGTCCGCAAAGCCGCGGCCACGTAGGCTTGCGCGACGCCGACGTGGACAGCGCGCCGGCTTTGCACCCGAATTATTTTTCGGCAGAGCAGGATCTGATCGATACCCGCAACGGCTTTCGGGAAACTCGCCGAGTCTTTATGCAGGCCGCCTTTGACGAGTATCGTGGCGATCAGCTCAAGCCACCGGCCGAGGTTAACGTCGACAGCGACGACGAGCTGGACGCTTGGATCCGCAGCACGGGTGAAACCCTCTATCACCCGGTAGGCACCTGCAAAATGGGGCAGGACGATATGGCGGTTACCAATGAACAGGGCCAGGTTCACGGTTTGTTGGGTTTGCGCGTTGTGGACGCCTCGCTGATGCCAACCCTGATAGCGGGCAACACCAATGCGCCGACAATAATGATGGCAGAGAAAATTTCCGATGCTATTTTAGGGCGTCAGGCGATGCCGCCAGAGATGCCCGCCTAAGCGGGGCGATCACGAGACCTCGCGAATCGTATGAGGTAACGGGATGTAAGGAGAGAGGATCTCATGACCGAAACAGTAAACCGGCCAAAACATAAGACCGGTGCGGGCGCTGGCGTTTTCCCGCGGTCGGATACATCGGCTGCGCGGGGGTGGCGTGGGCAGCTAGGCGTGCTCTGCGCCATGCTCTGCGTCTTTCAGAGCGTTGCACAAGCATCCCTGCCATCGGAAGGGCCACTGCGCCTAGCACCACTGCAAGGGGAGCTGACACAGGTTCAGGTGAAACATCTGGCGTCACGAGCCGGCTTCGGTGCGACGCAGGGCGAGATAGACGCGCTAACCGGCCTGTCCGCCGCCCAGGCTCTGACCTACTTTGTTGGTCAGGCAGACGCATCTCCAGCCCCAGCATTTGAACATTCGGGAATTTTCGATTCAGGTCTCGATCCCTTCCCACCCAGTCGTCCAGCGACCACCGAGCTTGCCAAGCGCCAGGGTCACGCCCTCGGCATTGAGGTGAAGCCTGCGGGCAACCGGCCCCTGCAACCGATCGTAAACACGTTCTTTTACTGGCTGCGTGCAAGCCGTCTGGAAACCGACCGCGTGTCTTATTGGTGGGCCAATCGAATGCTCAGCAGCAAACGGCCACTGCAAGAAAAAGCGGCCCTGTTCTGGCACGGGCATTTCGCCACCAATGAAGACAAGGTACGCGACTACCGCAAGATGGTGCTGCAGGTCGAGACGTTCCAACGCTACGGTCTCGGCAGTTTTCGGGATCTGTTGATCGCCGTTGCCCAAGATCCAGCCATGCTGGTCTTCCTAGACGCCGGGGTAAACACCAAGAATGCGCCAAACGAAAATTTTGCCAGAGAGATTATGGAACTGTTCACCATGGGTGTGGGTGAATACGGCGAAGAGGACGTGCGCGAGGCAGCAAGAGCCTTTACCGGCTGGTCCGTCAAGGGACTGGATTTTTACATCAACCCGGAGACCCATGACGCGGGGGAAAAGGTGTTTCTCGGCCAGCGCGGCGCATTCAATGGTATACAAATCATTGATCAGATTTTGGCAAGACCTCAAACCAGTCGGTTTATCGCAGCCAAGCTGTATCGTTTTTTTGTGCGGGATGAGTTAACGCCTGCGGCGGAAGTTCAGCTAGGCGAACGCCTGCGTGCGCACAATTTTGATATCCAGGCGTACCTGAGCGAACTATTATCGAGCGAAGACTTTTACGCCAGCCAAGGCGAACACATCAAAAGCCCGGTAGAACTCGTGGTATCGACTTATCACAAAATGGGCCTGACAACGGTGCCAGGCGTACCGGACTTCAACGTGGTAACCGGAGCCTTGGGCCAACGTTTGTTGCACCCACCCACGGTTGCCGGTTGGTCTGAAGGACGAAGCTGGATCACGCCCTCGCTGCTCTTCGAACGCGGGAACTTTGTTTTGGATGTGGTGTTTCCCGACCTCAATTTTGTGCCCCCTGATCGATTTCCCACCTTCACACCCGAGGTGGCGCGGGTTCAAACGCGTTTGCGCACTGGTATGAGCGTGTCTCAGGCAACGAAGCCCTCGGGCATGACCGGCGGTGAAATGGCCCAATCCAATGCCTTAGCGGACCGTGACGAGGCATTCAATACTCGCTTGGGCAGCATGCGGGGCTGGCAAATGGCCATTGAGCGGGTCCGGCCCATTCCCAGAGACTTCGCGCGGCTTAATCTGTCCCAGCAGGTTCAGGACGCCGCTCTGGCATCGCCGCTTGATGTCGTGCTGCATTTTGAAAAGCAATTTTTTGAGGTGCCGCTGCTGCCCGGGGTGCGTGAGCAGCTGGCTACGTTGCTTGAGGCGGAGCTGGGCAGTGCGGATGTCTCAGCGGCCGCTAGCTATGCCGAAGAACCCTTACGGCGCTTACTGCATGTGATGCTGAGCCGACCGGAATACCAGCTAGGATAGTGATACTTGATTGGGAGGAGAGCGTGTTATGAAGCGTCGCAACGTGATAGGAAATCTGGTCGGACTGTCCATGTTTGGCCCAATGCTTGGCGCCCGAGCTGTTGCAAGCGGGTCAAAGGACGACCAATCACCGATTTTGGTCGTTTTGGAACTGTCTGGCGGTAATGACGGGCTCAATACTGTGGTGCCTTACGCGGACGATAACTACTATCGGCTGCGCCCAACCATCGGTATACCCCAATCTCAACTGCTGTCGTTGGACGATCATTTTGGTTTCAACCCGGGACTGCAGGGTGTCCAGAAACTGTGGCAAAACGATGACCTTGCGCTGATTCACGGCTGCGGTTACGACGATCCGACTTTTTCTCACTTCAATGCAATGGCCTACTGGCATACCGGCGCACCTCATCAGGGCAATGAATTTGGCTGGATGGGACGAGCGGCGGATCAGATGGTACGCCAGCGTCGTGAGGACATGCTCATCAATGTGGGCAGCACACAATCCCTCGCAGTGAAGAGTGCTGTGCATACTCCAGTGGTATTCGACGATCCGCTGCGGTTTCAACGCAGCGGTCCGGCCTCGGCACTGGCCGCAGAGGCAGCGCCGGCCGTCGTGCGCTCTAATCGCGACTTTTTGCTGGCCGTTGATGCCAGTGCGCAGGCCTCGTCTGCACGAATACGCCAGGCCTGGATGGATTATCAGCCCCAAGCCGACTACGGCGTGGTACCCATGGATTTGCCCAAGGTTGCTGCCTGCATCCGTGCGGGATTACCCACCCAGCTGTACCACGTTTCCGTACGCAACAACGCCTTCGACACCCACGTACAACAAGCGGCTCTGCATCGACGGTTGCTGAGCTATGTCTCGGATGCGGTCTATGCCTTCGTGCAAGATTTGAAAGCCATGGGGCAGGATCGCCGCGTGGTGATCATGCTGCACTCGGAATTCGGTCGTCGCCCCAAGGAAAACGCAAATCTAGGCACCGACCACGGCAGCGCCAATCTCATGCTGGTGGCAGGCACGCCGGTGGCTGGTGGGCACTATGGTCAGTCCCCGGTGTTGGCCGGTTTGGGTGAGGGGGACAACCTGACGTACACAACAGATTTTCGGCGCGTTTACGGTACGCTAATCAACGACTGGCTGGGCGTACCTGCTGAGAAGGTGCTTGGTGGCGACCACCGCAGTCTTAAGTTTCTCGGCTAGACCGAGGGTTTTGCATGATCCTGAGTCCGCTGTCAGTTGGCCCTTGACGGGAAAATCAAGGCTCGTTAACTCGGCCAGTAATGTTATAACGTTTGCACCAGAAGGGAGAGGAGAAAGAAATGAAGACGCTCAGAATTTTAGCGGCCAGTCTTTTGGCCATAGGCATGATGCAATCGGTTTCAGCAGATAATCATGAGGCTGGCGAGGCGTCAGCAGGGCAACCGATAAGTCTTGAAGGTCTAGTAAGTGCTTTCGGCTGGGATTTGGCTGGTGCGCAGATTACGACTGAAAAAGTGGCCGACGGTTTGTATGTACTTTTTGGCGTGGGTGGCAACATCGGTGTCTCCATCGGCAGCGACGGCGTGCTGATCGTCGACGACCAGTTTCCCCAGGTAATGGAAAAGATTGAAGCGGCGATTGGTGAAATTGGTGGTGACGGCGTTGATTACGCCATCAATACCCATTGGCACTTCGATCATGCCGAAGGCAATAACGCGTTAGGACCCAAGGGTACGACTATTGTCGCTCACAGCAACGCCCGGGCGGATATGGCGAAAGGCGGACTGGTCAATCTCGTGATTGCCAAATATCAACAGCAGCCCTATCCGAAAGCGGCCCTGCCGGTCCTAACCTTTGACGACCGGATGCAGATTCACTTCAACGACAATCAAATCGATCTGTTGCACTTTTCGCCAGCCCACACCAATGGTGACGCGGCGGTGTGGTTCCGCAATCAGAACGCGATACACCTGGGCGATGTATTCAATAATTCGGGTTACCCCTTTGTGGACGTCGACAGCGGCGGTGGCATTGACGGCATGATCAACTTTTGTGAGCAGACTCTGGAGACTGTCGGTCCTGATGCGATCATCATTCCCGGACACGGGCCGGTAACCGATACCGCAGCCCTGTCACGCTATGTCTACATGCTCAAAACCGTTCGCTCGCGCGTCGCCGCGATGATTGACGACGGCAAGACCCTGCAAGAGGTAATGGACGCCAAACCCACCGCAGATTTTGATGAAGTTTACGGTCCCGAGACAGCCTCGCTCGGATTTGTAAACAGGGTCTATACCAGTCTGAATCAGCAGTAATCACTAACGAAAAGAGGGGGGAACGTGTCCATACAAGATAATCGATTACAGGGCCGAGTTGCCTTTGTGACCGGCGGAGGGTCCGGGATTGGTGCGGCAACGGCCAAGCGACTAGCCCAGGCCGGCGCTGCGGTATTTGTGACGGATGTGGACGCTGCATCAGCAGAACGCATCGCTGCAGAGATTCGCCAGGCTGGTGGGCGATCCAAGGCGGCCGAACATGACGTCACCGACGAGGCCCAGTGGGAGCGAGTGGTTGGTCTGTGTGTCCAAGAGTTTGGTGGGCTAAATGTGCTGGTGAACAACGCAGGTATTGCCATCATGTGCGATGTCTTCGAGATGTCTCTGGCGGACTGGCAGCGCCAGCAAGCCATCAATCTCGATGGCGTGTTTTTGGGTGTTAAGCACTGTGTCCCAATCATGAAAGACATGGCCGACGGCGGTTCGGTGATCAATATTTCGTCTGTCGCCGGCCTGCAGGGCGCGGCGGGTTTGTCTGCCTACAATGCCACCAAGGGCGGTGTGCGCCTGTTCACTAAGGGTGTTGCTCTGGAATGCGGCCGCAACGAGTGGCCTGTGCGAGTGAACTCAGTGCATCCCGGTATCATCGTCACACCGATTTGGGACAAAATCGATCCGACCATGCTCGAGGATGGGTCGAACAATTATGACCCAGTAGAAATGTCAGCCGCTGCAGTGCCCACCGGGGTAGCGGGTAAGCCGGTGGATATTGCCAACGGCATACTTTTCTTGGCCAGTGACGAGTCCAGCTACATGACAGGATCAGAACTGGTTATTGACGGCGGCATCTCCGCCTAGTCTTTTGCGGATGTTGGGCGTTTGCTGCAATGCACCGCCCAACAACGTGCCAGCTCCAGGGCTGCCTAGCCTTCCAGAGTACGCTTGCGCAAACGCTGCATACCCAGCAACCAGCGGTCAACGTTGTCGCCTTTGCGGCGCACGTATTCTTCGACTTCGGGATGGGGTAGCACGTGAAAGCGCTCTTCGCGCATGGTCTCAACAACGGTCTGGGCTAACGCTGAGGCTTCAATGATGCCGTCGGTTTGACCGTCACCCAAACTGCGGGGGGCCATGGCTGTGTTCACGCCTTGCGGGCACAGAACAGAGACCTTGATGCCGTCATCGCCGTGGGTGATGGACAAGAACTCCGCAAACTTTACCGCCGCCGCCTTGGTGACCGTGTAGGGGCCGGAGCCCAGCGCCGCCAGCAGTCCGGCTGCCGAGGCGGTATTCATCAGATAGCCCGCACCGCGCTCGATCATTCCGGGTAGCACGGCTCGCGCAGCATACAGGTGAGACATCACATGCAGTTCCCATTGTTGCTGCCATACCTCGTTGGCGGCGTCGGTCAGCAGTCCGTTGCCACCAGCACCGGCGTTTGAGCAAAACACGTCGACCCGGCCATACTTTGCTTCCGTCGCGTCCACCAAGGCAGCCACTTGAGCTTCGTCGGTGACATCGCAGGCCATACCGTCACAGCCGATATCAGCCGCTGCCTGATCCACCGCTTCCGCATCCAAGTCCGCCAACATGATGCCGGTGGCACCTTCCTGCAAAAACGCTTCGGCCATGGCTCTGCCAATGCCACCACTGCCGCCCGTAATGACAACAACCTTATCTTTGAGTTCCATTCTCCCCCCACTAAGTGACCCATATTCATTCAAGCCAGTGTACGCGAACCCGAAGTCGAGAGCAGGTATGGACATCAGGTTCTGATAGTCTGGACAGTAGAAGAATATGACCGACGACCAGATTGTGGAGAGCGAACCAATGAGCGATACCGAACATGCAGCCCTGCAGGCAGAGATTGATGCGGCGGTAGATGCCGTAGCACCGACGTTGCTAAACGTCTCTCACGCAATCCATGAACGTCCGGAACTGGCTTTTCAAGAGCACTTCGCCTGCCAGACCTTGACAAAGACGCTGCGTGATCATGCGCTGCCGGTGGAAACCGGTGTCTACACGTTAGAGACCGCCTTTGAGAGCACCATCAACCCAGACCACGATGGGCCCACGGTAGCGGTGCTGGCGGAGTACGACGCGTTACCCGATATTGGTCACGCTTGTGGCCACAACATCATCGCGACGACTGCGCTGGGAGCCGCGCTGGCGCTCAGTACCGTTGCCAGTCGCTTGCCCGGACGGGTGAAACTGCTCGGCACGCCGGCGGAAGAGCGGGGCGGCGGTAAAGAATTGATGGCGCGCGCAGGCGCATTCGAGGGTATCGATGCCGCGCTAATGATTCATCCGGCCGGCGTGAATCTTGCCACCATGCCCTCGATCTGCATTGCCGAAGTGGAAGTGATTTATCACGGTAAGGCCTCCCACGCCTCAGCAATGCCACACAAGGGCATTAATGCACTGGACGGCCTGCTGCTGGCCTACCAAGCCATTTCCAATCTGCGTCAGCACATTCGTTCTACCGAGCGCATTCACGGTATTGTCGAAGAAGGCGGCTCCGCACCGAATATCGTACCGGATCGTACGGTGGGTCAGTTCTATGTCCGCGCGGCCAATGAAAAAGACTTGGCGAAACTCAAGCCCCGGGTGCAGGCCTGCTTTGAAGCCGGCGCCACCGGTAGCGGCTGTACCGTGGAAGTCAATTGGGCGGGCGTAGACTACCTGGATCTGAACACCAACTGGCCTCTCGCTGGTCGGTTCCGGTATCACGCCGAGCAGCTGGGGCGCAGCTTTGTCGATCATGAGCAGGCGCTAAAATTCGGTGCTGGCAGCACAGATATGGGCAATGTGAGTTACCGCCTGCCGTCGATTCATCCGATGTTGGCGGTGGCACCGCCCAATGTAGTGATTCACAACCCGGAATTTGCCCAGTGGGCCCGATCCGAAAAGGGCGATGCTGCCGTGATTGATGGGGCCAAGGCGTTGGCGCAAACCGCAGCGGAGTATCTGCTGTCGCCTGAACTTCAACGCCAGAGTGCTGAGGCATTCGAGTTATCCAAAGGCCTGTCCTGATGTCGGCCTGAGCTGGTGCTCCTCCTAGCTCCCTAGCCCTCGTTTTTGAGTCTTAGCCCGTGCCCCGAGTTCGCGTGCGCTTAGGCCGGGCTTCGCGCTCGATGAATTCGATGATCAGGTTAGCAACATCCTTGCCGGTGGCGGCTTCGATGCCTCCGATGCCCGGTGAGGAATTTACCTCCATGACCAAGGGTCCGCGATCGGATCGCAACAAGTCGACGCCGCACACGTTTAAACCCATGATTTTCGCGGCATTAACCGCCGTGCGGCGCTCCTTGGGAGTGAGCTTAACCAAGGACGCACTGCCGCCACGATGCAGATTGGAGCGAAAGTCGCCTTCCGGTGCCGTGCGCTGCATGGCCGCGATGACTTTGCCGCCCACCACAAAGCAGCGAATATCCGAGCCACCAGCTTCCTTGATGTATTCCTGAACGAGAATGTTCGCGGACAGGCCCATAAAGCCCTGAATTACGCTTTTCGCAGCGGTCCTGGTTTCCGCCAGCACCACACCAATACCCTGAGTGCCCTCCAGCAGCTTGATCACGAGAGGGGCGCCGCCTACTTCTCGAATCAGACCGGGTACATCGTCCGGCGATCGCGCAAAGGCCGTTACCGGTATGCCGACGCCACGGCGTGACAGTAACTGCAGTGAACGCAGCTTATCCCGAGAACGAGTGATCGCTACCGATTCGTTCACGCTATACACGCCCATCATTTCAAACTGTCTGACCACAGCGGTTCCGTAAAATGTGACGGAAGCGCCGATTCTGGGAATCACCGCATCAAAGTGCTCTGCGGCGAATTCCTCGTCCTGATAGTGCAGGGACGGACGATCGGATGTGATGTCCATAAAGCAGCGGACATGATCGACCACGCGAACTTCGTGCCCGCGGGCTTTAGCAGCCTCTACCAAGCGTTTGGTGGAGTGGATGTTAGGGCTGCGTGACAGCACAGCGATCTTCATAGAGAGTCTCCGGAAATAGGGCCTGAAAACGAAAAAACAAAACGGAACATTAGCGCGCCTTGGGTGGCTTGCTGGTTAGGTACGAACCTGCTGGGTCAACAATGAAGTTGCCGCGTATCGCCGTTCGCCCGAGCAACATGCGATAGCCCATAGAGCCTCGATTGGCCAAGGACATTTCGATAGTGAAGGCAGTGCCGCCGATCACCAGTTCGGTACGAATGAAATAACGCTCACTGGAAGAACCGTCCGAGCTTTTGACGCGTCGCCGGTCCGACACCCGAGCCTCGCAGCGAATGATCTCGTCAGGATTCCGCCGTGACGGTAGAACACTGAACGTCACCCAGCTTTGGCCATGGCGTTCGCTCGGTTCGATATCAAAGGCATGAATCGATGACGAAAACGCACCGGTATCTGTCTTGGCCGTGATGCGCTCGATACCCAGCTGTGGCAGAGCCACACGCTCACGCCAGCCGATAACGGTATGTGTTTGCTTCCGGTTCTCAGATAACGATTCGGTCATAGCGGATCCTCGCTGTCGCTTAAGCCTTACCGCATTTTACGGACAGCACTGCGCGACGCGGCATTGTCGTTATTTTCGATGCCGGTGCAAGAGATTTGTTTCAGCAAATCAGAGTCAGGCGGTCTGAGCGTCTTGCGACTGTGGACTTTTGATGACTCGTGCAACAATGTGTGACGAAGCGTTAGGGCAAGGACTTGCTGCGATGTTGACGACCCAAGATGAAAGCGCCAGTGTTATCGAGTTGAATGGAGCGATACCCTTCGCCAGCGGAGACAACCGCCTATGCTTTCGTCATCCAGACTATCCTGACCGATGCATCAAGGTGCTCAGAGAGGGCCGAGCTCGTAGCCTGCACGCGTCATCACCCTTGTATAAACGGGCAATGAGAGAGGCCTATTTTGATGACAACAGACGGGAGTTCCAAGCCTATCAGCAGCCGGCGATCGTCCGGTGCGCGATGACATATGATTGCCATGTAGCGCGGTGTTTTGGTTGGGTTAAGACCACACTTGGTGACGGTCTTGTTACGGACTTTATCGCTGACTCAGAGGGCATGCCGGCGCAAACGCTAGAGGCATACCTTGGTTTGCATGGTCTGGATGAACGTGCTCGAAATGCTGTAGAACAGTTTTGTCAGTTTTTGCGTGAGTCGCTTGTGCTGACCAAAAATCTCATGCCTCACAACCTGGTGCTCGCCGATGATGGAAGCACTCTGCGCTTGGTGCTGATTGATGGATTGGGTCTATCAACCGTTCTACCGTTGGCCAAACATATTGGCTATTTCGCTCGGCGCCATGTGGAAAAACGGATTCAATGGCTTAACTTTCGCCTTGAGTGGGAAGTCAGCGACCGCTCGGTTTCTTGGCGTGACACAGAGAAGGGTTTCCGCTTTCAAAGTGTTCCGCCGACCCGTCGATAGGGAGAGGTATGACGATGCTGCATGTAAGAGGTTGGTCACAGTTCGTTCACAGCGCAAAAACCGCGTTAAAACGAATTATTTTTCCGATGTTGTATTACTCGCGTGAGGCCTTTTACTGTGTTGTTTGCGGATACAGTGGGCCGTTTGCGCATAAGAAAACATCGAAGTGGCTGCGCTCACGACTCAACGCGAAGTGTCCGGGCTGCAGTTCATTGGAGCGACATCGTTTCCAATGGCACTTGCTGAACGAGTTACTGGTGGGGCGTGATCGATCCCAGCTTTCGTTGCTGCACTTTGCTCCCGAACCCTGTCTGGAAATGCGCTTGAGGCCGCAATTTGGTGCTTACGTCAGCGCTGACCTGTTCCGCCCGAATGTAGATCAGCGGGTCGACGTGCGAAAGATGCCTATGGAGGACAACTCATTCGACGTCATTCTTTGCAGCATGGTCTTGCACTACGTTGAGGGTTTCGAAGAGGGGCTGAGAGAAATCAATCGCGTGCTAAAACCCGGCGGACTGGCGATGCTGCCCGTGCCTATGATCCATCAGAAGACGTGTTACGAACCTGCATCTGACTCAGTGCTAAATATGGTTGTGGAGCCTGGTCCCGACTTCTATGAGTCCTATCAGGAATTCTTTGATGAGGTACAGGTCTTCGCCTCAACCGATTACGACGATGCCAAGCATTTTTATCTTGAGCAGACAGACGAGCACCCGTTCCCAATGCGTCTTGCTCATCAAAAGTACGCAGACACGATTCCGGTTTCGCGTAAGGCCTTAGATGTCAACGCCCACTGAGGGTGTCGTCCGCTGCGCGCTTAACCTCGACCTTTTAGATTTCGTGGGGCTGTGGCGGGAGAACGTCAGCAACGACTTCTAACGATTTCCATTCAGCCACCTCGGTCTCGCGATCTGGGTGAGGCACATTGAGCGACTGACCTCGCTTCTCCATCGGATGGATATAGCGCGGGCAATTGATCCAAGTGCGGGTCAACCCGACTTCAACCGCTAAGCCAACGTCCTTCCAGCGTGCCAAGACGTCTGGGTCGCGAACTAAGCGCGCGGTGCCCTGCACGCGAATGCGGTGGGGCTCCACTGTATTGATGAACAACATGCCAATTTTACCGTGGTCGGCAATATTGCCCATGGAGAGCCACATACCGTTGCCATCAAAGCAGGGGAACAGCAGGGTGGTGTCATCCACCACGTGAACAAAGCCGCTGTCACCGCCCTTGTAGGAAACGGTAGGGAAACCGTCCGCGTCCACCGTGGTCAGGAAAAAGTGGTCCTGCTGTGCGATAAACGCTTGCGCGTCAGCGTCCAACGCCGGTACGACGATGATCTCCTCCAATCGATCGGCCAGCGCAGTGGATTGGAATTCCTCCTGCAACTGGCGATGTCCAGATTGATAGAACTCGGCCATGAGGGTTCCTTAGCTGGCGGTTAACGCAAAGCCTTCGTAGCCGGCGGCGACCACTTCGTTGCATTTCTCTACATAGGGAGGAACGCCCAGATAGGGCATGAAGACCCGGGTTTTACCCTCAACGTTGGCGCCGAGATACCACGAGTTGCAGCCTGGATAAACCGACGTGTCGGCAACGTCGTTGACATGAGATACCCACGCTTCTTCAGCGCTGGGTTCCGGGTCGATGGTGCGGTGTTGATGCGAATTCATGTACTCAATGCAGTCGGATATCCACTCCACATGCTGTTCGATAGACGGCAGCATATTGGACAAGACGGAGGGGCTGCCCGGGCCGGTTACCAAAAATAAGTTAGGAAAGCCTGCTGTGGCCAAGCCGAGGTAAGCCTTAGGCCCGGCAGCCCACTTATCTTGCAGGCTTTGGCCTTGCTTGCCGCGAATATCAATGTTCATGACGGCACCAGTCATCGCGTCAAATCCCGTGGCGAGCACAATGGCGTCGACTTCATGCCGAACTCCGTCGGTGACGATGGCGTTGCCGTCAATCTTGGTGATGGGTGTCTCGTTCAGATCGATCAGCGAGACATGGTCTTGGTTATATATCTCGTAGTAATCAGAGTCCACGCACAATCGCTTGCAGCCGATTGGCGTGCTGGGCACCAGTTTTTCCGCCAGCGCGGGATCGTCAACTCGCTGAGCAATTTTGCTTTTGAAAAATTCCCGGGCGGTATCGTTGGCCTTCATATCAAAAACCAAGTCGTTGTAGACCGCGAGAAATGCCAGGCCACCCTTAGCCCAGCGCGCCTCATAGGCTTGTTGGCGCTCATCCGCCGTCACTTCGAAGGCGGACTGATCGTTGTCGTCGAAGTCTGCGCCAAATCCGCGCTGCCAGTTTTCTTGACGATACTCCCGATAACGTGACTTCAGTTCCTGCACGTAGTTTGGATCCAAGGCCTCGTTGTAGGCAGGAATGGAGTAGTTAGGCGTGCGCTGAAAGACCTTCAGAGATGTGGCTTGCTTGGCGATAATGGGCGTGCTTTGAATAGCAGAGGAACCGGTACCGATCACCCCAACGTTTTTACCAGTGAAATCCACGCCGTCATGAGGCCAGCTGCCCGTGTGGTAGACGGGCACTGCCGCCTCGTTCAGACCGTCGATGTTCGGGTAATTGGGCTTGGAAAGACAACCCGTCGCCATGATCACGAAGCGGGCTTGAATGCTCTCGCCGGAATCCAGTTCGACTCGCCATTGATCGTGTGCGGGTAGGTAGTGGGTCGCATCGACGCGAGTATTAAACGTCATGCCATCAGCTAACCCAAAGCGCTCAACCACATGCTCGGCGTACGTGAGTATTTCTCCCTGAGTGGCGTATTTTTCGCTCCATTCCCATTCTTGCTGCAGGTCTTCCGAAAACTGGTAGGAGTACTGCATGCTTGGAATGTCGCAGCGCGCGCCGGGATAGCGGTTCCAGTACCAAGTGCCACCCACCCCGGTACCTGCTTCGATCACCCGCGCCTCTAAACCCTGCTGACGCAGTTTGTGCAGCATGTAAATGCCCGCAAATCCAGCACCGACGATTACCGCATCAATGGACTTAGTTGAACCGCTCATACGTTGCTCTCCCATGACATTCTCTCCCAAAAATTACAGCATCCAGACTAGGGGAAAGTGCAAGCAAAAAGCAATCTGAGCGTGCGCTGATATGACGTTGTGGTTAGGTCTCTGGATTTGTCTTTTTGGACATATACCCTATAGTCCAGCTCGAGATTCAGGAGAGTGTTGGGGAAAACAATGTCGACAGAAGACGTGCAGACAGCTGAGCTGAGACGGCGGTCCATTCATCCACAGGCCGGGGATACCTGGTTCAGCATAGCCGAACGGGAGTTTTCCGGGCAGCAGCAGGAGGTTGCTGTCGCCCAGTTGCAAAGCTGGAACCTCCACGTGTTTGCGCGGCGGGTCATCGACGACGCGACTGGCGAAATGGGTAATCCGATTTTGCCCAGCGACATCTTGTTTTTAGAAGCGCCGCTTGCGGCCACTGGGCAGTGACTGCGGTGATATCAGATGTGCGCCTCGCCGCAGCCCATGAGGGCGTCGCGGAAATTGTCGTGTCGCTGACGTTTAACAATGGCGGCCAATCCCAGGTCGCGCTAGATCACATTGCCGGTGCGCGCCTAATGAAAAATTGCGGTGCAACTCGGGTAGACGAATTGATTGGCCAAGGTTGGGAGCACGTTCGCGACGCTCTTGCCGGCGCCTACAACGGGTTAGATTAGGAGAGATCATGCTGGATTTGATTATTAAGAACGGCAAAGTGGTTGACGGCAGTGGGCTGCCAGCCTTTGTAGCCGATGTGGGGATAAAGGATGGCGTTATCGTCAAAGTAGGGCGCGTCCATGAGGCCGCTGCCCATACCGTAGACGCAACAGGCAAAGTAGTGGCGCCCGGCTTCATAGATCCGCACACCCACTTCGACGCACAGCTGCTGTGGGATGGTGCCGCCAAACCTGCCATAGAACATGGGGTTACTACCATTGTGCCCGGCAACTGCTCTTTGTCACTGGCGCCACTGAAGGCTGAACATCGTATGAAGTTGGTTGGCATGTTCAATCAAATCGAGGAAATGCCGCACAAGGCCTTTGCCGAAGGTGTTGAGTGGAACTGGGAAACGTTTGACGAGTTCGTCGCACGTATCGGTAACAATTTGGACATCAACGTTGCGCCGCTTGTGGGTCATAGTGTCCTGCGCCTGTGGGTGATGGGCGACGAATCGATGAAGCGAACGGCGACCGTCGCGGAAACTCAGGCCATGTGTGCGCTGCTGGATCAGTGTCTGCAAGCTGGCGCCATTGGCCTGTCCACCAGCTTCGTTGACATGGATGAACGACTGCAGCCTGTGCCCAGCCGCTACGCAAATATCGAAGAGCTGGACGCGCTTTGTTCTGAACTGTCTAAGCACAACAAAATTTTGCAGGTCGTGCACGAGTTCTACGATACGGACTTGACCTTGGCCCGAATCGATCAGCTGGCCGACATCAGTTTGTCCCATGGCATCAACACCACGCTGTCGCCGTTATTTGTCAATCACGACAACGCCGAGGGCGCCCAGCAAATCATGAGGCGAGTGTCCGAGCACACCGCGCGAGGTGCACGCGTGTGGCCTCAGGTGCAGACCCGGCCCATCGATATTTCCTTTAACTTTTCTGTGCCCAGTTTACTGTTTATTCGCCTGCCCAAGTGGTACGCGCTGATGCGCTTCAATACGCCGGAACAAATTATTACCAGCCTTAAGGATGCGGATATTCGCGCAACCTTGGTCGCGGAGGCCCAAGGCATGATGTCGTTGTGGAACCGATTGATCCTGCGTCAGGTGCAGTCCGATGCCAACCAAGCCTTCGTGGGCAAAACCCTCGAAGCCATTGCCGCCGAACGCGGTACCGATGCGCTCAATGTGATGATCGATATTTCGCTGGAAGAAGATCTTGAAGCACACTTTCTGTCCGCAGACATGGGGCACAATGACGACAAGTTGGTCGGTGATTTGCTGAACCATCCCAATGTGATGGTCGGTGCCAGTGACGGCGGGGCGCATATTTTGTCCTTCGCCACCTACGGCGATACCGGCTACTTGCTGGGTCACTTCGTTCGCGACACCGCCTGCATTGGACTGGAAGCCGCCGTGAAGAAAATCACCTCGGATCCGGCAAACCTGTGGGGGCTGGGTAATCGAGGCATGCTGAGGGACGGATTCATTGCCGACGTGACCGTGTTCGATGAAGCCACCATCGATCGGGGTGTTGAGCACTTTGTGCAGGACGTACCCGGCGACGGCTACCGCTATGTGCGCGACGCCCATGGCGTGGATACTGTTGTGATCGGTGGCGCTATCGCCTACGACACCGTCAACGGCTATCACGATGCACATCGCGGTCAAATCATCGGCTAGAGCGGCTCGAGTCGGTAAGACGAAACCCGCTCAACGCGCGGGAAACGAAAGGGGTGGTTACACCCCGTCCAGGACTGCGAGTTTGTTGACCCGTATCATGGACTGGATTTCTTCCACGTAATCCGATCCGCGCTCTGAATAGCGCAGCAAGTGATTTGCCATGGCGTTACCGGTGACCGGCTGATTAGCCGCTCTCAATCCGGCCCGTGCTGCGCGTAAGTCTGCGTAAGCACTGTGGCTGTTGATGTTCCGAAGATAGGACGCGACCGCGGCGTCGACGTCGTCAAAGCTCGCCACCTCGTGAACTTGTCCTTCCCCCCGACGTTTTGGAACGATGCCGCAGCCCGCCTGATAGCACCACTGGCCGAACAGATTGTTACCTTCCCGGGCAAACCGCGAAGTACCCCATGCCGACTCCATGGCCGCCTGAGTCAGCGCCAAAGACATTGGGACGATATCCAATCGCACCATCAGTTCGGCGCGTTGATCCTCTGGGCGAGCTTCGGTATCCACTTCATAGCGATCAACCAGCCCGTCGAGAAAACGCCGATCCGCCCGAGAGAGTGCTTCGTCTGACGTGTCCGTTAACTCGCTTAAGCGAGCGCGATCATCAAGAATGCGCTGATTGTTCGCAGCGACAATGGGTTGCAGGTAGTCAAAGAAGGCCTGCTTTTTGGCTTTCACGTCTGTGTGCTGGTTGAAATCCGGGAGCGGTGAGCGATCTATCTGTAATGCTCGTTGGAGCGTCTGCATCGGCGAGGCATCGTCCCGGGTCGGCGCGATGAAAAACACGCCAGCGGCGACGAGGGCCAGTCCTAAAAATATCCAGAGACGCGTGTTCATAAGTCAGTCCTGTTGTTCGCTAGAGTCCGGGGCCACATAGTCGGCGAAAAACCGCAAAATGTCCGCGTTGAGTCTAGCGCGCAGTTCCTCAGCCGGTATCGATCCTGCAAAGCCAACGCGTTTGGCAAAGGTCGACAAATGGGGGGAATCCGCAAAGTCCATGTGCTTGGTGTCGGGCCAAAACTCCGTTTCCACCGGCGCGGAACTGTTCGCAACGAAGCGTGAGAGCTTCTCGTAGTTCAACGGCTCGTCCCAGCGTTCTTGGCCCAAGTAGAGAATCGGTTTCGCGGCTCCGCTGTCGATAACTGCCTCGGGCACCGGCACCATCCAGCCGTCCAATACTACCGCCGCACGAAGGCGCGGGTCGCGGTCCAAGGCCATGATGCTGGTGGCACCACCAAAGGAATGGCCGAATACCCCAATGCGGGCGAGATCCACAACTCGCCACAGAGGATTCGGGCTGGCGATCTGCGGGGCGCTCTCTGATCCGTTTTGTGCTGCAGAGCGCTGCGCGCTGGCGATAACGTCGAGCATAAAGGTCACATCGGCGGCTCGTGTGGCCAATTGAGGCCCCCTAGCAGCCCAGAACTCGTCTTCTGTAGTGATACCTTGGCCACTGGACCGATAGTCCGCGGTCGTACCGTCATCAAACAGAGTCAGGAAGGCATCAAAGGCGTGATCTGCCGCAATCACCACATAGCCCCGACTGGCAAGCTCTTCGGCTTGAATGGAATTTTGGGTTTTCATCCCGCCTAGGCCGTGAGAGAACACGATGAGGGGTAGGTTATTGGCATCCGGATGCAGTGGCGCGTTAGGCACGCTGTGGGTTTGCACGTCACGGATATGATTTACCAAGAATTTAGGCAGGCCCATGGACTTGGCAAACGCGGGTATTTTGACGTCGGGCTCGGTGATGTAGGCCAACGGCGCCCCATCGGCTGTCGGCGACGACGGATACCAATACTGGACAACGATACGCCGCAGATCGTCGGGATCGTCGGTGAACTCTTCGGTACGAGAGGCGTCTTGCCATGTCTCAACTTGGGTGCCGACCGCATAGGGGCCCTCAGGTGTCGGCAAGTCATTGAAAGGCAGCGTGGTTCTGAGGACGCCAGTGCAGCCAAACCCGGTCAGCGCGGCCAGCAAAATAAACGCAACTCGCATGCTCGATCCTGCAAAAATATAGGCGGCCAATAGTGTAGGCCTGCCCGTGATCGAGCTGTGAAAGTGGCGGACTTAGGGTTGATCTAAGCGGCGGGTCAGGTCGCGTTTGTCCGGCGCGTCGTAGTCGAGAATGCTGGCCAGCGTGTAACGATCTCGAAGGGCACCAGATGTCCCTGCGGTGTTAAAACCAAGAACAGAAATGCCGGTGACCACGGCACCGCGTTTTTCCAGCAGCTTTGTCAGGCCCCGCAACTGGCCGCCGGTTTCCACCCAATCGTCAATCAAAAGAATGCGGTCTCCTTGGGCAATCAGCGCCTTGTTTACCTCGAAGCCGCTGGCTCCGCCGGTGTAATCTACGAACCGCTGACGGGCTACGTTGCGTTTGATGTTCGGCAGCTTGCCCGCCTTGCGAATAGGTATCAGACCCAGCTTCAGCTCTGCTGCGACGGCGGAGCCAAGAATAAAGCCCATGGATTCAGGGCAGGCGACCTTGTCGATGTTCGCGGCACGAAAGGGACGACAGAGATCGAGGATCAGTGAGCGAAAGACTTTTGGGTCGGTAAACAGCGGGGTGAAATCCAGCTTGGTGGTCGCTGCAAAGTCGATGTGCTGCAAATAGTCGTCTGGGGCCATCTGGGTGCTCTATAGAGAAAAAAAGAGTCTACCAGTTCTACTCAAGTGCCCTAAACCTCAGGCGGCGATCTGCCTGAGGTAAAGAGCGGGCGCAGCTAGTCCGCGTAGATCAATGGGGTCGTCTTCTCCAGCGGCACCATAATGTGGGCGTACTCGGAACCTTCCCACATCACGTAGGGGCCGCCCGCGTAGGGATCTCTCGGCAGGTCGCCAAACAAGCCTTGCGGCATCAGCAGCATCAGATGAGGGCCTTCTTGCACCCACGTATTTTTGCTTTCATCGGTGTTGAAGGGATCGTCGTTGTCGACAGGGATATCCCCCACCAGCATGTACGAAAACCCAATGGCACGGGTTTCGTTTTTGTAGGGCGTCTTGTTCATGTAAGCGTCCAACCAGCCCAGCCAAACGGCGTCAACGCACATGGGGTTTTCATAATTGGGCGGAGTACCGACCATGCAGGTCCAACCGTTGTCGCCGTCTTGTAACACGGTGTTATCGGCATCGAGGACGCGGGCTTCGTCGCTGACATTGGACGGCGCAGCCGCCTTAGCCAAGCCGATTTTTTGTTCGACGGTCAGTGCGCCGACTTCAGCCGCATCGCCGGCGTGTCCACCTTCGTGATGGCCGGCGAAGGCCGAAGCCGAGCACAGCAAGGCGAGGCAGGTACCGAGGCGTTGAGAGATGTTCACATTGGGCTCCTTAAACAATTGAGTGGATCAGGTGGCGATTAGGGGGATTCGGAGTATCGGTAGTACCCTTCAACCGGAATCATCAAGTGCGCATACTGAGATCCGGGAAACATGAGGTAGGGCGAACCGATACGAAAATCACTGGTATGACCTGCAATGCTCTGCGGATTCTTGGGCATCAGCATCAAGTGCGGGCCGGACTCAATCCAATGACCGACATGTGAATCTGCCTCGCTCATCACCATGGGGGTCGTATTGTCTTCGCCCACGTCGCCATGCAGCATCCACATAAACCCATCGTGATTCAGGTTCGGGGTTGTTTCGCTCAGATAGGCCTGCATCCACTTGAGTGCCTCTTTGTCCGCGCAGATGGGCATGGCTTGATGGGCATCGGGCCAGCCAGTTTTTGGCATGGGGCGGGCGTTGCCCGGCATGCACGTCCAGCCGTTACTGCCTTGGCGAAGTACATCGTTGTTTTGATCCAGCACCGTGGCACGCTCGCCAATAAAGGACGGGGCGGCGGTGGAATAGGCCCAAATTTGCCACTGGGCCGATGTGTGTGCGACGTCCGGCTCGCTGGCGGAAGCCATCGTTGGTGCCAAAAACGTGATCACTAACAGGGTACGAATTGCGCGAAACATGAGCACTCCTTGGTTTTACATGCACTGGCGAAGGACTGAGGCCTTGACTAGGGTCGAGCATATCAAGCCAGCCCGGTAGGGCAAGAAGTATGCACTTAAAGTTGATCCCGCGATGGCGCTGCCCGCCTGCCGTCGCTAGGCGCCGGGAATGGTCAGCGACGGAACTCGCAGATGTCTGGACATATCGCCGATGAGCGAATGTTTGATTTCTCTCACCGCAAATCGCCAATGGCCCGCTTCGTTGACAAAGGTGTCTAAGTAATCGCCGACAAAAATGGCCTGTAGCGGGAAGTCATCTGTGGCTTGATAGACGGTCACGTAAGAGTGTGCAGTTGCTGCGTTACGCTTTTCGTCCACGTCGATGTGGATGTTGGTGATGACATGCTTGGTACGCGGCGTGCCGTCGGCGTAAAGAATCACATTGTCGGCCGCCTCCGGCCCCGGTGTTCGGCCTTCAGCAATCCACTGGGCCTGCCGAAAGAGTCGTTGAAACGTCTTGAAGTCGCCGCTGTCGATGGCGAAACAATATTGATTCATCAAGTCGCGAATGTGGGCTTCTGCACTCATGACACTTTTCCTCTCGTCCTACTGGAGCAGACTTTGGACAATTTGAATTTTGATCGTCTCAGCGAAGTCTGTGGCTGGCTAACGACCTTACCCGTCTACATGTTTCCTGGCGAGTTGACCGCGGCATTGATTTTGTATGCCTATGATAAGGCGGATTTGAGCGCCGTAGATCATGCTGTGCGCATGGTACTGAACTACCAAGCCTCGCTGGCGCAGCCTCTGCACCATCAGGCCTTTGTCGAAATGGTTGAGCAAGTTCAAGCGCAACGACACCCGCCGGAGCTGGTGGCGTTTTTGGCCAGAGAGGTAACGCACTAGGTGGTTATTTTCAGAAAGTCAGGCTGTCTCCGTAATCCAGGGTGGTTTGGGTGCAGTGCGTCTGTCGCACGGCGTACTACTCTGATCGCTGCGTGTTTTATTGGGGATGGCGGTCTTACGCCGCGAACAACGACGCTTTCTCAACGATAGGATCGCATAGGGAAACCATAGCCGGCCCATCAAGAATGCTGCAACGATCAGGCATACAATGAAGAGCACCATGGCCAATTCCGTCGATAATTATCTGAGAGCATTATCGCTGGTTTTGCAGTTCATAGACCCCCGGGCTGAATGTGGTCGTATCGTTCGGTCCGGCTCTGCCTAGTTCTGCCTAGTTTTGCATCGGCAGTTGATCGTCCCAGCGAAAACCCAGTCCGCCGCCTTGCCATACGCCATCGCCGAGGGGGCTGGGGCCAAAGATGTTGAGTTGGATCGGCAAGCCAAAGCCGGACGCTAGATTTTGCACTCCGCGTACGGTACTGCGATGCAGAATGCGCAGGCCTTGTTGTTCGGCAGATAAGTGCGCTTCGGGTGCCGCGCGGTGTGCTACGGCCAAGTTATCAATGAACACGCAGTCATTGTCTTCATACTCGTAAGCGATGGCATAACCGTTGGTTAAACCGGCGTTCAGAATGTCGTTGTA
>Ga0213863_10000011_pt1 | contig 145912 bp, 145 predicted proteins | sample PICome_8_FD_160128 | JGI IMG/M metagenome (GOLD analysis project Ga0213863, IMG submission 160128) | Coastal seawater microbial communities near Pivers Island, North Carolina, United States - PICO497 | ecosystem: Environmental > Aquatic > Marine > Coastal | place: USA: North Carolina...
TCGATGGTGGCGTGACTTGATCGTCATTATTTGGGGTGTAGCCGGCAGTGGCAAAACCACTGTCGCACGAGAATTGGCCCGCCGGCTTGGTTGCGAGGCTTATGACGCCGACGAATTCCACCCCAAGGCGAACATCCAAAAAATGGCCGCGGGCCAACCCTTAAGCGACGGTGATCGCCAGCCTTGGTTGGCTGACTTGCGCCGATTGGTGGATCAATACGATACAGGCGAAACCGCCGTTTTGGCCTGCTCGGCGCTCAAGGCCTCCTATCGAAAGACGTTGGGCTTTGACCAAGCCTACGTGCGCAGCGTCCTGTTGAACGGTGACTACGCGTTAATTGCGGACAGGTTAAGGCACCGGCACGATCACTTTATGCCGGCAGACCTGCTGCGCAGTCAATTTGATTCGCTCGAAACTGGGCATCGTGGGTTGACCTTGAATGTGAGCCCAACCACCACTGAGTTGGTGGATGAGATCATGCGCTGGTTGCACTGAGGTCAGTCTGGGTTTTAGCATCACGACACGAAACTGGAGATGTTATGAAAACCCCAACCGCCCTCGATCTGCCCATGGTGGACCCTCTGCCGGAAGCCACACAAAAATACTTCGACATTTGTCAGGACAAGCTCGGCATGGTGCCCAATGTCCTGCAAGCCTACGCATTCGACATCGACAAACTCAATGCGTTCACCACGTTCTACAACGACTTGATGCTAGCCAGCAGCGGCCTGACCAAGCTAGAGCGCGAAATGATCGCAGTGGTCGTTTCCTCGATTAATCGCTGTTTTTATTGTTTGACCGCGCACGGGGCCGCGGTCCGCGAACTGGCAGGGGATCCCATCCTGGGAGAACAGCTGGTAATGAACTACAAGGCAGCTGACCTAGCGCCCAAGCAGCGTGCCATGCTCGATTTTGCTGCCCTGCTCACCACGGCCAGCGCGACGGTTGAAGAGGCGGACCGTCAAACGCTGCGAGACCAAGGTTTCAGCGACCGCGACATTTGGGATATCACCAGCGTCGCCGCATTCTTCAATATGACGAATCGCGTTGCCAGTGGCACTGCCATGGTGCCCAACGCGGAATATCACAGCCAAACCCGCTAACAAGATTCACCCCAACTGGGGCAGGGGTTGATGCGGCGGCACTCGCATTTTCATCTTTCGTTCACTCGACTTTTGAAATGTTGTGGTTTTTCATCGGAGCCACGCTATGAACAGTCTTCTCACATCCTTGATTACTGGAGCATTGCTGATTGGCCCAGGCCTAACACATGCCATTGAATCCTTGGCCTTCAACGTGGTGGACAGCAGCAACGACATTGAAGTTCGTCGCTATGCGCCGCATCTGCTGGCCACCGTCCGGGTTACCGGTGATTTTGACGACGCAGGCAGCGTAGCGTTTAGACCTCTGTTTGATTTCATCAGCGGTGACAATGCCAGCAAGGAAAAAATTGCGATGACGGCCCCGGTGCTGCAACAACCCGACTCTGAGAGCGGTCGATGGTTAGTGTCTTTCGTGATGCCCAGCGACTTTGATCGAGCGTCCTTGCCCGTGCCGTCTTCAGATGTGGTCAGTGTTTCGGAACAGCCGCCCATGCTGATGGCAGCCCTCCAATATCGGGGCGGATGGTCTCAGTCGCGCTATCGCGAACACGAGGCAAAACTGATCGGTGCCTTGAGCGACATGTCACTGACGGCCTGTGGCGAAACACGCTGGGCACGTCATGATCCACCTTTTATGCCGTGGTTTATGCGCAAGAACGAGATTCTGATCCCGCTGTGTGACCCAACGGTCGAGCTGTGAGCACACCCTACCAAGGAAGCGTTTGACCATTGAGCGTCAGAAATTGCCCCGACTGACCGCTGTCTAGCGTCTCGACCAACAGCTTAAGCTGCCGAGCGCAGGTTGCCGCGCTCTGCACCGGGGCTTTGCGCGTCTTCGTAAAGGCGCGTGAGAGATTGGTTACCGTCGTACCCGGATGCACTGCGACGATGACCGGCGCACTGCGCCAGCGAGCGCACTCTATTGCCAGACATCGCACTCCCATATTCAGAGCCGCCTTGGACATTCGATACCCATACCAACCGCCCAAGCGGTTGTCCTCGATACTGCCTACCTGAGCCGACAAAAATACGGCTCGCATATCTTCCGAGCGCAAGTGGTTAGCCAAACTGGAAAAGGCCGTTAACGGGCCCAGCGCATTTACTTGGTAATCAATCTGCAGCTTGCCCGACGATAGTTGTCTTAAAGTCTTCTCTGGTTGGCCATGATCGCCGGCGAGAATACCCGTGCAACTGATCCAGCGATGAATGGGTTGATCGACCTGATCGGCCAGCGCCGCGATCGACCCAGGGTCGGACATGTCTAAGTGCAGCCAGCGGATGAGAGGCGAAACACTGCTGACCTCGCAGTGGTGGGTAGCATAAATGCGGGCAATATCGGGTGCCGACGAGTACGCCTCAAGCAGCGCTCGTCCGATACCACCCCCGGCCCCAAGAATCATCACGTTCATACTCACTCTCTCTGAATCGTTTTCTGTCTCACTTATAAATTAACCAAAACATGGTCAAATCGGCGTGATTTAGCTTTTTCGCCATAATTGTCTAGAAATATGTTGACTTTACTGGCGGCAGAGCGGAACTTACTTTGACATGTTCAACTTTACGAGCGACCAGCTATGACACAATCTAGACGAGACTTTATTCACTCGGGAATCGCACTTTGGGCCGCTTCCTTGATCCCCTCCGTATCCGTCGCGGCGGGGCCGGCAGAGTTGCAAGAGACAGACCCTATCGCTATCGCGCTGGGATACAAGAAAGACGCCAGCGCCGTGGACACTGTCAAATACCCTAAGCGGGCAGGAGATGCTGGCGCCACGCAATTTTGCAGCAACTGCGCCCTGTATTCTGCCGGCGAGAACGGGCTTGGCGGCTGCACGGCGATCCCGGGCAAGCAGGTCGCCGGGGCGGGCTGGTGCAATGCCTGGATTCCAGCCAGCTAACGCTAAAAATTTTTACTAATGAGGCAACATCTCATGGAAAGACTCACTATCGGCGCCGTGGCCAATCTCACGGGCGTGCCCACTCATACACTGAGAAAGTGGGAAAGCAGGCACTCTATTGTGACCCCGAATCGGAGCGAATCCGGTCGACGATTTTACACAAACGAACACGTTCAACGTCTGCTCCTAGTCAAGCGCCTGATGGGAGAAGGACACTCCTTAGCGGAGCTCGCTAGGCTGAATAATGACGAGCTAGACATTCTTGCCGTGCGACACGAGCAAAGCCGGGCAGCCAATCATGATGGCGGAGCCGACGTTGTTGGACTGAACCTGACGACGCTGTTTGAACGCGCCGAGCCATCGCTGACGCCATCCTTCAGTGGATTTTCACAAACCCTCGAAAAATGGTTGGACCAGCCCCAGCACGTCAAAAACAGCAAGCATGGCACTCTGGTCGTAGAAAGCGACACGCTGCCTGATGCCGTGGTCGAGCGTCTTGTCGCGCTGCGCAATCGGCATTATCAAAGGGTCGTCGTGATTTACGCCTTCGCACCGCGCCGAATTGAGCAGTTGCTGGCATCCCATGGCATTCAGGCCGTCAAGGCTCCTGCGACCTCAGAACGTATTCGCTCTTACCTGAGCGTCGAGGTTCCACAGGTGATCAGCACAGACTACCAGGTCGGCGTAAACGCATTTGATCCGGAACAGCTGTCTCATATCGCCAATATGATGCCGAGCTTGAACTGCGAGTGCCCGAACCACATCGCTAAACTCCTCATCGATATCGGCGGTTTTGAAAAGTACTGCATGCAGTGTATCGACGATGACCCGTCCCAAAGCGCCCTGCACGGCCAGTTGGCCGATATGACCGCTCATGCGCGCTCGATCTTTGAGGCTGCGCTGCGCTCAGTGGCATTGGCTGACGGGCTGGATTTGGAATCCTTGCCTACGCAAACCAAGCACTGATTGTCCGCAAAATAAAGGCCCTCTCGGGCCTTTTTTTCGTCTGTTCTTGCCCACCCCTATGGGATTGGCAGATACCCGTGTTCCATACCCTTGGTGAACACACCTACAGCGTCGTGGGCGTGGAGACTTTCGTGGTGCTCAATACGTACCCAGAAATCTTCCCAACGACTATCGTCGCTCAGCGTCGTTTTTAGCCGGCGTCCTGCGTCTTCTACGAACATCAGGTTCTTGCCGTTCAGGCGTGCAAATTCCTGTTCATCTTCGCGTTTCACGGCACTTTGTACCGGCGTCTTGAGGGCTTCTTCGACGTGATCGATCAACTGAGTGATCGGCAAATCTTCCAGGGTGCTGTCCAAACGCACCATAATCTTTGCGGTGCTGCGCTGGCTGTGAGGTGTGGCCAAGATGCCTTCTTCGGTGCCCAACCAGTCGTTAACGGATTCAATACTGACATCGCCGTCGGCGCCAAAGTCCTTTTTGAACTGCTCTTGAATCAGCTGTCGCGCTAAGGCTGCCGAACAAGGACAGGTGGACGAATACTGAACCTCTACCGAAAGCTCTAGGGCGATCTGGCCCTTGATCAGCGTGCCTTTGACCATAACGGGATAGGAAGCCCAGCCCACGTTGTCGCTTAGCAATGCCCGACGACGAACAAAATGGTCGAATTCGAATTGCACAAACGCATTGGTGCTTAGGTCATGGTGCGATTCCAGTATGGAACCCAGGAGCATTTTCAGACCAGAGGCGGTCAGCGGTCGAGTGGCCGCATGCTCATCTAGCATCAGATAGAGCCGTGACATGTGAATGCCCTTGGCCAACGGATCGGCTAAATTGACGTAGACCTGAATATTGGCGTGAACGTCTCTGGTTTGGTCGCCGTCCTTTACTTTTAACGGCTGATGAACGTTGCTCATACCAACCCAGTCCAGTGTTGCTTGGGCTTCGGACAGCGCGCGGTTGGCGATGTCTGGCATATCGGGGACGGAGACCAGCTTTGCTGTACTCATAATAAATCCTGATGAGGTTTGTTGTGAAAAATCAGGCTACGTAGCACTCAGTCAACGGAACGTGAACGCCGGACATTGGGGCTCTGACTCTTTAGCGACTCTTCGTCAGCAAAGCAGAGACAGAAAATCGCCCGGGCTAGCTCGCCTGCAGTTCCTCATCGCTTAATGCCCGCGCTTGCTCCGGCACCAGCACTGGGATGCCATCGTCTATCGGATAAGCCAACCGACTGGCGGTACACCACAGCTCTTGCTGTTCCCGCTTCCATTGCAGCGGGGCCTTGGTTACTGGACACACGAGCAGCTCAAGCAGTTTTGAATCCATCAGACACCTCGCGCGCCAGCAAAGGGATCGTTGAGTACGATGGTTTCGTTCCGGTCAGGGCCAGTAGAAATAATGTCTACCGGTGCGCCGACAGCCTCTTCAACCACACGAATGTAGTTTTGCGCCGCGGCAGGCAAATCGGCTACCGCGCGAATCCCAAGGGTATCCTCTTGCCAACCTGGCACTTCTTCGTAGATCGGCGTTACACCGTCGTAAAATTCACTGCCAAAGTTCGGTCCGCTGTCTTTGATGCCATCATCGTCGTAGCCGACACAAATTTTAATGGTATCCAAACCATCAAGGACATCGAGCTTGGTCAAACATAACCCGGAAATGCTGTTCACCTGCACGGCCTGACGCAGTGCTACTGCATCAAACCAGCCGCATCGTCTCGGCCGGCCCGTGGTGGACCCAAATTCGTGGCCCCGTTCGGCCAAACCAGCGCCAATGTCGTTAAACAGCTCCGTAGGAAAGGGCCCTGAACCAACCCGTGTTGCATAGGCTTTTGTAATACCCAATACGTAGTCCAAATAGCGCGGGCCGAAACCCGTGCCGACGGCGGTGCCGCCTGCGGTAGTGTTAGAGGATGTGACGTAGGGATAGGTGCCCAGATCGACGTCTAACATCGCTCCCTGAGCGCCCTCGAACAGAATATTTTTGCCCTGCTCACGAAGATCGTGCAGTAAGGGCACCACGTCAACGGACATCGCTTTCATTTGGTCGGCGATACTCGCGCAATGATCTAGGGTCTCAGTAAAATCTAAGGCCGGCTTTTTGTAATACTGGGTGAGCATGAAGTTGTGGTATTCCATCACCTCGGCCAAACGGTCCGAGAAGGTCTGCCAATAAAACATGTCGCCCAATCGCAGGCCGCGACGAGCGGCTTTGTCTTCGTAGGCCGGCCCGATACCGCGGCCCGTGGTTCCGATTTTCAATTTGCCACGCGCCTCTTCGCGAGCCAGATCCAGCTCTACGTGGTGAGGCAAGATTAGGGGGCAGGCCGGAGAAATTTTCAGCCGTTCGCGCACGGGCACGCCACGCGCTTCAAGCGTCGTGATTTCTTTCAGCAGTTCGTGGGGCTCAAGTACTACGCCGTTGCCAATCACACATTGGACGCCTTCATGCAAAATCCCCGAGGGAATCACATGCAGAACGGTCTTTTCGCCATCAATAACGAGCGTATGCCCAGCATTATGACCGCCCTGAAAGCGCACGACCGCATCCACTTGATCGGTGAGCAAGTCGACAATTTTACCCTTACCCTCATCGCCCCACTGGGTACCAATAACGACTACATTGCGACCCATGTCATTCCTTTCACTTGTTTGCTCTCTCCAGTTTCGTACGTGATCTGTTTCAGACGCGCAGCCGCCCTTTGCCTCAGACAGGCCAATACTGACGACTCGTCACTATTCTCTTGTGTACTGTTGTCGGTTTCTACTGCTCTGAAACGGTTTCGCCTACGGCCCGTGGTGTCCAAGTCCCGTGATCCTGCACCAGAATGCCCTCGCATCCTAGAGGCATGGACTCGGTTTCAGTCACCGCTACAACCACGCGGTGTCCCTCGGCGCGAAGCGCCTGCACCGCCGAAGCGAGACCATCTCGCAATTCCGGCGCACTATATGGCACAAAGTACCCGCTTGGCGACGCGACGCTGTTGGTCATCAGCTGCTTCAAGTTCATATCGAACCCGGTGGCCGGTCGACCGCGACCAAACACTTCGCCGACGCCGTCGTAGCGCCCGCCTTGGGCCAGTGCGCTACCGTGCTGAGGATGATAGACCGCAAAGACCGGTCCGTTGTGATAGCCATAGCCTGACAATTCAGACACATCGATGCGCAAACCCACCTGAGGGTGATTATTCCTGACCAGTTCGGCCAGCGTCCGCAACTCGTCCAAGGCAGCCAAAACAGTCTGTGGCGCGCGCTGCAGTAGGTCTGTGGCAACGGGCAGAATATCCATATCGCCCATTAAGCCGGGCAAGGCAGAGAGCATTTCAGCCGTGTGAGAGTCGTCGAGTAGCGCCCGAATGTCACTGGCACCCTTGCGCTGTATGCAGCTGAATAGTTGGCCTTGGTTCGCCTCATCAAGGCCGCCTTCTTCGATCAAGCGTGCGACGAGGCCGCGATAGATACCCATATGTCCAAGCAGCAGTACGGGCGCGTGCATGCCCGCTGCTTCCAGTGCTTCCAGCATCAGACCGATGACCTCTGCATCGGCCCCAATACCGGCGGCTCCAAATATTTCCGCGCCAGCTTTCAACGGCACTCGCGAGGTTTGATTGCCTTGAGGGTTAGCAAAGACCACTGGGCCCGCATAGCACAGGCGCTGAATGTTTTCGCTGCGGCGGCTGTGGGCATCAACCCGTACCGCCTGAGAGGTCATGTCAGCCCTGACGCCCAACTGCCGCCCACTGGACTGATCAACAACTTTCAGGGTTTGCAGATCGAGATCTTCGCCGCTGCCTACCAGTAGGGCGTCTAAGTACTCGATTACTGGCGGTTCTAAGTAGTCGTAACCCCAACTGACAAATACGTCCAGGATTTTACGCCGCAAACCCTCCAGTTCCCATGCATGGGGAGGCAATACCTCGTCTACCCCCTTGGGGAGGCGCCAATGTGTACTCATACGTTAAGTGGCCTGACCTACTGGATCGTTTCGCTGGCAATCATTTTGCGGTTCCGCTCTCCAGATATTTGAAGAAGTCACTTTCCGGATCAAGCACCAGCAGATCGCCCTTGTCCTTGAAGACTTCGCCGTAAGCATTGATGCTTCGATAAAACCCATAAAATTCGGGGTCTTGGTTGAAGGCACTAGCGTATACCTGAGCGGCTTTTGCATCGCCGTCACCTCGCAAAAGCTCGCTTTCACGATAGGCTTCCGCTTCAATCACAACCGCGTCACGATCGGCTTTCGCGCGAATAGCCAGCGCCTGCTCTTGGCCTTCAGCGCGATACTGACGTGCTTCAATTTCTCGCTCGGAGTTCATGCGCTCATAGACGGTGGTAGACACTTCTGGCGGCAGATCGATTTTCTTAACTCGCACATCGACCACTTCCAAACCCACTGACTCCCGCATCACCCGGTCTAGGTCGGCGCGTAGCTCGCTCATCAGCTGATCTCGCTGCCCTGAGATGACTTCGTACATCTCACGCCGGCTGATTTGGTTACGCAGGCCTTCATTGACACGCTCTTGGAGCAGACGCTGGGCCCGACGCTCATCAAACGACGTGCCGGTGTAGAAGCGCTCAATGTCGGCGACTCGCCATTTCACAAAGGAATCCACAATCAGCGGCTTTTTCTCCAGCGTGTAGTAAGTCTCTCCCTGAGAATCCAGCGTGAGAACGCGAGCATCAAATTTTTTGACCTCTTGCGCGATTGGCAGTTTGAAATGCAGTCCGGGCTGGATGCTCGCATCAATCAAGTTACCGAATTCCAGCAGGATCGCTTTTTCGGTTTCCATCACCCGATAAGCCGATTGGTTGAGAAGCCCCACCCCAACGAGCAAGAAGGCTGCAAAAAGAAACGATTTCATAGACATCAAAATTTCTCCACTAAAACGCTAAGCTTAGTTACCGGTACCGCGTAGGCGGCTGTTGTTGGTTCGGCCCGCACTCAAATCACGACGCAACTGATCTAGGTCACGGCGCAGCGCCTGAACATCTGTTGAGTTACCCACGGAAGTATTCGACTGCCCCAACTTGTCTAGGGGCAGGTACATCATATTGTTCCCGCCTTTCACATCGATCATCACTTTGCTGGAATTCGAAAACACCTTCTCCATTGCGTCGATATATAGCCGGTCTCGAGTCACTTCCTTGGCCAGGGAGTATTCGGTCAACAGCTTCTCAAAGCGTTGCGCCTCACCCTCGGAACGAGCAATCACTCGATCGCGATAACCTTGGGCTTCTTCCAATTGACGCTGGGCTCGACCTCTGGCTTCTGGCACAACCTGCTGGGCGTATGCTGTGGCTTGGTTAATGAACTTCTGCTGATCTTCCTTGGCTTTTTGAACGTCGTTAAAGGCGTCCTGCACCTGTATCGGGGGCGCGCTGCGGTCAATGTTCACCTTGGTCACATCAATACCAGCGCCGTAACTGCGCAAATAGCTTTGCAGACGCTCTTGCACTTCTATTGCAATTGCCTCCCGGCCATCGGTGATAACTTCGTCCATAGAGGCCGAACCCGCCACATGACGCAGCGCGCTCTCTGTCGCCTGCGCGAGACTGTCTCGAGGCTCACGAACATTGATCAGAAAATTTGGGGCGCTATCGATCACCCATTGGACGGTCAGGCTGATGTCCACGATGTTTTCGTCTTCGGTCAGCATCAACGCCTGATGACTGTGCGACTGCACCTGAGTGACGTTGACGATATCGACTTGGTCGATCAGTGGCGGATTCCAGTGCAGACCCGGACCCACTTCATTCTGCAACACTTCACCGAAGCGGAAGATGACCCCGCGTTCCTGTTGATCCACCTGATACACGCCAGCAAAGGCGTACAGACCGAGCGCCAAAATGACCAGCAAACTCATCGAGCCACCGGAAAGGCTACTGCTGGATCCGTCTTTTTTGCCGCCACCACCGCCACCGAACATGCCCGAAAGCTGGCCTTGCAGCTTTCGGATAGCCTCGTCGAGATCCGGGGGGCCGTCATTATTGTTGCCGCGATTTCCCCAGGGGTCTTTGTCACCACCGCCTGATTCGTTCCACGCCATAGCTTTACTCCGATGTTTTAATTTGATTTTGAACCCGACATCGGATTCAAAGCGACCACATGTTCCCTCGACCGACACACAGTCCGTAAGGGTGAATTGTACATTCCTGTTCGTAGAATGAGGGCTTTCGAGCATTTTAAAAGGATGTCGTCTTCGCCTAAGCTGTACTTTATGTTTCCACCCGCACCTGGCGCTGACGCATTTGACCCAACAGCTTCTCGTCTGCCTGTACTGTAAGCTGCAGGCTACCATCTGTCAGCATTGTTTCGTCCAGAACCGCCCCCGACTGGTAAAGCCAAGCCCTATTTTTACCATCCTGGGGTGTGAGTAGCACCCGGTGGGGAGCAACAACCCCCAACGCAGTGCCGATACGGTCCATCAACTCTGTCACCCCTTGACCGGTAATCGCCGAAACCTGAGGGGTGTTCGCCAGGGTGTCAATTTGCTGGGGGCTCATGAGGTCGGCCTTGTTCATAACAACCAGCTGGGGCACCTCATCGGCACCGATTTCCGCCAGTACGGCTTGGACCTGTTCGATACGCTCGTCTCGTTGGGCGTCGGCTCCGTCAACAATGTGCAGCAGCAAGTCCGAATGGACGACTTCTTCCAAAGTTGCCTTGAACGCTTGAACCAGCGCGTGGGGCAAGGCACTGACGAAGCCAACGGTATCTGTCATCACCACATCACCGGCCCCGGGTACGTCGATTTTGCGGGTGGTTGGATCTAACGTCGCAAACAGCAGGTCCTCGGCAAACACTTCGGCATTTGTGACGGCATTGAACAACGTAGATTTCCCGGCATTGGTATAGCCCACCAAGGATACAGTCGGAGTACCCGTACGATTTCGTCCCCGTCTATTTTGCAGCCGGCGACGGGATACGTCGTGCAGCTTTTGTTCTGTCACCTTGACGCGCTCGGCCAACATTCGCTGATCCAACTCGATTTGTTTTTCACCCGCGCCACGCATCCCGATACCGCCTTTTTGTCGGTCCAGGTGAGTCCAGCCACGCACTAAGCGTGTTTGCGCATGCTTGAGCTGAGCAAGTTCAACCTGCAGCTGGCCTTCGTGACTGCGAGCGCGCTCGGCAAAGATAGTAAGAATGAGCTCCGTTCGAGTGATGATTCTGGAGTCTAAGGCTTGCTCTAAATTTCTCTGCTGGCCCGGGGACAAATCGTGATTGACCAACACCAGCGATGCATCAGCCCATTGCAGCAGTTCTTTTAGTTCGTCAACCTTTCCGCTGCCGACAAACCACCGAGGATGCGGTGCATCCCGTTTGGTGCACTCCACATGCACAACGTCGATTTGAGCCGAACGCGCGAGCTCGACAAACTCATCCTGATCCGGATTGTTTTGACGGCGCAGTTCCACTTGTAAAAGCAAAGCCTTACCGCCGGCCTCTGGACGCTCAAATAACATGGGGAATATTTAAAGGGGTTAATGCCACTGATATACAGTGGCACCGAATGAAAAGAATTCAAGCCTCATGGCCCGTCGTGCCGGCGAGGGGATAGGGGATCACGGGGCTACTTCTGACGCTCTTACGCGCCTAGCTCGGACCTCAACCATCTTGCTTGCCGATGCTTCACGGGCTTCATCTCGATCCATTTGCCATAGGCTCTCGGGCTAGTCGTGACCACTCAGGGTGACGTTCTTAGCGGGTACGACGGTCGAAATGCCGTGTTTATAAACCATCTGGCTCACGGTATTTTTCAGTAAAATCACAAACTGGTCGAACGACTCTATTTGGCCTTGAAGCTTGATGCCATTGACCAAAAAAATCGATACCGGGATCTTTTCGCGGCGTAACGCGTTCAAGTAGGGATCTTGGAGGCCATGCCCCCGGGAAACGTTATTGTTATTGTTTTTTTCTTCTTGCATCTGCACCTGTCCCCTGGTTCTGTCAACGGCCTCGGGCGAAGAACTGCCTCGCCAAACGAATTTAGGTTCATCTCAACCGAGTTGAATCACCACACGCGAACGCTTCCTAAAGCACCCGCTGAGACGATCCGCGACTCTATTGAGTAAGTATACCGTCAAAATCTTGCGCTTGGACAGATTTGATTAGAATGTCTAAGCAGTTCACAGCAATGCCGGACCAGGTGAGCGGGCATACGCGTTAAGCCCCTCCAGGACGGCATTTAGCGCATCCTCGGGATCATCCGATACCACGACATAGGCGTCTGACCACTTTCTCAACCAGGTAAGCTGCCGTTTGGCCAATTGCCGGGTGGCAGCAAGGCCTTGTTCAACGAATTCCGCGTGATCACACTCCCCCAACAGATGCGCAATGGCCTGACGGTAACCCACTGCACGCATGGATGGCATGTCCCGGTGGAGACCCCCTCGGCCAACAAGGCCCTCAACCTCGGCCAAAAATCCCTGAAGCAGCATTTGCTCGAACCGCTGGCCAATACGTTGATGCAAAAGGCTCCGGTCCTTTGGCAACATGACTAGCGTCTGACTCTTAAGCCCCGTGCGTTCATGGAGGGTCCCGCCCGCATGGCTTGTCCATTGTTCGGACAGCGCCAAGCCTGTCGCGCGCGTCACGGCTAAGGCGCGCAGCAGCCGTTGGTGATTGTTGGGGTGAATAGCGACGGCGGCCCTCGGGTCAGACTGCAGCAGTTCAGCGTGCAGCGCAGCAGCCCCTTTTTTTTCCAGCTCTTGTTCCAGAACCGCCCGCATACCCGCGTCGGTGGGAGGAAGGTTGGCAATGCCTTCCAGCAAGCACTTGAGATACATCATGGTTCCGCCCACGACGACCGGTTTCTTGCCGTCGGCCACTGCCTGAAGAATAGCCGCATCCGCGTCCGCAACAAAATCCGCCGCCGAATACGTTTCGCTTGGGTCGCGGATATCGATCAACTTGTGGGGATAGGCCTGTAACTCTTCACTTGACGGTTTCGCCGTCCCTATGTCCATGCCCCGATATATCAAAGCCGAATCCGCACTGATCAACTGCGCACAATCTGGGCCACCCAGTGCATCTTGAACAGCCATCGCCACGCCGGTTTTACCAATAGCCGTCGGGCCGCAAATGATGAGTACCGATTCAATATCGGCGAGAGAAAAACTCACGACAGCCACCTACTGGCCGCGAAGAAAAAGGCGATCAAGCTCAGCTAGATTTCGTCGAATGAACGTCGGTCTGCCATGGTTACACAGTCCGGCGTTTTCGGTCACTTCCATAGAGCGCAGCAGCGCGTTCATTTCCGTGATCGTGAGCTGACGGTTCGCCCGCACCGAACCCCGACACGCCAAGGTCGCGAGCACATCGAAGTTCTTGCGCGTCACACTCTCGCCGGTGCCGAACTCGCCAAGCTCTCCAAGCAGATCCTGAACCATTTCCTGCACATTCGCCTTGGCCAGAAGCACCGGCACCTCTCGAACGACGATACTCGCTTGACCCATGCGCTCGACCACCAAGCCGGCTGCATCAAATTGCTCGGCACACTCTTCTGCCAGGTTCGCTTCTTGCTCACTGACATTAAAGGTCAGCGGCACGAGAAGGCGCTGCCGCACAATGCCATCTCTGGCCTGGGCCTCTTTCATTTGTTCATAAACAATACGCTCATGGGCCGCATGCATATCCACTATCACCAAACCTTGGCTGTTTTGCGCGAGAATATAAATGCCATGCAGTTGAGCAATGGCATAGCCCAGCGGATGAGCATCCTCTGACACCTGCTCGGCTGCCGTTTCATCCATATCAGCGGCCTGAGCTTGTACCGGCCAAGGGGAACGCTGTTCCTCCAATGCCGTCCTACGGTCATCTAAACGGCGCTCGTGTTCATGCACAAGCTGCGCAAAACCGCCTGTTGGACCGGAAACCGGCGGACGACTGGACAAATCGAAGGGGCGCTGCTGTGAAAGCGATGAACGCCCGACGTCACTGCCGAACGCCGCATCCGTTGCGCTGGGCGCTGTTGGGTTATCCGACAACTGACCTGGACGGAGATCCCGTAATGCTCGGTTGAGGCTGGAGAAAATAAAGTCGTGAACCTGCCGCGCCTCGCGAAAGCGAACCTCATGTTTGGTCGGGTGGACATTGACGTCTACCCCATCCGCTGGAAGCTGCAAATAGAGAACGTAAACCGCATGACGACCATGAAACATCACATCGCTGTAGGCCTGGCGGATCGCGTGGCCCACCAGCTTGTCGCGGATAGCACGTCCGTTAACGTAAAAGTACTGCTGATCCATTTGCCGGCGGTTGTGATGGGGCAGGCCCACCCAGCCAAACATGCGCAAATCGTGATTGGACTCGTCGATATAAACTGAGTTTTCCACAAAATCTGGACTAAGCACCCGGGAGAGTCGATCAGCCGGATCACCAGAAGCTAGCCTGAGCGGGCGATTCACCCGTCCGGAACTGCCGGCTTGACGGGCTTGGGCCAAGGAAAAACCGACATCCATATGAGCCAGGCTTAAACGGCGTAAAATCAGATCGATCTGGTTTATTTCGCTGCGCTCAGCCTTCAAGAATTTTCGTCGGGCGGGCGTGTTATAAAACAAATCTCGCACTTCTACCGTGGTGCCTTGCGGGTGCGCAATGGGCCCGGAAGCCTGGGTCTCACCGCCGTGGCTTTCGACAAACCACCCCCCGGCATCTGAGGGTGTTGCGGAACTCAATTTGACCTTAGCCACAGACGCAACGCTGGCCAGTGCTTCACCGCGAAATCCCAGGCTATTGATGCCGATCAAATCACCTGCATCACCAATTTTGCTGGTTGCGTGGCGCTGCAGCGCCAGGGGCAAATCGTCGGAATGAATGCCGCCACCGTTATCGCGAACCCAAACCAAATCGACGCCGCCAGCCTCGGTTCTGACTTCAACCTCTTTCGCCCCGGCATCGATGCTGTTTTCTAACAGTTCTTTTACGATGGAAGCCGGGCGCTCAACCACCTCGCCGGCAGCAATCTGGTCGGCTACAAACGAACTTAATACTTTTACTCTGCTCACAATCTCACCCTCGCGGGATGTAAATGGTCTGCCCTACGCGTATGCGATCGCTAGACAGGCGGTTTCGTTTTTTCAGGGCTGACGAGGAAACGCCGTATCTGACGGCAATCTCGGAAATCGTGTCTCCGCGACCGATGGTGTATCGAATCTCTTCCCTGCGCTCGGCAAGCCACGTCGCGGGTGGCGGATTCGCTCGCATAAACTCGGTAATGCCTGACGTAATCGCCTTGCTCAGCTTGAGCTGGTGTGATGCTTGAGCCAATTTCTTCGCTTCACCGGGATTCGAAATAAAGCCGGTCTCGACGAGTATTGACGGCATATCCGGAGACTTCAGGACCAAGAATGCCGCTTGCTCCACCTGCTTCTTATGCAGTTTCGTGACCTTACCAATGTTGCGAAGTACGGCTTCTCCGACTTGGATACTTTGACTGCGATTACCGTTCATTGACAGATCCAGCAGCACTTGGGCCAACATGGGGTCTTTGTCATCGAGACTCACATTACCCACGCCGCCCAGCATATCCGACTGATTTTCTCTCTCCGCCAACCATTTGGCCGTCTCACTGGTAGCGCCTCGATCAGACAGCGTATAAACAGACGCGCCGCTTACCGACGCTTGCTTGAACGCATCAGCATGAATGGAGACAAAAAGATCCGCGCGTTTGTCCCGCGCCAAAGCCGTACGTTTGCGGTGGCCTAGGTAATAGTCGCCATCGCGAATCAAGAAGGCGTCGAATCCCTTTTGCTTTTTGATTTCATTTACCGTGCGCTGGGCTATCTGCAGCACCACATGCTTCTCTTGAATTTTACGAGGCCCAAGTGCGCCGGGGTCCTCGCCGCCATGCCCGGCATCCACTGCAATCATCACGTCCCGACCCTTCGTGACCGTCGTGGGTGCGGGCCGAGGACGTTGCTCAAATCTTGGCTTGGCTGTCTTTTTTGGAAAATAAAGATCCGTCACCAAGCGATGTCCATAGGGCGCAATGGGGGTCAGCGTAAAGGCTTTCGGCTTGAAGCCAACCTCCGCGTCAACGACGATTCGGTATCCGTCCTCGCGCCGACCGCCGCGCAAACCCTTGATATGCGTCAATTCCTTGGTCGAATTCAGGGAAAGGCTCGAACTGGGTTTTGCGCCTTTCACATCGATCACAATGCGATGAGGGTTCTGAAGTTCGAAAATGGAATATTTAGAGGCTTTGGAGGTGTCCAGTACCACCCGAATATAATCGGGGGCTTCGTGCGTGCGCACACCCTGAATCACATTGGCGTGGAGCATCGGTGCTGCCATCACCAACAGACACAGTCCGGCGATGTTACCCAGCCTAAGCAAACCGGACGCTGACCTTGCGCTGCATTTGCGCGACGAGATCAACCGGTTCTTCTCTGGTTTGACTCGGCGCATGGAGACGCAACGAAACCTCCACATTTGCCGGAGGTAACCAACCCGCGCCCTGCCCAGGCCACTCGACAAACTTAAAACCGGGACCGTCGAAAATCTCGTCGAACCCCAAAAACTCTAGCTCTTCGGGTGATTTCAGTCGATACAGATCAAAATGAAACACCTCACCCCGATCGGTTTGATAAGGTTCAAGCAGCGTATAGGTAGGGCTCTTCACCGCACCGCTGTGGTTCATCAAGCGCAGTATCCCGCGCACCAGGGTTGTCTTTCCTGCACCCAAATCACCGTGAAGATAGACGACGGCCGACTCACCACAGAGCCGGCGAATGGCGTCATGCAGTTCGCCGCCAAAGGCTACCGTGGCCTTTTCATCGACCAAAATCCGATTCGATATATCGTCAACGCTAGGCATTCGTCGCCTCTCAACCCATTCGTGCATGATCGTAAACGTCTCTCGCGCCCCAGTTTACCCAGTTAACGTCGGGAGTTCTTGTAGCAATGCAGCAACTCGAGGAATCACCGCAGTAGCGGTAATACCCCGCTCGCCAATCTCTTGCGCCGCCAGATCTCCAGCCGCACTATGCAACAAAACCGCAGCACAAAAAGCGCCAGCCATATCATCCGGCTGCTGCGCGATCAGGCTACCCGCTAAACCAGCTAGTACATCGCCCATACCTGCCGTCGCCATGCCAGGATTTCCGTGCCCGCATATGGCCTGAGACCGTTGATCACCCATCACCGTACCTGGTCCTTTAAGCAAGCAGGTCGCGTTGTAGCGTTCTGCCATGTCGGCTACCGACTGGATGGTCTGATTCATCACATCGGACACAGAGCGATCCAGCAATCGCGCGGCTTCTGCGGCATGTGGCGTGAGGAATAGGCGGTTGCCTCGCTGACGCCAACTGTCTCGATCAGCCAACCAGTACAAACCATCCGCATCAATCACTATGGGCCCTTGGAATGCCGAGACCGCATCAAGCACCTGCTCTGCCCACGAGCTGCGGCCCAACCCGGGCCCTAACACCACGACGCTCGCTCGCGATAACACCGACGCGAAGTTCTGATCTTGGTCACTGCTGAGCGGATCAACCCACATCGCCTCGGGCAGCCTTGCCAGCAGTCCGGCGAGGTTCTCAGGTACGGTCGCGACGGTGACCATGCCGGCACCGCTTCTCAGAGCGGCCTCTGCTGCCAGCACAACTGCGCCGCCCATTCCCTTGGAACCACCGACAACGACAACGTGACCCCGTTGATGCTTGTAGGCTTCGACGGGTAGCTTGGGAAGCAAGTCCGCATGCCAAAGACGCAATGACACGCTGGCATGACCTTCGGCGAAGTCTGCTGCCACACCGATATCGGAAAACAAGCGCTGGCCGCTGTGAGCTGGGCCCTTGCCAGTGTACAGCCCTGTTTTACGAGCAATAAAGGACACTGTGGCGTCTGCTCTCACCGCCAACTGGGCCTCGCCGGTATCAGCATTAAGCCCAGACGGCAGATCCAAACTCAACGTGAACCCGTGAGACGCATTAATCGAATCGATTGCCTGAGCCAGGGCAGGCCGTGGCATGCCTTGAGCGCCGGTGCCGAGTAACGCATCGACAATCACCGGATAACGAATAGCGCAGGTAGCCTCCTCAAGCTCAATCCCTGCCGCCAGTGCGCGCTCACAGGCAGTCAACGCATCACCCGAGAGTTGGGCCTTTGGCTCCACGGCGATCAGCTGCACGGCAATACCCAGCTGCCGTGCCAACATCCCGACCAAATACCCGTCACCGGCGTTGTTTCCCTTGCCGCACAGAATCGTCAGCGACGTCAGCTCCGAACGCAGCGACATGAGACTTTCCAAGGCAAAATGGGCCGCACGCTCCATCAGCGTCTGGCCACTTAGGCCTAGGCCGCCGTCAGCCACCGACTTCATCGCTCGAATGTCTATGTCGCGACAAGCAGCCGCTGAGTAAAGTTTAAGATCGTTCATCAAGCTTCCTTCGTCCTGTGTGACTTAGGACCCGCCTTCGGCCGGGATCGAATGTTGCGCCTTGGAATTCAGTATACTGACATGCCAGCCCCGGATGACGAGTGCATTATTAACATCTCCGACGATTCAGCAGATGATCCCATTGGGTGGGACCCTCAGGAGGTTAAGGCTCGCATCCTAAAGAAGGGAGCGGCCCTTGGCTTCGATAAGTTAGCCGTTACGGACACGGACCTGTCCGATCAGGAACCCCATGTTCTGGCATGGCTGGCCGATGGCTTCGCGGGAGAAATGTCCTATCTAAAGCGCCACGTGGAGAAGCGGCTTCGTCCAGCGCTGCTGGAACAAAACACCTGTCGAATCATTACCGCGCGCATGCAATATCTGCCGGCAGACACTCAGCCCGTAGAGGTGCTGGAAAACAGCGACCAGGCGTACATTTCTCGCTACGCCTTGGGTCGCGATTACCACAAGGTTCTGCGCCGACGATTGGCCAAACTCGCTGAGCAGATCAACATCACGCTGGCCGCCTCGGAACCGCCCTTCGCATTCCGGGCATTCACCGACTCGGCACCGGTGCTGGAAAAAGCGCTAGGTGAAAAGTCGGGGCTCGGCTGGATCGGCAAACACACGCTGTTACTCGACAAAGAAGCCGGCTCTTGGTTTTTTCTGGGCGAAATTTACACCAACGCACCGCTGCCAGTGGACGATGCGGTAGCGGAGGATGCCTGCGGAAAATGCAGTGCCTGTATGACGGTGTGTCCAACCGACGCCATCCTATCGCCTCGGCGGCTTGATGCTCGGCGCTGTATTTCCTATCTCACCATCGAACATCGCTCGGCCATCCCGGTGGAGTTCCGCAAAGCCATTGGCAACCGGATTTACGGCTGCGATGACTGCCAGTTATTTTGTCCTTGGAATCGAGAAGCACCAGCCACGGCGGAGGCGGATTTTGCGGTCAGACACGGCCTCGATAAGCCACGCTTGATCGATCTATTTCTGTTGACCGAGCTTGAGTTTTTAGCGCTTACCGAGGGTTCCGCCATGCGGCGAATCGGCTACCCCCAGTGGCAGCGCAACTTAGCCATCGGTCTGGGTAATGGCGAAGGTGGTGAAGAGGTGGTGCACGCCCTTGAACAGGCTTTAGGGAAAGTGAACGACATGGTGGACGAACATATTCAATGGGCGCTGGATCAGCTCACATCACCCTGAACGAACAAATGGGTTCTGTAATAGCGCAGCTCTTCAATCGACTCACGAATGTCCGCCAACGCCGTATGCTGATTGGTTTTGACCGCACCTGCTGCTATGTCTGGATGCCAACGCTTTGCCAATTCTTTGATGCTGCTGACATCGACCATACGGTAGTGAAGATAGCTCTCTAGAGAAGGCATGTAGCGCGACAAAAAACGTCGATCCTGCCAGATGGTGTTGCCACACAAAGGCGCTGCGCCGGCTTCCACATGCCCTTCCACAAAAGCCAAAGTCAACGCTTCGGCCTCGGTTTCAGAGACCCCCTCAAACGCAATACGCTCCAATAGCCCGGACGCACTGTGGTGGGTTTGATTCCACTCGTCCATACCATCGAGCAGAGATTGGGGCTGGCTGATGGCCAATACCGGGCCTTCGGCGACAACGTTCAAATCGCTGTCGGTAACGATTGTTGCCATCTCGATAATACGGTCATGCGATGGATCCAACCCGGTCATTTCCAAATCGATCCAAACCAAATGGGAACTCACTCATTTCTCCTTTTGAAAGAGACCGTTTGCGTATTCACGGTGCTCTGACCCTAATCTTTCAGCTATGCTTTGCTTACAACCTTAGCTGGGGAGCGCCTTGTGTACCACCAACATCCGGTAGAAGTTCTTGAATCCGACGTCGTTGCAGATTTACCCGAGGCGAACACCCTGCTGGTGCAGGTCACTTCTCGAGCACTCTTCGAGCAGGCGCATATTCCAGGAGCCGTTTTGATCGAACCGTCTGAGTTGGTTTGCGGCGTTCCGCCGGCGACGGGCAAGTTACCCGACCTCTCCCAGATCGAGGCCACTCTTAGCAGAATTGGTTATCAGCCCGATCAGAGGGTTATCGCCTTTGATGACGAAGGCGGAGGCTGGGCTGGTCGGCTTTGCTGGACACTGGACGTGATCGGCCACCACGATTGGGCTTATTTAGATGGCGGCCTGCATGCTTGGCATTCCGCCGGGCTGCCGCTGACTCAGGAAGCGACAGAAACCCAACCCAGCCAAGACTTGCAGCTGATAATTGATCGTTCGCCTATCGCAGAGATGGAGGACGTGATGGCGTCTATTGATGACGAGAGCTCTCTGGTCTGGGATGTGCGCTCTGCAGAAGAATATGCCGGCTTGCGCTCAGGTTCGGCGCGGCGCGGCCATATTCCCGGAGCTGTTAACCTGGACTGGGAACTGCTCAAAGACAGCAACCGACAGCTCCGATTGGTGGAGAATCTCGATGAAATCGCCGCTTCACTTGGCCTGCTGCAAGCGGCGCAGGTCATCACCCACTGCCAAAGCCATCACCGGTCAGGTTTGTCCTATCTTGTTGGCCGTTTGCTGGGTTTGAACATCAAAGCCTTCCATGGGTCTTGGGCGGAATGGGGCAACGACCCGCATACACCGATTGAAAATCCTTCCGAGGCCAATTACTCATGAGTCAGTTCTTTCTTGGCCTGCAAAAAGTTCTACCCCAACATGGCCTTTCCCGCCTAGTCGGCTGGCTGGCCAGCAGCCAAATTCCCCTCATTAGACGCACTTTTATTCATAGCTTTGCGCGGGCCTACGACATTTCGCTCGCCGATGCCGAACGCAAACACCTGGACGACTACCAAAGCTTCAACGATTTCTTTACCCGAAGCCTCGCCGCTGGCGCACGGCCCATGCCTGAGCAACCCAACAGACTGGCCTGTCCGGTCGACGGAACCGTCAGTCAAAAGGGCAGCATTCAACAGGATCTGCTGATGCAGGCTAAGGGACATCAGTACACTCTGAATTCCTTGGCCGGAGAAACAGGGCGGGGCTTGAATCACGGCGATTTTTGCACCATCTATTTGGCACCGAGCAACTACCACCGCATTCACCTGCCCTGCGATGCAAAGCTGGTCGAAACCCGCGCCATCCCCGGCGCACTGTTCTCAGTCAATGGCGTAACCGAGGCAGGCATCCCAGGATTGTTCTGCCGCAACGAACGTTTGGTCTGCCGCTTTGAAACCGAGTTTGGCCCCATGCTGCTGGTACTGGTCGGTGCATTGATCGTTGCATCGATTGAAACGGTTTGGTCTGGGCCAGCGTCGCCCTATCGAGAGGAGATTGTGAGCACACACGATCAGGACTTTCGGCAGGGCGATGAGATTGGTCGGTTTTTACTGGGCTCTACGGTGATTTGCTGCTTCGCAAAAGACGCGGTGGCGCTAGCGCAGCGGTTTACTGAGGGAACCACGGTCACCCTCGGTGAGGACATGGGCCAAGTGAACGCCCAATGATCCAAGGCGCTTGCGAGCGACAGCTCGCGCAGGTTTTTCGGAAGGTTCACTGGCCGCGAAAGGTCAGTACCTGATCAAGACCATCAGCACCCAGTGCCAGCATCACCAATCGATCGAAGCCCACGGCAACACCGGCGCAGTTTGGTAAGCCGGCCTCCAGCGCCTCGAGAAAGGCGTTGTCCGAAGCAACCTCAGGCAGATCGCGCTGACGTCTGCTGTCGTTATCTCTGGCAAAGCGTTCGCGATGTTCCGCCGGATCCATCAACTCCCAATAGCCATTGGCCAACTCAACACCATCCACCACCAGTTCGAAACGAGCCGCCGTCGCACCATCGGCATTCAGCCGAGCCAGCGCTGCCTGATCGGCGGGATAGTCCGTAATAAAAAATCGGCCTGGCGACAAACGCTCGCAGGCCTCGGCAAAGGCGAGATCAAGCTCATCCCGAGGCCGACCGGCTGCAGGCCCCACTAGATCGATATGGCTTACATGTTGATAGGGTTTCGCGCCTAACAATCGATCCACCAGCTCTGCGACCTCATGCATCAGCTGCAGATGGTCGAAATCCAAACGATACCATTCGAGCATGGTGAACTCGGGATTGTGCAGCCTGCCCTGCTCGCCGAAGCGAAACGCGGGACCTAACTGATAACAGCTCGGTGCACCCGCTGCTAATAGGCGTTTGATCTGATATTCAGGCGACGTCTGCAGGTATCCAAAGCCCGGCACTTCAATGCTTTGTACATCGGGTTCTGTCACCGTGTGCTCGGCCAGCACTGGGGTTTGAACTTCGAACACACTGCGCTCAGCAAAAAATGCGCGAGCCACACCCAGCAGCTGCGCGCGCTGCTGAAGCTGCGCCACGGAGGCTGACGGCCGCCAATCGCTCACTGGGTTTTGGCAGCAGAGTTCGGCGAGCGGCTCAGGTTTTCGCTCGAGAGACGTATTCACCGGTGCGAGTATCGACCTTGAGCACGTCGCCAATATTGATGAACAGTGGCACGCCTTTGATGGTCGCTCCGGTTGACAGTGTCGCGGGTTTGGTGCCGCCATTGGCCGTATCGCCCTTCAACCCCGGATCGGTATCCGTGACTTCGAGCTCGACAAAATTCGGCGGCGTCACCGCGATCGGATCATCGTTCCACAGCGTTACTTGATACACGTCCTGCTCTTTTAGCCAGTTTTGGCACTCGGCGACCGCCGCTGCCCCGGCGGCAACCTGCTCGTAGCTGTCATCCGTCTTCATGAAATGCCAAAATTCACCATCGTTGTACAAGTACTCCATGTCCGAATCGATCACGTCTGCCGCTTCAATGCTTTCGCCCGACTTGAACGTGCGTTCCCAGACACGACCGTTCATGAGGTTTCGCATTTTCACTCGGTTGAAGGCTTGACCCTTTCCTGGCTTCACAAACTCGTTTTCCAAAATGTTGCAGGGATCGCCGTCCAGCATCACTTTCATGCCGGAACGAAATTCATTGGTAGAATAGGTAGCCATAATTTTGCATTCATCCGTTGGTAAGTCGTCATGATAACCCCGAACCGAACGCCGTGGCAGCCCGACGAGTGGCAAAAGGTGCTCCGCAACGCTTTTCGGCAACCCGATGCCCTGCTGGCGTATCTCGGAATACCAGCGAGCGCGTTCAATTTGGATTCCGAGCCCGACTTTGCGCTCTTGGTTCCGGAACCCTTTGCCGCGCGCATGAAGCCCGGCGATCCCGCAGACCCGCTGTTGCGGCAGGTGTTGCCAAGCCTGCAGGAACGCGAACGCGTCCCGGGCTTTGTTAAAGATCCGCTGGGCGAGGACGACTCAGCCTTGAGCTTTCAGCGAGCGCCGGCCTTGATACAAAAATACCTGGGGCGGGTATTGATGATTACCACCCCTGGCTGTGCAGTTAACTGTCGCTATTGTTTTCGCCGCCACTTCCCATACCAAGATCACAAACCCAGGGGCCACAGCCAAGCACTGGATTTGATTCGCTCGGACACGAGCATTTCCGAGGTCATTCTGTCTGGCGGTGATCCACTGCTGCTGGGCGATCTGGCCTTCACCACGCTGATCGACCAGATAAACGCCATCGAACATGTGAAGCGTATTCGAGTGCACAGTCGGCTGCCCATCGTACTGCCCCAGCGCGTCACCCCGAGCTTGGTGGAAACGATTCAGACCAGTCGCTGTCCGGTCGTCATGGTTGTGCACTGCAATCACCCTCAAGAACTTGATGCCCAGACCAAGCGTGCCCTGGCGTGTCTGCGAGACTCAGGCGCGCACGTGCTGAATCAAAGCGTACTGTTAGCCGGCATAAACGATGACGCCGGCCTGCTGTGCCAACTGTCACAATCACTCTTTGAACAAGGGGTCTTGCCCTACTACCTGCACATGCCGGATGCGGTTAGCGGCACCGCGCATTTTGCTGTAGCCGAGCCGCGGGCCATGACGCTGCACGAAGACATGCGGGCAATATTACCGGGCTATCTGCTGCCGCGTTTGGTGCGAGAAGTTCCGGGCAAGGCATCCAAAACCCCACTGCAGCCCGACGGCCTGCAGCTTGTCGACATTGGCTAAAGGTCGCTTGTCAGCGCTTGCTCAACATCTAAATCACTGAAACCAATCAAGTACAAAATCGCGTCCAAACCGAAGTTAGAGATGGAGTGCCTGGCGCTCTCGCGGACAATGGTTTTTGCATGATAGGCCACCCCCAAACCTGCCTGCTGAAGCATGGGCAAGTCGTTGGCTCCATCGCCAACCGCAATGGTTTGAGCCAAAGAAATACCCTCTTTTGCGGCAATTTTTTGCAGTAAATCTGCCTTGCCTTGAGCATCTACAATGTCGCCGAGCACCTCTCCGGTCATCACTCCGTCTTGTACCTCCAGCTCATTGGCATAGACATAGTCGATACCCAACCGCTGCTGCAAATATTCACCAACGTATTGAAAGCCGCCGGAGAACACCGCAATGGTGTAGCCGAAATGTTTTAGCGCCTTGATCAAACGGTGCGCGCCAGTATTGAGGGCAACAGACTCGGCAACGTCGTGGAGCACCTCTAGCGGCATGCCTTTCAACAAGGCAGCCCGACGTCTGAAGCTTTCTTTAAAATCGAGTTGACCGGCCATAGCCGCGTCGGTGATGGCGACCACCTCAGCACCGACACCGTGGCGCTTGGCCAGCTCGTCCATTACTTCTTCAGCAATCAAAGTGGAGTCCATATCAAAGGCAACCAGCCGGCGATTACGTCTGAACACGGAATCCCTCTGCAAACTCACGTCAAAGCCGCTGTGATCTGCAAGCTTCAGCAGCTCGGCCTGAAACTCAACGCTACTGGCCAGTTCACCGCTCAGCCGCATTTCCAAGCCGAAGCGATCGTCGGTATCGGCGGTTCCCGCCAGCGCCTTGGGCTTGGTCAGACGGCGAACCGTATCGATGTTCATTCGATAGGTATGGGTTAGCGCACTTACCGCCTGCAGGGGCTGTGCCGCCGAATCATTGGTTAGCAGAGTTAAAATTAAGGGGCTTTGAAAAATGGTTTGAGACCATGTCCCGTAATCATCGGCGTTCACTCGCTGCATCCGCAGTGCCGAGCCAGTCTGCTCGCAGCGCGCCTCAATGGCCTCACTCATGGCATCAAGATTTGCCGAACACAGCAGCAAGCCCAGAGCAAGTTCGTCGTGAATGACCGCTTGGCCCATATCCAGAATTTGCGCATCGTATTCAACGCAGATTCCCATCAGGGCCGACATCAGTCCGGGCTTGTCTTGACCGGAAATACTCACGAGCATGATTTGATCGGCCAAAGGACTCACCCTGTGCGGAAAACGAGGCTTAGTTTAACGGCCTTCACCGAACGGGAGAAGGATCGGTTTCACCGCTTTATGTTATTTTGGTCTTTTGACGCATGTCGAGCTTTAACGCCTGATGGGACCTATCAAACGTTTCCGAACAAAATTTCGCGCCAGCCGCGTGACGCTACCTGCCGCTGCAATTGCAACGGCACTGTGCGCGGCGTGTTTATTTGCCATCTGGTTTGAACGTCCAGACGGTCAAGCAGAGATGGATCGCTACGGGAGTGCTCTGGCAACAACGCTGGCGGATACCACTGCGGCTGCCTTGTTTGAAGAGCGGCGCATCACGCTGACCGTCATCGCCAATCGGCTGACCGCACTGAACGAAGTTGCCGGTGTCGCGTTTTTCGATCAATCCGATGAGCTAATGGCCATGAGCGGTGTGCAGCGGTCGGACACAAGTTTTGACGCACAGGCCACCATCGACGACACGCGCAGCGGTTTCGTGCGAGTCATCCTGAATCGAGAGGCCTTCGCCCCACCAATACCATGGGCATTGTGGCTATTGTCGTTGCTGACCGTTTTGTTCACGCCACCATTTGCCGTCATGGCGATACAGTTCAGCACACGGGGCAACCGATCACTGCCCATCGTTTCGGTACCCAACGAACCCGTCCAGGATCAGCCCGCCTACCTGCTTACGGTCAAACTGCACAATCAGCGCAGCTTGAATCGGCAGGAACAAACACAGGCGATCGAAGATGCCCTAACCATGGGGCGCGAAGTCTGCGCCTTGTACCCCGGACTTGCGGTATCGCTGCAAGAGCGGGGATTAACGCTGTTGATCAGCAAAGCCGAAGCCAGCGGTCTGAACGCGGTCTATGCCTCGTTATTGCTGCAACGGTTGCTACGCGAATACGAGACTCAGGGCGAATTTCGTTGCTTGCTTTCCACAGCCATCAGTCCGAGCGACCCGGCAGAAGCCACCTCCATCAAGACAGATGCGCTAGAGGGCATGACCAACGTCGAGCAGAACCTCACCTTAGCCTCACTGGCAAAGGCCAACACGGCGCTGATGGGCGCAGACATCTTCGAGGACTTGAGCGAGGAGCAACGCCAGTGGGCACAGCCGTTTCGCCATCCGATTCTAGAGGACCTCGCTCCAGAAGGCGTTTTTTACTGTATTGAAGCCCTGCCAGCGCTAGAACAGGCGCTGATAACGGAGCAGGCCCAGGTCGTGCTGGGGTTCAATCTGGCTCCCTAGCTTTGACGGAAAGAAGCGATTAGTCTGCCTGTCGATCCGTTAATTCCTCAGGAGGGCATTCTATGCTGAACCACACCATGATCGGTTCCAATAACATTCAGCGAACCAAAACATTCTATGACGCTGTACTCGGCGTACTGGGCGCTGGCCCGGCCATGGAGCATGTCAACGACACGGGGCAAATACGCCTGTTCTATATTCATGACGGGTCAACATTTGGCATTTCCGAGCCCATTAATGGCGAACCCGCTACCGTTGCCAACGGCGCCACCATCGGCTTCATCTGCAACTCGCCAGAACAGCTGCAGGAATTCCACGATGCGGCTATCGCCAATGGCGGCACCACCTCGGAAGATCCACCGGGAGTCCGCGAGGGATCCATGGGCACCATGTATTTGTGCTATTTCCTTGACCCAGACGGCCATAAGATCTGCGGTATTCACCGCCCGGCTTAGTCGCTCGGATCTCAGCCTAGGTAAGAGCCGTCGGCGCATCGGATTGCACCGGTGGCTCATTCTCCCGATCCGCACCCGTTATTAGACGGCGGTCGGCACTCAGCAACTCAAACACCCCTTCCTCGTGCAAAACACGCACGCCGAGTCGTTGGTCGGACACACCCGGCCGCGCTCGATAGTCAAACGCAAGCGCTTCGCCGTGCTCCTGCGCCTCGAAATACCAATAGTCAATATTCGCCACAGCGTTCAAGGATTCCTCTAACTCAATCAAGTGCGAGGAAATCACGAACAAACTGTCTTGTTTCGCAGCAAGTTGCCGGATGACTTCAAAGGAGGCATCCAGGGCATCTTTCACGTTGGTTCCTTTAAACGGTTCGTCCATGATCGCGATGGTTCGGCTACCCTCGGCCAAGGCTTGTGCCACTGCCTTCACCCGCAACGCTTCGGCACGAAAAAAACTGATGCCGTCCGCGAGGTTATCGCTTAGAGAAATGGACGTAAGCAGGCGCTGCACTGGAACAAAGGAAAACGCCTTGGCCGGCACGCCCATGCCCAAATGCGCAAAGTAAAGGGCGGTAAGGATCGCTCGCAAATAGGTGGTCTTGCCCGCCATGTTTGGGCCTGTAAGGAAAAGAACTCGACCGGCTTGATCAAGAGCCAGAGGGTTGCCAACGGGATGTTCCAGTAACGGGTGAACCAACTCGCTCGCCGAAATTGCCGTTGGCCCAGTCTCAATGATCGGCATCACCAGACCGTGTTTATGCGTCGCGTCAGCCAAGGACACCAAGGCATCCAGCTCGTAGCAAATCGCCATCAGTCGGATCAGTTTGGTTTTTTCATACAGTCGAAGGCATTGGTCAAGCCTGAGCTTTTGCCAGAATCGCTTAGCCGGCGGAGCCTGCATCGCACGGGTCAGCTCTGCGCTGAGCATCAAGGTTTGCATCTCACTGAACAATGCCGTCAATTCGCCAGGGGCACTTTGCGCATCTGGATACGCCAGCAATTCGCTGATCGACAACAGAAATCGTTGAGACAGCGCGACTCCGTGAACGATTTTGGCGTAGTAGTTATCGTAGTTCGCCCACAGGTGAAACGCATCCAAACCAAATTCGATGGAATTTTTTGCCCGCACAATGGGCATCCCCGCTCCCAGATAGCGGTCGACGTGTGATGCCAAATAGGCCGATGGCAGTGCCGCGAACACCTCCCGGTGCTGGCTGATAAAGGCGACAGATTCCTGGGTAGCAACGATCTTTGTGGGGTTTGCCCAAGGAGACAACATGCGACGCCTGAGCACGGCCCGACCGCCATCGGTTTTGCAGAAGTCGCAATATTCGAACAGACCACGGCCCTCGGCGGATCCAAACAGATTCAGGTCCGCCAATGTATGGGTGTCCAACTGAAGAACGTTTTGAATTTCGCGGTTCATGTTGCCATCCAGCTTAAAACAGGCCATCCAATTAACCGATTACAAATTGAGTACTCGATCACAGATCGCGTAAAGGTTCGTTATTGCGTGACCGCGGTGTCTTGGATGTCTATTCAAACATTGCGAAGCTGACGCCATGTATCAACCCAATTCCTATCGTTCCGTCGACGAAGACCTCCTGCACATTCCCCCTGTTTTAGCTCAGTAAACCCAAGCCGGCCATTCCCACTGAAATTGCGATACCGCCAATCATGTCCAAGACGATAACCCAGCTGACCGTCAAAGAATTCATGCAGCTTGAATCCGCTTCAGGCCTGTTGCTGTTGGCCAGCACGGTCGTCGCCCTCGTATTCGCGAATACGCAACTGTCCTTCTTTTACGAGAAAATCTTGGATACCCCGGTGGCCATTCAAGTGGGCGCGTTGGCCATCAACAAGCCCTTGTTGCTGTGGATCAATGACGGCCTCATGGCCATTTTCTTTTTCCTCGTCAGCCTGGAAATAAAGCGCGAATTTCTGGAAGGCGAACTCTCTTCACCTTCTCAGGTCATACTGCCCGGTATGGGTGCCTTGGGTGGGATGATTGTTCCGGCGAGCATCTACATCTGGCTCAACTGGGGCGACCCAGAGGCACTCAATGCTTGGGCCATTCCCGTTGCAACGGACATCGCGTTCGCCCTCGCACTGCTGAGCACTTTCGGTTCCAGAGTTCCCGTGTCTTTAAAGATTTTCCTGCTCACTCTCGCGATTTTCGATGATCTTGCCGCTGTGGTGATCATCGCTGTCTTCTACTCCCAAGACCTATCCAATGCGGCGCTGCTGTTTGCGGGCGCGGCGCTGCTGCTTGCGGTTGGGATGAACCGTGCCAAGGTCACTCGAACCTCGAGCTACATTTTACTGGGCATCGTGTTTTGGATGGCCGTGCTCAAGTCAGGTGTACACGCGACCCTTGCAGGCGTTCTCATCGCTCTGTGCATTCCTATGCGAGATCAAGATGGGAATTCTCCTCTGCAGTCATTGGAACATGACTTACACGCTCCGGTGGCTTTTGTGATTTTACCTGTCTTCGCCTTTGCCAATGCGGGATTAGCGCTGGGCGACATTTCTTGGCTAGATGTTACCCATCCCGTAACACTTGGCATCACGTTGGGACTGGTGATCGGTAAGCCTGTTGGCATTCTGCTCTTTGTTGGCTGCTGTGTGGCAAGCGGACTGGCCAGCCTCCCTAAATGCGTCAACTGGCTTCAGCTGTTGGGTGCGTCATTTGCCTGCGGTATTGGCTTTACGATGAGCTTGTTCATCGCGGGTCTTGCATTTGAGCATGGCAGCGGCGTCTACTTCAGCGGGGATCGCTTGGGTATTCTGCTCGGCTCTGCACTGTCAGCACTGGCCGGTTATTTTGTTCTGCACCTAGCTCTGCCCAAGACAAAGCTAGGCACCACGACCTGATCAGACTTCCTCGCTTGATCGACTATTCTACGGTTAGTCGGTCGACCTTCTGAAATCCACGTGGCAGCTTACGACCCCGCCGAGCGCGCTCACCCACATAATTTTCTAAATCTTTAGCCTTCAGACGCAGGTGTCGCTGACCGGCGTGCACGAGCAACTCGTCTTTTTCACCCAGTGTTACTGCGCCCACCAGCTCTTCTTCCCCGGACTTAAACGCCGCCGAAGGAACGTTGATCAGCTTGTTGCCCTTGCCTCTAGCCAGTTCTGGCAGATCCTTGAGGGGAAACACCAACAAGCGACCCTGATCGGTTACGGCAGCCACGCTGGCGTCTGCTGATTCGTAGAGCAACGGGTCGATCAACAACGGAGGTAAGGCAAATCCTCCGGTGGGCACACTCAAATAAGCTTTACCCGCTTTGTTCTTGGTCACCATTTCACTGAGTACACCAACAAAACCGAAGCCGGCATTGGACGCCAAGAGTACTTTCGCGTCGCCACTGCCCATTAGTACACCCACAAATCGCGCATCGTTTTTCGCTTTGAAGCGTCCCGATAGAGGTTCACCCTGACCTCTGGCTGAGGGAAGGGTATGGGCCGCGGTGTTGTAGCTGCGGCCGTCAGAATCCATAAAAACCAGTACATCATTGCTACGCCCTTTCGCTGCCTGACCAAACTCGTCACCGGTTCGATAGTTCAGCTCGTGAGGTTTTACATCGTGGCCCTTAGCAGCTCGCACCCAGCCCTTAGTCGATAGCACGACGGTTATCGGGTCGTTGGTCAACAAATCTTCTTCACTGAACGCCTGAGACTCCTCTGCTTGGATCAGGGGTGAGCGACGTGGGTCACCGAAATCAGCGGCTACCGCCAACAGCTCTTTTTTGATCAAAGTCTGCATGCGAGCCTTGGAACCCAAGGTGATTTCCAAATCCGCTTTTTCGCCCTCTAATTCCGCTTTTTCGCCTCGTAGCTTCATCTCTTCCAGCTTGGCAAGATTCCGCAGGCGCAAATCTAAAATGGCGTTGGCTTGAATCTCACTCAGAGCAAATCGCTTCATCAACGCCTCACGGGGCTGATCTTCTTCACGGATGATGCGTATGACTTCGTCGAGGTCCAGATAGGCGATCAAGAGGCCGTCCAATATGTGCAGACGATCGTTGATTTTTTCCAGTCGGAATTTGAGGCGGCGGGTGACCACATCCAGCCGGTAACGCAGCCATTCCTTCAAAATACCAATCAAGCCCTTTACTTCAGGCCTCTGGTCGAGGCCAATGATGTTGAGATTGACCCGATAGCTGCGCTCCAGATCCGTGGTGGCAAACAGATGGCTCATCAAACGATCGTAGTCGATCCGATTGGATCGAGGCACGAAAACCAAGCGTGTCGGATTTTCGTGATCAGATTCATCACGCAGGTCTACCAGCATCGGCAGCTTCTTGGCATTCATCTGCTGAGCAACTTGTTCCAGCACCTTGGCTGGCGACACCTGATGGGGCAGCGCGGTAATGACCACATCGGGGCCTTCACGATGGAAAACTGCACGAGCCTTTATGCTGCCGCGGCCGCTTTCGTACATCGCTTGAATGTCCTCAGTCGGCGTAATGACCTGTGCCTCTGTCGGATAGTCAGGACCCTTGATATGGGTCATCAGATCCACCGTCGTGGCCTTGGGACTATCCAACAAGTGCACACATGCACTAACAACTTCGTTCAGATTGTGAGGCGGTATGTCAGTAGCCATCCCGACGGCGATACCAGTCCCGCCATTGAGCAGCACGAATGGTGCCTGCGCGGGCAACAACTTAGGCTCGTTCACCGTACCGTCAAAGTTCGGGCTGTAATCCACCGTGCCCTGCTTGGCTTCACTCAGCAACAAGTCAGCATATCGCGATAATCGAGCCTCGGTGTAGCGCATGGCCGCGAAGGATTTCGGGTCATCCGGCGCACCCCAGTTGCCTTGACCATCGACCATGGGATAACGAAACGAAAACGGCTGTGCCATCAGCACCATGGCTTCGTAGCAGGCGCTGTCGCCATGTGGATGGAACTTGCCCAGCACATCACCAACCGTGCGCGCAGATTTGGCGTACTTGGCCTGATTGTTTAAGCCCAGCTCGCTCATCGCATAGATGATCCGACGCTGAACCGGTTTCAAGCCATCGGCAATATGCGGAAGCGCGCGGTCGTTGATGACATACATGGAATAATCCAGGTAAGCGCGCTCGGTGTAGGTCGCCAACGACATGGATTCTGACGCGTCGTTGCCAGAAGAATTGGGACCGGTAGGGGTCGATTGGATTTCGTCATCCATGAAAAATATGCCTGTCTCGTTTGAGGTAAGGAGTTGAAAGGAAGCCTAGGTTCGCAGCGCGCAGATCAATCAATCACCGCCTGATCGCCTTTCTTTTCCAGCCACGCCCGGCGGTCTGGTGCACGTTTTTTCGCCAGAAGCATATCCATCACTTCATCGGTTTTTCGACCTTCATCGACGGTCAGTTGAACTAAGCGGCGAGTATCGGGATGGATTGTGGTTTCGCGCAGCTGAGCGGGATTCATTTCACCGAGACCTTTAAACCGCTGAACCGAAGGAGTTGAGCGTTTCTTTTCCTCGGCCAGTCTCGCAAGAACCGCCTCTTTCTCCGCTTCGTCCAAGGCGTAGTAAACCTCTTTGGCAACGTCGATGCGATACAGAGGCGGCATAGCCACATACACATGCCCGGCGCTGACCAAGGCGCGAAAATGTTTCACGAACAGCGCGCAGAGCAAGGTCGCAATGTGCAGCCCGTCGGAATCCGCATCCGCCAAGATGCACACCTTGTCATAACGCAGCCCACTGAGATCGGGGCTTGCGGGATCCACGCCGATCGCCAGCGCAATGTCATGTACTTCTTGAGAGGCGAGTACCTGATTGGCATCCACTTCCCAGGTATTTAAGATTTTGCCTCGCAGGGGCATGATGGCCTGAAACTCTCGGTCACGGGCCTGTTTTGCAGAACCCCCAGCAGAATCACCCTCTACCAAAAACAGTTCGGCGCGACTGGCATCCTGACCGGAGCAGTCAGCCAGCTTCCCCGGCAAGGCGGGTCCAGACGTCACCCGCTTACGTGCCACTTTTTTTGCTGCGTTTAAGCGACGCTGGGCATTGCCAATGGCCATCTCGGCAATTTTTTCGCCTTCGCTGGCATGCTCGTTAAGCCACAGACTGAAAGCATCCTTAGCAACACCAGAGACAAAGACCGCCGACTGACGCGAAGACAAACGTTCCTTTGTTTGACCGGCAAACTGAGGGTCCAGCAACTTGACGCTGAGTACGTAGCTGCACTGATCCCAAATATCGTCACCGGTAATCTTGACGCCCCTCGGGAGCAGATCGCGAAACTCGCAAAATTCTTTTAGCGCGTCGATCAGACCCGAGCGCAAACCGTTTACATGAGTACCGCCTTGGGCAGTGGGGATGAGGTTAACGTAACTCTCATTGATTGGCGCACCGCCATCGACAACCCACTTGAGCGCATATTCTACTGCTTCGGCATTGCCCTTGGCCTGATGCATGATCGTGGCCGATGGCACACATTCCGCATCGCCGACGGCGGCTTCCAAGTACTGGCGCAGCCCGTCTTCAAATAACCAACTTTCGTTTTCTTCTGGCTTGGCCTCGATGGACAAACTCATTCGCAGGCCCGGACACAGTACGGCCTTGGCACGCAACAAATGGCGCAAGCGACCCATAGCAAGAGCGGCCGAATCGAAATAGCTCGCTTGCGGTAGAAAACGCACCCGTGTGCCCGTGTTGCGCTTACCGACAGTATCAACCGCCGCGAGCTTGGTCACCGGCTCACCACGTTCGTAGCGTTGGTGGTAGAGGTTACCGTCACGTTTCACCTCGACCTCAAGATACTCGGACAACGCATTCACCACCGACACCCCGACACCGTGCAAACCACCGGAGAAGTTGTAATTTTCGTTGTCGAATTTGCCGCCCGCGTGCAGTCGGGTCAGAATCAGCTCGACCCCCGACACCTTGTGTTCCGGGTGAATATCCACCGGCATACCGCGCCCATCATCCAAAACCTCGATAGAACCATCGACGTTGATGCAAACCTCGATCTCGCTCGCATGACCCGCTATGGCCTCGTCGACGCTGTTATCCACCACCTCCTGAACCAAGTGATTTGGTCGTGTGGTATCGGTATACATGCCAGGACGACGACGCACGGGTTCAAGACCCGATAAGACCTGCAAGGATTCCGCTGAATAGGATTTCTCCGCCATAAAAGGGGCCTAAGTAAAAATGTATGAAAAAAACGCTGAAAATGAGGTCATTTAAGCCAACCCACTTGGCTCTCAATTTGGCCACTATCCATCAATGTTAACCAACGATAACCCGGCGGTTGATTGGCAACAGCAAACTGCTGACTGCGAGGCTCGAATTGAAAGCCTGTCGATGGTGTGCCCAGCAATGGTCTCTGACGATATCGGCCGTCGATAACCTGATGGGCGTGCCCAAAAATGGCACCACAAAATTCAGGACTCCCCGACTCAATCAAGCCATCCAAGAGTGATTCCGGGGCGTCAATTCGATCCTTGTCCAGCCACGGTGACCCAATCGGCAGCAGCGGATGATGGGTTGCCAACAAACCATAGCGTGCCGTTTGCAGCTGCCATTGAGCCCTAAAGACAGCTCGCGCAGCCTCATCCACATGGGCTTCCGGCACATCGTCCTTATGAGAATCCAGAGCACCAATAAACCAATCGCCCAGACTTAACGATTGCATGGGCAATCCAGCCTCTGCCATTGAAGCGGCCCTATCGTGATTGCCGGGCAAGCAGAGCAGTGGCGCGGCGCAGTGCGATTCGACCGTCGACAAAAACTGCTGATACACCTCAATCCCTCCCGAATGCACCAGATCCCCGGTCGCAACGATGGCATCAGGCCGAGCTTCACGCATGGCCTGAGCCAAGACCGCATTGAGCGCAGACTGAGTGTCCGTATGCAAAAGCTGCTGGTCCGTCGGAACCAGATGACAGTCGGTGATGTGTAACAGGATTTGCGGCACCAGCTCGAACTAAGCCTCTTCGCTGGGGTTGCGATGATCCGGTGAGGGACGAGACTTTGGCAGATCTAACGAATCTGTGCTCATACCCACTGCGAGGCATAGGGCGAGATATTCGCCCAAGAACCGGTTGAGCTGTTCTTTCTCATCCCGGGCGCGCATCCGCCGGTTAGGATATTCGTAGGCTCCATGAAAGCGGGACTGATGCTGGTACGCCACGACCTCGGCACTCTTAGTGTCATGATAGAGCTGGATCTTCATGTTCGGACTGCTGCCCCAGTCCTGCTTAGGCACTTGGGTAAGCTGCAGCAGGGTCGTGTAGGGCCCGCGCTTGAGCACTGTCAGCTCCACCCGAGTACGCGCTTCACCGGGCAACAACATGACGCACTTGAAGTCGTCCTGACGCACCGAGGGGAAAAGCTTCATCAGGCGCTGGAAATTGATGTCGCACTCTGCCATGTGCCCGGCCAAATCATGATGATAGCGCCGCTCCGGATGCTGACCACCCGTAGCGAAGTCGTAGCTCAGCTCGGTAGAGCGGCTAAGAATGTCGGCATCTGTTTCTGGGCGCTTGTCTGACACTGACGGCCTCAATTTCTGTTTGGTTGTTGGCAGCGGGATAATATACCTAGCCTGCTACTGTGGTGTCATGACTGATTGGAAATTTTCCTCAATCGGGCCTCTGCACGGCATTTGAGGCACTGGTTGCCGAGAACTCCGCCCAGTTCACGTTACTTGCATCCGCATTACAGGCATACTGCCCTCCTTTGATGCGCCGCTTATCGCTTATCCAGAGGGCGGCCCAACCAAGAAGGAAATTCAATGTCCTATTCCCGCTCACCCTGCGTTAGCCTTCTAGTGGCTGTAACAATCCTCGCAGCGATGTTGTGCACGCCGACCTACGCAAACGACCTGATGACCGTGTTTGTAGCTGCCAAAGACAATGATGCCTCGGTTGGCGCAGCTCGCGCGTCTTTTTTGGCTGACAAAGAACGCCTGCCTCAGGCTCGCTCAGCACTGCTACCGTCTCTGGTCGCCAGAGCCACTACGACCAAAACCGAAACCACCATACCTGGCGATAATTCTGCGAGCGCCGCGATTTTGGAAAACGGCTACAACGATAACAGCTGGAGCGCCCAGCTACGCCAGCCCGTGGTCAATTTATCTTCATGGTTTGGCTACAACAGCGCCAAAGCCTTCGTTAAAGCATCGTCCTTTTCCTTGGCAGCCCAAGAGCAGGATTTGATTGTTCGCGTGGCGGAAGCGTATTTGAACATCCTTCGCACCCGTGACCGGCTGGACACAACCAACGCAGAAGTCACCGCCGTCAAACGGCAGTTGGAACAAGTACAGCAGCGTTTTGATGTCGGCTTGGTCGCGATCACCGACGTACTGGAATCTCAGGCCGCGTTCGATGCTGCCCTGGTGCGACAAATTCAGGCCGACACAGATCATTACATCAGCTTCGAAACCCTGCGCACGCTGACCGGACAGGGCTATGACACACTCGCGACCCTGTCAGAACAACTGCCCATCGTTGCCCCAGACCCCATGGATGAAGAAGCTTGGGTTGAAGCCGCCATGCGCTCCAATTTAGGCATCCGCGCCGCCATGGAACAACTCAGCTCAGCGCGCAGCGATTCTAAATCGCGTTTGTCAGGCCATCTGCCGACAGTGGACGCCACTGTTACGCGAAGCACTAACCATAATGGCAACCCGCTAACACAGGAGTTCAGCCCGCGGGAAACCGAAACGAACATCTATGCGTTGGAAGTAACTCTGCCCTTGTTCCAGGGCGGCCGAACGACCTCTCGGGTCAGGGAAGGCAAGGCACGCGTAGAACAGGCCCGTGAGCAACTGCTGAATCAACGACGCATGGTCGTGCGTAACACCCGCAACCTTTACCAATCGGTCTCCACCGACGTAGCGCGAGTGAAAGCGAGGCTGAAAGCGATTCGTTCGTCACAATCAGCCTTGGAGGCCACGCAAACGGGCTATGAGGTCGGCACGCGAAACATCGTTGACGTACTGCAGGCCCAGACGCGACTGTACGATTCTCAATTCGCGTACGCGGATTCGCGTTATACCTACCTGCTAAACCTGTTGAGACTGAAGCAGCAAACGGGGCTGTTGGCCCAACCCGATCTGCAGGAAATCAACAGCTTTATGGATTCCAATGCGCCCGTGGAGCGGCTGGTGTCCCTGCGCTCATCAGAGCGCTAAGCAGCCCCTTGCAGAAAAGCCTAACACTTCGTTTAGCCGCCGAGTGGCTGTCCGGAAAGCACTTGGGCTATCACGTCCTGAGTGCGTTGCCGAGCGCCTTTGTTTGAAGCCACAACATCGCTAGCTGCCGCTCCCATGGCCTTACGAGCAACAGGGTCACTGAGCAATCCCACTAAGGCAGAGGTCAAGGAAGCTTCACTCACTTGCTGACAAGCATTAGCCGCAATAAGGTCTGCATAGACCTGAGCAAAGTTGAAGTCGTGAGGACCTGTCACTACCGGTTTGCCGAGACTGGCTGGCTCAATTGGATTGTGACCACCTCGGGGTACTAACGAACCGCCCACGAAGGCCACCTCAGACAACCAAAACAATGGCATCAGAACACCCATTTCGTCGATCAGCACAATGTTGCATTCACTTGTCGAGGGATTCGCTTGAACGGCCCAATCACCATAACGACACCATGTGATCGGCAGGTCCCGTGTTGCGCCATCGAGCAATAACGCCAACTCTGCCGTACGGTTCGGGTGCCGGGGAGCCAATAGCAGCGTTAGACTCGAGTCCGATTCCAGAGCGGCAAGGTGGGCCTGAACCACAATTGCTTCTTCACCGGCATGGGTTGAGGCTGCGATCCAATAGCGTCGTTGGGGCTGCGCCAACGCTACCGCCCGTTCTTTAATCTCATCTGGCAGGTCTAAGTCGTATTTAACGTTACCTACCATCCGCACCTTATTGGCGTTGACCCCAAGTTCGATGAACCGCTGCGCGTGTTCTGGAGTCTGACAGGCAATCAAATCAAAACACTCGAGCACACGACGACTCAGCCAGCGGAAACGCTGATAACCCCGCGCCGACTTTTCCGACAGCCGAGCATTCACCAGCATCACCGGAATGCCACGCGCCTTGGCTTCCAGAATCAGGTTCGGCCAGATTTCCGTTTCCATGAGTATCAGCGCCCGTGGATTTATCTGGGTAAAAAAACGGCGCACCGCAAAGGTAAAATCGTAAGGAGCGTAACAGTGGCCAACCGTATCGCCGAGCAGCGAGGCAACCCGTTCGCTACCCGTCGGCGTCATGGTGGTAACCAATACCGATGCAGCGCCCAAGTCTGCGGCCATGGCACGAATCGTCGGGGCAGCCGCAATGGTTTCGCCTGCCGATACCGTATGAAACCAAACGGCTCCCTGGCTCGGTAACGCAGCGTAAACGCCAAATCGTTCTTGCCAGCGAGGTCGATAAGTCGGGTCTCGCCTGCCTCGCCACCACAACCGCAGTAGCACAAAGGGCAGTGCAAACCAGAGTATTACTCGGTACAGCAACAAACCCGGATAACTCGTCGCCTGTTGAGCGCTCAAGATGATGCGTCCATTGCAGGTAGCAGAGTTGTTGCGATTTCACCGACCGTTTCCCTCAGACTGCAATCAGCTACGTTCATTTGGCGATCTACCTCGACGTATTGATTGATCCTCCGCTGACTGCCCAATGCCGCAATACAGGGAACACCACGCTGGTTCGCGACAAAGACCAATGCCCGCGGCTCTGCAATGCTGCCAAGGTCATAGTCTACGAGTACGACGGCACCTGCGTTGCGCATGTAACGCTCGGCACGATTTTGCAGATGGGCCTCGTACTCACTCATGCCATCGATGGGAAGTGCTCGCTCGTCCTTGTGTCGTCGTCGACGCCGAGCTTGAGCATCCCGTGCGTCCTCGGCACCGGCAAGCGAGTCCAGCGCCGTATCGGTGAAGGTCTGCCACTGCTTGATGTGCAACAAATCCGACGCAACACCAGCGGTTTGTAAGGGGCGCTCAATGGCGTCAGCCAACTCGTCATCACCGACGAAACCCACCAGCGTGACCGTTAAACCGGCTTCAGCCAAACCCAAGGCTATGCCGGCCGCACTGGGGTGAAGAATACAGTCAGGGCGTGATCCCTGCAGATCTTGGCACTGGGATTGGTTAATCCAAATATCACCTGCCACCAAGACGTGTCCTTCTTGAGGCGACAAAGACTGCACACTGTTGAGTAGAGATTGAAGCACGCGTACCTCGTTGATCCATACCGCATGGTACTACAGGCTAGCCGGTACTCAGGAAGGACTTAGAGGTTCCCATCCAAAACAGATAACATCTACCAATGTACGACTCACCATCACCTCGCCCTTCCTTTTTTGCGCCAACGCTTTGGCCCGTCTGGTTGATAGCCGCGTTAATGTGGCTTTTGGCCCGCTTACCCATGAGCTGGATTTTTGCCCTTGGCAAGACTATCGGTGTGTTGGGTTATCACCTTGCTCGATCCCGCCGACGCATCGCCGAAGTCAACATCGCTAGATGCTTTCCCACACTTGATGCTGAGCAACGACAGCACCTCGTTCGAGCAAACTTCCGTCATACCGGGATGGGGGTCGTTGAGATGGCGCTGCCTTGGCTAAACCCGCGACGAGATTTGTCCGCCCACTACCGAGTGGAAGGATTGGAGTACCTGCATCAAGCCCACAACCAAGACCGAGGCATCGTATTGGTCGGCGCCCACTACACAACGATTGATGTGACCAGCCAGTTCTTGAGCAAGCTGGGCTTTGTTGACGTGATGTATCGACGCAACAAAAACCCGGTGTGGGAGTGGCTGCAAACTCAAGGGAGACGACACCATTTTGACGGGGTCGTCGAGCGCAGCGACATGCGCCAGACCATCAAACGGCTGAAAGCAGGTCGCGCAATATGGTACGCGGCAGATCAGGACTATGGCCGCAAGCACTCAGTATTCGCTCCATTTTTCGGCATATCGACGGCGACCATTACGGCAAGTTCTCGGCTGGCCCAGCGCAATCAGTCGCCGGTCCTCATGCTGCACCAAATACGTGACATAAAAAGCCGCACCTGGACCCTGCGCTTCAGCCCAGTACTGGAGCGATTCGCCCAAGGGGATGAGGTCGCAGACGCCGCTCGGCTCAATCAAATGCTCGAGGGTTCACTGCGTCAGGTGCCCGATCAGTATCTGTGGGTACACCGGCGCTTCAAAACCCGACCCGAGGGTGAGGACTCGTTTTACCATAAGGGTTAGGCATACAATGACCCGCTGCTTTTCGTAGGACATTTTTGTGCTCCCAACATTTCCCGAAATGCTCGCCCAATTGGTGGCCGAGCCCTCTGTCAGTTCCACGTCGCCGGACATCGACCGTAGCAACCTGCGCGTCATTGAACACCTTGCGAACTGGCTAGATGGTTTGGGCTTTCGCACAGACATCATGCCGCTGCCCGGGCGACCGGACAAAGCGAACTTAATTGCCACCCTAGGAGGCGAGATCAACGACGGCATGGGCGGCCTCGTACTTGCCGGTCATACAGACACGGTGCCCTTCGACGAAGCCCTTTGGCAGAGCGATCCGTTTACCATCAAGGACGACCAAGACCGCTACTACGGTCTCGGCAGTTGCGACATGAAGGGGTTTTTCCCTGTGGCTCTGGAGGCCGCGGCGACCTTCGCTAACCAAACTCTCAGGGCACCGATAACAATCGTGGCCACCTCAGACGAAGAGTCGTCCATGGCCGGCGGGCGTTATTTATTGGAATGCGGTAAGCCTAAGGCCGATTACGCCATTATTGGTGAGCCCACCGCCATGCAGCCGATTTTTGCGCATAAGGGCATCAGCATGATGACCATTAAACTTGAGGGCGCATCAGGACACTCCTCGGACCCCAGTCTCGGTGCGAACGCGCTGGATGCCATGCACCGGGTCATGAGCGAGCTGATTACCCTGCGCGAGGAACTGGCAGCAAGCACGCAAAACGACGCCTTCGCCGTAAACATACCCACCATGAACTTGGGCTGCATGCGAGCAGGCGATAATCCCAACCGCATCTGTGGTCATGCTGAGCTGCAAATTGATTTGCGACTGCTACCGGGCATGGACTCTGAGCACATCCATGAGATTTTGGAAAAACGTATCCGCGCCGTGGTTGAGCACTCTGGTGTGAGCCTGCGGTTGCAAAAGGCTTATCCGCCGATTCCACCCTTTCAATCGAATCCAGACGGCGAACTGCTGCGGTCACTGAGCGACTTCAGCGGCCACTCGCCGGGTACGGTGGCGTTTGGCACCGAGGCCCATTTCATGCAGACCTTGGGTATGGAAACCGTGGTCTGGGGTCCGGGTAGCATTGATCAGGCTCATCAGCCCAACGAATATCTGGATAAGGCTCAGCTGGCTCCAGCCACCGACACGTTACGTCGCGTTATTCAGCGCTTTTGTGTGGCTTGACCGATGAAGACAAACGATTACTCACAATGGTTTCGCGGTTCTACGCCATACATCAGCGCACACCGAGGTAAGACCTTTGTTGTCTACTTAGGTGGCGATGCGCTGGCACACCCAAACATTACCAACATCGTGCACGACCTCGCGCTACTGCATGTTTTGGGGGTTCAGCTCGTGCTGGTGCATGGCGGCCGCCCTCAGTTGGATGCAGCCTTACCCAATTCGGCTTCCCACGCACACCGTCGCATCACACAACCTGAGCATATGGACACTGTGGCCAGTATCTACGGCTTGCTTCGAAGCCAATTGGAAGGATTGTTTTCTACCGGCCTGCCAAACACGCCACTGCACAATGTGGATATCAGCGTGATAACCGGCAACTTCGTGACCGCTAAACCCTTGGGCGTTCTCAGCGGGGTAGACCACCTGTTTACCGGACAGCTGAGAAATCTGGACAGCCCCCGCGTGCAACGTCTGTTGGACGCCAACAATATTGTGCTGCAGTCACCGCTGGGATTTTCCAGCTCAGGCCAAGCCTTCAACCTCGCCTCAGAAGAATTGGCCGCAGATATCAGCATCGCGCTCCAGGCTGACAAAGTGATTTTTTTCGACGAGACGGAGCATCTGAACGCCGCCGATGGCCAGCGCGAGAGTACGGTCACACCCAGCTCCGTTGAAGGCCATTTCGGCGCGTTATCGGCCACCACAGCTCAGCGCTTTCGTGCCATGGCACGAGCCGTGCGCGCCGGTGTGACCAAGGCCCATCAAATCTCCTTCGCAACGGATGGTGGGCTGCTGCAGGAGCTGTTTACGGCAGACGGTGCGGGCACCCAGATTGTTGAAGAAAAAACACAGCCGGTGAGAGCCGCGAAGCTGGATGATGTGGGCGACATTGTGGAGATTATTCGCCCGCTGGAAGAGAGCGGCGCGCTCCTTCGACGCTCAAGAGACCGCCTCGAACAAGAGATCGAACATTTCATGGTCGCTGAAGTCGACGGAGTCACCGTAGGTTGTTGTGCGGTCTACCTGCACGGCGAACAGGCCGAGCTCGCCTGCGTCGCGGTCAGCGACTTGTATCGACGCGGCAGCACGGGCGTCGCCATTGGCGCAAATTTACTGCAGGCGGCAGAACGGCATGCCACCCAGCTGGGAGCCGCCAATCTGTTCGTGCTCACGACCCAAACCCAAGAATGGTTCGAAGAACGCGGCTTTGCTGAGGGAGAAGTTAACGACCTCCCTGAAACCAAACAATCGCTTTACAACTGGCAGCGCGGCTCTAAAGTGCTGTTCAAATCGCTGGGTTAGCGACAGACCAACCTGTGCACGCCCACTATTGAAGGAAAAATGATGGCTAACGAACGCCCCTACAGCTCCATTGTCGTCGACGGCGTCGAGCAAGCCCCAAGCCGGGCAATGCTCTATCCCACTGGCTTCAAGCCAGAAGACTTCAGCAAGCCGCAAATTGGTATTGCGTCTACCTGGAGCATGGTGACCCCCTGCAACATGCACATCAATGAGCTGGCCGACGCCGCGGCCATGGGCGCGGACGAAGCGGGCGCCAAATCTGTGCTGTTCAACACCATTACCGTATCCGACGGCATTTCCATGGGCACGCCGGGCATGCGCTATTCCCTGGTCTCTCGGGAAGTCATCGCCGATTCCATTGAAACCGTCGTGGGCGCTCAAGGTTTTGATGGTTTTGTTGCCATTGGCGGTTGCGATAAAAACATGCCGGCGTGTGGCATTGCCATGGCGCGTATGGATCGGCCCAGCGTGTTCGTTTACGGCGGCACAATACTGCCTGGCAAAGAAAGGCGCGACATCGTGTCGGTCTTTGAAGCCGTCGGCGGGCACGCGGCCGGCAACGTTTCCGATATTGAACTGAAAGACGTGGAAGCCACCGCGATTCCCGGCCCGGGTTCCTGCGGGGGTATGTATACGGCCAACACCATGGCATCGTCCATGGAAGCCTTAGGTCTGTCACTGCCCGGCAGTTCGGCACAGAACGCCGTGAGCCAGGACAAAAAGCAGGACAGCTACAATGCTGGCGCGGCCGTACGTCATCTGATCAAGCTGGGCATCAAACCCAGCGACATCCTAAGTCGAGAGGCGTTCGAGAACGCCATCACGCTGACCATCGCACTGGAAGGCTCCACCAATGCCGTGCTGCATCTGTTGGCCATTGCTCATGCCGCCAACATTCCTTTGAGCATTGACGACTTCAGTCGCGTCGGCAAACGGGTACCGGTACTCGCCGATATGCGGCCCGCTGGCGTTTATGCCATGAGCGAACTGATTGAGATTGGTGGCATCCTGCCGCTGATGAAAACACTGCTACAAGAAGGGCTTCTGCACGGTGACTGCATGACGGTCACCGGTAAAACCATGGCGGAAAATTTGGCCGACGTCGCCGACTATCCAGCGGATCAACAGATCATCCGGCCACTGTCGAACCCCATCAAAAAAGACAGTCACCTGGTGATCTTGCGCGGCAATCTGGCACCTGAGGGCGCGGTGGCAAAGATCACTGGCCACGAAGGCCTGACGTTTACCGGCAAGGCACGCTGCTTTCACGGTGAGGAAGCGGCCATGGCAGCGATCATGGACGGCACTGTCGTGAAAGGCGACGTCGTTATTGGGCGCTACGAAGGGCCGAAAGGCGGGCCGGGCATGCGGGAAATGCTCAGCCCCACCAGTGCCATCAACGGTCGCGGACTCTCTCAGGATGTCGCACTGCTGACCGATGGCCGGTTCTCGGGTGGTTCCCACGGTTTCGTGATTGGTCATGTGACCCCGGAAGCGCATCTGGGTGGCCCCATCGCCTTGGTTGAGGACGGTGACACCATAACCGTCGACGCGGATAACGCCGAAATTAACCTGCACGTCAGTGATGAGGAGCTCGCCGCACGCCAAGCCAAGTGGCAGGCCCCTGAGGCCTACACCCAACGCGGCACGTTGGCCAAGTACGCGCAGCTCGTCTCATCCGCCAGCGAAGGCGCTGTAACCGACAAGTATCTGGGTTAGTCGTGGCAGAAGACGCCGCTTGCGCGTTCTGCGGCACGGCAAGAGACCTGCGAAGGCTGCCAATGTATCGAATGGACGTATGCCTTTCTTGCTGGGCTGAGGCTGAACGCGGCTGGCCTCAATCCGCCGAACCCGCGCTGTTTAAGGCCCTAGCGGCCCAAGGCTTACTGATACCCGATCGAAACGAGGCGAACCTGTTACCTCGGGACTATGCGCCACCAGCAGACTTCGCACTTTAACGATGAGCCAACCTCGCAAGATCAGTTCGAAGAAACGACGACTCTGACCGCGATACCAGACTCCGGAGAGCCTGCGAGCATTCCAACCAAGGTATCACCCGCACCGTACTTGTGGGCCATGAGCTGATTGATTTCTGCGATGCGCTGAGGTTCAGGCGAGGCGGTTATGGCATAGGTTTGATCACCACGAATCAGCGTCGCAGGATTGTCCGCACTGTGAGCCGTCAACCGTTGATACCAGCCAGAAGCACCATCGCCAGCCCGCAGCCACATGGCACCGTCGGTATCCGCAACCCACAGTCTCGTGGTGACTGCTTCGCCTTGAGTATCCTCAGTCACCAACTGAACGACTTCACCGCTCTCGGAAGCCCCAAATACCAGCACCAGATAAAGCACCAAAACACCGATCGCTGCACCCAGACCCTTGTATAACCACGTCGGCATAGCCGCCTCCCGATTCAATCCTTTTTTAACGACTGCTCTGTTCGTGAACATAGTCCACCAGAAACTTAACGTTATCCACCGGGGTTTCCGGGATGATGCCGTGGCCCAAATTGAAGATATGCCCCGCCCGGCCATCGACTTGGTCCAACAACCACTGGGACTGGGACGCAACCGAGGCTTGATCGGCGCATAGCACGATGGGATCAAGATTGCCCTGCACGGCGGTGCAGCCCAGCTGATCCCAGGTCGGTTTCAGGGGCGTGCGCCAGTCAAAAGCTAACACATCGATGTTCAGCTCATTAACCGCAGGCAGCAGATGATAGTTGCCGGTGCCAAAGTAAATGACTGGCACCGTACCGGCTAACGAATCCACTAAGGATTTTAGGTGCGGCTCCACGTAGGTGCGGTAGTCGTAGATCGACAGATTACCCACCCAGGTATCGAACAGCTGAACCGCTTCGACCCCGGCACTGATCTGCAGCTGCAAATAACTGGCGAGCTGGCCAGTAAGCTTGGCCATCAGTTCGTGCCAAAGCTCCGGGGCTTCGTACATCATCTTTTTGACGAACACGTAGTTTCGTGAACCCTTACCCTCGATGGCATAGGACGCTAGGGTAAAGGGGGCCCCGGCAAAGCCGATCAGCGCAATCTCCTTGGGCAGACCTTCGTTAATACAGCGCACGGTATCAGCGATGTAGGGCGTATGCTCGATGGCTGGTGCCGTGGCAAGATTGGCCACATCGGCTGCAGTGCGAATCGGGTTATCGAATACCGGCCCTTGACCCGGCACGTACTCGAGATTCAAACCCATGGGCTCCAAGATGGGCAGCAGGTCTGCAAACATAATCGCCGCATCTACGCCGAGAATGCGCTGGGCGTCCAGGGTGGCTTGAGCTGCCTTCTCGGGATTTTTGAAAAAATCCAGGCTGGGCAGATCCGCCTTAACCTGATGATATTCGGGCATGTAGCGACCGGCCTGACGATTCAGCCAAATCGGCGTATGCGAGGTCTGTTCGCCTCGGCAGGCCTGTAAGAAGACTTTGTCCATCTGCTTCCCTTAGAAAAAAATAGTAATGCGCTGCGAATCAGCTAATGCGCTGTGGATCCACGTCAGCGTCGTAATCCACGCCGTCGATACCAAAGCCAAAAATCTTGAGAAAATCCTCGCGAAAACCCGTCAAATCGCCCAGCTCGGGAAGGTTTTCGGTGTCCACCAGGGGCCAACGCCTTTTTACCTCGGCCTGCACCCGATCCGCGAGTTCCAAATCATCGACGCGAATGCGACCCGCCTCATCCAAACGCATCTCGGCCTCTGGCTGCAGTTGGCTCGCAAACAGTCGATCGATGTGTTCAATACATTCTTCGTGGCTGCCCTGCTCTTTCATGACCCGGAACAACAAGGCCGCATAGAGCGGCACAACGGGAATCGCCGCACTGGCCTGACTGACGATTGCCTTTAGCACGGCCACCCGAGCGTCGCCGCCAATCGACTGCAGCTTTTGTTGAATCTGCGCGCTGGCACGATCCAAGTCCGCCTTGGCCTTGCCCAAGGTACCCTCCCAATAAATCGGCCACGTGAGTTCGCTACCGATGTAGGTGTAGGCAACGGTCTTGGCGTTGGGTGCCAGTAAATCGGCCGTCAGCAAGGCATCCATCCAATATTCCCAATCCTCACCGCCCATTACCGTGACGGTGTCGGCGATTTCTTCCGCCGTCGCAGGCTCTAACGCCACATTGGACACTTCGCCCTTTTCAACGTGAACGGTTTTGATGTCCAGTACTTCGCCCAGCGGTTTGATGCTGGATCGATGCAGCACCTGGGTTTTCGGATGCTGGCGTACCGGCGAGGCCAGGCTATAAACCACCAGATCGATGTGCCCTAAATCGGCCTTGATCGTCTCAAGCACTTCCTCGCGCATGGCGTCGGAAAATGCATCGCCATCCAGTGTCTTGGCATACAAACCGTGCTCGGCAGCCCGCGCTTCAAAGGCTTTGTTGTTGTACCAACCCGCTGATGCGGTTTTGCTCTCTGTCGGCGCCTTTTCAAAGGAAACCCCGAGGGTTTTGGCTCCACAGCCAAAGCCTGCAACGATGCGGCTTGCAAGCCCATAGCCACCCGAACAGCCGAGCACCAACACGTTGCCAAAGACGCCGTCGGCAGCATCGCCCTGACCGGTAACATAATCAATTTGTTGGTTGACGTGAGCAGCACAGCCAGCTGGATGCGCTGTGGTGCAGATAAATCCTCGAATTCGGGGCTTTACGATCATGGTTCTACCTTCGGATAACGTGTACGCCGCAACTAGGTCTCGGCGGTTATGGCGGTCGCCATCATACCCGCTCCCACTGCCCAGCGCATGATGCCCTCGACGTTGAGTATGCGGGGGCCATCACGGCGCAGGGTAACGCTGGCCGTCTCTCCTTCGCGCAACATGTGATCGCGGTCGCCGTCTAGGGCAATGACGCCAGGACCATTGAACGTAAGCACTTCGCCAAACTCGGTTCGTCGCGTACGACGAACGGCGACGTCACGAAAGTGTCCTGGTGATAAGGGCGCACGCACGATTCGACCGTCACGGCCCATCTGAACCCACAACCCATAATCATCGTGCGCATAGACCGGATCGATAAAGCCGCCGATCGGCGACATGCCAACAGCATTGGGTTCCGCCCGGGTGAGCAACATGGCGTCTAAGCGATCCGCGTCGAAGGGCAGCAAGTTGCCCACATGATCCCGGCGCAACAGCACCACATCAATCAGGCCAATATCCGTCTGAGTCGGAGTCTGCAGATGCGCCACCTTGGCTCGCGGCCTAAGCGACTCTGGCATGCCGGTGGTTTTACCCAGCGCATTCAAACCGGCAACCATGCCGCCCAAGGTTGGTTCCATCAGAGCCGGAAAGACGTTGTTCGTACCGGTGGAAATAGGCACCAGGTCAATCTCGCTGTCGGCGTGAACTAAGGCTCGATTGGTACCGTCACCACCCAAGGATACGACGGTATGACAGCCGGCTTCTTTGAACAGATGCATCGCCGCCGTCGTGTCCTTGGCGGTATTGGTCAGTGGAATGTCGACAATATGTACGTTGGCATTCAAAGGCATAAGTTCCAACGCGCCTTCCGCAATACGAAAGGGCTCACGAGCCACATAAATGTCAGTGATACCCACTGCATCAGCACCGGCAGCAACCCGAGCCACGATGTCACGCTTGGCCTCATGGGTCATGTTAGCGGCGCGTGCTGCCAGCCGTCGCACGTCCCGGCCAGACATGGGATTCACGCACAGCGCCAGTTTGCCATTGGCCTTCATCTCAGATGCCATCGACTGTGGCCCCAGTCACGACGCTCGTTCTAAGGTTTGAAACGTGTAAGCACTGCTGTGGCGCTCGTCGGCTTCGCAGCGTTCTTCTTCCACGACCTGCCATCCGCTCAGATCGACGGGCGGGAAGAATACGTCACCCTGAGGCTTGGCATGTACGGTCGTAAGGTACAGCCGGTCTGCCAAGGGCAGGGCCAGTTCGTAGATTTGCGCACCACCGATCACCATAACCTCATCCACCCCGTCAATCAGGCTCTGACTTTCGGCCAAGGCGATGGCTTCTTCTAAGGTAGGTACTATCTGTACGCCCTCCCTCTGCCACTGTTCATTTTGCGTGAGCACAATATTTGTTCGACCCGGTAGCGGAGCCTTCATCGATTCAAATGTTTTTCGCCCCATAATCACCGGCCGACCCATGGTGGTCTTCATGAAGTGGCGCATGTCGTTAGGCAAACGCCAAGGCAGGGAATTATCTCGACCAATGACGCGATTTTCGGCCATGGCCCAAATCAGAGACAGCTGCATATGAATTAAATCCTGATGGCGTTCTTAAACCGCGATGGGTGCTTTTATCGCGCCGTGGCATTCGTAACCCGTCAACTCAAAATCTTCGTAAACAAAGCCAAAGATATCTTTCACGTCGGGGTTCAAACGCATTTGTGGCAGCGGCAATGGGCTACGACTGAGTTGCAGGTCCGTCTGCTCCAAATGATTGGTGTACAGGTGTGCGTCGCCCATGGTGTGAACGAAGTCACCCAACTCCAGATCGCATACTTGGGCAATCATCATGGTCAGCAGTGCATACGAAGCGATATTGAATGGCACCCCAAGAAAAATATCCGCACTTCGCTGATAGAGCTGACAGGACAACTTGCCATCCGCCACATAAAACTGGAAAAGGGTATGGCATGGCGGCAGCGCCATATGATTCACCTCGGCCACATTCCACGCGCTGACAATGTGTCGGCGACTGTCCGGATTCGTGCGAATGCCTTCGACTAACGCCTCAATTTGGTCAATAGTGCCGCCATCCGGCCCGGGCCAAGATCGCCACTGGGAACCGTATACGGGTCCAAGCTCTCCGTGCTCGTCTGCCCACTCGTCCCAAATGTGCACATTGTGTTCTGTTAAGTACGAGATGTTGGTCGAGCCCGCCAAGAACCACAAAAGCTCGTGAATAATGCCTTTCAAGAAGACTTTTTTCGTGGTGACTAAGGGGAATCCGGCGGTTAAGTCAAAACGCATTTGATGACCAAATACGCTGTACGTGCCTGTGCCCGTTCGATCGGCTTTGACTGTGCCGTTTTCTCGAACGTGGCGCATCAGATCGAGGTACTGTTGCATGTAATTGCCTTTGCTGTGCAAAGGCCAATATTAACAGCGATACATGTGGTGAGCGATCAGATCTTCCCTCCACACATTGAGCCGGCAACTCCTTTTAGCCTCATCTAGCACGGCGTTGAGACCAGTAAAGCAAAGCCCCTCCAGCGATCACCATGGGTAACGAGAGTAGCTGTCCCATACTGATAAATTCGAGCAGCACAAAGCCGATGTGGGCATCTGGCGAGCGCAGAAATTCCGTCACAAACCGGCACACGCCATACCCCAGCAAAAACGCGCCGGAAAGCAAACCCTTCGGTTGCGGTTTCAAGGAAAGCCACCAAAGAACCGCGAACAGCAACGCCCCTTCGGTAGCAGCCTGATATAGCGACGACGGATGTCTGGCTGCACCTTCCCAAATTCCAAAACACATGGGGTTTAAGTCCCGCACCGCCTGACAGGGAAACACAAGCCCAAGACTGCTTTCCGTCACGCGGCCGGGCAGCTCTATGTTGATAAAGTTGCCCAGCCGACCCAGTCCTAGACCAATCGGACACAGAGGGGCAAGAAAGTCCGTCACGCTGAGCAAGTCTTTCTCGTAGCGGCGACCAAACAGCACCATGGCGACCATTACGCCTAAGAAGCCGCCGTGGAAGGACATGCCGCCTTCCCAGACTCGAAACAAATACAGCGGATCCCCGGCAAAACGCTCAAACCCGTAAAACAGCACATAGCCCACCCGTCCACCGATCACCGCGCCCATGGCGCCATAAAATACGAGGTCAGACAGCTGTTCCGTATCCCAGCGAGCGTCCAGATTTTGGGGACGATTGTTGATACGCCACTGGCCAAGCACATACACCGCAGCAAACCCGAGCAGATACATCAGTCCGTACCAACGCAGCGCGATGGGCCCTAGTGAGAGGATGATGGGGTCGATCACTGGGTATTGCATAGACAGGCTTTATCAAGGGATTCGTGCCGCAGAATAACCCAAAGTCCTGATACACTCGCTGTCTTCTTTACCAGCCAATTCGCAATATGTGCTTAATTTTATTCCGCTTTCGCCCCCAGTCAGAAGAGCCGCTTTTAGTCGCCGCAAATCGCGATGAGTTTCACGAGCGCGCCAGTGCCGGCGCGCAGTTTTGGGATGACGAACCTCACATATTGGCGGGAAAAGACCTCGTGGCCGGCGGTACATGGCTGGGCTGTTCACGCCATGGTCGTTTTGCGGCGCTGACCAATTTCGCTCAAGGCGATCTCACCCCCTTCCCCAAATCTCGCGGTGAATTGGTGCACGGTTTTTTGACTGGCGCGCTGTCGGTGAAAGACTACGCCCTGAGCATCAAGGGCGATCAATACGCAGGATTTAATCTGCTGCTATTTGACGGCCGGCATCTGCTGCACACCACCAACGTATCTCAGCCAGATCAACCTCGCAGCCGCTTGTTGCCCGCCGGTGACTACGGTTTGAGCAATGCCGAACTGGGGGCAACATGGCCGAAGTGCGTAGACGGTGCAAACAGGCTCGGCACCCTCGCCGACGGCAATCACACGAATCATCAGCTGATCGAGCTGCTCAATGATCAGAAAAAACCTGCGGATGACCGCTTACCCACTCGCGGTGTGCCTATAGAGAAAGAGCGACACTTAGCGTCGTGTTTTATCAGCGACGGGCATTACGGCACCCGAGCCAGCACCGTCGTCCGCATGGGTCGCAAGGAGATCTACTTCGCTGAACAAACCTATTTGCCCGAGGGTGTGCTGGGCCCGAAAGTAGAATTTGAGTTTGAGGTTGAATCAGTAGACAGATCCGCTGAAGTTTGAGCCTTCATCGACCTCTGTTCTTTTGGCGTTACGTTAGAGTCAGCGCCTGCTCACGAGAGATGATATGGCGACCAATCACATCGCACAGGGCTTACGCCTACTAGCCAACCCTAACGTCAGCCGGATGTTCATTGCCTATGTGGTGAGCTACACAGGCACCGCCATGGCACCCATCGCCATGGCCTTTGGCGTCTTAGAACTGACCGGTTCTGCGGCGGACGCCGCTTTCGTTATTGCGGCACCAACCGCCGCGTCTATTGTCGTGCTGCTCATCGGCGGCGTGATCGCCGATCGCACCTCGCGCAAACGCATCATGGTTTTCGCCGAGGTCACGGCGATGACCGCCCAGTGCACGATCGCTTGGCTGTTTATCTGGGACAACGCAACGGTACCCTTGCTGACTGGATGCATGCTGGTCAACGGCATCGCCGTCGCCTTCCACGCGCCCGCGGCCACAGGACTCATCATTCAATTGGTGCCAAGGACAGAGCTTCAGGCCACAAATGCCTTGCTCGGCATCGCGCGCAACAGCGCGGTCGCACTTGGTGCCGCCCTGGCGGGGGTGCTTGTGGCCACCGTTGGCCCCGGTCTAACGCTATTGATTGACGGCATGAGTTTTGGCTTTTCCGCCATACTGGTTTCACTATTGCGACCCGTCGCCCAGGAAAGAACGCCGCCCCAATCCGTACTCAGGGATCTGCGCTTGGGTTGGCAGGAGTTCAGCCGTCACACCTGGCTATGGGTTATCGTGCTGCAATTCTCTCTCATCGTTGCAGCCATGGAGGCCGTGTTTGGACTTCTGGGGCCAGCCGTCGCCAGAGATTTGATGGGGGGGCCGACAGATTGGGGCTTCATAGCATCAGCCCATGGCATTGGTACCCTGCTGGGCGGTCTGCTGGGTATGCAGCTTAGACCCCGGCATCCGATGTACGTTGCCAGCTACTGCGTGTTGTTTTTCGCCCTAGTGCCGCTGGCACTGGCGGTACCTCTTGCCATGTGGGTCGTTGCCCTCGCTGCCTTTATCAGCGGCATTACCGGACAGATCTTCGGTGTCTTTTGGTATACGACCTTGCAACAAAAAGTCCCTGCAAACATGCTGTCCAGAGTCAGCGCCTATGACCATCTAGGATCTATCGCGCTGGCCCCCTTGGGCATCGTTCTCTTTGGGTTGCTGTACGAAAGCGGCGGACATCAACTGACGCTGACCGTCGCAGCCCTAGTGGTGATCGTCCCGACGCTGCTGGTGTTCACCGTTCGGGATGTGCGTCGCATGACCATTGAGTACGAAACACCAGCCGACAGCGGCAGGCCTGCGGCAAAGCCCACTGACCTGCTGCCTACCACAACCGATCCTTAGCGTATTCCGAATAACCTGCGTCGTAGGCTGCCGCGTCAAACTCCGGAATATTTTCCTGCAGAAACTCGCCAGCAGTGGGCAGGCCTTGGCTTTCATCACCCACCGACCACAGCCGCGACCGCATCAGCGCCTTGGCGCATTGAAAATAGACCTCTTCCACTGCGATCACGATTACCGTGCGAGGCAGCTTACCTTGATGCTCAAACTGTTCGGTTACGCTCGCTTGCGCGGTCAGCGTGGCGGTGCCGTTAACGCGCACGACGGTGTTCGAACCCGGCACCATAAACATCAGGCTCACTCGTCCATCGCGCACAATGTTTTTCAGAGAATCGAGCCGATTGTTGCCCCGCCAATCTGGCATCAGCACCGTCTTCGGATTCGCGATACGAACCACCTCTTCACGATCACCCCGCGGGCTGGCGTCAGTGCCTTCAGGGCCCACCGTGGACAAAATCATAAATCGCGATGCGTCGATCCAGCGGCGGTACAGCGGCGTGATGTGATCGCATACCTTGTCGATGGCGCCTTGCACGGTGACGTCATAGAGGGCTTCCAGTTCAGAAACGGATTCAATGATTTGCATTGCTTTTCCTTTCACGTTTAATCAGTCCATCAGCTTTCTAAGCCGCCGGTCGCTGGGGCGGGTCTGGCTCGCTGGTTGTAGAGCAGAGCGCGCAAGGCGGCGAGTTCTTCCTTGGGCAGGCTCGAGTAATCGTTCTGCATATCCGCGCCAACCGCCATACCGCGCTGCACAGCAGGGCGTTCGCTCAGCTCGTCAAACCAGCGCTTGAAGTATTTGAATTCATTGATGTCCTGACCCTGTAGATCCCAGTTTACCGTCCACGGATAACAAATCATGTCTGCAATGGTGAATTGATCACCGCACAGATAACGCTGGTTATAAAGCTTGTTGTTGAGCACGCCATAAAATCGGTTTACCTCATCGGTAAATCGCGTAATCGCATAACTTTGATCACCCGCGTCCTCACCTAAGCGGCGAAAGTGGCCGCATTCACCGGTCTTGGGGCCCTGATTCGCCATCTGCCAGATCACCCATTGCACCACCTCATATTTGCCCCGCGCGTCGGTGGGCATGAACTGGCCTGTCTTCTCTGCGAGGTAGAGCATGATCGCGCCAGATTCAAATACCGAGAGCGGCCCATTGCCATCTTCTGGGGCATGATCCACCAGAGTTGGCATGCGGTTGTTGGGGTTGATGGCGAGAAATTCATCGGTAAATTGATCTCCCTTACCAATGTTGCACTCGATCACATTGTAATCCAGTCCGCACTCTTCTAACTGAATGGTCACTTTTTTGCCGTTGGGAGTTGGCCAGTAATGTAAGTCGAGCATGTCTTGTTTCCTGTTGTTTTGGCCCTTTGAAGGTATCCTGACGTGACGGCATTGGCTATGACTATCATTGGAGAGAGCACTATGGACACATCCTTAAACGGCAAGACGGCACTTATTACCGGTGCCAGCAAAGGGCTGGGCCTGGCCATGGCCAAGGCCTTTTACAGCCACGGCGCACAGGTCGTCCTGCTGGCTCGCGGCGCGGCGGACCTCGCCACCGCTGAAGCTGAAATCCAAGCCTTGATGGTCCCAGAGGAGCATCGCCAAACCGCCGACGTTGCCGCCTTCGTTTGTGATGTCACTGATGCAAAAGCCATCGCAGCAACCCATCAACAGGCCGTGGATCGTTTTGGCTCTATCGACATCTTGGTGAACAACGCCGGCCAGTCTGCCGCCAAACCCTTTCTCAACATCACCGACGAAGAGTGGCAGGCGGATCTGGATCTCAAGCTGATGGCTGCGGTACGCCTGACACGGCTCGTTTGGCCCGGCATGGCCGAGGGTCAGTGGGGACGAGTGATCAACCTGCTGAACGTCTTCGCGAAACTGCCAGACGCGGGCACCGCGCCCACATCTATCTCTCGTGCCGCGGGCATGGCGCTAACCAAGGTCCTCAGTGCCGAAGGCGCGGCGGACAATATTCTGGTGAACGCGATGCTGATTGGATTTATCGAGAGCGATCAGATCCGCCGCCAGCACGACGCAAGCGACGGATCGCTAACGCTTGACGAATTCATCGCAAAAGCCGGCCAGCGGCTGCCCATGAAGCGTATGGGTAGAGCGGACGAGGCCGCCGATTTGGCGCTGTTTTTAGCCAGCGACCGAGCCTCTTATTTGACCGGCTGTGCGATCAATATGGATGGCGGGTTGTCCAAGGCTGTCTAGAATCCCTAATGTGCAACCTTGCCTGAGCGGGCGGGCATTACCTTGCTCAGCCCTAGGCGCACCATCTCGCGATTGAGAAAGAGGGTCACTTCTTCTGCGGTGTCCATGCGCATGACACGAGCAAGCATCCGGCGCGCATCACTGCGCTTAATGTGGCGTATCACCCACTTCACCCGCAGTAGGCGCGTGGCGTTCATGGAAAGCACATGATAACCCATCGCCATCAGCAGAATGGCTCCTGCAGGCGTGCCCGCAAGCTCGCCACAAATGCCTAACGGTTTTTCTTCGGCGTGGACGGCTCGTGCCACCTCACGCAGGGCCGTGATCACCGCCGGATGAATTTCCTGATAGAGCTCTGCAACACGTGGGTTGTTGCGATCGACCGCTAGCAAGTACTGAGTCAAGTCGTTAGAACCAACAGCCACAAAGTCCGCTTCCTTTGCCAGCAGTCGAGCTTGGTAGACGGCAGCGGGCACTTCGATCAGCACACCAATTTGCGGCCGCTTGACCTGTACGCCCTCTTCTACCACCTCGGCATAGGCTTGATCGATCAGGCGTTTTGAACGCCTGAATTCGGTGAGACTGGATATCATCGGCAGCATGATGCGCAAATCGCCCAGCAGTCCCGCATTGGCCTTGAGCATGGCCCGCACTTGAACCAAGAAAATCTCGGGGTGATCCAGCGTGACGCGAATACCCCGCCAACCCAAAAATGGATTCTCTTCTTGAATCGGAAAATAGGAGAGCGACTTATCGCCACCAATGTCCAAGGTTCGCATGGTCACGGGTCTGGGCTCAAAGGCCTCCATATGCTCGCGGTACAAGTTTCGTTGTTCCAGCTCTGTGGGAAATCGGTCTTGGCTCATAAACGGCACTTCCGTGCGAAACAATCCAATACCCTCAGCGCCTTGGTCCAAAGAGCGGGTGATATCACTGGTCAGACCCACGTTTACCCAGAGCTGCAAACGCCACCCATCTTGAGTGACGCAGGGCAACTCTTTCAGTTCATTAAGCTCCTCTGCAAAGACCCGCTCTTGGTTGAGCAGGGATGCATTTTCAAACAGACGCTGCTCGCTTGGCTGGGTATAGACATCGCCGTAGTGGCCATCGACGATCAAGGTAACCCCTTCCAGCTCATAGGCAGGAAGGTCCAAGGCACCCATCACCGCAGGAATACCCATGGCCCGAGCCAGAATCGCTACATGGGAATTACCGGAACCACGAACCGAGACCACCCCGCGTAGCTGATCCGCAGGAATGGCGCCCAACATCGCCGGTGTAATCTCTTCACCCACCAGAATGGCGTTGTCCGGGAACTGGGTTTTCTTCTCGCGGATACGCTGCAAATAGCCCAGCACGCGGACACCCAGATCCTTCACGTCGGTACCGCGCTCGCGCAGATACTCGTCGTCCATCACCTCAAAACGACTGACATGCTGACGAATGACTTTGCGCAAGGCGCCCTGAGCCCATTCGCCGCGTCGCACCACTTCACGCACATCGCCAGCCAACGCGCCATCGTCTAGCATGTGCAGATAGGCTTCGAACAAGGCCAATTCTTCTTGAGGCAAGCTTGTGGTTAACGATTGAATCAGACTGCGAATGTCATTGCGTACCGCCTCAATGGCGCGATCGAGCAACATCAATTCAACAGATATGTCTTCTGCTGGTCGGCTGGGTACCGCATCCAAATCCGCTATGGGATGCATCACCACGCTGGTACCAATACCAATTCCCGGCGCACCGGCAAAGCCTTTGAAATACCCGTCATCGATCAGATTGATTGCACCACCGGCAACAATGGGGCTTCCCACCGCCTCCGCGTGGGCCACACTGGTGGCGAGCTGAGCCGATAGGGTAACCAAGAACGCCTCTTCCGATTCGTCGAAGCGGCGGGGCTCGCGCTGCTGCACAACCAGTACGCCGAGCACGCGGCCCTGATGCAGAATCGGCACGCCCAAAAACGCGTTGAAGGGTTCTTCTCCGATTTCAGGGACGAAGTGGAAATTCGGGTGATTGGGGGCCGCGTCAAGGTTCAAGGGTTCGGAGCGTCGACCGACCAAGCCCACCAAGCCTTGATCCTGAGCCAGGATCACTTCGCCAATACGGTTGGCGTTTAAGCCCTCGGTTGCAGCTAACACGTAGCCATTGTTGCCGGTTGACGCGAGGTATATCGAGCACACTTCGGTACCAAGGGCTTCCTTGATCTGGGCCGCCAGCAGCTGTACCGAGGCGGCGAAGCTCCCCTCTTGGGTCACGTCCTGAACAATTTTTCGCAGCACGTTAAGCATGAAAAGGTGCCTTATTGAACGGTAGCGCGAGTGGCCGATGCGTTTGCGGAGCGCTGAGCCTTCGGCAGATATTGAGCCAGCTCCACCAAGGCACGACGATAGACATCTTGTTTAAAATCAACCACCTGCTTGATCGGGTAGTAGAAGCTTACCCACTGCCAGTCATCAAATTCCGGTTTGCTGTGCAGGTCGAGACGCACCGCATCATTTGGTGCACGCAGTTGAAGCAGAAACCATTTTTGCTTTTGTCCGACAAAACCCGGGGTAGAGTTGTTTCGTCGCATGTGTCGCGGCAGACGATAGCGCAGCCAAGAAGCGGTTTGGCCTAAAACGGTCACGGCGTCCGCAGACACACCAATTTCTTCGTAAAGCTCCCTGAAAACGGCTTCTTCAGTCGATTCACCGGCGTTAATCCCGCCTTGGGGAAACTGCCATGCATTGAACCCGCCAACGCGACGCGCCCACAATACGCGGTTGCTCGGGGCATCCCGCGTCGGTGATTGCAGCAGCACGATTCCTACGTTCGGGCGAAAGCCGTGCTTATCGATATTCGAGTTCATGTTACTTCTTCCTCTCTTCCCACCATACAACAATACATGAGGCGGATACGGGATTTATTGCCCGACGTGCATCGATTGGCCACTTGTTGACTCAAACATGACAGAATCCACTGCTTGCGTTCACAACCTGAGGCACCAGCCGTCTAACTATGTCAAATACCCTGAGCCACGAAACCAGCCTTTACCTCAAACAGCACGCCGAGCAGCCTGTACATTGGCAGCTCTGGAGCAACGAGACGTTGGCTGAAGCGAAGTCGGCGGATCGTCCGATTTTCCTGTCCATTGGCTATGCCGGTTCCCATTGGTGCCAGGTGATGTCCCGAGAGTCCTTCAATGATCCGATGACAGCTCAGGTTTTGAACGAGCATTTTTGTTGCATCAAGATTGATCGAGAGGAACGACCGGATCTGGACAAAGTGTATTTAAGCGCCATGCAGCTGCTGACACAGCATGGTGGCGGTTGGCCACTGAACCTGTTTTTGGATCCGCAAACCCAGCTACCGTTTTTTGCCGGCACCTACTTCCCTGCAGACACCCAGAATGGCCAGCCCGGCTTCGCGGACTTGCTGATGCGTTTGCACGAAGCCTACGACCAACAGCGCGAAGAGCTGACAGGTCAGAGCGAGAAACTGGCCAATACGCTGCAACAGCTGTCACCGCCCGTTATGGATCCCAAGATGACCGATGAGGCATTAATCGATGTTTGTCGCGAGAGTTTGGCCGAGCGATTCGATTCGGCGGAAGGCGGTTTCGGGCAGAGTATGAAATTTGCTATGCCCGGCAGCATCGAGCGGCTGCTCAAACACTGGGCTTACTGCCGACGCACCCAAGCCGCGGACAAAGACGGCTTGGAAATGGTGATGACCACGCTGACACAGATGGCGCGCGGTGGTCTTTTTGATCATTTAGGTGGGGGCTTTTTTCGTTACGCCCAAGATCGACAGTGGCGTACACCGCACTTTGAAAAGGTGCTTTACGACAACGCTCAACTACTCAACATCTACTCTCACGCGCTGAAGCTCGGTGGCGATGTGTTGTTTGAAGATGCACTGTGCAGCACGTTGGAGTGGCTGGTGCGCGAAATGCGCGATGACTCTGGTGGATTTTACGCCGGTCAGGACGGCGCTAGCCTCGGACAGCGAGGCCGACACTATCTGTGGCGACGTGAACAGGTGAAAAAACTCTTGGATGAAGATGCCTATTTGCTGATTGAGACTCTGTACGCCTTGGACAAACCGGCAAACGCAGACAATCACTGGATCTTGCATCGACGTGATTCCTATCGCTCTGTGATTCAACGACTGTCCATGGACGACGCCAGCGCCAATACGCTGCTCAAGAGCGCCAGAGAAACGTTGTTTGCCTCGCGCTCAGAACGTACCCCGCCCATTACCGACAAAAAAATTCTCAGCGGCTGGAATGGTCTACTCATGGCCGGTCTATGCGATGCCGCCGAAGCACTCACCGATGAAACCTGGTTGGACACGGCCCAGAAAATCGCCGATTTTCTGCGCGACAACTGCTGGGATGGCGTTCATCTGAGTGTTTGCTGGCAAGACGGTCATCGTCAGCCCCAGGGTTTTTTGGACGATTACGCCAATGTGCTGCATGGCTTGGTGACCTTACTGGGACATCGCTGGCGCGATACCGATGCGGCCTTTGCCGTCGCGCTGGCCGATGCGGCCATGGCGTTGTTTTACGATGTCGAGAACGGCGGTTTCTATTTCACCGCAGCCGACCAGCCCGATCTGATCTTCAAACCCAAACCAAGCTTCGACGAGGCGCTGCCGCCGGGCAATGCGACCCTAACACATGCCTTACTACAACTGGGGCAGCTGCTCGGCAACGCGACGTATTTGGACGCGGCGACCAATACCCTGCGCTGGGCCCGAGCGGCCATGGAGCGCTATCCCGCCAATCACTGCAGCTTTATTAGCGCCCTGCAGTCGAGCGTTGCACAAGATCAGGCTGTGGTTCTTCGAGGGCCGGAGGCAGACATGCGGCACTGGCGGGAGGCCCTATGCCAAGGGTATCAGCCGTGGCTGAATGTCTACTGTCTGCCCTACGATATGGATGGCCCGGTGCCAAGCTATTTGCCCGGTTTAGTCAGTGCCGCAACGCGCAGTCAGGTGAGCGCCTTTGTCTTTGAAGACGGGCGAGCCAGCGCGGCGATCACCGATCTTGAAACATTGCAGCAAACACTGAAAGGAAGCTAACCGGCGCTGACATCGGTCCAGGTCAAATCCAGCTCGCGGGCAGCTTTGACATCGTCCAAGCGCCGCACCGGCGTGGTGTATGGTGCTTGCTTGACGAAATCCGCGTCTTGATGAGCCTCTTCACGCACCGCAATCATCGCATCCACAAAAGCATCCAGCTCTTGCTTGCTTTCGGTTTCCGTCGGTTCGACCAAAAAACACTCGGGCACCAATAACGGAAAATACGTGGTGGGAGAGTGCACACCATAGTCCAAGAGCCGCTTGGCCATATCCATGGCATTGACGCCCAGCTCCTTGTTTTCTTTTTGATAGGTGACAATGAACTCATGAGTCGCTCGACGCGATGGATAGGCGAGCTGAAATCCAGCCTTGGCCAGTCGCGAGGCCATGTAGTTGGCATTCAACGTCGCAAATTGACCTACGCGATGCATGCCTTCTTTGCCCAGCATCAGCGCATAGGACAGGGCGCGGAGCAAAATACCGGCGTTGCCCGCAAAGCCCGATAGGGTTCCAATGCTGAGAGGTAAATCGTCGATACCCATCCAGCGGTAACGATCGCCACCCTCTGCTTCAATCTTTTCAACCACAGGCAGTGGCAGATGGGGTAGGAGACGTTCGCCTACCCCTACCGGTCCCGCGCCGGGGCCTCCGCCGCCATGAGGCGTGGCAAAGGTCTTATGCAAGTTCATATGCAAGACATCGAAACCCATATCACCAGGTTTGACCTTGCCCAAGATCGCATTGAGGTTCGCTCCGTCGTAATACAGCAGACCGCCGGCGTCGTGTACCGTCGAGGCAATGGCCTCAATCTGTCGCTCAAAGACTCCGCAGGTGGACGGGTTCGTCATCATCAAACCGGCAGTTTGCGGCCCGACTTTTTCTTTCAATGCGTCTAAGTCTACGTCGCCTTCAGCGTTCACCGGCACTTCTGTAACTTTGTACCCGCACATCACTGCCGTAGCGGGATTCGTGCCATGCGCCGCCGTGGGCACGATGATCTCAGTGCGAGCGTCATCACCACGGGCTTCGTGGTAGGCGCGAATCATGGCAACACCGGCAAACTCGCCTTGGGCCCCGGCCATGGGCGCCAACGACACGCCGCGCATGCCGGTCACATCCTTCAGAATTTCCTGCAAATCGTGCATGCACGCCAAGTGCCCCTGACTGGCAGACTCCGGTGCCAGCGGATGGCGGCCCAAAAAGCCAGGCAGGCTTGCGGCCTTATGTGCACCTCTGGGGTTGTACTTCATGGTGCAGGATCCCAAGGGATAGAACATGGTATCGATGGCATAGTTCTGTCGCGACAGATTCGTGTAATGCCTGACCGTCTGCAGTTCCGAAACCTCAGGCAATCCGGGAGTATCCCTGCGAAGCAGGTGCTCTGGCATATCTGCCAAGCAACCCGCATCGGTGCCATCTACCCGTTGCGCCGTGGCTCGCCGGTTGGTCAGGCTCAGCTCGAAGATGGACTGGCCCTGTGCCTTTGTACCAGCAACCTTAGCGATCGGTGCCTTACCAGTGTTCGTCTCAGTCATGCGCTGACTCCCGTTGCACGCTTAAGAGCCTGGCCGAAAGCCTCGACGTAGTGATCGAGTTCTGCCTCGGTGCGTTTTTCTGTCACCGCGACCAACATGCCGTTGGACCGATGCTTCTGTTCGGGGCCCACAAAATCCGCCAGATTGAGGCCGGCCAAGATGCCTTGTGCCATCATCGGTTCGAGTATCCGGCTCGCCGGCACCGGCAATCTCACGGCAAATTCGTGGAAGGTCGGCCCGTCAAAAAAGTCCGTGACGCCATCAAAGGCCAGCAATCGCTGGCGCAAGGAATTGGATTTTCGGTGGCAATCCAAAGCGGTTTCACGAATGCCTTGCGGACCCATCAAACTCATGTAAATCGTTCCGGCCGTCACCAACAACCCTTGATTCGTACAAATATTCGACGTCGCCTTGCCTCGGCGAATGTGCTGCTCTCGGGCTTGCAGCGTGAGCGCGTAACCCACCCGACCCTCCAGATCTACGGTGCGGCCAATGATGCGGCCGGGCAGCTGACGCATAAAGGCTGACCGCGCGCAGATAAAGCCGAAGGATGGGCCACCAGAGGCCATCGGCACACCGAAAGGTTGGCCGTCGCCCACGGCGATGTCTGCCCCCTGCTCTCCCCACTGGCCCGGGGCTTTGAGCACCCCGAGGCTCATGGGGTTCACCACCGCAATGACCAAGGCTCCCTGAGCGTGGGCCCAGTCGGTAATGGCGTCTACGGCTTCCAAGCCACCGAAAAAGTTTGGCTGTTGAATGATCACAGCACTCGGCGGTGTATCGTCCAACAGACCATCCAGTGCAGCCGGATCAACCAGACCGTTATCTGATAAGGCGATAGGAGCGATATCGACGTTTTGATTGCGCACAATGTTACGGGTGGTTTGGGTGTAGTGGGGATGAACCGATTGGGCGATCAACACGCGACCGGCTTTGTTCTTCTTGTTTGACCGTACTGCCATGAGCACGGCTTCAGCCAAGCCGCTTGCACCGTCGTATACCGAAGCGTTAGAAACATCCAGGCCCGTCAGCGACGCCATCATCGATTGGTATTCGTAGATCAGCTGTAACGTGCCTTGGCTGGCTTCCGCTTGGTACGGCGTGTAGGCGGTCATAAACTCGCCGCGGGCGGTAAGGTCCCACACGGCAGACGGAATGTGATGATCGTAGCTGCCACCGCCCAAAAAGCAGGTATAACCCTGGTCTTGTTCCGCGTGTTGGGCCATGTACTGCAGCATGGCCATTTCGCTCATGCCATCGGGCACATTGTCCAGCCGATCGCTGATCAGGCCTGCTGGAATTTCATCGAACAACGCATCGAGCTGGTCTATACCAATCTCGTCCAACATCTCATCGATGTCGGCCTGCGTATGGGGAATAAAGGGCATACTGCTCTCCAAATTCGTGCTCGTCGACGGAGGCTATCCGTCGGTCTAGTGGCAGTAGCGCCGCGTCGTTACACGCGCGGGCTCAGTCCTCGGTATCGCAGACCTCGGCGTAGGCTTCCGCGTCCAACAGGTCATCCAGATCCACCGCATCCGTTGGGGTCAATTTGAAAAACCAGCCATCACCGTAGGGGTCTTGATTGACGATTTCCGGCGCATCCGTCAGGGCCTCGTTCACCGCACATACTGTGCCGCCAATGGGTGCATAGATATCGGATGCGGCTTTCACAGACTCCACCACCCCAGCCTCTTCCTGGGCACTGATGGTCAAGCCCACCTCTGGCGCTTCGATATACACTACGTCACCTAAGGCACTCTGGGCATGGTCACTGATCCCAACGGTGACGGTGCCATCCTCCTCCAAGCGTGCCCATTCGTGGGTTGCTGCGTATTTCAGTTCTGCTGGGATGTCGCTCATTGGCTGCTCGCTCCTTCGTCCACACTGTGCAAGCGACCGATTCGTTCGCTCACGCTTCTCAGCGCTTTCGCGCCATATTTTCCCTCAAACGCTGAGTCCCACCCAGCGTTTATTCGACTGTTAGTTGACCAGAATCTTACCCTTTCGCACGAACGGTGGCTTAACCAATCGTGCTTTTTTCAGCGTGCCCCGAATATCAACGAAACATTCTGCGCTGGCGTCTGCGGGGACGCGAACTAAGCCGATACTGCGCTGCAGCGTTGGCGAATAGGTGCCGCTAGTGACAACGCCAGCACCCGTATCGGTTTCTACCGGCTGGTCATGCCGAAGCACACCCTTGTCCTCCAGAATAATGCCGGTCAGTTTGTGCGTTGGCGCGCCGCGCTCGCCCTGCAGCGCGTAACGTCCGATAAAGGCTCGATCGGCTGGCTCCCAGGCCACGGTCCAACCAATGTTGCTGACCAGCGGTGACGTCGTTTCGTCCATGTCTTGCCCGTACAAGTTCAGGCCCGCTTCCAAGCGCAGGGTGTCACGCGCACCGAGTCCAGCGGGCTTCACGCCAGCTTCCAGCAAGGCATCCCAAAGTGCGAGGCCCTGATCTACCGGCAGCATGACTTCCACTCCGTCCTCACCGGTGTAACCGGTTCGGCCGATCAGCCAATCGCCGTGCGAGGCCGCACAAAAAGGTTTGATGCTGAGTGCCGGCAGGTCGGTAGCCGCCACCAGTTTGTTGATGGCTTCTGGGCCCTGCACCGCCAACATGATTTGTGGTTTGTGTTCGATGCGCATGTTGGTCATCGCTTGAGCATCAAACCAGTCCAGCATTTTCTCGCGAGTGGATGCGTTGACCACACAGCGGTAGCCCTTGGGCAGTCGATAAACAATTAGGTCATCTAGGATGCCACCATGTGCATTCAAGGCCGTTCCATACAGCGCCTGATACGCCACCAACCCTGATACATCGTTCGCAATCACTTTGCGAAGAAAGGCTTCGGCGTCGGGGCCGTCGACATCAACGATGGTCATATGCGATACATCAAATACACCCGCATCCGTGCGAACCGCGGTATGTTCCTCAATCTGGGAACCGTAGTTCACCGGCATCATCCAGCCCGCGAAATCGACCATTTTGCCGCCGGCGGCTACATGCGCATCAAAGAGAGGAGTTTTATCTGCCATTGAGTTCATTGCCCATGTGGTTAACGGCGGAGTACTTGGTTTTCACGCCAGCAAAACGAGCCGACAGTGTAACGCAGTGACGTAAATTTACCGTGAGCAAGCCTCATCTGATAAGACCAATATCTTCAGCCAGACAGGTAACGTAACCCAGTGGCTTCTTCAATGGCCTTGCGCTGCAACCACTGACGTCGTCCAAACCAGCCTACGCCCGCGTTTCGCAGCCAGCCCACCCAAGGGTCTGGGTTCCCGTACAAGCGCTTCAGGCCGTCCAAGCTGCGCAGCATGATCTCTGAACGCAGAAGACGCTGACGGGCAAATTTATCCCACAAACCAAGCCGGCCTAGGTCGACGTTCGGCTTGGCGATGGTTAACAGCTCATGTAAATCTTCGAACCCTAGATTCACGCCCAGGCCGGCGAGAGGATGAACCACCCGCAGGGCATCGCCCAAAAGTAAAACGCGCCTGTGTGGATTTGCCGCTGCGGCAAGCTGCTGGTTCAACGGAAAAGCCTGACGTGGCGCGGCTTCCTGAATGTTGCCCAAACAGGCTTCACTCGCCCGTGTCAGTACCGAGCAAAATTCCGAGTCAGACAAGGTTAAACGCTGAGTTGCCTGCTGTTCAGACTGAGACCACACGATGGAACACAAATGCGGCTCCATGCTGGGCAGCAGCGCCAGCGGTCCGTCCAGCAAAAACCGCTGCCACGCCGTCGCGTCGTGTGGCCGTTCGGTTCGCACCACGGTAGTCATCGCCATTTGCCCAGTCGGCCACTGACGCACTGAGACATTCAACGCATCGCGAACCGCAGATTTTGCGCCGTCTGACGCGATCAAAAAATCGGTGTCGAGGGTTGTCATCTCGCCACCCTGATCCAGCCTCAGCACCACCGATTGATCCGTTGTCACAACATCGGTAACGCTGCCAAACGCCAGAGTGATATTTGAGTGCTCCTCAAGACGCTGCCACAGCTTGGCCAACAGCGGGGCAACTTCGACCAGCCAACCCAACTCACTGCGCTGCGCGCCCGCGGCGTCGAAGGCCAGACGACTGGTGCCGCGTTCCTCCCAAACACACATTTTTGTATAGGCAGCTGCCTGCTCAGGCCAACTGTCGATCTGCCTCAGTAACGTCGCCGAACGCGGCGACAACGCGACATTTCGAATATCCATACCGAAAGCAGAAGGGCCGGGCTGAGGATGAGCGCGATCAACCAAGGTCACGGCATAACCTCGCCCAGCCAGACTCAGCGCGGTGGCGGCACCCACGGGACCACCACCGGCGATCACTACAGAGTGGGCCTGTGCAGAGTCCATATTCAGGCAACCACCCTGGACATGTCGGTGTTGCCCGCACGGGCTGCCATCCTCGCTTCGATGTCGTCCGCATCCTTGATCAAGGCAGCTGTCAGTACCTGACAGCCCTCTTTTTGAATCAGCACCGCATCTTCAATGCGAATACCCAGACCCCGATAAGGCTCGGGTATATCTGCAGTGGAGTCATCCCGTGGAATGTAAATACCGGGCTCTACCGTGAGCACCATGCCGGGCATGAGATCCCGCCAGGCTTCACCCAAACGGTAGTCACCGACGTCGTGAACGTCCAAACCCAACCAATGGGAGGTCTTGTGAGGACAAAATCTGTTGTGATCTCCCTGGGCAATTACTTGCGCGGGGTCGCCCTGCAGCAGACCCAGTTCGATCAGACCTTCAACCAAAACCACCGTGGCAGCTTCATGGGGCAGATTGAAATGATTGCCAGGGCGACAGGCATCGATAGCCGCACGATTTGCCGCCAAAACGATGTCGTAGACATCACGCTGGGCAGAGCTGAATCGGCCACTTACCGGATAAGTACGGGTGACATCTGACGCGTAATACTGCAGCTCGCAGCCCGCGTCGATCAGCACTAACTCTTGCGCCAACAAAACCGACTCGTTTTTAACGTAATGCAAAGTACAAGCGTTTTCGCCAGTGGCCACGATACTTGGATAAGCCTCTGATTTAGCCCCCTGGAGACGGTAACTGTAGTGCAGCTCCGCCTCGAGATCGCCCTCTGTCAGGCCAGGAATAATCATATCCAGTGCGCGGTATTGAGCGGCAACACTGATTTGTGCCGCTAGGGCCATCAGCTCCAACTCCTTGGCGCTCTTAATCAAACGCTGTTCGTGCAGCAAATGGCCCAACGTCAGGATCTCCCCCACCTCGGGTTCGTCGGCGGAACGCTGTTTCGCTAGGCGTTCTAGATACATCATCAAACGATGATCCCAGAACAAGTGCTCACCTAGGTTCATGTAAATCTGGCTACGTCCCTCCAGTAACCCCGGGAGAATCTCGTCGACGTCGGAAATAGGAAAGCCGTCATCAACCCCCAAGGCAAGCTGACAAGCGTCTGGGCCCAGCACAGGGCCGTCCCGACGTTCGCTGGTTGCGTCACGTTCACGGCAAAACACAATGGCCTCACCCTGAACTCGGCCCGGTAGCAGCACCAACAACGCATCCGGCTCACAAAAACCGGTCAGGTAATAAAAGTCACTGTCTTGGCGAAAAGGAAAATTTATATCACGGTTGCGACGTTGCTCACGGGCACCGGGCACGAGGGCGATGGAGCCCGGCCGCATACCGCCCAACAGGCGACGCCGGCGATGAGCGAAATCGCTCGGTTGTATGAGACGATCAGTCAATCGCAGATTCCACGGCCGCATGGTCGTCCATCAAGGCCAATATCAGCATGGTGCTAACCCGCAGGTACTCGTGAACCTCGGTAAGAGATGCTTCATGTTCCTCCAGTTCTCCAGGCTCAAAGTCCGCCTCCTGATAATCTTCCGGATCTAACGACGTCAGCGAAACGAAATCCTTGATGATTTCTTGCACATCTACCGGCAGTTCGCTGTGCTCCACATTTAAACCCGCCGCAAATCCCGCAAGGAAACCACCAGCCCAATTCGCAATAGTTTCCACCCGATTGCCGATGGGATCTTCATCATCGGCGATCAGGGGCTGGAAAATCATATTCTGGTCGTGGAGTTCGTCTAGGGCAGAATTCACAAAGGCGCCCAAGGACTCTTGGTCAGACAGCGCATCGATACCGACAAGATCCACGAAGTCGCTCAAAATGAACTCCGGGTTGCCGTTCACGGCCATGCCACAGACCATGCCGTGCAGCTCTTCGGGCTCAATAGAAAAAGCCGCCATCTCGGCTTGAATGCGCAGTTCAGACATAGCGTGTTCCGTTTGGGGGAGCTGGGATACTTGGGCGCAAACTATCGCGCACTGGGGGAGTAAATGCCAGTCAGGTCGCTACTGCGTGCTGAGTCTGCCGGGGACACCCCGACTAATAAAGACGGGCAAACGTCCACGCCGCGATTGAATTTTGCTCTGGAGCCGAGCAGCATGGGTTCTCTAACAAACTGTGTTAAAGCCTGTTGTCTATGTCTGAGATAAATCCGCCGCGAAGCCAGTCCCAAACCCAACCCATGGAAGAGATGGACGTCTTGGAACGGCGGGTCCACGAGCTGATCGCACTCACCGAGCAGTTATCGCGAGAGAACAAGGCTCTGCGTACCCAACAAGACAACTGGTCGGTGGAACGCGCCAAGCTGATCGAAAAAAACGAGCTAGCGAAAAGTCGGGTTGAATCCATGATCGGGCGCTTACGCGCCTTGGAAAACGGTTAAAGGGGCGAACTGATGAGCAATTCTGGCAGCAAAACACTGACCATTTCGGTCATGCAGAAAGAGTTTCAGGTCGCGTGCCCGGAGGGTGAAGAGGAGTCCTTGCTTCGGGCTGCCCGGTACTTGAGCGAGCAGATGGAGAGCATTCGTTCCAGTGGCAAAGTCGTGGGTATGGATCGCATCGCGGTCATGGCGGCTCTGAATATGTCCCACGAGCTACTCACCGGTCACACAAAGGTGCAAACCAGCCAGGATTACGCAAGGCTGCGCATTCGCGCATTGAACGACCGTTTGGAATCCGCCATCGCCGACGGCAAGCAGCTTAAGATCTGAGCCGGTTCGAAACGAACGGACCGGCATGAGAAAACTCTGTCCAGTTTGATAAGGCGGTTGGTCGACTATTACTCTATTTCCATCGCCAAAACTCGCTATACTCCCGCTCACTCCTGGGGTGTTAGCCAGTGGTCGCGTCCTTGAGCCGTTATAAAAACGTCAGGAAGCCTTTCGTTAGTTCAGTGTGCTTACCCAATTTGATGGGCCGCCTTCGAGCTAGCTGAGGTTTCCGCCTTGAATCTCAACGGTTCAGGGCAAACCAACAGCGGCATTCTCGGGAGTCTCTTTTCACCTGCGCCGCAAGCCCAATGCGGGGGGGTTGCCCCATGAGTCAACACGTTAATCCCCTCCAAACTCGTAACCATAAATCGGCGCTTCGTCGGACGTTAAAAGATCAGCGTCGTGGCTTGCCCCCTGAGGACCGAAAACACCATGACCGGCATATTGCCGCTCACTTAGCGAACTTGCTCGCCCAGCGCGGTCCGCTGCGGCGCATCGCCCTGTATTTGGCTACCCCGGATGAGGCCGCCTTATCACTGTGGCTGACCTCAGCACAGACGTCTGGTCTTCAGCTCTTTGCACCAGTGGTTGGCGTCGAGAAAGGCCAAATGGCCTTTTACCCGATTGGGCCAAATACCCCCATTCGTCGGGGCCGCCTTGGTCTGCAGGAGCCCGTGGTTCAGGACAATGACAGACCCATCAATCCGGACACCTTGGACGTTGCCTTAGTGCCGCTACTGGGGTTCGACGACCACGGCCATCGCTTGGGAATGGGGGGTGGCTATTACGACCGTTATTTTTCCAGCGCCGAGCAGCGCCCTTGGATCGTTGGCATCGCCTACGACATACAGCGATCGAAAGAGCCATTGCCCACGGAACCCTGGGACGTCATGTTGGATGCCGTGGTAACTGAAACCGGTTATCGCGTCTTTCACCGCTGAATCGAAGGCTTACGGCATAGGACATCAACATCATGAGCATTCATCCAATCATTAAAATGGGCCATCCGACCCTGCGCCAGGTCGCCAAAACAGTCGCCCCTGCTGACATAGACAGTGCACAAATGCATAGCCTGATCGCAGACATGATCGAAACCCTGCACGACGCCGGCGGTATCGGCCTCGCAGCGCCCCAAATCAATCAACCCATCCAGCTTGCCATCATCGAGGTGCCCGGCGGCCCGAGCCGCTATGGAGAGATTGAACCCATACCCTTGACCGTATTTTTCAACCCGGTTCTGACCGTTATCGACCCGGAGGAGGCCGGCTACTGGGAGGGGTGCTTGTCGGTGCCCGGCCTACGCGGCTTTGTGTATCGACCCCAGCATGTTCGCGTGGATTACATGGACGCATCCGGCACCGACGCCACGCTGGAACTGCAGGGATTCTTAGCCACTGTCGTGCAACACGAATTTGATCATCTGGCCGGTCGGCTTTATGTGGACCATATCCGCGATATGACTCAACTCGTCTTCGAAGACGAATGGCTGGCCCAGCAGACCCCTGATTTGGTCGACTAGCCTCCAACGTTAACGCAGAAACAACTCGTAAGCCGGGTTCTCTTCCTCGGACCAAAAACGGTAGCCAATTCGCTGGAGATAATCCCTCAGCTTCTTTTTGTCTTTCGTACCGGCGTCAAAGCCCACCAGCACCCTGCCCCATGCAGAGCCATGGTTTCGATAGTGGAACAGCGAGATATTCCAATCAGTTCCCAGACCGGATAAAAACTGCAGTAACGCGCCCGGGCGTTCAGGGAACTCAAAGCGAAACAACATTTCCGCGCCCGGGCTGCGACGATGTCCGCCGACCATATGGCGCACATGCACCTTGGCGGCTTCATTCTCGGTCATATCAAAAACCTGATAGCCCTTGGCTTGCAGTTGCGTCACCAGATCCAGCCGATCCTCTTTGGACTTCACGCCTATACCGACGTAAATATGGGCTTGATCCGCGTCAGCGCATCGGTAATTGAATTCCGTAATGGCGCGCTTACCCAGTGCGCGACAAAACTTGAGAAAGCTTCCCTTCGCCTCATCAATGGTAACCGCGAGAATTGCTTCTCGGGATTCACCCACTTCCGCCCGCTCCGAGATGTGTCGCAGCCGATCAAAGTTCACGTTCGCGCCACTGACGATGGACACCACATGTGACATGCCGGGGTTGGCACCAACGTAGCGCTTCATACCCGCAATGGCCAATGCTCCAGCAGGCTCTGCCACACAGCGTGTATCTTCGAATACGTCCTTGATGGCCGCACAGATCTCGTCGACGTTCACTACCACCACGTCGTCTACGTAGCGCTTGGCAATTTTAAACGTTTCTTGGCCAATTTGAGCCACGCTGACGCCATCTGCAAACAAATCCAGCTTATCAATGGGCAAGCTGACACGCCGCCCGGCTTTCATTGCGGCATCCAGACAGTTGGAGCCCTCTGCTTCGACACCGATGATCTTTGTTTCTGGGCGCAGATACTTCACATAGGCCGCAACGCCCGCAACCAATCCGCCCCCCCCAACCGGAATAAAAATCGCGTCCAGCGGCTGACTGTGCTGATTGACGATTTCCATACCGATGGTGCCTTGGCCAGCGATCACATCCACGTCGTCGTAAGGCGGGATGTAAATCAGGCCTTCAGATTCGCACAAATGCTTGGCATGCAATGCAGCCTCGTTGTAGTTGTCTCCATGCAGTACGACTTTGGCACCCCGGTCACGAACCGCATTGACCTTAATGCTGGGCGTGTTCAGACCCATGACGATGGTCGCCCGAATGCCAAGCTTCTGTGCGGAAATGGCGACGCCTTGCGCGTGATTGCCTGCGGATGCGGTGATGACCCCGGTGGATTTTTGGTCTTCGCTGAGCTGAGCCATTTTGTTGTAAGCACCGCGCAGCTTGAAGCTGTACACAGACTGCATGTCTTCTCGTTTCAAACTGACCTGCAGCCCGAGCCGCCGACTCAGCAGCGGCGCTGGCGAAAGCGGGCTCTCAACAGCGAGGTCGTAGACCTTTGAGCCAAGAATTTTCTTTACATAATTTTCTAACATGCCAACAATTTCTCAGTCAGTGTGAGGACGTACCCGTCCAATTTCATTTCATCCGCAAACGAGGCGCTTTATCAGTCAATCTCAAGATCAACTTAAGCAGCAAGCTGCTCAAGCCGCGATTTCTTACATCGCGCCCAAACTCGAGCGCAAAAGTGTTGTCGGTGTCGGCACCGGTTCAACCGCCAATTGCTTCATTGATGAGCTGGCCAAAATCAAACATACCTTCGACGCCGCCGTTGCCTCCAGCGAGGAAACCCATAGGCGACTCGCTGCCCACGGCATTACGGTCTTGGATCTCAATGCCGCCCCACAGCTCGACGTCTATGTCGATGGCGCCGACGAGATAGATAAGGCCTGTAACATGATCAAGGGTGGAGGCGCGGCCCTAACCCGAGAAAAAATCGTGGCATCTGCTGCCGACGAATTCGTCTGTATCGCCGACAGTAGCAAGTTGGTTGCTCAACTGGGTGCATTTCCATTGCCCGTCGAAGTCATTCCCATGGCCCGCAGCCTCATCGCTCGAGCCCTCGTCGCCTTGGGCGGTCATCCGATCTGGCGAGAAGGCGTTACGACGGACAACGGTAACCTCATTCTGGACGTCCATGGCTTTGCCATTGATCGGCCTCTCGACCTTGAGAAGCGCATCAATGACATTGCCGGTGTCGTCTGCAACGGCATTTTCGCGCAACAGGCGGCCAATGTCGCGTTTTTAGCCAGCGAAAACGGTGTCACTGTCTTGGACCGGCAACCGAAACCGTGATGCGTGTCCCACAACGCGCTGTCTCAGGCCTCGGTCAACGGCAGCAATTTGTCCGGGTTCAGAATTTGGTCCGGATCAAAGAGATTCTTCAGGCCACGCATCAGCGATATTTCTTCGTCACTACGGCTGTAGCCGAGGAAATCCCGCTTCAGCAAACCAACCCCGTGCTCGGCAGAAATGCTGCCGCGCCGCGCCTGCACCAGCTCGAAAATTTTCGGGCTCATGGTATGCCCGACGTGAAAAAATTCCTCGAGAGACAGAGACTCTGGTCGCAGAATATTTAGGTGTAGGTTTCCGTCACCAATGTGACCGTACCAACACACCTCAAAGTCTGGATAGCCTTCATTGACGTAGCGATCCACATCGGCCAGAAACCCCGGCACTTCGCTGATACGCACAGACAGATCATTTTTGTAGGGTGTGTAAGGGGCGAGACTCTCTGAAATACCCTCACGCAACTGCCATAGTGCCGCGGCCTGAGACTGTGATTGACTGATCACTCCGTCCACCAGCCAGCCTTCTTCCATACACAGGGCAAAAGCTTCTTCGGCCTTATTCAGTTCGGATTCATCGAACTCCAGCAGGGCATAGTTGTCGACGCGATTTGCCAGTGGGGCAGGCAGCTTTCGATGCGCCTGCACTTTTTGCAGCGCCAAGTCCGAGAAAAACTCAAAGGCCGACAACGTCAGTTTGCCACTGAACGCGTGGAGAATGTCCAGCAGGTCGACCACCGACGGCACGCCAACCACCATGACGGTTTGCGGCTCAGGCCGGGGGGCCAGGTGCATGTCCAGCTCTCCGATCAAGCCCAGTGTGCCCTCAGAGCCGATCATCAAATGGCGGAAATCGTAACCTGTCGCGTTTTTGATCAGACCCGCATTGCAATCGAGTAAGGCACCGGAGCCTGTAACCACCTTCATTCCAGCCACCCAGTCCCGGGTTAGACCGTAACGAATGACTTTGATGCCGCCTGCGTTGGTGGCCACGTTGCCACCAATCTGGGATGAACCGGACGATGCGAAGTCCACGGGATAGTACAGCCCTTCTTCTTCGGCGAAGGCCTGAAGATTCGCCGTGATTACGCCAGGTTGGCAGGTCACGATGCGATCCTTCGCCGAGAAATCCAGAATCTTGTTCATGCGGTCAAAAGAGACCACAACTTCGCCCTGGCTCGCCACTGCACCACCGGATAATCCGGTGCGCCCGCCAGACGGCACCAGCTTAAGCTGATGGGTTCTGGCATAGGCCACGAGGTCTTGCAGTTGATCAAGGCTTTCGGGGAACACCACGGCGCTGGGTGCCACGACAAAACCGTTGGTCCAATCCTTGCCCCAGATTTGCAGGCTTTCCGGATCTTCTTTAATTTGCTTGGGTGCCAATACACTGGTCAGCGAGGCGCTAGAGGCCATGGGTTTCTCCACGATAGGTTAGCCAGTCACAAGCCTGATCCAACTGCTGCCAAATGGCTGCCTGTATGTCCGGTGTTTCGTTCACCAAGTGATGCCGGGCAGGTGGGATGATGTGAATTTGCCCTTGGGGGTAGATTCGTTCCAGCACCGGCAAATTATGGCGGTAGCTCACGGTACGATCGCCATAACCGTGAATGATTTTGGGTTCCAAAAAGGAAGGGGCCAACGTTTCGAAGCGGCCAAACCAATTGACCATGGCATTGACCCACGCTACCGGCAACGTCTGAGCCTGCAGTGGGTCGCGACCCAGCAGGGAGACAAATTCCGGATTATCAATGTTGGTTGTTACATCTCGCGGCCGGGACTCCACCGTGCGCCTGGCTAACTCAAATAGCCAGCGCATAGCGATCCAAGCATAGGGTCTCACCAATGGTGCGAGCAGCACCATCTCCCCCGTAGGTCGATTCTGTTCCATGAATTGCTGCTGCTGCCAATACTCCATGGTCAACGCACCGCCCATACTTTGACCAAACCAATGCAGAGGCAGATCGCCTGACAGCCGCTTGGTCAATTTATGGACAACCTCAAGGGCCTGAATATAGCGCTGAAAGTCGCTGATTGTTGCCTGGGGCCCTGTCGACAAGCCGTGACCGATCTGATCGAAGCCCACCACGGCAACGTTGCGCTGCAGCAGCTCGGCCACCAGATGGCCATACAGACCCATATGGTCGTAATAACCGTGACAAACCAATGCCCAAGCCACCGGTTTATTTCCAGCGGGACGGAAGGTCTGTGCGAATATACGTTCTTTGCCGACCGCAAACACACCATAGGAGCGGGTCGCGCCAGCATATTCAAAACCCAGACTGTAAAATTCGTTGTATTGCTCAAACAGATCAGGGGCAATCTCGCACCACGTACCTTCGTCCACCGGCGGCGCCGCCAGTCCGTGGATCAAGGCGGCATCATCAAAAGCACACTGTCCGCGTTTCGCTAACTCGATCACGGAATCTGCCTAGGCAATCAGAGGCGTCAATTCACCGGCAGCGTAGTGCATAAACATGGCATCCAGTGACTTCGCTTGAATTTTATCCGCATGACCGGCAGTGCCGAAGGCCTCGTAACGCGCGACCACAACATCTTTCATGGCTTGTTGAGATACTGCCAGATACTTGCGCGGATCAAACTCGGATGGATTACCGGTCAAAAATTTTCGGATTGAGGCCGTTGAGGCCAAGCGCAGGTCCGTATCGATGTTCACCTTACGCACGCCGTGCTTGATACCTTGCTGAATTTCTTCCACCGGTACGCCATAGGTTTCCGCGATTTCGCCGCCGTGGGCATTGATTTCCTGCAACAGTTCCTGAGGAACGGATGAACTGCCGTGCATGACCAGGTGTGTATTGGGCAGTCGCTGGTGAATGGCCTTAATACGGTCAATGGCCAAAATATCGCCTGAGGGAGGGCGGCTGAATTTATACGCGCCGTGTGAGGTGCCAATGGCAATCGCCAGCGCATCCACTTCGGTTTGCGCAACAAAGTCCGCCGCTTCTTCAGGATCCGTCAGAAGCTGATCCATATTCAACACACCTTCCGCACCCACACCGTCTTCTTCACCGGCTGTGCCGGTTTCAAGGGAGCCCAAGCAACCAAGCTCTCCTTCAACCGAAACGCCACAGGCATGAGCCATTTCCACCACTCGACGGGTGACTGCAACGTTGTACTCGTACTCTGCCGGGGTCTTTTGATCTTCCAACAAGGAGCCATCCATCATCACCGAGGTGAATCCCATCTGCATGGAGCGCTGGCAGACGTCGGCGGAGGCGCCATGGTCTTGATGCATCACCACGGGTATGTGGGGAAATTCTTCCACCGCCGCCAGCATTAAGTGACGTAAAAAATTGGGGCCCGCGTACTTACGCGCACCGGCAGATGCCTGCACGATCACCGGGCTATTGGTTTCATCAGCCCCTTCCATGATCGCGCGCATCTGTTCGAGATTGTTGACATTAAAAGCCGGCACGCCGTAATCATTCTCTGCCGCGTGATCCAAAAGCTGGCGCATACTGATAAGAGCCATAGTCGTTCTCCGCTAAATTTTATCGTTCCATTTTGTTCATTCGCTCGCGGCGCTATGAGTTCGCGCCGCTACGCTCACCCAAGACAGCAACTGCAGGCAGGGTTTTGCCTTCAACCAATTCCAAAAAAGCGCCACCTCCGGTGGAGATATAGGAAAGACCCTCAGTAAGACCATACTGCTCTACCGCCGCCAACGTGTCGCCGCCGCCGGCAATAGAAAACGCTCCGCTCTGTGCAATGGCCTCGCCAATTACCTTTGTTCCCTGACCAAACTGTGGAAACTCGAACACCCCAACGGGCCCATTCCACATAATGGTTTGCGCATCCATCAAACTCTCTGCCCAGGCTCGGGCCGTCACGGGGCCAATATCTAAAATCATTTCATCCAACTGCACGTCGTCGATGGCTTTCACCACACCCACCGCATCCGCGGCAAAGGTCTTCGCGACCATCACATCAACGGGAATCGGAATGTCCACTTGGTCGGCAATTTGCCGCGCCGTATCCAACAAATCCGGTTCGTAAAGCGAACTGCCGACTTCATAGCCCGCCGCAGCGCAAAAGGTATTGGCAATTCCACCACCAACAATGATGCGATCGGCAATGGATGCCAACGATCCTAGCACCTCTAACTTAGTCGACACCTTGGCTCCGCCGATGATGGCAACCATGGGTGTGGCTGGCTGGGCCAAGGTTTGTTGAAAGGCATTCAGTTCGGCGTCGAGTAACAGTCCTGCACAGACACTCGGCGCGAACTTTGCCACGCCATGCGTGGAGGCTTGTGCCCGATGCGCTGTACCGAAGGCATCCATGACAAAGACATCACAAACAGAAGCCATGCGTCGTGCCAATGTTTCATCGTCGGCTTTTTCTCCGCTCAAAAACCGCACGTTTTCAAGCAAGGCAACCTGTCCGACCTGAATGTTTTTGCAATCGTCCAACCCGGGCAACAGTGCTACCGAAGTATCGAGCAACTCGCCCAATCGTCGGGCGACCGGCGCCAATGACGCCGAGGCATCAAAACCGCCTTCCTTGGGTCGACCCAGATGCGACATGACCACCACGCTGGCTCCCTGACTGAGCGCCGCCTCAATCGTCGGGACCGATGCCCGAATACGGGTGTCGCTGGTCACCTTACCGTCTGTAAGCGGTACGTTGAGGTCCGCACGAATCAGTACGCGCTTGCCCGACAACTGCAGTTCCGACATCGAGGTTATGTGGGGTAAATTCATCTTCTGAACGATTCCTATGTCCGGGCTGCCTGCATAAACCTAGCCATTAGCGTTAGGAGCGACCCATCACGGCCAGAGCCTGCGCAACAACGCGATCCGTTGTCATCCCCATGGCCTCAAGGGCTTGGGCCCCGGGCGCGGAAAGACCGAAGCGGTCAATACCGACCACAGCGCCGTCTAGACCAACATACTTAAACCACGTATCCGGATGACCCGCCTCGACAGCCACTCGAGCCCGCAGGTCGTGAGGCAAAACCGACGCTTGATAGGCCGCGTCTTGAGCAGCAAACACTTCGACGCAGGGCATAGAAACTACCCGGGCAGCGATGCCTTGCTCGGCCAAAACATTGGCCGCGTCAAGGGTAAGCGAAACCTCAGAGCCGGTGGCAATCAGCACGACGTTCGGTGTTTGAGCGGGTTCATGGAGCACATAACCGCCACGTGCAACGTTCGCAAAGGCCTCTGCGGTACGGGTTTGAGCAACCGTCTTCTGACGCGTAAACACCAAGGCCGTCGGCGTGGTTCGGCTGGCAATAGCCGACTTCCAGGCGATGGCGCTTTCAACGGTATCGCATGGACGCCAGGTCGCAAGATTCGGCGTCGTGCGCAGGTTTGCCAGCTGCTCTACTGGCTGGTGCGTCGGACCGTCTTCACCAACGGCAACCGAGTCGTGGGTATACACAAAAATGTTGGGCAATTGCATGAGCGCTGCCAAACGAACCGCATTGCGGGCGTACTCCATAAAGATTAGGAAAGTGCCAGTGAAGGGTCGATAACCGCCATGCAGCTGCATACCATTGCTGATCGCGGTCATACCAAATTCCCGCACGCCGAAGCTCATGTACTGATCGTCTCGTGCTTCGCTCCAGCGGGTGTTATTCGAGCCTGTCAGATCCGCAGATCCACCAAACAGCTCTGGCACACCCTGAGCTATCGCAGCAATGGCCGCTTGAGACGACTTGCGGGTTTCCAGATCAACGGGATTCGCCTGCTGTGCCTGGGCAAAGGTGTCGATGGCTTGCTCCCAGCCACTGGCTAATTCGCCCTGCATCCGACGACCGAATTCTGCCGCCTGAGCAGGGTTTGCATGCGCATAGGCGTCCATTGTTGTCTGCCAGGCCTGCTGGGCCTGAGCGCCGGCTTCGCGTTGATCCCAGGCTTCGTGAATATCCGCCGGAATTTCCCAGGCGGGTGCAGTCCAGCCTAACTCCGACTTGGTTAGCGCGATTTCGTCTTCGCCCAACACCGAGCCATGAGCACCAGCCGTGCCACGCTTATTTGGAGAGCCAAAGCCAATGACGGTTTTGCAGCACACCAAGGTGGGACGCCCGTCGGTTTCCGTCGCGTTTTTCAGGGCGTCGGTAATTTCTTGAGCGTCATGGCCGTTCACGTTTCGAATCACTCGCCAGCCGTAAGCCTCAAAGCGCGCGGGCACATCTTCGTTAAACCATTCGTCGACCTCGCCGTCAATGGAGATACCGTTGTCATCGTAGAGACAAATCAGTTTCGACAAGCCCAGCGTTCCGGCCAATGACGCCGCCTCGTGGGAAATTCCTTCCATCAAACAGCCGTCACCGGCGATCACCCAGGTCCGGTGATCTACCAGAGCGTTCTCTGGGGTATTAAATTCTGCCGCGAGCTTCTGCTCGGCCAGGGCCATGCCCACGGACATGGCGAACCCTTGACCCAGCGGACCGGTAGTCGTTTCAACACCCGGGCACTCGCCAAATTCCGGGTGTCCTGCGGTCTTTGCGTGCAGTTGCCGAAAGTCTTTGAGATCTTGCAGGCTGACGTCGTAACCCGTGAGGTGCAGCAAGGCGTACAGCAACATCGAGCCATGCCCGTTTGAGAGCACAAACCTGTCCCGATCAAACCAATGCGGATCATTCGGATTGTGCTTCAGAAAATCCCGCCATAGCACCTCGGCAACATCCGCAAGACCCATCGGGGCTCCGGGGTGACCGCTATTTGCTGCTTGGACAGCGTCCATTGCCAGTACCCGGACGGCGTTGGCGTTTTCAAATCGTGTGGGCATAGACCTTCTCTTCGGGATGAGACCCCATTGTCCTAGTTTTGCCGCCCTCGCTGCAAACATTCTGCGAACTAAATCAAAATTAAGTCACTTAACCCCGCAAATGATATCCAGTAGCATCGCTGCCTCGATAACTTGCCCTCGAGAGAGGGTCTTGGAGCCAAAATGTCCAACCAGTCTCTATTCACCTCTGAATCCGTTTCTGAGGGTCATCCCGACAAAGTGGCGGATCAAATCTCTGATGCAGTAGTCGACGCCATGTTGGCCCAAGACAGTGAATCACGGGTTGCCTGCGAAACCATGATCAAAACCGGCATCGTCATTCTGGCCGGCGAAATTCGGAGCGATGCCGTCGTGGATTTCGACAAACTGACCCGATCCGTCATTGAACGCATCGGTTATGACGGCCCGGAAATCGGATTTGACCCAGAAGCCTGCACCGTCGTTAACGCACTCGGGCAACAAAGTTCGGACATTGCCATGGGTGTGGACGAATCCAATGATCACGAGCAGGGCGCCGGGGACCAAGGCCTCATGTTCGGGTACGCCACGGACGAAACCGATGTGCTGATGCCTGCGCCCATCGTGTATTCGCATCGATTGGTCGAACAACAGGCCAAGGCCCGTCGCAGCAGCCTGCCGTTTCTGCGCCCAGATGCGAAGAGCCAACTGACCTTTCGCTACGACGAGGCCGGCAAGCCCGTGGGTATTGATGCCGTCGTGCTATCGACTCAACATTCGCCTGATGTGGATCAAGCCACACTGCGCGAAGCGGTAATGGAAGAAGTCATCAAACCCGTACTGCCAGCCAACTGGATATCCAGTGACACCCAGTTCCACATCAACCCCACCGGCCAATTCATTATTGGTGGTCCCGTCGGGGACTGCGGACTGACCGGACGCAAAATCATTGTCGACACCTACGGCGGCATGGCGCGACATGGCGGTGGCGCATTTTCTGGCAAAGACCCCTCCAAGGTGGACCGCTCTGCGGCCTATGCGGGTCGCTATGTCGCAAAAAATATCGTCGCGGCGGGTCTTGCCCAGCGCTGCGAAATTCAGGTGAGCTACGCCATCGGCGTTTCGGAGCCGACATCGATCAGCATCGATACCTATGGCACCGGCAAGGTCAGTGACAACGAAATAATTCAACTTGTCCGTGAACACTTTGATTTGAGGCCAAAGGGACTTATCGCGATGCTGAACCTCAAACGCCCCATCTATCAGCAAACTGCCGCCTACGGGCACTTCGGTCGCACCGGTGACGACTTCACCTGGGAGCGCACGGACAAAGCTGACGCACTGGCCGCCGCTATCTCTTAACTGCAGGAACTCGACGTGATGGGTTCCTAGGAACCCATCATGAGTCATGCAAACGACACCAAAGCCCCTTCTTCCTTGAGTTTCGAGTTTTTTCCTCCAAAGGACGAGGCAGGTATCGACCGACTGATTAACGGTACGGCGTCTCGACTCTCGGCATTTCGTCCGGATTATTTTTCCGTCACATCCGGTGCCGGCGGCTCTACCCGGGAGGGCACACAAGCCTTGGTGGAAAAGCTCATTCGTTCAGGAGCCAATGCAGTACCCCACCTCTCCGTCGGTGGCAGCACGGATGAGGAAATCGACAGGCTCGTTGAGCGCTATCAACACCTCGGGATTCAGCGAATTCTGTGTCTTCGAGGAGACCAACCCTCGGACGGCAACCATCGCACCGTATTCGCAAAGGATCTGGTCGAACAACTGCATCAACGCTTTCCCGGACAATTCGAGTTGAGCGTCGCCGCCTATCCCGAGATACACCCGGATTCCGCGTCAGCGGAGGAGGACATTCGCTACTTCGCGGCCAAGGTTCATGCAGGGGCAAGTTCCGCAATCACCCAGTATTTTTATTCAACCGACGCCTATGGATATTTCATAGAACGCTGCGCAAAAGCCGGTGTAAACATCCCCATTCATGTGGGCGTTATGCCCATAACTAACCTCGATGCGCTACAGCGATTCAGCGCCAAGGCTGGCGCCGACATTCCTCGCTGGCTGAGTAAGTCCATGGCAGGTTATGCCGATGACGAACAAGGCTTGGTATCTTTCGGTGTGGAGGTTGTCACCAGCCTGTGTGAGAAATTGCTGCAAATGGGCGCGCCTGGGCTACACTTCTACACACTGAACCGATGGGGAGCGAGCAGCCAAATTTGCCGTAATTTGGGATTCCCCGAACACTAGGGGACCCATTGAAGTGTCACGCTTGAACCGCTTTTACATTGCCGGAGCGCACGCCGCCGGTGACACCCTGCAGCTGGACGCCGAGCGATCGAACTACCTATGCCGAGCACTGCGAATGGGCGAAGGTGACGAACTGGACATCTTTGACGGGGTGGGAGGTTTGTACCGCTGCAAGGTCAGTCATGCCCATCAGCGCCGGGCTAAGGTCGAGGTGCTCGAACGCCCGTCTGCCGTCGCCAAACCCGAAAATGCGCCTTCGCTGGCCATCGCCTTGCTCAAGGGTCAGGCCATGGATCGAGCCATTCAACAGGCAACCGAGCTCGGCGCACAACGCATTTGGCTGCTGCAAAGCGCGCGCAGCAATCTGACCCTGAAACAGGAGCGCCTTGAGCAAAAGCTGGACCACTGGCAGCGCATTATCGCCTCCGCCTGCGAACAGTGCGGTCAACTCTGGCTGCCAAGCTTGCACGAGCCCCGAACCGTTGCCGACTGTTTAGAACAACAGACCGGCGAGGTTCAGCTCATCGCGTTCGAACCCGAGGGAGACCCGATGCCGCCACGATTGGAGGCCAACAACCCCCTGATTTTTGTGGGCCCAGAGGGTGGTTGGAACGACGAGGAGAAACACCTCTTCCAAGACAAACACGCAGCGATTTATCGACTGGGCCGTACCATCTTGCGTGCGGAGACCATGCCAGCGGTTGGCATCGCTCTGGTTCAGCAGGCTCGGGGATGGCCGGGCTAGTTGGGCAATTTTTCCTGGAGCGCTTGAACGGCCTGACCAAGCTTCTCTAGGCTGTGATCCAAAGAGGAATCGGCTGCATCACCCGCCACTTCGTTGCGCACCCCTTCCAGTAAACCGGGCAGCATATCCAGCACGGCTGTGAGTTTGATTGTCGCCTCCATCGTTTGCGAATCTTCATCAGCCGCCAGATCAAACTCACCCCCAGAAGCCAACACATCCGCTCGCTCAATCACCCGCTCATAAGATAAGTCATCAATTTGTGACGATTTGAACGAGCCATCGCCGGCTTCTGGAGCACTGAGGTCTCGCAGCAACAGCTTGGCATCCGTCAAGACGCGGTAATGCTCCAAAGCAATCACCAAGGTTCCATCGAGCAAACGATCCAACAAATTGTTCTGGGCGCCGCAAATTTCTATGACATCGTTCCAGCCCAGTTCGACACCATAATCGTATACCCGCTGGAAACCACTTCGCTGATCAGCGACTTCACTGGTTTGATCGAGATCATCAAGCAACCGATCCCAGCGCCCTAACGTCTCAATCGGCTGAGCATCCAGCTCGACCACTAGGCCCGCCAGAGCAGTACGCAATGGGGTCAGTGCCGGCAGTTTCGCGCCATCTCCTTGCTGATCAAGTGCCTTCAGATATCTTCCCGCATCTCTGAGGAGTGCGAAACTTTCCGCGGTCAAGACCGCATCGCCGTTGCCGATAGCATCGAGCCAGCGCCAAAGTAAATGCCAGGTATTGTCTGCATGCTCTTCACCACTGAATGCCAAAGCCACACGCCCCATCAGGGCAACACCCGAGGTACGCTGCTGGTCGAGGATGGCAGCCAGTAGACCTCGTTCGAAATCCTGTCGCAGGCCTGCGACTTCTTGGGCTGTTAAATGCATCACAGTGCCTTAAAGACCTTTTGTTTGTTTATCCCTTTCGTCCCGCGCCCAATGGTACTCGGCACAGGGTTTGCTGCGCAGAAAATTTGCATCGGCCGGCCTGTCAACTGCCATTGTATTTGCGTCGTTGGCATAACAATCGTTACCGTAGCGTTTTACCACGCTGCGGACTGCTCCATGACCAAGATTGCTTTCCTGATGGACCCCATTGAATCCATCGCCATCAAAAAAGATTCGACCCTCGCCATGATTCGCGCCGCGCAGCTGCGAGGGCTGGAAGTGTATTACTTTCGTCAAGAGGATCTGATGATCTCCGAGACGCAGGTATGTGCCTACTTGAGCCGGCTATACCTCGCAGATCAATTCGCTGCCGATCTGGACCCATCCAGCGTAAACGGCGGTGCCGATCCCTGGTTTAGCTTAGAAGCAGGGCAGTTGCAGCCGCTCTCAAGTATGGACATCGTCATGATGCGCAAAGATCCGCCTTTCGACATGGAATATATCTACACCACCTACTTACTCGAGCGCGCTGAAGCAGACGGAGTTCGAGTGGTGAACAGTCCTCGATCACTCCGCGACTGCAATGAAAAGCTCTTCGCAACGACGTTTCCCCAATGCTGTCCGCCACTGGTGGTCAGTCGCCGTATGGATGTGCTCAAAGCCTTTCATCAGGAGCACAAAAATGTCGTGTTCAAAAAACTGGATGGGATGGGCGGGGCATCGATCTTTCGCGTCATGGAAGCAGACCCCAACTTATCCGTTGTGTTGGAGACCCTGACGAACAGCGGTGCGGAACAAATCATGGGCCAAGTCTATTTGCCGGAAATTGTAGATGGCGACAAACGTATTCTGATTGTAAACGGTCTACCCGTACCGTATGCCTTGGCCCGCATTCCGTCCGCGGGAGAGACCCGTGGCAATTTGGCCGCAGGAGGGCGCGGGGAGGGCCGGCCCTTGACCGATCGCGATCGTTGGATCGCCGAACAAGTGGGTCCAGAATTGGTCAGGCGGGGACTGAACTTTGTCGGTATCGACGTCATAGGAGATTATCTCACAGAGATCAATGTCACTTGCCCGACCTGTATCCGAGAGCTGGACGCACAATTTGGATTAGATATTGCCGGTGATCTGATTGAGTCGTTGCTGGCCTGATGCGCTAAGCCACTAAGGGGGGTTGATGCAAATAAGCCGTCAACGACTGTATTTCACTGGCGTGCTTGCGCTGGGTGTGCACGTGGTCGTGCTGCTCGGATTCAATAGTTCAAGCCGACAACCAGCACCGGTGTCGCCGCCACTATCCATCGCGCTGCAGCGGGCCGGAGACGCTCAGACTCAGGACGGCAGCCAAACCGCAGCCAATACGCCCCGGTCGAAGGAAACGCCCACGGCTCAGCCGTTCAGTGCGCCCCCTGAAACGCCAACTCAAAACCAGACCGCAGAAGCCGTAATCGACCCCGTACCGCGCCTTACTCCCGTGTCGCCTGAGCCGATAGGCAGACTAAAGCCCATGCTAGATCGACAGAGCCTAACCCAGCAAATCCTGAACCTTGACCAGCAGGCCGAGAAAAAACTTGGCGACAGCCGAACACGACACTTGACTAACGTGGGGGCGCCCAGCACGGACGAAGCCGCTTATCTCGCCATGTGGCGGCGCAAGTGCGAGCGCATGGGTGGCAACAACTACCCTCCAGGCAGGCTGCAAGGCGAGCTAACCATGCGGGTCGTCATACACCATAGTGGAAAACTGCTCGACGTCGCCTTGCTCCGCTCATCAGGCCACCCGATACTGGACGAAGCGGCCTTAGAAACCGTACGTCAAGCTGCGCCGTATCAGCCCTTCAACGTAGCCATGCGCAAGCGTTATGATCGACTTTCATTTACGCGCACCTGGCAATTCAGTCGCCGTGGCGCGTCTATCAATTAGCGTGATACCAATTTTCGGAACATCATGAACCTGACGAATCACTTTCTGCTGGCCCTTCCGACCCTTCATCAAGACTATTTCGCGGCCACGCTGACCTATATTTGCGAACACAGTGACGAGGGGGCCATGGGCTTTGTGGTAAACCGACCGTCGGATGTGTCGGTGTTGGAACTTCTGAACGAATTGAATCTGAATCCAAGCCGACACTGGGTGGATCATCCGGTAATCGCGGGAGGCCCGGTATCCACAGACCGCGGGTTTATGCTTTTTGCCGGCGAAGACACATACGACTCATCACTCGCGGTAACCGACGGTGTGCATCTCACGAGCGCGCTGGAGTCTCTGCGTGCCGTGGCCAATGACGAGGGTCCCGAGCGTTTCATGATCGCTCTCGGCTACGCGGGGTGGCAAGGCGGACAACTGGAAAGTGAAATTGCCCGCAACGTCTGGCTCACCGTAGAAGCCGATCCAACGGTGTTATTCGACCAACCCTTTGATCAACGGCTCGACGCCGCCGCTGGCCTGCTGGGCATTGACCTCAGCTTGGTTTCCCCTGAAGCAGGCCACAGCTAATGGCAGACGGCTACGTGCTTGGCATCGACTTCGGTCTGAAACATATCGGCGTTGCCGTGGGACAAACCGTGACCCAAACCGCGAACGGCTTGGTGACGATTCGGGCCAAAAACGGTAATCCCGACTGGTCGGAATTCGAACAATTGCTCACACAGTATCGACCTCTTGCCGTGATCGTGGGACTGCCGCTCAACATGGATGGCACGAGTTCCGAGATGTCAGACCGCGCCACGGCGTTTGCCCAGGCATTGGCAAAGCGCTGCCAATCGCCTGTTTTTCTGGCGGACGAACGCCTCAGCTCTTGGGCCGTGCGAGATGACGCAGACTTGGAGGGCAAGGACATCCATACCCGCTCAGCCTGCTTGATAGCCCAAACCTACCTCGCTGATTCGATCCGCTGCACACCGGTCGATTCCCATGAAAAACAAAGCACGTAGGTCATGTCAGCACCTGTAAAACCTTCCATCCAAACTCGGCTTAATTTACTAAATGAGCGAATTCAGCAGGCCTGTGCCGAAAGCGGCCGGCATGGGCAGAGTGTGACGCTCATCGGCGTCAGCAAAACCAAACCCGCCAAAGACGTGGCCGAAGCTCACGATCTGGGTCTAACGCACTTCGGGGAAAACTACCTTCAAGAAGCGGTGAACAAAATCGAGGAACTGCGCGAACTCAGTGCACAGTGGCACTACATCGGCGCAATCCAATCCAACAAAACCAAGGATGTGGCCAAATACTTCGACTGGGTGCATACCGTCGATCGGCTCAAAATTGGGCAGCGGTTAAGCGCCCAATGCCCAGAAGGCAAGATTCTGAAGGTGCTGGTCCAAGTCAATATCGACGCGGATCCAAACAAGAGCGGATGTCTTGCGTCCCAGGTGCCTTCCTTCGTCGAGGAACTCATGCAACTGCCTCAGCTTGAGGTTCGAGGTTTGATGACCATCCTCAGTCAATCGTCGGATCCTAGGGCCAGCTATGAAAGCGTGGCACAATTGCACCGTGACGTTAACACCGGTCTATCACCGGAGAAGCGGCAGCAGTGGGATACCCTGTCCATGGGCATGACCGGCGATATGGAACACGCCATTGCTGCCGGAGCGACACACATCCGGATCGGTACCGCCCTCTTTGGTGGCCGGGCCTGAACGTTTTTTGGGAAATACAGTGATGACCATTGCCTTTATTGGTGCAGGAAATATGGCGGGCAGCCTCATTCGCGGCCTGCAGACCAGCGGTACGCCGGCGGATAAGATTATCGCCGCAGACCCGGCGCAGGTCCAGTTAGACGCCTTGGCCCGCTTGGGTATCCAGACAACGACGGACAATGCCGTCGCCGTCGACGCAGCAGATATCGTTGTCCTTGCGATCAAACCGCAAATCACGGGTAACGTGCTGAAACAATTGCCGCCGTTGCAGCAGCATCAATTGGTGATATCCATTGTGGCCGGTATCGACATGCGCAGCCTTCAAGACTGGCTGCCAAACAAACAGCCCATCGTGCGCTGCATGCCAAACACACCCGCCCTGCTGGGTGCCGGCATTACTGGGCTGTTCGCCAATGCGTCAGTGAATGGCCCCCAACGCCACAAAGCCCAAGACATACTCAATGGCGTCGGCAGCAGCGTATGGGTCAGTGAAGAATCTCAACTTGACGCGGTAACTGCAGTGTCCGGCAGCGGTCCTGCCTACTATTTTTTACTGATGGAAAGCATGGTTGCCAGTGCGCTGGCCTTAGGGCTGGATGCGGAAACCAGCCGAAAGCTGGTCGTGGAGACCGCCCGAGGCGCCGCACTGATGGCCTGCGAGCCGAACGCAGATCCCGCGACGCTCAGGCGTAATGTCACCTCGCCAGGAGGCACAACCGAAGCGGCACTGAACGTCATGCAAGAACAAGGATTACCAACAACCGTGGACAACGCACTTCAAGCCGCCAAGGATCGCGCCGAAACACTAGCACTGGAATTTGGGAGCGAAGCATGAACCCGTCGCTTTATATGATCGTAGACCTGATTTTTCGTCTGGCGACGATGCTGTTTCTCGTGCGATTCCTGCTCCAAGCCTGCGCCGCCGATTTCTACAATCCCATCAGCCAAGCCATTGTAAAAGGCAGCGACGGCATCGCGGCACCATTGCGCAGGCTGTTGCCAAAGACCGGGCGCGTCGATCTCGCGTCACTGCTGCTGGCATGGCTCATGGGCATCGTATTCGTCGCGCTCATCACCATGGGCGGCTTGGGTATTGGTGAGTATTTGTTAACCGGGTTCGTCCGCCTGCTCAGCATCTTGGTGGATTTTTATTGGTGGTCGACCCTGCTGTTGGTGATCGCTAGCTTTATCAGCCAAGGCAATTACCATCCGGCGCTGTCCTTGCTTGAGGAGTTACTTGCCCCGCTGATGACGCCTTTGAGAAACATCCTGCCGACCGCAGGCCCTCTGGACTTTTCGCCCATGGTATTGATTCTGCTGCTCTCGATTCTGCAGCAGTCGCTACCGAGAGCTTACGGACTGGTGTGAGCAAGTGAACTCTGCAGCGGTATCCGTTGGTATTGTCAGCCCACAACGCTTCCATAGCGTGGCACCGCTGACCCTGCAAAACGGCAGCGTGCTTGAGACCTACGAATTGGTCTATGAGACTTACGGCACGTTAAATACCGACAAGTCCAATGCGCTGCTGATCTGCCACGCCCTTTCCGGTCATCACCACGCGGCAGGATTGCATCAAGAGGACGACGCAAAACCGGGTTGGTGGGATGCCTGTATTGGACCCAACAAGGCCATCGACACAAATGCTTTTTTTGTCGTGAGCGTGAACAACTTGGGTGGGTGCCATGGCAGTACTGGTCCACGCAGTATCAACCCGAACACGGGCAAGACCTATGGGCCAGACTTTCCCCACGTTGTCGTAAAAGACTGGGTGAACACCCAAGCCGCCCTTGCTGACCATTTGGGTATCGATGTTTTTGCCGCCGTGGTCGGCGGCAGCCTCGGCGGCATGCAGGCACTGCAGTGGTCTATCGATTATCCCGACCGCCTGCGCGCCTGTGTTGCCATCGCTTCGGCGGCTAAGTTGTCTGCACAAAACATCGCGTTTAACGAAATTGCGCGTCAGGCCATTTCCAGCGATCAGGACTTCAACGAGGGTCGTTACTTTGAGGAAGAGAAGAACCCGGATCGAGGGCTGGGCCTTGCGCGGATGATCGGACACGTCACCTATCTCTCTGCCGATGGAATGGGAACAAAGTTCGGCCGCGAAGTTAAATCCGGTGATTTTGATGCCGGAGACGACGTGGAATTTCAGGTCGAAAGCTATTTGAACTATCAGGGCCGAGCCTTCACCCAGTACTTCGACGCCAATACGTATTTACTAATGACCAAGGCCCTGGATCACTTCGACCCCGCCCGAGAAACCAAAGGGGATCTGGTTTCAGCATTTCAAAAGGCGACCTGTAAATACTTGGTTTTGTCGTTTAGCACAGACTGGCGCTTTTCTGCTGCTCGCTCCCAAGAGATCGTCGATGCCTTGGTACGAGCCAAAAAGAATGTCGCCAGCGCTGTGATCGAGTCCGAACACGGGCACGATTCCTTTTTGCTGCCTATAGAGCGCTACACCAACGCCCTGAAAACCTTCTTAGACCAGTTACTGATAATGCAAAAAGGTGAGTCCGAATGACCTTGCGAGGCGACCTAGCCCTTATCACCAAGCTCATCAATGCCGATGCCCGGGTGCTTGACCTAGGTTGCGGCACCGGTGATTTGTTGGCCAGCCTACAGGCAGAAAAAAACGTCAACGGCTATGGCTTGGACAAGGACCCCACAAACATTCAAGTGTGTCTGAGCAAGGGCGTAAACGTCATAGAGCAAGACTTGGATGCCGGTATCGCCAACTTTGCCGATGACAATTTTGACATGGTCGTGATGACCGATGCCTTACAGGCGGTTCGAGACCCGCGAGGATTACTGCGCGAGATGCTGCGCATCGGCGAAGAGTGCGTGGTCACCTTTCCCAATTTCGGTCACTGGCGTTGCCGGGCGCAACTGGGCTTAAGAGGACATATGCCCGTATCCAAGCATTTGCCCCATCACTGGCACAACACACCCAATATCCATCTGTGCACGACTCAAGACTTTGAGCGCCTATGCCACGAAGAGAATTTCCGCATCATCCAGCGTCGAGTGGTGAATACCCAATACCGCGAACACTGGTCCATTACACTGGCCCCAAACTTGATGGCCAGTCACGCCTTCTACCGCTTAGGGAGACCATCGTGAGAACGCTATTTCGACAATTAGGGAAGCCAAGGATGTGGGTGGCCGCACTGACCCTGCTGTTTGCGCTGCAACCCGCTCACGCACAGCAAATGCAGCGCTTTGGCGACTATGAGCTGCACTACATCGTCATTCCTACCACAATGCTGAAACCCGACATCGCCGCCCGATACAACATTCGTCGCGGCAAGGACCGTGCGCTATGCAACATTTCTGTAATCGACAACAACGGTGTCGGGGTCAAGGCTGCTTTGGAAGGCTCCAGTCAAAACTTGCTGGGCCAACGTCAGGGACTCACGTTTACCGAGGTAGTGGACGGCGACGCCATTTATTATCTGGCTACGATTCGTCACGCCAATGAGGAAGTACATCGAATCGATATCGACGCACAGGTTGTTGCCTCACCGACATCCAAGGGTGCCAGCACGACGTTAAAACTTACCCAAAAACTGTATTGGGCTGAGTAGTGGACCTCGTCCTCGCCACGCGCAATCAAGGCAAAATTGACGAGATGCGTCCCATGCTAGCGAACGTCGGCTTCAATCTTGTTAACCAATCCGACATCGACATTCCAAGTCCCGTCGAAGACGCCGCGACCTTTTTTGAAAACGCATTAATTAAAGCCCGAGCCGTATGCGCCGCTACCGGATTGCCCAGCATCGCTGACGACAGCGGACTGGTCGTTGCTGCCCTAGGCGGTGCGCCGGGCATTTTCAGCGCACGCTACGCTGGAGAGGAAGCGACTGACGGCGACAACAACGCGCGCTTGCTCCGTGAGCTGGCTTCTCATACCGATCGAAGCGCTTATTTTTTTTGCTGCATGGTTTTTTTGCGATCTGCCCAAGACCCAACACCGTTGATTGCAACCGGCCGATGGCATGGGGAAATTTTGACGGAACCCAAGGGCGATGGTGGCTTTGGTTATGATCCGCTGTTCTGGGTACCGGACCTGAAAAAGAGCGCCGCAGAACTGGTCAAAGCAGAAAAAAACACCATCAGCCATCGAGGCCAAGCCTGTGCACTGATGCTGCAATCGCTCAGCGCGCAGCCTTTCACCGCAACCCGCTGACGCAGTGCTCATCGACCCAAGAACGGACAGTCGTGCGCTGGGGCTCTATGTGCACTTCCCGTGGTGCATCAAAAAATGCCCCTACTGCGACTTCAATTCTCATCCGCTGAAGGAAACCACGGATCAAGCCGCTTACTTAGAGGCTTTGCTATCAGACTGGCAGCACCAGTACGACATTTTGGGGCAAAAGCGGTTAGCGGAGACGCCCTCGGAAAATTTCACGTCTATTTTTTTTGGCGGCGGCACACCGAGCTTGTTCAAGCCCGACCATTTGCACCGCCTGATGCGCGAGATCCCTCACCGGGAAGCGGAAACCACCTTAGAGGTCAATCCAGGAAGTACCGAGTATTTCCGTTTCGAAGACTATCAAGCCGCCGGTATCAACCGGCTGTCGATTGGTGCACAGAGCTTTTCCAACACTCAGCTTGCAGCCTTAGGGCGAGTGCATCAAATGCACGAAACCCTGCAGGCCTTTGAGCGCGCCCGACACGCCGGTTTCGACAACATCAACTTTGACCTGATGTGGGGACTGCCTGGGCAAACCGTCACAGGTGCCTTGGCGGACTTACAGCAAGCCATCGCTCTGTCACCAGAACACATCTCGTGGTACCAGCTCACCATCGAAGCAAAAACAGAATTCGCTCGCCGTCCACCACTGCTGCCCAAGGACGGTTTTCTGCAAGACATAGAAGCGGCAGGGCTAGCGCTTCTGGCAGACGCAGGATTCGAGCGTTACGAGGTCTCAGCATTTGCCAAACCCGACAGGCAGTGCAAACACAATCTCACGTATTGGAGCTTCGCTGATTATCTGGGTATCGGCGCCGGTGCCCACGGTAAGATCAGCGTCGACGATCGGATTCTGCGAACCCAGCGGCCAAGCCAGCCTCGCCTGTATCAACAGGATCCGAAGACTATCGCTCCGGCTCAGGTGAATCCCGAACAACGAGGGCTGGAGTTCATGATGAACGCACTACGGCTGATCGACGGGGTTGAACAGTCTATTTTTGAGGAACGGACACACATGCCTTGGCATAGCATCGAAACGGTCTGGCAAGAGCTGGTGACTCAGGGTTTGGTGGCAGCCGACCGATGCGCTACCACACCTTTGGGTCTACGCTATTTGGACAGCGTGCTCGAGCGGTTGTTATAACACGAGTCCGGACGCCGTTGAGGGAACACGCCGATACTGCAAGTCGCGGATCTCATGACCTAGCCGCTCACCACGAGCCTCAAACTTCGTTACCTCGCGAACCTCTTCGGCAACCACCGACGGTTCATTGGCTGCGCGCATCTCATCCTGCACCAGCTCAAATCCAGCGTGTCCGACAAAATGCTCCACCATCCATTCACCATAGGGAGCCCAGTCCGTTGCCAAGCGCACAATGCCCCCGGCAAGAATCTTCTGATGCAGCTGTTCAAGGAAATCTGGCTGAATGAGTCGCCGCTTGTGGTGACGTTTTTTCGGCCAAGGATCAGGGAAAAATATGCGCACCTCCGACAGACTCTCATCGGCGATCTGCTCCAGTAAGAGCTGGGCAGGTTGATCAACCAAGCGAACGTTTTCGATCTCCAGCTTTTTCAACCGCGACAGCATCGATCCGATACCCGGCTGGTAAAGCTCAACACCCAAAAGCCGCCAATGAGGTTGCTGCTGGGCCCAAGCAAGCAACTCAAAGCCCATGCCAAAGCCGATCTCCATACCCAGCGGACGCTGATCTAAATCCTCGCTGGACCATCGATACTGATCGGTCAGCGCGTCAAGGGCCGCCGCTTGAGCCTTGGTGAAGCGACCGCGCCGCCGAATGTAGTTGAACGCTGTATCCGGCTCACTCGATTCCAAATTCCGGGTGGTAGACATGTAGCTCCTATGATTTTCCAGATCCGTTCAACCGACCCTAGTCGGACCGTATTGCTGCAACGAGCAAGCAGCCCCAACCGGCGATCAAACACAAGCCGCCAAGGGGTGTCACGGGCCCCAGCCAAGTGGCTTGCAGCAGCACTAGGCCGTAGATGCTACCGCTGAAAGCCAGAACACCGGTTACGAACAAGACACCGGCCACTTTCAGCAGCCCGGGCCCGCCTTGGCGCAACCAAATACCAGTAACCAACAGCACTAGGGCATGAGTCATTTGATACGTCACACCCGTTTGCCAACTGGCCAAGCTCGATGCAGAGAGCACATCTTTCAGCCCATGGGCGGCAAATGCCCCCAGTAGAACGGCGACAAGGCCATAGGCAGCGGCGGTGCTCATCAACAATCTAGCGCTCACCGACGTTGGCAGCATGCTGTTTACCCCTATACGAGAAGTGAAATCGGCTCAAAACCGAATTTTTTGGATGGTACAGGACGGGGCCGTTAGACGCTCCGATTTCCAGGTGCCCTCGGCAAACCGTAGAAGACTGGCCCGGTACCTTCAACCCAGGCAATCCAGCACTGGCCACCGTTGGCGTGGCTTGGTGTGTCAGGTACGGCGTTGATCGTCTTTGGTTTTCAAGCAGCATTTTTTTAGACGATCTGATCGCGTGATTCCACAGCGGATCCCGACATAAAAACGCCCTCGTTGAGAGGGCGCTTTTTTGTCGAGCTTACACTCAGTCGGGCGACCTATCCGTCCATCACTCGGCGATAGCCGTCTTCAGCTTATTCATCGCATTTTTTTCAAGCTGGCGAATGCGCTCGGCGGAAACCCCGTATTCAGCAGCCAACTCGTGCAGTGTGGATTTGTCATCACTGAGCCATCGCTGCTGAAGAATGTCACGACTGCGCTCATCCAAACCCGCCAGCCCCGCGCTGAGGCGCAAGTGCATGTCTTTGTCGCTGTTGGCGTCGGCCACGAGATCCGCCGGATCCGGCGCAGCGGAAGGCAGAAAGTGAACTGGCGCCGTCGCCGTTTCATCGTCACTACCGTAACCGTCGAAAGCCATATCACTGGCACTTAGCCGACTTTCCATACGCGTCACCTCGGCAGTGGGCACGCCCAGTTCATCGGCAATAGCTGCGGTCTCTTCAACGCTTAACCAGCTGGTGGATTTCTTGGCACCACGTAGGTTGAAAAACAACTTTCGCTGGGCCTTGGTTGTTGCCACCTTAACGATTCGCCAGTTACGCAGGATGTACTCGTGCATCTCTGCCTTGATCCAATGCACGGCAAAGGAAATCAACCGCACACCCACGTTGGGATCGAAGCGTTTGACCGCCTTCATCAATCCCACATTGCCTTCTTGAATGAGGTCCGCTTGGGATAGGCCGTAGCCTTTGTATGAGCGTGCCAGATGCACGACGAAGCGCAGATGGCACATGACCAGCTCACGAGCGGCATCTAGATCTTCATTATTTCTCAGCCGGTGGGCGAGGGACTGTTCGTCCTCTGGGGTGAGAATTGGAAATTGGCTGATCGTACGCAGGTATGCGTCAAGGTCAGCCCCTGGCGCCAAGCTTGGCATTTTCATTACATCTGTTGTCATTTTCTCTGCCCTCAATTGGGTTTGCCTGCACGGATTTCGCGGGCGTAAAGCACCGACCGCCGTCGATTAAGTGCTACTTTGAGTAACGTCATCGCGGATCTTAGCACTCGTCAACAGAGAGTGCTAATGGGGTTTTGAGACAGAGTTCAACAACTGGGCTCGTGCAGGAAGCCGTCACTAGGATGGTGGTTTGTCCGCTCCGCCTCGCTGAAACAAGGCTAACATCGCACCGGCAACCCCCAAGAACCAACCCACCAGTAAAATGGCGAGCAAAAAGCCCGGGGTAAAGCCCGCGATTTCAATACCGGCCCGATACGAGACCAACAACGATTGCAGAGGCGCTTCAATTTGGTTCAGGAAAACAGCGATCAGCATAATGGCCATCACACCACCACCGATGCCATACGCCGAGCCAAAATACAAAAACGGTCGACGCATTTGTGCAGGAGTCGCTCCGATCAGCGCCAATACCCGCAGTTCGCCCAAACGCGATTCGATAGCCAGCCGCACCGATGCAAAGGCGACCAGTACCGCCGCAATCAACAGCATGATCGATAGCCCACTACCCAGACGATTAAACAACTCCGACAGGTCACGAAGCCGTTCCAACCACGTCATTTCAATCACAACATCGTCTACCCCGGTTTGGGCCGATAGCTTGCGACTGAGAGCGTCCAGCTGGAGGTATGAGCTACTGTCATTCAATACAACGGCAAAGGAAGCCGGGAGCGGGTTGCTGCCTACCGCCGCCATGGCGTCTCGAAGAAACGCCGACTCGTCGCTTTGTTCTAACAACTCCTGCAAGGCCTGATCTGGGGTAGTGCGGATGACTCGTTCAACCCCTGTTTCACGGTTCAAGCGGATCTCCATATCGTCAATTAACTGCTGCGACGCAGCCAACTTCATATAAACCGTCAGGCCAGCGCTACCCTGCCATTGCTGGTTAATGGCTTGGACATTGCTTTGGGCAATCCAAAGTAAACCCGGCAGCGTCAGCGCGACACCAACCATCAGCCAAACGAGAAAGCTGCTTATCAGGCGCTGACTTACAAACAGGGAGGCATCCGAGGCAACGCGCCCGTGATCGGCAAACCAAGCCTGCAGACGTCCGCCCTTGGGTCGCTCTACAGCCAGCGGACTCTCCCCGTCTCGTCCGTCCTCTGCCTTGGTATCCCCCGCCATTACGTAGCGACCTCTGAGGAAGCAGCGGTATCCTGAACAAGCGCGCCCTGAGAAAGATGCAAAATTCGACAGCCTTGGTCTTTGATTAAGTCGATATCGTGACTGGCCACGAGCACAGTCGACCCTAAATCGCAGAATTGATGGAACAACGACATGACCTGACGCGACAGATAGGGGTCCAAGTTGCCGGTCGGTTCGTCTGCCAAAATAATGCGCGGTCGATTCACCACGGCTCGGGCAATGCCAACACGCTGTTGTTCACCCGTGGATAGGTGCTTCGGAAAGAGGCCGCCCTTATCGCTCAGATCAACCGTCGACAAGGCACCTCGCACGCGACGCGCTATATCCTTCGCCGACAGGTGCGTAATGCGCAGAGGCAGAGCAACGTTATCGTATACGGTTCGATTTTCCAGGAGATTGTGATCCTGTAACACGATGCCAACCTGACGCCGGTACCACGGCATCTGTTTGGGACCCAGCTGACTCACATCACTGCCATCCACCAAGACTCTTCCCGTGGTTGGTGTTTCCGCCCCGATCAACATTTTCAGTAGAGTACTTTTCCCTGCACCGGAATGACCGGTCAGAAACACCATGGAACCCGACTCGATACTGAGTGAAACATCGGACAAGCCTTCTTGCCCATTGTCAAAGCGCCGTGTCACATGTTGAAGCTGCAACCGGGCCATGATTAGGTGACGTCGTCGGACTGCAATAAAGCCGCCACAAACTCTTCGGGCTCGAACTCGCGCAGATCTTCAACGCCTTCGCCAACACCAATGAAACAGATGGGCACCTGTTCGGCTCCGTCGCTTTGAGATGCCAGTGCAAAGAGCACCCCGGCCTTAGCAGTACCGTCGAGCTTGGTCACCACCAAGCCCGTCAGCGGCACCGTTTCGTTAAACAATTTAACCTGACTCAACGCATTTTGACCCACGCCGCCATCGAGCACCAAAACCACTTCGTGAGGGGCATCGGGGTCTAGGCGTTTTACGACCCGCTGGATTTTTGCCAGCTCGTCCATCAATTGGCTCTTTGCCTGAAGACGGCCGGCGGTATCCACCAACAGCACATCGACCCCCTTGGACTGGGCGCTTTGGACTGCGTCGAACGCCACCGACGCACTGTCTGAACCCTGGGCCTGAGCGACAACAGGAATGTCTTCACGCTGGCCCCAGGCCTGAAGCTGCTCCACCGCAGCTGCTCGGAAGGTATCTCCTGCAGCCAACATCACATTCAGACCCTGCGTTTTATAGCGCTTGGCAAGTTTGCCGATGGTGGTGGTTTTACCCACTCCGTTCACGCCAACAAAAAAGATTACCTTGGGCAGACCATCGGGCTTGCGCGTTGCAAGAGAAATGGGTCGAGCCACACCCTGCAGGCGCTGCACCAGCAACTCGTGCAGCGCCTGGTAGAGGGCGCCTACATTCGCCAGTTCACGACGTCCCGCGCGATCGGTCAGCTCGGTCATAATCGCTTGCGTGGTTTCGAGCCCAACGTCAGTGGTCAGCAGTGCGGTTTCCAAATCCTCCAGCGCAGATTCATTGATTTCCTTTTCGCCCAAAAGCAGGTTGCCCAAACCCGTCGCCAGCTGGTCTCGCGTTTTCGACAGACCGCTGCGCAGTCTGCCGAAAAAGCTTTTCGCTGCGGGTTGGTCTGAACTGGAGACGGACTCAGTTTCGGTCGGCTCGGTCATTTTCGTTATCTCTTGGCCTATGAGCGACGGGGCTGGCAATCTGCCCATCGTCTGTCAGGCCTGAATTCTATAGCATCCACGACGCAAACTTAGAGTCTGGACACAAAGCTTTGAAAAAAAATGTTCGCGACAACAAGCCGCAAGAAGTCCGCATCAACAGCGGTCGGCTTCGTGGCAGAAAGTTAACATTCCCGTCAGTCGAAGGGCTGCGGCCCACGCTTGGGCGATCACGAGAGACCTTGTTCAACTGGCTGCGACCTATACTGCCGGGTGCCACCTGCCTAGATCTCTTCGCCGGCTCGGGTGTATTGGGTATGGAGGCCGCCTCTGTCGGTGCGGGGGAGGTTGTACTGGTTGAGCAGCACGCTGAGACCGCCAAGCACTTAGCCCAGTCAATCGAAATCCTTAAATTACGAGACATCTGCACACTACAAATCACCGACGCTCGATCTTTTTTAAAACGCTGTCACTCTCCCTTTGACGTCATCTTCGTTGACCCCCCGTTTGCCGACACCGAATTATTGGAAACCGCCGTGACCTCCATCTGCGAGTCTGGTTTATTGGGCCAATGGCTGTATTTGGAATTCGACCAGCAACAGGAAACTGCGGTAAACCGATTGCTGCAAACACGTGGCTTGTGTCTGGCAAAATCTGCCAAGGCAGGTGCCACCCGAAGCTGGTTGATTCAGGCCACGTAACAAAGCAAATTTTAGGCCTCCACGCCAGATTGCAGATGCATTTGGGCAGCGTTAGCATCGCGGAGACACTTAAACCAGTTAAGCATCCGTTGTTAAGGAAATCGCGACATGGCAGAACGCATCGTGGTCTACCCAGGCTCTTTCAACCCCATTACTAATGGCCACACCGATCTGGTTGAACGCGCCCTCACCCTATTTGATCACGTGGTGTTGGCAATCGGCACGTCGGCTCAAAAAGACCCCGCGGTTGCACTGAAAGATCGGATGGAACTCTGCCGCGAGGTACTGGCACCCTTCGGCGACCGCGTTTCTGTAGACGGGTTCAACAGCCTTCTGGTGGATTACGTTCGGTCAAAGAACACTCGCTTTGTGTTGCGAGGCTTACGCACGGTGACGGATTTCGATTACGAGTTCCAAATGGCTGAAATGAATCGCTCCTTGGATCCGCAAATGGAGTATGTCTTCTTACCCACCTCGAGAGATTGCTCCTTTATTTCGTCTACTCTGGTGAGAGAGATTTCTGCGTTGGACGGTGACATCTCGCAGTTTGTGCATCCTGCGGTGATCGCGGCTTTGGGCAAGACCTAGGCCGCGAACCCATATCAGCAGACCGGCTTTTTCCAGCCTGAGAACGTCTGACATGACGGACAGTAAACGGTGCTGCGCTGTCCGAGGATCTGCAGCTTTAGCGTGGTATTGCAGACCCGACAGGCCTCATCTTGCCGACCATACACATTGAGACTTTGCTTAAAATAGCCCGGTTGTCCGTCGGAGCCCACGAAATCACGCAGGGTTGTCCCACCAACATTGATTGCATTGGCCAGAATTTGACGAATGGCCTCCGCCAAAAGCTGATACGCCAGTCGGCTGACGCGATGTGCCGCGATACCGGGGCGGATGCCTGCTCGGAACAGTGACTCCGCTGCGTAGATATTGCCAACGCCCACGACAACCTTGCCGTCCATGATGAAATTTTTGACGGCAACCCGCCGATTCCTCGATGTTTCGAACAGGTAATCGCCGGAAAATTCGTTATCGAGCGGCTCCACGCCCAAATTTTTCAGCAACCAATGCTCTGCGGATGGGTGTTCGGCGAAGTGAAAACTGCCAAAACGCCTAGGGTCGTTGTATCGAAGCCAGGGACCGTTTTGAAGTTCGATATCCACATGATCGTGAGGCCGCGGTTTCTCATCAGGAGAGACCACCCGTAAACTCCCGGACATACCCAAGTGCACTACCAAGGCTCCAGCCTGAGTTTCGATCAGAAGATATTTGGCGCGTCGACTGACGCTGAGGACTGGACTGCCCGATAAGTGTTCGGGCAGTGATACCGGCCATCTTAGACGATGGTTTCGCACATGAACTCGCTGGATCGTGTGCCCGGTTAGGAAGGGCTCAATCCCCCGTCGAGTCGTTTCGACTTCCGGGAGTTCGGGCATCTCTTACTTGATCTTGCCTTCTTTATAGATCACATGCTTACGCACGACGGGATCGTATTTTTTGATCTCCATCTTGTCTGGCGTGTTCTTCTTATTCTTATCCGTGGTGTAGTAGTGCCCTGTTCCGGCGCTTGATACCAATTTGATTTTATCTCGCATGGACTTTTCCCTGTTCGTTAAGTCGAGTGCAAACGCCCCAACGTTAGAAGTCGATTAAACCTTGTGACCCGCTGCCCGCACATCCTTGAGCACCTCGTCGATACCCTTCTTGTCGATAATACGCATTCCGTTGGAGGACACTCGCAGTTTCACATAACGCTTTTCAGCTTCGACCCAAAACCGGTGGGTATGAAGATTGGGCAAAAAACGGCGACGAGTCTTATTCATCGCATGACTGACGTTGTTACCAGCCATCGGACGCTTGCCCGTGACCTGACATACTTTGGACATAGTGGGAGTCCTAAAAAATTTGAGGCGCGTTTATACCAAAGTGAGCCAGACAGGGCAAGAAAAGTGGCGCAAAACGCCCAAAAACACGCTTTTTTGGTCTGAGTTTCGGTTGAGGGGCTAAAGCAAGCCGCGCAGCTGCAGCGAGACCCAAGAATGAGCGCTAACGACGATATGGTCCAGTAATCTAATTTCTACTTGGGCCAGCAAATCAGAAAGTGAGCGGGTCAATGTGATGTCAGCCTGACTCGGCTCCGCATTACCAGACGGATGGTTATGGCAAATAATGATCGCTGCGGCATTGTGTTCCAACCCACGCCTCAACACCTCTCTGGCGTGCACATGTGTGCGGTCAATGGAACCGTGGAACATAATCTCGAAACCAAGCTGTTCGTTTTTTGCATTCAAAAATAAACAGGCGAAGGCCTCATGGGGTAGCGTGCCCATGCGTTTTCGCAAGTATTCAGATACGGCTGAGGGATCCTGAAAACGCTGAGCTTTGACGAGAGAACTTTCCGTATCGCGAACGCCCAACTCCCGAATCGCCTTGATTTGAGCCGCCTTAGCCAGACCCAAGCCATGTGCTGCCCGCAAACGGTCTAACGGCGCGGCGAGCAGACCCCCGATGCCCCCGAATTCGCCAAGCAAACGACGACCTAATTGAACCGCGTCCTCCCCGGGCACACCACTAACTAGACATATCGCCAACAACTCTGCCGTAGACATCTCAGACGCGCCGTAACGGCTCAGTCGCTCTCTTGGCTGCTCATCTTCCACCCAGTTTGCAATAACGCTGGCGCTATCTTCAGTGTTAACCTTGTCGCGAACCTGTTGAGGTCTTTTTGAAGCCATTTTCACCTTGATCCAACCTTGTTTTTCCGTTCGTGCATCACTTTGAGGAATGGGCCATGCCCGAGATGACGTCAAACCTGTCAGGACAACATATTTTGCTTGGCATCAGCGGTGGAATCGCTGCCTACAAAACCCCAATCCTTGTACGCCGTCTGGTAGAGGCCGGTGCGTCTGTCCAGGTAGTAATGACAGCTAATGCCCATCAGTTTGTTACTGCCACATCCCTTCAAGCGGTCAGCGGCAATCCTGTTCGCGACGATTTATGGGATGCCGGGGCGGAAGCGGCCATGGGCCATATTGAGTTGGCACGCTGGGCGGACCAAATTCTGATCGCGCCGGCGACTGCCAGCATGATCGCCCGATTGGCCACTGGTGATGCCTCTGACCTTTTGAGCACGCTGTGCTTGGCCAGTCCGGCCCCGGTGAGCATCGCTCCGGCCATGAATCAGCAGATGTACCAGCATCCTGCGGTACAGCGAAATTTGGCGTCTCTCCAAGCCGATGGATGCCGCATTATTGGGCCAGACAGCGGAGACCAAGCCTGCGGAGACCAGGGCCCCGGACGCATGACCGAGCCCGAAGATCTACTCACCGCACTCGCCGAACAATCTCTCACCGGAGACGGGCGCGGTCCTCTCACAGATTGCACAGTCACGGTCACAACAGGACCGACCCGTGAAGCCATCGATCCCGTTCGCTACATCAGTAATCACAGCTCCGGTCTGCAGGGCTTGGCCGTCGCCGAGTCCGCGAGACGGGCAGGTGCCAAGGTGATTCTAATCGCTGGCCCCGGGGTGGCAGGCGCTCACGCCGAGATCGAACGCCGAGATGTCACAACCGCACAAGACATGTACGAGCAAGTGCACAACGCCCTACCCTCAACGGATGTCTTTATCGGCGTCGCCGCGGTAGCCGATTACCGACCCGCTAACGCCCAGGGGCAAAAGATCAAGCGCCATCGCCAGGAGGAGCCCGATATGCGGCTGGCACTGGTGGAGAATCCGGACATTATTGCCAGCGTCGTTCAGTCAGGTCAGGTTAAAGTCGTCGTAGGCTTTGCCGCCGAGACCAACGATACTTTGAACAACGCCCGCGAGAAACGCGCGCGCAAGGGCTTGGACGCTATCGTGGTCAACGACGTTTCTGACCACAGCATCGGCTTCAATAGCAGCAATAACGCAGTCACCCTGATCCATGAAAACGGTGAAATAGATTTCGGAATCCAGCCCAAGACCGAGATCGCCGATCAACTGATCTACCAGCTTGGCGCGCTTTTCAAAAATAAAATCACCCTCTAAATTTTACGACCGTTAAGGATCCACTAGCACAATGACCAGCCACCAACCTCCATCGGATCTTGATTCAGGTATTTTTCGAGCGTACGACATTCGCGGCATTACCACCCAAAATTTGACCGAAGAGGTGGTCTATTGGATTGGCCGAAGCTTTGCGACGGCTGCCTTAGCCGAAGGCCAAAAAACGGCCGTGGTCGGCCGAGATGGGCGCCTCTCAAGCCCCGGACTTGAGCAAGCCCTCAGTCGCGGGCTCTGCGAGAGTGGTATGGATGTCATCAGCGTTGGCCTCGTGCCCACGCCCTTACTCTATTTCGCGACCCATGAACTGCGCACCGGTACCGGCATCATGATCACCGGCAGTCACAATCCGCCGGAATACAATGGTCTGAAAATGATGATAGGCGGCGTCACGCTGGCCGAAGAGCGCATCCAAACCCTTCTGCACCATTTGCAGGAAAATACTCTCAGCGAAGGCAGTGGCCACGTTTCAAGCACCGATATCGTGCCAGCTTTTGTCGCCGAGATGCTGCCGGTTTGTGAACTCAGTCGCCCGCTGAATGTAGTTGTGGATTGTGGAAACGGTGTCGCTGGCGGCATCGCTCCCGCAATCGTTGAATCTCTCGGCTGCGCCGTGACGCCACTGTTTTGCGAAGTGGACGGAAACTTTCCCAACCATCACCCTGACCCTGCAGAACCTGAAAATCTGCAAGATCTGATTGCCAAGGTCAAAGAAACCGGAGCAGACATCGGCTTGGCTTTCGATGGCGACGGGGATCGACTCGGCGTCGTCACACCGGCCGGCAACATCATCTGGCCCGACAAATTGATGATGCTTTTTGCCGAGGACATTTGTCGACGCAACCCGGGCGAAACCGTGATTTTTGACGTGAAGTGCAGCCGGTACTTGCCTGAGATCATCCGCGAAGCAGGCGGCGTTCCCCTGATGTGGAAAACCGGACACTCCCATATCAAGGCCAAGATCAAGGAAACCAACGCTCCGCTTGCAGGAGAATTCAGTGGCCACCTTTGTATTGTGGAAAACTGGTACGGCTTCGACGACGCGATTTTTGCCGCTGGCCGGTTGCTGCAACTTCTCAGCCAAACCGAAGCAAGTGCGGACGAATGCTTTGCCAAATATCCGGTGACGGTCACCACTGCTGAAATCAAAATCCAAACCACGGAAGAACACAAATTTGCCGTCATGCGGGCGCTGACTGAGACCGGCGATTTTGGTGATGGCACTCTGACCGATATTGACGGCATCCGGGTGGACTTCGACAACGGTTGGGGCCTGATTCGACCCTCCAACACCAGCCCGGTTTTGTCCTTGCGTTTTGAAGCAGACACCGAGTCAGCATTGATGGACATTCAGACGCTGTTTCAGACTGAGCTACAAAAAGTAGACAGTTCGTTAGGGTTTCTGTAGACCCAATTGTCACCAGCACACCTGAGGAGTACGGACAGCGAGATGACCGAAGCCAACAACAACATGACGAGCCAGGTACTGACCGAAGCCTTGCCGTACATACGCCGGTTCCATGGCACCACTGTTGTCATCAAGTACGGCGGCAACGCCATGACCGAGGCAGCCCTGAAGGACAGTTTTGCCGCCGATGTGGTACTGATGAAGCTGGTGGGCATTAACCCCGTGGTCGTGCACGGCGGTGGCCCTCAAATCGGTGAGCTGCTGTCTCGTCTTAATATTGAATCGAAGTTCGTCAACGGCATGCGCGTTACCGATTCCGCCACCATGGACGTGGTGCAAATGGTGCTCGGGGGGCTGGTCAATCCTGAGATCGTTTCGCTGATTAACACCCACGGTGGCCGAGCAGTCGGCGTGACCGGTAAGGACGGGAACCTGATTCAAGCTGAAAAAATGCCCATGACCAGCGCGTCGAACGATGCCGGTGCCAGCGCCCCAGAGATCATCGATATAGGTCATGTGGGCAGCATTACCAATGTTCAGGTCGATGTGCTCAATACCTTGGTGCAGTCTGAATTCATTCCTGTCATCGCGCCGGTCGGAGTGGGCAAAAACGGCGAGTCGTTCAACATCAATGCTGACATTGTCGCCGGAGCAGTGGCTCAGGCACTTGGCGCAGAAAAACTCGTGCTGCTGACCAATACGCCGGGCATTTTGAACGCAGAAAAAGAGACTATCTCGTCGCTGGAAAAAGCCGAGGTCGAGGCGCTGATTGCCGACGGCACCATCAGCGAAGGGATGTTGCCCAAGGTCGACTGCGCCTTAGACGCGGTTACCGGCGGGGTCGACAGCGTAACCATCGTGGACGGCCGCGTACCACACGCACTGCTGCTGGAGGTCTTCACCGATTCCGGTGTGGGCACCCAGATTCTGAATCAGCAGGTAGACCATGCCTAGAACCAGTCGCAAACCCGAAATTTTGCAGGCTCTAGCGCATATGCTGGAAGACAACCCCGGCGGCAAAATCACCACCGCCAAGCTCGCAAAAGAAGTGGGCCTATCTGAAGCTGCCCTGTACCGGCACTTTCCCAGCAAGGCCAAAATGATCGAGGGCTTGATCGAGTTCATCGAGGAAACCCTGTTTTCACGCATGGCTGCCATCGCCAAAGAACCCCAGGATCATGAAGCCAAGTGCCATGACATCGTGCTGCTGGTGCTCACCTTTGTCGAACGCAACCCAGGCTTCGCCAGACTCTTTATTGGCGATGCACTGCAAGGAGAGACCGATCGGCTGCGCGCACGAATGCGGCAGTTGATGGATCGAATCGAAACCCAACTGCGGCAAATACTGCGAGATTTGAGCCTGCAGACCGACCCGTTGCCGGGCAATCAGCCCGCCGTACTGGCTAGGGTGCTGATGACCCTAACTGAAGGTCAAATCGCACAATTTGTCCGCAGTGACTTTAAGCAGAATCCAACGGCGGATTGGGACGCTCATTGGTTCGTCATTCGACGCGGCGTTTTTGGACGCTAAGTCTCCATCCTAGAGAGCGCAGTACTGATCAACGTAAGACCGCATGGCACTCAATGCCTCGGATTGGGCAGGCGCTTGGTCAAGATAGGCCAGCACGTCTGAAACATGAGCGATACTGATCACCGGCGCGCCTAACTCGCTGCGCAAATCAGATACCGCGGTATCGTCAGAGCCCGCCATTACTTCCGCGCGATCCATCGCGATGACGACACCGGCGATCTCAGCACCTTCTGATCGAATCAGGTTCGCAGCGCCGCGAATGGCCTTGCCTGACGTCAACACGTCGTCGAGCATCAGTACTCGACCGCTGACCGGTGCGCCAACCAACAGACCACCTTCTCCGTGGTCCTTTGCTTCCTTGCGATTGTAAGCAACACCAACATCCACCCCGCGCTCGGCCAATGCCATTGCCGTGGCAACCGCGATGGGTATGCCCTTGTACGCGGGGCCAAAAAGCAAATCGAATTCCGCCCCGGATTGCAATACTGCTTCGGCATAGGCCGAGCCAAGCTCTGCGTAGGCTCCCCCACTGGCAACGGAACCCAGGTTGAAAAAGTAGGGACTGATGCGTCCTGAGTTCAAGGTGAAACGCCCAAATTTCAGGACATTTTGTTGCACCAAAAAATCAATGAATTGTCGTTTATCTGTCACGGCGTCCTACCTCAGTTCAGTGCCGCCTGCTGAAGCTCCAGCAAGTGTTCGGTGCCTTTTTCCGCTAAGTCGATCAGTTCAGCGAGTTCGGATTTCGTGAAAGGCGCAGCTTCCCCTGTGCCCTGCAGCTCTATGAACCCATCGCCTAAGCGAACCACGTTCATATCGGTTTCAGCATTGGAGTCTTCCGCATAATCCAAATCGAGCACCGGGGTGCCACGATAGATACCCACGCTGACGGAGGAAACGAAACCCACCAACGCATCCTCTGCTGGAATACTGCGTATGGCATCCGCCAAGGCCAGTGCCCCGCCGGTAATCGACGCGGTTCTCGTACCTCCATCGGCCTGAATCACATCACAGTCGATGCGAATCGTACGTTCACCCAGCTTCTTCATGTCGACCATGGCCCGCAGCGAGCGCCCGATCAGACGCTGAATTTCAACCGTACGCCCATTTTGCTTGCCGCGGGCCGCTTCCCGATCGTTGCGCGTATTCGTGGCACCAGGCAACATGCCATATTCCGCGGTTACCCAGCCCTCACCTCGACCCCGCAAAAAACCCGGCACGGAATTTTCAACCGACGCGGTACAGATGACCTTGGTATCGCCAAATTCCACTAGCACAGAGCCAGCGGCGTGTTTGGTAAACTGTCGGGTAAAACGGATGTTTCTAAGCTCGTCATTGGCTCGTCCACTGGGTCGCATAAAGTCTCCTGATAGGGTCACTTGGTTACAGATCGATGGCACGGTAAGGAAGTTCTGAGACCGACACAATACAAATTTGTACGGCTCGCTATCATCGTCCGCCGACGAGATGCGTTAGACTCAGGTTTTCCCAGCTAAGACACGACGATATGAGCACGATGTACAGCATGACGGGCTTTGCCAGAACCGAAAGCAAAACGTCGAATTACCATCTGGTATGGGAACTGAAGACCGTCAATCACCGCTACCTCGAAACAACCTTTCGACTGCCCGAGTCGCTGCGCAGCATCGAGCAATCGCTGCGCGATCAGGCCAGAACAGCGTTGGTAAGAGGCAAACTGGACGCGGTTCTGAAACTCGACACAGCCCAACCCACCAGTGTTCTTACCGTCAACGAGCCACTGCTCAACGCCCTGCTGGAAAATGCAGCCGTGATTGCCACAAAGGCACCCGACGCTGTCCCCATGACTCAGAGCCAACTGATGTCTTGGCCCGGCTTACTCTGCACCGCTGAAGGGGCCCTCACCGACATGGCTGACGCCGCCGTCGATCTCTTTAACGAGGGGCTGACCGCGCTCGCCACGGCCCGGGCAAGCGAGGGAGCCAAGCTGCACGAGATCGTCACGTCGAGCCTGACCGCCATTGACGCACAGATACAGCAGCTGGAGCCCGTCGCCGCGACCTTACCGGCTTTGCAGCGACGAAAACTGCAGGATCGTATCGATGAGTTATCGATCAAAATTGATGCCGATCGCCTTGCCCAAGAAGTGGCACTGCTGGCACAAAAAGCCGACGTGCGCGAAGAACTGGATCGGTTAACGATTCATGTGGAACAAGCCCGGGCGCTAATCGTCGGCCCCGGCCCCCACGGCCGACGGCTGGATTTTTTAACTCAAGAGCTTAACCGTGAGGCCAATACCCTTGGGGCTAAGGCCGTATGCGCGGAAACGTCGCTGGCCTCCATTGAGCTAAAAGTCCTGATCGAGCAGATCCGTGAGCAGGTGCAAAACATCCAGTAGCGGCCGAAACCGCCAACGCACATCAAGACAGGCCTCGAACAAAACCCAACTTCACTGGGCAAGTTCATTGATCCTTGATTAAATACGCGAAAAGCGTAAAGCACCGAACGCCATCTGTGGCCTTCCAAAGCAAGAACAAAGAATTAATTATGCAAGCAGGCAGTCTTTTCCTCATATCCGCTCCTTCAGGAGCCGGCAAAACCTCTCTCGTGAACGCGGCCTTGAATGCCGACCCCAAGCTCGTGGTCTCCGTTAGCCACACGACCCGTCCAGCACGGGGCGGCGAGGTTGACGGGGAAAATTACTTCTTTGTCAGTGATGACCAGTTTGTGCAGATGATCGATGAAGGCAAGTTTCTTGAGCACGCCAACGTATTTGGTAAGCGCTACGGCACATCAAAGGCCGAAGTGGCTGCTAAGCGCGCACTGGGTCAGGACGTAATTCTTGAAATCGACTGGCAGGGCGCGCAACAGGTTCGCGACGCTATTCCCGACGCCATCAGCGTCTTTGTGCTGCCGCCTTCGGTAGACGAACTGGCCGCCCGCCTGACCTCTCGCGGGGAGGACACCGCACAGAGCATCGAAAAACGTCTCGGGGAAGCCAAACTGGATATGTCCCAAGCGATTCACTTTGATTATTTGGTCATCAACGCCGACTTTGAAAAGGCGCTCCAAGACTTTACCAGCGTGGTGGGCGCCGCGCGGCTCACCACGGCCGTCCAATTGCAAAAAAGCGATGTGAAAGAATTGGTTGGAGCGGATATTTAAGTCGTCTCTGTCTTGTTTTGGGGCAGGGCAGTCTGTATCCTTTCTTCCCCTTTTTCGCCACCTTAAACGAGAAATTCATGGCCCGTATCACTGTTGAAGATTGCTTGGAGCATGTGGACAACCGATTTGACTTGGTCATGTTGGCCAGCCGGCGCGCACGCGCACTTCGAAATTACAACACCGAAGCGATGGTGGACGAAGAAAACGACAAGCCGACTGTGATCGCCCTACGTGAAATCGCCAAGGGGGTGATGAGCCACGAGCTGCTGGACAGCCAAGAAATTTCTCCCGAAGACGAAGAAATCAACACGGACTTCAGTGTGGCGAATTTGGACGCCGGTCGATTAGGAGACTATGAGCCTGCCGCAGGCTGAGACTCGCGAGGAGTCATACTTTGTCGCCCAACTGGCGGCCGAGGCCAAACGACAGGACGTCGCGGCCCCCGCAACCATTGACTCTCTGATTGCGAAATTAACCTATCTTAGTGACGAGGAAACCACCCTCGTCAGGGAAGCCCACACCTACGCCAGCCAAGCCCATCAAGGCCAACACCGACGCACCGGGCACGACTACATTACGCACCCTACCGCGGTCGCTCAGATTTTGGCCAACATGAATATGGACCATCAGTCTTTGATGGCGGCCTTACTCCACGACGTGATCGAAGATTCCGAAACCAGCCGCGCCTATCTTGGCGAAATTTTCGGCTCCTCGGTTGCAGACATCGTCGACGGCGTCTCCAAATTAAGCAAAATTTTCGCCAGTCGCGACGAAGCGCAGGCCGAGAACTTCCAAAAAATGGCCATGGCCATGGCAAAAGACATTCGCGTGATCATGGTCAAGATGGCTGACCGCTTACACAACATGCGCACCATCGGTGTGATGTCCGACGCTCAGCGCAAACGTATCGCGAGAGAAACACTGGATTTTTATGCGCCCATCGCCAATCGGCTTGGGGTACAGATGATCAAAAGCGAGCTCGAAGAGCTCGCTTTCCGTGCCCTGTACCCGCTGCGCTCGGATCGTATTGCCCGAGCCGTCACTGCCGCCAGAGGCAATCGCAAAGCCATGGTGGATGAGGTACAGACGACCATAGCCACGGCGCTTAATCGCGAAGGCATCGTGGCCGACGTGATCGGTCGGCAAAAGACCATCTTCTCCATCTATCGCAAGATGAAAACCCAACATAAATCCTTTGCAGAGATCATGGACGTGTTTGGTTTCCGCATCATCGTGGATCAACCAGACGCCTGCTACCGGGCGCTGGGCGTGGTGCACGGTTTGTACAGCCCTCTGGCCGCGCGCTTCAAGGACTACATCGCTATTCCCAAGGTGAACGGCTACCAATCCTTGCATACCTCTCTGATGGGCCCCCAAGGCGCGCCCATCGAGGTACAGATTCGAACCAAGCAGCAGCAAGCCGTCGCCGAAAACGGCATTGCGGGGCATTGGCTTTATCGATCCAATTCCGAGTTCGAATCCAGCCAGCAGCGCGCACGCCAGTGGGTGTCTGATTTGATGGAACTGCAGAGCCGAGCAGGCAATCCAATGGAGTTTATCGAGAGCCTCAAAATCGATTTGTTCCCGGACGAGGTGTATGTTTTTACTCCCAAGGGCAAAATTCTCGAGCTGCCCAGAGGGGCCAGCCCGGTCGACTTTGCCTACTGCGTGCATACCGATATTGGTAACAGCTGCATGAGTTGTCGGATTGATGGCCAACTGGCGCCCTTGTCCCAGCAACTGCAGAGCGGCCAAAAAGTCGAAATCATTACCGCACCGGACAGCAAACCCAATCCGGCCTGGCTGAATTTTGCGGTTACGTCCAAGGCTCGATCCGCCATTCGCAACGAGCTCAAGCAGCAGCAAGGCAGTCAGTCCATCGCGCTGGGGCGAAAACTGCTCAACCGTGTGTTGGGTGCGGCCAATACCAGCATTAACGATCTGGACTTTAGACGCCTGCGACGGGTGTTTTCAGAACTTGGCGTACGCAAGCTGGACGAGCTGCTGGAAAGCATTGGCAATGGCGACGTTTCCGCTCACTTGGCCGCACAAAAGCTGCTGTCTGCTGACAACCCCGACTACCAAGCCATTGCCGTGGAAGGTGCCGGACCCGTGACGATCGCTGGCGGCGAAGGTCTGGTGGTGAGCTACGGACGCTGCTGCGGCCCCTTACCGGGAGACCACATCGTCGGTCACATGACCCCGGGCAAAGGCTTCGTCGTGCATGTGGAAACCTGCAACAATTTGAGTGAAGTACGCAGACGCACACCACACGAAATCACGCCGGCACGTTGGACCTCTGACGTGGACGACGAATTTCAAACCGTCTTGCGGGTCAACGTGCGCCGGCGCAAGGGCATCATGGCTGAAGTCGCAGCGGAAATTACCTCCTGCGATGCCGGCGTTGAAAGCATCAATGTTGAAGAGCGCAACGCCGAGATCAGTACCGTCAACGTCGGCATAACCGTAAGGAACCGCGATCACTTGGCCAAACTCATGCGGCGACTGCGTCGCATTACCGCCGTGATCAATGTCGCCAGGCGCGCAAACTAAAACCAAATCGAGCCCGCATTCGGGTCAATCACTTAGGAACACTATGTCTCGGGAAACCATCGCCACAGACAACGCCCCCAGTGCCATCGGCACCTACTCTCAGGCGGTCAAAACCGGACCAGGGAGCATGGTCTTCATTTCAGGTCAGATCCCATTGGTGCCTCACGCTGACCCGGCGCAAATGACGCTGGTCAGCGACGACTTTGTTGAACAGGCCCATCAAGTGTTTAAAAATCTGATTGCCGTTGCCGAAGCCGCTGGGGGCGGACTGGCCGACTGTGTCAAGCTCAACATCTATCTGACGGATTTGGGTAAGTTCGCAGACGTCAACAGCGTCATGGCAGAATACGTGCCAGAGCCGTATCCCGCCCGCGCCGCGGTGGAAATATCCGCTCTGCCCAAGGGTGCACAAATCGAAATTGATGCCATCATGGTGCTGAACTAACCGGCACCGGTCGCGTATGGCAGCGGACCCCCAAGGCAGCGTCGCCCAACTCAAGGGCATTGGCCCCAAGCTCCAGGAAACGTTAGAGCGTTTGGGCATCTATCGACTGCTGGACTTGCTGATACACCTACCTGCCCGATACCAAGATCGCTCCAAGATCACGCCCCTCAGTGCCCTGCGGGCCGGAGAGGAGGCGTTTGTAGAGGGCGAGATTATCGGCAGTAAAATTGCCTTCGGTCGCAGCCGCAGCCTGGAGGTGTTGATCAGCGACGGTCATCGGGACCTGCGGCTTCGTTTTTTCCACTTCAACAAAGCACAGCAACGCAATTTGGAGGCCGGCAAATACGTGCGCGCGTTTGGCAGCGTGGCCTTTATTGGTCGGCATTTGGCCATGGCTCATCCTGAATATCAGATATTCGACGAAACGCCGCAACCACCCAAACCTGAGTTGATACCCGTTTACCCCACGACCCAAGGATTGGGTCAGGCAAGACTGCGCAATCTCACTCGTGCCTTGCAGCACTTAAGCTGGCCGACGGAGGCGGGCACACCCTTCGAAAAATTGCTCTACCTGCACAAGCCTGACGACTTAAAGCGAATTGACGAAGTCACCGAAGCGTTAGCACTGGATGAACTATGCGCCTACTACGTGGTCATGAAGCGCCGCGCACTCAAGCGGCGCAAACAACAGGCTCTCGCGCTTCCCCAAAAAGCGGGCCTGGGCAGGCAACTCAGAGACAACCTAGCTTTTCAGCTGACCCGGGCTCAAGGCCGGGTCATTCGTGAAACCCTTGCGGACCTAGAAAACGATGTGCCCATGCTGCGACTGGTGCAGGGCGACGTGGGTTCCGGAAAAACCATTGTAGCCGCCTTCGCGGCCATCCGTGCCATCGAACATGGCTGCCAAACCGCCGTGATGGCGCCGACTGAGCTGTTGGCCGAACAACACCAGCTGAATTTTCAGCAATGGCTGGAACCCCTGGGAATTCGCGTTGCCTTGCTCACCGGCCAGATGAGCGCCAAAGCGCAACGCGAGGTACTGGCAGACATTGAAAACGGCGAGGTACAGGTAGTCATCGGCACCCACGCACTGTTTCAGGACAAGGTGGTTTTTAACAAACTCGCCTTGGTCATTATCGATGAGCAACATCGCTTTGGTGTGCACCAGCGGATGGCACTGCAAAACAAAGGCGCCTTTCCACACCAGCTGGTAATGACCGCCACCCCGATTCCCCGCACCTTGACCATGACGCTGTACGCCGACATGGATGTGTCTGTTATCGACGAACTGCCCAAGGGCCGGCAGCCCATCACCACGCATACCGCAGCGCAGTCAAAGCGTGACGAGTTGATCGCTCGGTTAGCGCAGATACTAAATCAAGGCCAGCAGGCGTATTGGGTTTGCACCCTGATCGAGCCGTCGGAGGAAATCGAGGCGCTGTCTGCTGAAGAAGCCTTTGGCTTGCTTACCCAAGCACTACCCAATGCTAAGGTGGCCTTGCTACACGGGCGCATGAAGGGAGACGAGAAGGTGGAGGTCATGCGGGCCTTTAAAGCTGGCGACTATCAACTGTTGGTGGCGACCACAGTGGTCGAAGTCGGTGTCGATGTACCCAATGCCACACACATGTTTATCGAAAATGCTGAGCGGCTAGGGTTGGCTCAATTGCACCAGCTACGCGGTCGGGTGGGGCGAGGCAGTCTGGCCAGCCGCTGCTTTTTGCTGTTCAAGCCCGGCGTCAGTCAAACCGGCCAACATCGGTTAAACGCGCTAAGAGAAAGTCAGGATGGCTTTTATTTGGCCGAGCAGGATCTCAAGCTACGCGGCCCCGGGGATATTTTGGGTACCCGACAATCTGGGGAGCAAAGTTTCAAGATTGCCGATTTGGGCGAACACGCTCACCTGATGCCCAGAGTCGTCAAGCGAAGCGAGGCCCTGCTCACTGCGCCGCAGGGCTCGGACGATCACGCCTATCTACTTGGGCTGCTCAATACGTGGGCAGCCTCGGACAACGAGCATTTGTCGGTCTAAGACGCCGTTTGCGCCTCTGGCGCGCTAAAGACTTCACGATCCAGCTGCCCTTCGCTGGACGCCACGATGGTGGCCACTGTCGCATCACCGGTCACATTAACCGCAGTACGCAACATGTCGAGCAATCGATCGACACCAATGATCAGTGCAATTCCTTCAACCGGTAAACCGACCTGGTCCAGCACAAGAGTCAGCGTGATCAACCCCACGCCGGGCACGGCTGCGGTACCGATCGAGGCCAGCGTCGCCGTAAGCACTACAGTCAGTAGGGCACTTAACCCTAGGTCGATACCGTAAAACTGTGCAATAAACACCGTGGCAACACCCTGCATGATGGCGGTGCCGTCCATGTTGATGGTCGCGCCTAGAGGAACCGCAAAGGACGCCACATTGTTCTGCACACCCAGCTTGTGTTCTACCGTTCGCAGGGTCACTGGCAAGGTCGCCCCGCTAGACGAGGTGGAAAAGGCGACAAGCAGTGCTTCACGCATTTTGCGCAGAAACACCAAGGGATTCAGACCCGTCAGCGTTTTCAGCAGCAGTGGGTAGACCAAGGAAGCATGCACCAGCAGGGCGATAACGATGGTGGCAAAGTACATGGCGACTTTGGCAATTTCTGCCAAGCCTAGGGTTGCCCCAAGCTGGGTCATCAAACAAAAAACCCCGATGGGCGTCAGGGCGATGATCATGGAAATGAGCCGCATCATCACGGCATTAAGGTCTGAAAAGAACGCGCGCAGTTTTTCGCCGCTGGCACCCGCTTTGCTCAAGGCCAACCCGAACAGTAGGGCAAACAAAATCACCTGAAGCATTTTGCCATCGGCCATGGCGGCAATGGGATTGCTCGGGACGACGTTGATGAACGTGTCTTTCACGCTGGGAGCCGTCTTTGGCTCAAAGGTCGATGCCGAAGCCATACCGCCGGCGCTTTCTCCGCCAAGCCCGGGATCCGTGGTCAGCGCAATCAACATGGCCAAGGACACGGCTACCGCTGTGGTCACCAAGTACAGACCGATCGTTTTGCCGCCTAACCGACCCACGCTACCGGTATCGCCAAGACTCGCCGCACCGCAGACAAGGGAAACGAAGACCAAGGGCACGACCAACATTTTCAGAAGCGCGATAAAGATACGGCCGCCGCCGTCAATGAACCCATTGAGAACGACGGCATTAAACAAATGATCCTGCGGCAGTGCCAGCCACTGAAGCAGTGCGCCGAGGCTGATGCCGACGCCCATGGCGATTAGAATGCGTTGTGTCAGGCTCATGCTACCCCCATTGGCTCGATGCAGTTGCCCGACTATAGCTCAACCGATTTCGATCATCTCGAAATCTGCCTTGCCGACGCCGCATTCTGGGCAAATAAAGTCCTCATCGACATCATCCCATGTCGTACCGGGCGCTATGCCCTCATCTTCGTAACCTTCGGCTTCGTCGTAAATCCAGCCGCAGACAATGCATTGCCATTTTTTCATATCTCAAGTGCTCATTTTGTAGGGTCGCAAAAGCGCCGTACGCTATAGACAGCACCGAAAAAAAGCAACGCACATCGCCCATCTTAGCGTCGTCACAACCGTCCTTGGCTGGTGGAGGTGTCCCCGCGAAATCAATACACTGCTCTGACTTCACCTGTTGGATCCACAGACGTTTTGACCACCCAAACACCTTCTGCCTCACTGCAAGATTATTTGCGCCTGATGCGGCTAGACCGTCCGGTGGGAACCCTGCTGTTGCTCTGGCCCACGTTGGCGGCGCTGGTCATGGCCGCAGACGGCGTACCGCCCCTGACTCTGATCGTGATTTTCACCGTAGGGACCTTCACCATGCGCAGCGCGGGCTGTGTCATTAACGACTACGCCGACAGAAACGTAGACGGTGCCGTCAAACGCACCAAGGATCGCCCGCTGGTTACCGGCGCAATCAACGAGCAGCAGGCGCTGCGCCTGTTCATCGGTTTGGTGGCGGGCTCAGGGGTCTTGATTCTATTCTTGAACACCACAACCCAGCTGCTCGCTGTCGTGGGGTTGGGACTGGCGGTCATTTACCCCTTTATGAAACGCCATACCCATCTGCCTCAAGTCGTACTCGGAGCTGCGTTCAGCTGGGGCATACTGATGGCATGGTCTGCGCAAGGATTGGGTGTGCCACGCGAGGCCGGGCTGCTCTTCGTTGGTTCATTGTTCTGGATCGTCGCCTACGACACCGAGTACGCCATGGTCGACCGCGACGACGATCTCATCGTTGGCATCAAGAGTACGGCAATTTTATTCGGCGATTTGGATCGGCTCATGATCTGCGTGCTGCAAAGCCTAGCCTTGGGCACTTGGTTTCTCTTGGGGGTCAGTCTGGATTACCAGAACGCGTTCTTCATCGGACTCATCGTTGCCACCGGCCTCTTTGCCTACCAGCAATACCTGATTCGCGACCGCAGTCGTGAAGGCTGCTTTGCCGCTTTCAGGAGCAATATTTGGGTTGGCGTCGCCTTGCTCACGTCCACGCTGCTCGAAGTGGCGCTGGGGTAGGGCGGATGACATTCCTTCATTTGCTCACAAAACTGAGCACGCTTACCCACGCGATGGTGCGTCCGCTGCGTTGGTTGGCTCTCTTTATGGTTCTGCTGACCTTTGCCATCGTGATTCTCCGTTACGCCTTAAACACCGGCGGGATACTTCTGCAGGAAGGCGTCATGTACTTACATGGCGCATTCTTTATGCTGGCCATCGCCCTTGGTGTGGGTGAGAACACCCATGTGCGGGTTGACATTTTATACAGCCGTCTCACCCCGGATCAGCAAGGGTGGATCGACCTGGCAGGCCACCTACTTTTTCTGTTACCGGTCGCTGGTTTCATGGTCTGGATCAGTCTGTCCTATGTCGGCAATAGTTGGCAGATTCTGGAGGGCTCGGCGGAAGTCGGCGGTATCCCGGCGGTATTCCTGCTCAAAACTCTGATTCCTCTGACCGGCGTGCTGCTGATCTTTCAAGGAATTGCCGGCATTGCATCCATCTTACTGGCGAAGTACCAAGCATGAATCTGACACCCTTGGCTCTATTTGCGGTGGCTTTTGCCGCGCTGCTGGCCGGTTATCCGGTCGCGCTTACCCTGGCCGGCGTGGCCTTGATCTTTGCCTTTGTGGGCACTCTGACTGGTGCGTTTAATCCCGCAGACCTGGGCTTCGCCGCGGGCAGACTGTTCGGCATCATCACCAATCAAACCCTGATTGCCGTGCCACTGTTCGTCTTTATGGGTGTCTTGCTCGAAAAGACCCGCATTGCCGAAGACCTGCTATCTAACTTATCTAATCTGTTAGGGCGGTACCGGGGCGGCTTGGCCATCACCGTAATTCTGGTGGGCATGCTCATGGCCGCCAGCACCGGCATTGTCGGGGCTACCGTGGTCACCATGGGGTTGATGTCACTGCCCATCATGCTTCAGCGCGGCTATCCCGCCAGTTTGGCTACGGGCACTATATGCGCCACTGGCACCTTAGGGCAGATCATTCCGCCGTCTATCGCCCTCGTGCTATTGGGCGACGTGCTGTCCAACGGCTATCAGCAAGCCCAACTGAGTATGGGAATTTTTGCCCCTAAGTCGATTTCTGTCGGTGACCTGTTTGCCGGCGCGATCATTCCAGGATTGTGTTTGGTGGGCCTGTATTTGGGATACATATTAGTGCGGGTCATCATCGCGCCACAGTCCATGCCGCCTGCCGAACGCACCGAAGACGTAGCCTTGGCCCCGGTATTGCGCGCTTTGGCACCGCCGCTACTTCTGATCGTCGCAGTGCTGGGCTCGATTTTAGGTGGCTATGCGACCCCAACAGAGGCCGCCGGCGTGGGCGCCTTCGGCGCGTTACTGTTGGGCCTAACCTACGGGCGTATCAACCAACAGATATTATCTGAGGTAGGTAGCGCGACGCTGTCCACTACCGGCATGGTGTTTTTCATTCTCGTGGGTGCGTCGATCTTTTCCTTAGTGTTTCGCGGCTACGGCGGCGATGAAATGGTGCAAGCACTGTTTGCTCAAATGCCCGGTGGTATGTGGGGGGCCTTGGGTATCGTGATGCTGGTGATCTTCTTGCTGGGTTTCATTCTCGACTTTATTGAGATTACCTTCGTGGTTGTGCCCATCGTCGGGCCGGTACTGATGGCCATGGGCGTTGATCCGATCTGGCTGGGTGTGCTGATTGCGGTCAATCTACAAACATCATTTTTGACGCCGCCCTTCGGTTTCGCTCTGTTCTATTTGCGCGGTGTCGCACCGCCACAGGTCACTACTGGCGAGATTTATCGTGGTGTACTGCCCTTTATCGCTCTCCAGCTTGCGCTGCTTTCGGCCCTGCTGGTTTGGCCCAGTCTGGCGACGTGGTTGCCCTCTCAGCTCTAGTCCGGGCTTGGCCTAACGCATTGAAGGCCAGTTCGGTGGCCGCTTTTCAACCAAGGCAGCAATGCCTTCCTTGAAGTCTTCTTCTGTTGCCATGTCTTCAATCAAGCGTTCGGACTCAACTACCGAGCTGGCCACATCACGATGCAGGTCTTTGTAAATCTGCCATCGGGTCTGACGCAAGGAATTGGGCGATACGCTGGCAACCAGCTGGTGCGCGTAAGCAAGAGTTTGTTCCACAAGATCTGCCGGCTCGAAGATCTGATTCACAAACCCAAGCTGCAGCGCTTCATCGCTGGTGAAAACGCGACTGGTCAACAGCAGGTCATTGGCACGACCAAGACCGACAATTCTTGGCAGCATCCACGACAGTCCGTATTCCGCTGGCAGATTCAGCTTGCCGTGGGCGGTGGTGAATTTCACTCCGGGCACGGCAAAACGCAGGTCGGCAAAGCACGCCAGCGCCAAGCCAACGCCCGCGGCAGGACCGTTCATGGCGGCGATCATGGGCTTGTTCAGGCCGAAGTGATAGGCAAAGGAGGCATCAAAATTCGCGTCGGTACCGTAGCCGGGTTTAGCGATGTCGGCACGGATGCCCGGATCGTAAGCGCCCCGATCCGCATGACCGCTGAGTGCTTGGCTGTCGCCGCCGACACAGAAACCCTTACCCCGCCCGGTAACCACGATGGCGCGCACGGCATCGTCATCATTTGCCCGCTTGAGCAGGTAGCGATATTCCGTATGAAGCCTGCCTGTCCACGCGTTCATTCGCTGGGGCCGATTGAGCCAAATCATCGCTACGCCCTGGGTATCCACTTCGTATTCGGTGTTTTTCAGTTCCATAGCTATTCTGCTTGTTCCGGCGACGGTTCTTGGCGAACGTTCAAGTAGGCCTGCTCACTGATGCTGTGATAACGGCGAACGTCCTGAAGGAAGGTCATGTAGGAGTCGTAGATGCGTTTCGCCAAGGGATCGGCATCCGCGATTTCTGCTACAACCTCTGCCGAGGCTAGGCGCAGCACTTCAATGACGTCGTCCGGCAAACGTCGCAACTGTACGTCGTGCTCGTTGATCAGTGTATCCAGCGCGGCATTATTTCTAGCGGTAAACTCGCTGAGCATGTCGTCATTAATCGCTTGGGTGGCGGATTCAACCATCGCCTGCAGGTCTGGCGGCAATGCCTCCCAAGCGTCTTTATTCACAAAGGCTTCCAAGGTAGGGCCGGGTTCGTGCCAGCCGGGATAGTAGTAGTACTTGGCCGCGGTGTGCAGTGAAAAGGCTAAGTCGTTGTAAGGGCCCACCCACTCTGTAGCGTCGATAACCCCGGTTTGCAGCGCGGTGAAAATTTCGCCGCCGGGCAGTACGACGGGAACGCCTCCTGCTCGAGACAGCACTTCGCCACCGATGCCAGGAATGCGCATCTTCAGACCCTGTAGATCGTCTATAGAGTTGATTTCTTTGTTGAACCAGCCCGCCATTTGCACACCGGAGTTCCCCGCGGCAAAGGGCACCAGATTGAACTTAGCATAGAGCTCTCGCCACAGTTCCATGCCACCACCGTAATGCAGCCAACCATTCATTTCTTGCGCGTTCATACCAAACGGCACCGTCGCGAACATAGCTGCCGCGGGATTTTTGCCGCGCCAATAGTAGGCTGCACCATGACCCATCTGAGCGGTGCCCTGGGAAACAGCGTCAAAGACTTCCAGCGCACCCACTAATTCGCCAGCGCCATAGACCTTGATGTCCAGCCGACCATTGCTCATCACCCGAAGCCGATCGGCCAGCCGTTCTGGCGCCGCACCAAGACCCGGTAGGTTCTTGGGCCAGGTGGTGATCATCTTCCACTGATAGACCTGTGTGTCCGCTGCGCCAGAGCGTGTCGCTTCCTGCGCCGATTCCGGAGCCGGAGCACAGGCTGCGAACACTAGCGTCAGACACAGGCCGGCGAACAACCTGAGCATCCGGTTTTTTGTATATTGCTGCCTCATGATGACGTTCTCCCCTTGCGTTAATCCATTACCTGAAGATTGGCGTAACCAACCATCAGCCACTTCGCCCCCTCGGCGAAGTTCACTTGTACTTTGGCGCGTTCGCCATTGCCTTCAAACTGAAGCACAACGCCTTCGCCGTACTTACCGTGCATAACCCGCTGCCCCATACGCATACCGTTGGCAGACTCTTCGACCAGCCCACTGCCACTGGCATAACCGCCACTGAACAGACCTTGGGTGCTGGCCTTCATCCGCACCTCTGACAGCAGATCCTGAGGTATTTCCAGCAAAAAGCGGCTCGGTCGATTGTAGTTATCCTGCCCGTGCAGACGACGACTTTCCGCATAAGTCAGATACAGCTCCTGCATGGCCCGAGTGATTCCTACATAGGCCAGTCGCCGCTCTTCTTCGAGACGGCCGGGTTCCTCTGAGGACATCCGGTGGGGAAACAAGCCTTCTTCCATACCGCCCAAAAACACCAGCGGAAACTCCAAACCCTTGGCCGAGTGCAGGGTCATCATTTGCACGCTGGGGCCCTGAGCACTTTGTCGATCGCCGGCATTGAGGGTCATTTGATCCAGAAATTCTTGCAGCACGCTGACTTCGGCGCGGTCGCTGTCCTCAAAGGGAAACACCAAATCGCCGCTGAATTGCCGGCAAGCCGACACCAGTTCCTGCAAATTTTCTTTGCGGGCCAAACCGCGCTCACCCCGTTCCTGACTGTGAAAATCCATCAAACCGCTGGCTTCAAGAATGTGGTCGGCAAGCTCATCAAGCTGCATCGGTGCAACGGCATCGGCCATTTCGTCGATCAATGCCACAAAGCCGCCCACAGCACCGTTCACGCGAGCGGTAAATGTACCGCCCGCAAGGCCGTCCTTTGCGGCCTGCCACAAAGACGTCTGATTCGTCCGGGCCAGCTGTCGTATGCCTTCCAGCGTTTTGTCGCCAATGCCCCGGGTCGGTGTATTCACGACGCGTTCGAAGGCCGGGTCCGAATGGCGGTCTTCCATCAGACGCATATAGGCAAGGGCGTTTTTGACCTCGGCGCGTTCAAAAAAGCGCTGTCCCCCGTAAATCTGATAGGGAATGTTCAGCCGCAGCAGAGCCTCTTCCAGTACCCGAGATTGGGCGTTAGATCGGTACAAAATCGCGGCTTCGTTAGCGCTGCCGCCGTCTTCGATCCATTGTTGAATACGTTCGGCGATAAACCGGGCTTCGTCCAGATCGTTGAATCCGGCATAGACCTTGATCGGCTCACCTTTGTCGCCCTGGGACCACAATTCTTTGCCCAGCCGGTTCGTATTGCGCTGAATCAGGCCATTGGCGGCGTCCAATATGGTTTGCGTGGACCGATAGTTCTGTTCAAGGCGCACGGTGCCGACATCGGCAAAGTCTTCGGTAAACTGATGGATGTTTTCAATCTTCGCGCCACGCCAGCCATAAATGGATTGATCATCATCACCCACCGCCATGACCTTGCCGGTTTGACCGGCCAGCACGCGCAACCAGGCGTACTGAATGGTATTGGTGTCTTGAAACTCGTCTACCAGCAAGTGCGAAAAACGCTGTTGGTAATGCGCCAGCAGGTTGGCATCGTTGAGCCAAAGTTCATGGGATCGCAGCAGAAGTTCTGCAAAATCCAGCAAACCGCCTTCATCACACGCTTCTTCGTAGGCTTGATAGATACGTTTGTGGGTGATCTGGTACAGGTCTTCCCCAGCGGCTACTTCACGGGCTCGCTTACCCTCGTCTTTTTGACCATTGATAAACCAAGCGGCTTGACGGGCAGGCCACTTTTTTTCATCGATGTCTTGGGCCTTCATGATGCGTTTGATCAGTCGTACCTGATCGTCGCCGTCGATAATCTGAAAATTCTGTGGCAGTTTGGCCTCGGCCCAATGCATGCGCAGCAGTCGATGGGCCAAGCCGTGAAAGGTACCGACCCACATGGAACGAGCCGACACATTGAGCAACGACTCGGTACGGGCGCGCAGTTCCGCGGCTGCCTTATTGGTAAAGGTCACTGCCAGAATGCCGTGAGGCGAGACCCCCTCCACATCGATCAACCACGCAATACGGTGCACCAAGACACGGGTCTTGCCGCTGCCGGCACCGGCGATCACCAAGGCATTGGAGAGGGGCGCGGACACAGCGTCGCGTTGAGATTCGTTGAGTCCGTCAAGGATATGCGAGATGTCCAAGGGCAGCCCTAACTCTATTGCAAAGGCCGTATCCTACCTGAGCGCGATGTCTGGTGCTAAAAAGCGCAGATCAGCAAACAACGTTTACCGACTCACGGCTACTTAGCGCTCTGGGTTTCGTCCGGCTCGGACGCATCGTACTCGTCGCCCCGAGCTTGGCTGCTGAAATCCAGCGTATGCGACGTAATCAGGTTAGCGATTCCCCGGCCTTGATCGGTCATGTTGAGCTTGTGCAAAATTTCGTCCACCAAGCCGCGGGCCTCAGAGCGGAGTTCTGCCAGCTCCTCCTCGGTGGCGGTCAACGACTGAGCGCCCACACGATAAAAACGCTGTACATAGGATTGAGGCAGCCACGACTGCACCTCCCCGCGCAGGCCGCCAATTGGCGCACTACTTTCTGGAACGGACTCCCGATTACGTTGCCTGTCTAACTGACCTTGATCGATCACCTGTTCAATATGGCGCGCCAACACAAAGGCGTAACGACTGCTCAGCTGATCGATCACCCCCGGATGCTTATCCGGATGCTCCAAGGCATCCCATATTGCCTTGCCGCGAAAGCCGGACAGGGAGCCGCCTTTGTTTTCTGCCAAGGGCGAAGGCCCCAGACTGTCTGCCTGCAGTTGCTCGAGAGATCGCAAGCGCATGTAGATATAGCCCACTACAATGAACAAGATAACGACGAGGACAATTGTCAGAGTGATCAACAAAATTGGAACAATATTTTCGGACATATACAAACCTTTTACGCAGGGGCCAATACCTTTTGATACGGCGGTGGCTTCAGCAGACTTCATTCCGTCGCCTCAGTATCCTCCGACTACCGAAAGTGAACAAGCCGAGCTAAAGGGACAGCTCAGCCTTTATTCGCCAACCACGTCGGCCTTTGGACTCAACACCTGTTTGGCCAGCCGTGCCCGTTCAATAATGTAGAGATCGCCGACCGTGGTTTCTACCTGCTGCATACTCGCTCTAACGGTAGACAACTCTCGTCGAACACCGCGCAGGGCAGAGACTTCGGTTTTTTGCGCCTCCAAACCTTTCTCCAAACGGTCCAGATTCGCTTTTACTGCCGCGTTTTCAACCTGCAGTATTTTCAGCTCTGCTAGGAGCATCTGTTGGGTTTGCGCCATGCTTTCATTGGCGTTTGTTGACACAATCTCTGGCAGCACATTCAGCTGCTCATTCAGGTTTACCATGGCAATTTCGTTTGCCGCTAGCATCTCTTGCTGCATCAGTTGGTTGGCCAATGTCTCGTCCAGCCGCCCTCCTAGTGCGCTAAACGTTTCTATGCCCTTGGTCATCTGCAGGGTTCTCTTCGCCATCGCCCCCAACATGCCGTCAATCTCCTTCACCTTGGAGGAAAGCTGGGCGGCCATCAGCACATAGAAAAGTACTGCGGCCAACAAGGCGACACACAGAGAAGCCACAGCGTACAGCGTGAACTGTCGAGATTTGTTCAACTGCTCGGCGATCTCTTCAATCATCGGGTGGGCGGTAGAAATCCGCACTTTATCGCCCCCGACGCTGATTTGAAGGTTCGGCTCATCCTCTTCCAGAGTGTCGGCCGGAGTCGACGGTAACGGCGGCGCACTGGGGCTCGGAGCCGTCACTTTTGGCAGGTTGCTGGGTGAACTGACGTCGGCCAGAACGTCTTCTATCTCAGACGCTCGCTCCTGAACGTTTTTCGCAATTGCTTCTATCGCTTCCTGAGCATCGCTTTTCGCTGACGTGTCGGGCTCTGCTGCTTCGACAATGTCGTCCGCATCGGATTTTGGTGGCTCCTCAGCTTGGCTCGATGCTTCGTCTACCGCCGGTTTTTCTTCGTCTGCCATTATTTTTCTCCAAATGGAATGAATTGGTTTCCATTAAATCCGTGATTGCATGCTTAGCGTATCGCCGTCGATAAAGTACGGACGGGCGGTAATACCGAACTCCGCAAGATATTGAACCGCTTGGCCTCGATCAATAAACGGTCCGCTCACCGTCACAAATCGCTCGCCCTTGGAGGCCACTTTCACGCCGGGCAATTGGCTGTTGTTACTTTTCCAAATCAATGCGCTCTGAGGCAAGCGAAACGACGCATGCTGCACATAAATTCCGGGCTCAACCACCGGGGTCGCGGGTTGGGCTACCGGGAACAGGGCCTTCAATCCTTCCTCTACATCAGCGGGAACCGGCGACACAGGTTCGGTTTCCGCGCTAACGGCAATGGGACTCACTGTTGCTGTCTGCGCTGCGTCGGTGACAGGAGCCGATACTGCTGGCTCAACCAGGTCTGCGCGTTGATCGGCCAAAGCCAGCTCCTTGACCGCGATGGGTGAAGCCGGTGGCTGCGCGGCTTCGGCACTTGCCGGACCGGTCACCTCGGAAACAGCAGGCTGATCTTCGGTAATCGCCGATGACACCTGTGCCTTGGAGATCTCCGTTTGAATCCACTTAACACCATGACTCATGGCGGCGTAGGGATCTAGGTTAGGGTTGAAGTACAGGCCTGCAATCAACAGGCAAGCGATGCCTGAGCTGATCATGATGCGAGCATTAGATACGCCACTGGGCGCAGGATTTACCGTCGCTTTGTTGCTTTTTGCCGGTGGTGCAGAGGACCGCGGACTTTTCTCTCGCTGGGGCATGTTCTTCAACGCGGGCAGAGACTTTTCCGCTTCCTGCATCAATTGGGAAAGGCTTGGTGCAGAAGACAGTTCGGCCAGCTGTCCGGCGTCCTCGTGCTCAATGGAAACGCCCAGGGAACGAATCAACTGATTGATCTGCGCCCCCTCGGGCCGGCCTTTCGCAGATTCCGACAAGCGACGGCATTGTTCTTCGCTAGGGGTCTGAAACACGACATGTTTCGCTCTCAATCTCTGGGCCAGTTTCTGCAAGTGTTGAGAATCCGGGCGAGCCTGCCGAGAGTGGACAATGATGGACACGCCTGCGGCTTTGAACTGACCGATCATCTTGGCTGCCATCTGCAGCAGGTCCGATTGTGCAGGCCCCGGCAATTCATAGAGCCAAATCTCTCGAGTCTTCACGACCCGCTTGGCATCTAAAGAAGCCATATCCAACGAGGCCAAATGCTCATTCAGCCCGCCCAGCAAACCGTCACTGGTTTTCGGCATGCGCCTAATGGCGACCGTGCTGCCGGCGGTTTGATTGATTTCCGCCAACATGGTTCGAGTGTAGTGGGCCAGCAAGTTTTCATGACGCGCAGCGGTAATCAACACATTGCCTGCTTGAGCAATCGTACTCTGGCAGCTCGACAGTTGTTCGGCGTCCTCGTCGCTGAAACACAGCGCGGCATGTAATTTAGGTTCTTCCTTTAACGGGATCATCCTAGTTCTTCCTCTTCCAATCGGTTCGTGTGTTAGTTGGCCTCGGCGAGGCTGTCGCGTCGGCGACCGCTTTCGTCAAAAATCAAATCGTCTGGGACCTTGGGCTTCGGCTTGGCCACTTTCTGCCCGTTCTCACTGACGGCATTCAGTCCGTAGACATAGGCAATTACCTGAGCCACGGCATGAAAAAGGCCGTGGGGTATATACATACCGACATCGCAGGTGAAATACAGCGCTCGCGCCAGCAAGGGTGATTCAAAAATTTCCACGCTATTGTCTGTGGCGCTTTCTCGAATGCGTGCTGCCATAAAGTTCTTACCCTTTGCGACCACTCGCGGCGCTTCTTCTTTGTCCATCTCATAAACAAGCGCCACGGCAAAGTGCTGTGGGTTTGTGATCACCACATCCGCGGATGGCACATCGTCCAGTTGGCGTTGTTGAGCCATTTCGCGTTGCTTCGCACGAATGCGTTGACGGACTTCGGGCTGGCCCTCAATGTCTTTCATCTCGTCCTTGATCTCTTGCTTAGTCATCTTCAGCTTTTTGATGAACTCATAGCGTTGATACGGCACATCGACGAGAGCGATCAGCATGAGGGCCACCGTCGAGACCAAGGCACCTAATAAAACGGTTTCGATACTCGCCGCAATCGCCGCGTTAATCGGGCCGTCACCGATCTTCATGATCGAGTCAAAATTCAGGTACAAGTAAGAGCCCCCAATGGCGGCCACAAGGGAAAATTTCATTAGCGACTTACCCAACTCCACCAATGCCTTTAGACCGAAGATACGGCTCATGCCTTTGATTGGATTGAGCTTGCTGGCCTTGGGGGCAAAAGCCTTTGCGGAGAAGACGAATCCGCCGAGGGCCGTAGCCGAGCCAATGGCCGCCATAATGGCCAAGGCAAAGACAGGAATAACGGTGATAAAACTGTCCATGGCCAAAATCGACAGTCGATTCAGGGCTAGATTCGCCTCGAAGGCGTAATTCGCCGGAATGGTTAACGCTTCGGCAAAGGTATTGACGAAACGCGGCCCCATCCAAAATCCACCCAGATACAAAGCAGCAATCACCGAACCCGTTACGGCGGCAATGGTCATGTCTTGAGAACGCAGCACCTGACCGTCTTCCTTGGCTTTTTCCAGGCGTCGCGCGGTGGGTTCTTCTGTTTTGTCGTCTTGTGATTCTTCAGCCATTACAAACCCAACATATTTTCATTGAGTGCTTGGAAAGCCTGAAACCAAAGACCTTCCATCTTGCCGACGATGATCACCATGCTCAGTAACACCATGCAGAAACCAATCGGAATCAACGCCGGAAAGCCAACGGCAAAAACGTTCAGGCTAGGAGATGCCCGAGAAATCACACCCAAACAGCCATTGATCATCAACAGGCCTAACATCACCGGCAGTACCATGATGACGGCGCCGATAAATATCTGGGACGACCAGGCAAGGAACCCTGAGATAGCATTCGTACTGAGCAAGCCGCTGCCCACGGGAATGGACGTAAAGCTCTGCACCAGAACACTGATCAACACTAAGTGTCCACCAAGGGAGAGAAAGACCAGCAATCCGATAATGAGCAGAAACTGCGACAGCGTCGGTACGTTGCCTAGGTTGGGATCCATCATATTCGCCATACCCAGACCCATGCTGGAGGAAACCGCATGGCCACTTACGATAATCGCCGCCGAAACGATCTGAAGGGTGACACCCATCAGCGCCCCAACCGTGACTTCATTGAAGAGGCCGTAAATCGCGCCGACCGTGAATGGGTCGACCTGTGGAATATCGATAAAGGGATAGATCATCCAGGTCAGCACAAAGCCCGTGACGATACGAACCCGAAGGTTCAGCGCGCGCTGGGAAAAAATCGGTGCCGTAATCATTACTGCAGACACACGGACAAACGGCCACATGAAGGTCTGCAGCATTTCAACGATTTCGGCAACGAATAATGTCATGGCGTTACAGGGTGATCGTGCGAACGCGTTCGAAAATGTCGTGAAAATATTCCGCGAGCACAGCAATTTGCCACTCACCGAAAACCACCAGCGACAGCACCATCACTGCCAGCTTGGGAATGAAACTTAGGGTCATCTCTTGAATGGATGTTGCTGCCTGTAAAATACCCACCAACAAACCGGAAATCAGCGCAGCCGCCAGAATCGGAGCCGCAACCAAAATCGTGACTTTCAGCGAATCCAGGGCGATGTCCATGACCAGCGAAGTATCCATAGGAGCGCCTAGGTCATGTAAGTGGCGACGAGGGAACCGGTCACCAGCCCCCATCCGTCAACCAGTACAAACAACAGTAATTTGAAAGGCATGGATATCATCATCGGCGACAACATCATCATGCCCATGGACATCAGTACGCTGGCCACCACCAGATCAATGATGATGAACGGGATGTAAATCAAAAACCCAATGGTGAACGCGGTTTTGAGCTCAGACGTAATAAAGGCAGGCACCAGTACCGTCAAAGGCACATCGGCTACATCATCAACCGCTTGGGTTTCCGACATTTCCATGAACAACATCATGTCTTTTTCGCGGGTTTGACCCAGCATGAATTGCTGTAGTGGAATGCGGGCTCGGTCCAAGCCTTCTTGGAAGGTAATTTCCTCGTTTTGCACCGGCATCAGAGCGTCATCGTAGATGGCCTGTAAAATCGGATTCATGATGAATAGGGTGAGAAACAGGGCGATGCCTACCAACACCTGATTGGGCGGCGTTTGGGCGGTACCCATGGCCTGCCGCAGCAGCGACAGAACAATGATGATTCGGGTAAAGGAGGTCATAAGAATCAGAATCGACGGCAACAACCCCAACAGAGTCATCACAATGATGAGTTGGAGAGACAGGCTGTACTCGGTTCCGCCGTCATTGCCCTCGAGAATTTTCAGCGCTGGGATGCCCTCGGCGAAACCTATCTGAGGCAGAAGGCAAAACAACACTGAAACCAGCACACTGGTCAGCGTTCGCTTGGAAATGCCGTGGCAAATTCGGTTCATAAGACCCTTCTACGTCAGGAGCAAGGGAGCGCCCCTGCTTGGTTTTGTATTCACAGGGCAATCAAAGCAAAGAACGTGCCATTTTTATTTGCTAGGTATATCAATAGTTTACGAATGTATGGCGACAATTTGCCGGTCGAGCTGCCGCTTCTCGCATCGTTTTAGCCAATTTCGTCAGTTTTCCGACAGGTATTCGTCGTCGGGCGATAGAAGAACCCTGGCAAAGGCGGTCGCTTTTGCGAGCAATCTGTCTACCATTGTGTGACAACACAGATATCCGGACCCTTCATGCACGAACTCGGTCACCGCCCAGGCCACTGGCCCACAGAGCGAAGCTCAATGATCCGTTTCCATCGGTTGGCAGCACTGGCATTGAACCTGGCACTGCTCACAGGCTCGCTTCCAGCAAGTGCGGCAAGCGCTGACCCCCTGCCGGAAACGAATGACGCGGTGAGCGGCGCCGCGGTCGAAGACCTCCCGCAAGCGGACACCGACGAACCCATCGTCGTCGATTTGGACTTGCCCCCGGAACTCCAAGCGTTTCTTGCCGAGCAGGAGGCCAGCCGCTTAGCTAAGGCCGCCGCGGTGGAGCAGGCCGATGAAACCGCTCAAGAAACGGACCCGCAGAACGCGCAGACGGACCCGCCTCAGTCACTCACCGCGGCAATGTTGGAACCCACGCCAAACGCTGTAGCTGACGCTCAGAAACCAGAGCAAAGTCCATTGGATGAATTGCCATTCCAGTCCTGCTTTACCGCAGCGGCAAGCACGTACAACGTTGAGGAATCACTCTTGATCGGCATCGCGATTGTAGAAAGCAGTATGGATCCTGATGCGGTCTCCAGCTCTAACGCCATTGGACTAATGCAAATCAAGTGGCCGATTACCGGCAATCACTTGGGCATTTCTGAACGACAAGACCTGTTCGACCCGTGTACCAATATTGATGCGGGGGCTCGTTACCTACGTGAACTTCTCGACGATCTGGCGAGCTTTGCACCCCAGCCGCGTAAGCGCTTGGCCTTGGCAAGCTACCGATTAGGGCCCAATGGATTTGACCCCAACATTCCACTGCCGACCACTGCTCAAGACTACATTGAAAAGATAGAGAGCCAGCAGCGAGCTCTGTCCGAGCCGGTATCGGGCGATCAGACTGCCACTACCGCCGGTCCCGTGCTTCCCTGTCTGATCCAAAATCTGCGCAAACTGGCATCGATCACTCACGATCCAAGCCAGCGCAGTGCTCAAGTGGGTCAGTGGATAGACGCGAGGGGGACCGGCTGTAGCGCCTTGGCGTTGATTCAAATCCGCAACAATCTGCCGGTATGGCTCGGCACTGCGCTTACCGCTGAGCGGGTAGAGCAGGTTCAACGCCTGTTGGATGAGGCGATTAATGCGCCACCCAAGGAAGGGGGACGTCCGACGCCCAGGCTAGGACGCGGTTGAGTCCTAGCCTTCGGGCGCTAACCCGCCTCGTGAAACACGTCAGTCACGCTGCATAAATTGTTTGAGTTGACCCGCAAAAGACAGCGCGCTAGAGGGCTCGCCCGCCGTGGGCATGGTATCCGAGGCTTCGCTTGGTCCCGTATCGGTTGCGGCGGCATCTTGAGCTTGGTTGTCGAGCAACGTGATTTGATTGGGCGCGACGCCTATCAGCAATCTTCTGCCGCCGTACTCGACCACGTCTAGACGATGCTTACCACCCAGTCGAAGGCTGTTCACCACTCGTAGGCCCTGTCCGTTCATTGGGCCCAAGCCGATTCCTCGGCTGCGGACAAACCAAAGCGTGGCAAGGAGCAGCCCGATAACAAAGACGAAGCTAAGTACCGCAGACACCAGCGGCGACATCTCCATAACCTAAGCCGTCTTCACTCGTTCTAGCGGAGCAACAATCTCCGTTATGCTGATGCCCAGCTTATCTCCTACGGTGACGATCTCACCCTTGGCAATCACCGTATCATTGATCTTGACGTCCATCAGCTCCCCAACGCCCCGATCCAACTCCAGCACACTGCCCTGTGACAGTCGTAGCAGGTCTCGGAGTTTCAGCGTTGTCGTTCCAACCTCCACCGCCAGGGTGATCGGGATCGCGCGAATCACATCTTGATTGATGTTGCCTTCGGCCGCTTGTTCTGGCTCTTGCCCTGTTTCTTCAGTCTCGCTCATGAGTCTTCCTCTGGCATTATGCTTTCGACAATTTGTATCGCCACCTGATTCCCTCGACTACCCACTTCAGCCGTGAACACTGGAAAGCCGTTAACAACGACCTCGGCATGATCCGGCGGACGTATGGGTAACCAATCCCCGGCTTTCAAATTGGAAAGCTGATCAACTGAAATCGCTAGCTCTGCGGCTGTTACGACCACATCGATGGGAACCTCATCCAGACTTTCCAGCAAGTCTTCCGACCACGCCGCGTCAGAATCTTCATCGCGACCGCTGGTTTGAATTCGCGAACGCAGTACGTCTCGTACAAGCTTCAAGCTCGCGTAGGGATAAACGATGTCGACATACCCTAGGTCTTCGCTATCGCCCGTAGTTTCGAATCGATTCAAGATAATCATGTCATCGTCGGCGGCAATATTTGCAAATACCGCACTGATTTCCGATGTCGTCAAGTTGCACTCTACCTGCAGGAAAGGCGACCAAGCCTCGGCTAGTGAGCTGAACATGACGGTGCGAATTTTATCGATCACCGCCGATTCCGTCGGCGTGAAAATTCTGCCCGGTGGTACCAAAGTCAACGACTTGGGCGACCCGCCAAACCAATTGTCTAAGCAGCTGAAAATCACCTGAGAATGGATGACCGTCAAGCATTCACCGCGCAACGGGTCGATTTTGGTGACGTTGACCGACAAAGGTGGTGACGTGCTTTGCACATAGTCCCCGTAACGAATGATCTCGATACGACCCGGTTGCAGCCGCGCGTTGTATCTCAACTCTTCGAGAAGTCCCGCACGCATGAAGCGATGAAAACGATCGTTGATCTGCTCGATGGCGGTAACGTTCACGCCAACGCTCGTGTCCTGCAACGTCAGGTCATAGGCGCTGGCCGCCAAGCCAACATTATAGCCTTCACCACCCAAATCGCCGGAGGCCACCATGTCTTCGATGGCGCTCAGCTCTTCGTCTGTGAGCAGCTTGTCGTTGTCTTCAGCCATATCGATGATTTCTTAAATTACTGTCTATGCGCAAGGGTGAGGGTTTGCATGCTACTGCACAACGAAGCCGATAAAATACACTTCTTCAATACCCGCGAATTTGAACTCCTCAAACTTCTCAAGCACTTCGTTCATAATGAGCGTCAAATCCTCTTGAAGGTCGCGTCGGAAGTCTTCTTCTCGCAACTCGGCCTCTGTGACCATCCGAAGCCGATCCAGTACCGCTGATTGAATCGCAAACTTATGATCCTCAATGGCGGTCAACACACGCTCATCGTAATAAGTCATCACGGCCACAGTGATCTGCATGACCTTACGCGAATTGGCAACGTTGGCCACGAAGGGCTGATCGAACGTGTAATAAGTGGGTTTGAACTTTTCTTCTTCAGCGGTTTCTTTCGAAACTCTTTCCGGCATCTGAATCTCATCAGTGCCTTCGATCTCTGCTTCCAGTTCAGCGATGGCTTCTTCAGCCGCATCTGCTTCTTTCTCTTCAAAAAAGCCCGTAAAGAACAGGGCGCCTAGGGCTGACCCAACAGCGATGAGTAAAACAACCAACACCAGTAAAATGATCTTTATCAGGCCGCCCTTTGATGGCGCTTCTTCTTCGACTTCAGCCATTGTTAACTCCTGTTATACGTTTGTGAGTCTAAACAAAAACATTCAAGCCATCCCTAAGAATGTTTCCGCTCGCCATGTCTTGTTGTGACGGCACAAATTCGTCCGCCAATAGGTCTATGGATAGTTCTACTTCTTCGTTATTTTCGCGCTTATTGCCGCGATCACTGCCATCGCCTAACTCGATATTTACCCCGCCCTGTTCACCCACGAGGGCTTCCAAAGACTGGCGCAGCTTCGGCATCGAATCACCTAACAGCTGACGAACATTGGGGTCAGTGGCAGCAATTTGCCCTTCAATACCGCCATCCTTTACCTGCAGTTCAACACCCACCGGCCCCAAGGAGGCAGGATTCAAATTGAGCTTCACCGTCCAATTGCCGTCTTTCACCGCCAAGGCCAATTTTTGCGCCAGCACCTCTCCGAAGCGCTGGGTCCAGGCTTGATAGGGCTGCAGTCGCGACTGCATTTGTGCAGGATCAGACGACATCAGTGCGTCTGCCAGACTGACCGGGACATTGGCGGCCGGGGTTTGAATCAGCCCACCTTGAGCATTCATCGGCGCTGACGCTTGTGCTGTGAAAGACTGAGAATGACTCTGCTGGGATAATCCTTCCTGAGCACCGCCCGCCAGTGACAGCGCCGGTTTCTCAAGGTCGATATCTACCGGGGCCATGTGAGCGGCGATGGACGCCGACTTGACCTCCATTTGCCCTTCACTCAACGATTTCTTAAGTGAGAACCCCGCATTAGCCGAAGGGTCGAACTGAGCGTCTGACGTGATGCTCTGCCGATCGGCCCCCTTGGCAGCCGCACTACTCAGATCAGCGATCGACTGCGGGGTTGGTGATGCATTCACCGACGTGTTCAGCGGCAAACCCACCGCTGGAAGCACACTTCGTGAGCTGGCCAAATCGGCGGGGGAAATCTCCGTTCGCTGGACAAATGGGAGCCGGTTATCCAACGCTGCCTTAGGGTTGAGCGACGGCTTCGCTGCCAATACGTCCGGCCCCATGCCTACTGGAGTTGTCGGTGACTGCCCGGAGGAACTCGCTAGCCCTCCCATCAGCCCATGCAAAATATTCTGAGTATTGGGTGTTTGTGGTACCGGGGTCGTCGTTTCATCAGTCGCCACTGTCATAAGACCGGGGACGTCAGCGCCCTGGCTGCGGGCGAATTGACTCAGGCTTGCTTCGCTGACTTTGGGGTTCGCCGTGGTCAAAATCACTCGACCCACTTTGAGGGCTGCAGAATGAATAGACAGTTCGGGCAATGGATTGCCGCTTGCCGCGCCAATAGGCAATGTAACCGGCGCATCCGGGCTGATCGGCAACTGTGAGATCTCGTCAACATCGGTTAATTTCACCACTGGTTCAGCATCTTGGCCGGCCATATCATCGGCACGCTTCGCGCCTTGGGTCTTGGCCTGCTCTTTCTCTAAAATACTAGTAAATTCAGCGCCTTGAGAGACCTTCTCTGATGGACTGGCGTTCGCTAGCGCACTGGAATCCGTCGGTTTTGCATCGACTTTGCTGATAAATGACAGAAAATTGTCGGACATCGTATTGTCTGCTGGGTTAACTACTTAACGAATGATTAGCAATTACTGTGCCACTGACAGCGGTTAGCGTGAATGACGCGTTTTTTGCTGAGCAGTAAAGCGCTGGGTATTGAGTAAATCCGATTCCTTTTGCTCCTTTTTTTGCGTCATCTGTTTGAGCTGTTCTTTGGCTCGGCCCGCCAATGTTTCGAACTTGATCCGCTCGCTGTTGAGTTCGCGAAAACGGGTTGCGATCGCTTGCTGTTGGCGCTGAAGTTCCGCCATTTGATCGGTAATCGCTCGAGTCGTGAGGTCCAGCTGACCCATAAAACGCCGCAACTGTGTGGACTGCTGCAAGTCCTCTTGACTGTTTTCTGCCGCCTTTAACTGCGAGATATACTCCTGCTTCATGTAGCGGATTTTTTCCTGCTCGGCACATAAATCACTGTGCTGGGTGCGCACTTGCACGAGTGCACGCTGAACTTCGCCGGCTTCCTTGCCCACGCCATCCGCCATAGATTTCCATCGCTGGATGGATGCCTTTAATGCACTAGACACGAATACTCTCCCGAAGCTGGGCGACTGCGGCCTCAAAGGTAACCAATTCGTCCATGGGTTGGCGCAAAAATTCCTCCATCACACCCCGCAGCGCGATCGCGCGATCGAGATCCGGATTGGTCCCCATTTCGTATGCCCCCACCTGTATCAGATCAATGTTCTGCTGATACAAGGTCCAAAGCCTGCGAAACAGATTCGCCGAGTTCAGGTCATCGGTATCGGCCAAGGCGGGCATCAGGCGCGAAATCGAACCCGCTAAATCAATGGCGGGGTAGTGGGCCGCATCGGCAAGCGCACGACTCAAGACCACCTGACCATCTAAGGAGGCTCTTGCCAGATCCACTACGGGATCCTGAAGATCGTCCCCTTCAGCCAGCAATGTGTAGAGGGCTGTAATGCTGCCCTCGCCGGGCCTGCCGGTGCCCGTTCGTTCGATTAAGTTCGGCAATAAGCTAAAGACTGACGGCGGATAGCCCTTTGATGTCGGGGGCTCCCCAATGGCTAGACCGATCTCTCGCTGGGCATGGGCCACTCGAGACATACTGTCTACCAAAAGCAGGACATCCTTGCCCTTGGCGCGAAAATGTTCGGCATACAGATGTGCCAGATTCGTGGCACGAATTCGCAATAAAGGCGAGTTATCTGCAGGTGCCGCCACGACAACCGCATGCCCCATACCCTCTTCGCCCAAGATTTGTTCAATGAATTCTTTGACTTCCCGCCCGCGCTCGCCGATCAGACCGATCACGACCACATCCGCTGAAGTAAATTTGGTGAGCATGCCCAACAAAACGCTTTTGCCCACACCGGACCCCGCAATGAGACCCAGTCGTTGTCCGCATCCGACCGTCAGCATGGCGTTGATCGCCTTCACACCAACATCAAGCACACGATCAATGGGCTGACGCTGCATCGGGTTGATCGGGTTTCCCTGCAGGCCTTGGCTTTCGCTGCATTTGATCGGAGCTAAACCGTCCAAGGGTTCGCCTAAGGCATCAACAACTCGGCCGAGCAGGCTGTCACCAACCATGGCGCTGTCGGAGTCCGAGAGCAAAAACACCTTGGCACCCGCATGCAGGCCGGACGCTTCCCACAGCGGCATCATAAAAATCGTGCCGCTTTGAAAGCCAACAACCTGGGCATCGACATAGGAAGCTCTGTCGTTCTGGACCGGTCGCGCCCCAGAACTTTTGAGGATGCGACATATCGCGCCCACGGTTGCCGTGATGCCGCGGGCTTCGATCGTGAGACCCACAATCCGGGTCAGCACCCCGTAGCGCCGCGGCTTAGGCGCCTGAAGCCGCCCAACGGTGTGGGTCACATGTGTGTGGAAGTCCGCCATCTGACTGACTAGGGTGGCCATTATTCGTCTTCTGGCCGCTGAAAAAAGATATCGTCCACGTCCGAATATTCGCCTTGAATGATCGCGCCCTGTTTATCGATTTCGCGAACAACGGCTTCTTCGTCTGCAACGTGGTCGTCTGTCGCAGCAAGAGCCAGTTCACCCGAATGCTCCTGCACTGGTGTGGAATTGGAAAACACTTGCTGTCCAAGCTCTGTCAACCGATGTTCAATGAGGTCTTCAATACTGGAGTCTTGAATCGCCAACCGCACCGAGCCGGGCTGCAATGAGTCATCCCGCCGCAAGGTGTAGTCAGCGATTACCTGAGCCAGTTCTGGGCGCTGCAGCCGCTCGTACCAATCGTTAGATACGTGGATCACCAATTCACCAACCTGTAGGGGATCGATTTCCATCAACGATCGCTCAATGAACGCAGAGAGCGATGCGTCACTCAGGCTCAACTCGGTGCGGGCTATGTGTTCGGCCAGTGCCAAGGCCAACGTTTTGAGCGGATCGAATAAATCTTGGTGAGCAATCAAATGGCGTTGAGCGTCACTGATCAGTTCTCCGAGCGTGTCTCGTAGTTCAATCGAAAGCTGGGCGCCGGCGCTTTCGCCTTCCATTTCCAGCATTTGCTTCGCTTCTTGCTGACCCTGAGCCTGCCCTTCAGCGAAGGCTTGAGCCTTGGCGCGTTCAATCTCTGCGTCTTTTTCACTCAATTGCGTTGCAAGTCTGCTTTCCAGCTCAGCCATGCGCTCTAGATCTGCTTCCTTTGAGGGTTGTTCGGCACGTGGTTCGACAGGTGCTTCCCGCTCAAGTTCGATTTCGGCATCAGCCTCTGGCTGCCCTAAGACCTGGCCAGATTCCGGGTCGAGTCCAACACCGAACGCTTTCGCGCCATTCACGCCAGTAAATCCGTCGTCACGTCCGTATTTGGGATTCGCCAGCAGTCGAGCATCTAGAAAATTTTTCCGCTCGCGCGCCGCCTTAAGTACGGGATCCGCGACAAACTGTTTCCGCTGCATTGTGCTAGACAAAACCACCACCATCCGCAGAAGCGAGAATAATTTCGCCTGCATCCTGCAGTTTGCGCGCCTGGCGTATGATATTGCGCTGGGCGTCTTCCGCGTCGGTCACTCGAACCATACCCATCATTTCCATTTCGTCCATGAACATGGCGCCCGCGCGCTGAGACATATTGGACAGGAATTTCTCGACCACTGGGTCTGGGGCTGCTTTCAGCGCGTAAGCCATTTGTTCTTGTTCCAGGGTGCGCATCAATACTTGGATGCTGCGGTTGTCCAAGTCCACCAAGTTATCAAAGTCAAACATGTTGTCTGCAATGCGCATCGCCAAGTCTTCGTCGTCGCCGCTGATATCGGACATAACGGTGGTTTCGATTTCTAGCTTGGTCTTGCCCATAATGTTCGCAGCCGCCTTCACGCCACCAACGGCAGCAGAAGACGTGGTTGTGGATTGCGCAAACTGTTTGGCCATAACCGATTCCAGTTCCGCCATCGCGTTAGGCTGCACCGTATCCAACAGGGCCACCCGCCGGATGACTTCCGGTCGAATCGCCGGCGGCAAGAAGGTCAGCACATCTGCTGCGGTCTCATCTTCTAGCACGGATAGGATAATTGCGATGACCTGAGGATGCTCGTCGCCGACCATGTCGCAGATGGAGCGTGGCGTCATCCAGGACAGTATTTCTAGTCCCTTACTGGATGAGCTTGGCAGGATACGGCTCAGTACCGAAGAGGCCCGTTCAGGCCCTAAGGCTCTGTTCAATACGCCTTCAATGTAGTCCGGTGACCCCAAGCCCAGGTTTGTTTGTTTTTTCAGTTCGGAAATAAACTCGTCCAACACCAAGTCGACGGCCTCTTGGCTGACGTCATTGACTCCAACCATGGCCGATCCTAGCGCCTGAACTTCTTTCGGGTTCAGATACCCTACGATATCCGAGGCTTGTTGCTCACCCAACAACAGCATCAACAGCGCTGCCCGTTCGGTGGTCTTCAGTGACTCCATCTCAAGCGCCAATTCTGGCGACATGGGGAGACCGGTGTTTTGCTCTGCAGCGACTTCAGCCATGTTCTTTATCCGTTAACGGCGCGTTACGCCTTGATCATTCGTTTAATGCTGTTTGCTACCCGGCCAGGATCATCCGCGGCCAACATACGTAACACGGCAACTTTGTCATCGTAGCTGTTCGCCGTGTCGAGCATATCCAATGGAATAGACGATTTCTTGGGCTTCAGCTTCGCTTTAATTTCTTCGAGGGTCTCTCCCTCACCAAGCTTGATCATTTGCAAGTCTTGATCCGACAGCTCTCCGTCCGCTGAGGCGAGTGGTATATCGAGATCATCATCTACCGGCATGTTAGCTCGAATGATCGGACGTGCCACAAAGACCAGGATCAGCAAAATCAGCACCAGACTCGATCCGTATTTGATCAGGTCCACAATGCTGGAGTCTTCCCACCAAGGGATACTTGGCACAACGTCGACCGGCACGGCAAAACTGGAGGGCACAACGGCCACGGTATCGCCTCGGCTCTCGCTGAAACCCACCACCCCTTTGACAACTTCAGTCAGACGCGCAAGCTCTTCGGGACTGATACCCGACACACCGTCTTCCGTTGGCGAAATGTAGGCGTCCTGATTGATGACCACGGCCACGGATACTCGATCGATACTACCTACCTGTTGTTTCACGTAGCGAATCTCGCGATCGATCTCATAGTTACGGGTGGTTGATGAACTGGAAACACCACTGGCACTCGATGCGGAACCCTCGGGCAAACTGCCCGATTGAGCGAAATCCGGAGCTGCGGGCGGTTGATTGGAAAAGCTACCCGGCAAACCCGATGCACCGATAGCCGATTCTTGCTCGTAGTCCAATGACTCAGAGCGAGTGCGCGGACCCAGCCCGGCCTTATCAAATTCCTCGTAGGTGGTTTCGACTTCGGTAAAATCCAGAGTCACGTCGACTTCGGATCGCACATTACCCATACCCACAATGGAGGCTAGAATTTGTTCAATACGCCGGTTGTAAGACATCTCTAACGATCGCTTATGTTCCGACTGTGCGGTGGTCAATGTCATCGCATTCTCACCTTCCGAATCCGTTAACAGCGCCCCGGTATTGTCTACGACAGACACATTTTCTGAAGGCAAATACGGCACGCTCGACGACACCAAATGAACGATGGCGCGAATCTGTGATTGCGTTACGACGCGGCCCGGGTGAGGAACGACCACTACCGACGCCTTGGCCGGTGTTTGATTTCGCACAAAAACACTCTGCTGGGGTTCGGCCAAGTGCACCCGAGCACCCCGAATCGTTGAAATTTCTGTAATGGATTTCGCGAGCTCTGTTTCCATGGCCGCCCGATAGCTTACCTGCTCCATAAATCGACTGGTGGTCATGGAGCCTTGCTCTAATAAATTTTCAAAGCCGCCAGCGGTTGCGCTACGCGGAATATCTTGAGAAGCGAGCAAAATGCGCGCCTCGTGATAGCGCTCGTCAGCTATCTGCAGTGCTCCCGTGTTCACGTCGATACGCGGTGCAAAACCCGCAGCGTCCAGGGCGTCTTTCGCTTGCTGGCGATCGGACTCAGACATGCCTGGATAAACCGACCGATAAGTTGGCGCGGAAACCCAAAGGTAAAATAAGATGCATATCGCCAGGGCAAGGGTGCCAATAACAAAGGGCAGAATTCTCTGGACGTCCGGGTTATTCAAAAAGTTCAGAGGACCGGCATCAATTGCTCCGTTGTCCCCGGAGTCCGGGCCGAGGTTATCCATTAAGCCTGCCGGGCTCCCTATCGGTGCCGCAGGCACATTGGCCGGAGCTGCCACGGCGCCTCCACCAGTGGGTGCCAAAGCCTGTTGGTTCGAATCTAGTGTTGCTTCTGCCATGGAATTCTCTTTAGTCCGCTTTCACAGGGTCAACAGCGATCGTTAGACCGGCATGTTCATAATGTCTTCGTATGCACGAATGAGCTTGTTTCGTACCTGGAGTGTTGCTTCAAAACCAATGGATGCCTTTTGCATGGAGAGCACGACATCGGTGAGAGGCACGTCTTCACCGCGCTCATAAGCGTTCTTTAACGCCGCGCTGGTTTGCTGAGTGTCGTTCACATCATTGATCGCGTCGGTCATATAGGTCGCAAAGTTTCCCTTGCTTGGTTCATTGACCTGACCGATACCGCCAACGCCCGGAGTATCGCTGCGAATCAAGTCCGCCCGACTGCTCGGTTCACCTTGATGGGCACGAATCTGACCTAACAGATCAGCGACCTGATTTTGATAGTGGGTATTTACACTACTCATGGTTTACGCCGAGCGCCGCTTAGGGATCTGGATGCCGCGTTCGCGCATCCGCGCAATTTTGTACCTCAGCGTGCGCTGACTGATGCCCAGCATATCGGCTGCTTCCTGACGTGTACGCGTGTTCTTTATGGTGTCAACAATGATGCGGAATTCGTTAGCATCCATTGCGCCCTGCAGACCTGAGGCGCTATCGCCCCCTTCATCTGCGGATTCGTCAAAGGCATTTGGCGCGCCCAAGTGAGCGGTAAACGGATTCGTTGCCACACCCTGGGCATCGCGCCACCGCTCACGTTGCACGCTGGCCGGCTCAAAGGCATGAACGTTGTCCATGGGAACCGGCTCCCGAGCGTAAAGCTCGTGATCTGCGGGTTCATCGAAGACCAAGTGACTGCCTGCAATCACACCGTCGTTGCTCAGCACGATGGCGCGCTGAACCACGTTTTCAAGTTCTCGAACATTGCCCGGCCAGGTGTAAGCCAGAAGCTTCGCCGCCGCCTCGGGCGATAACTGGAGCATGCGGTCTTCGCGACCGTGCTTAACCAAAAAGTAATTGGCCAAGGGCAGGATGTCGTCCAAGCGGGCGGATAAACCCGGCACGTTGATCCGAAAGGTACTTACCCTGAAATACAGGTCTTCGCGGAAATAGCCGGCACGAATGCCTGCGCGCAAATCTCGATTTGTTGCCGCAACAATCCGCACGTCGACTCGCTGAGTTTCTGAGCTACCAACCGGCAGCACTTCCTTTTCCTGAATGGCGCGAAGCAGTTTAGCCTGCAGCGGCAGCGTGAGTTCGCCAATTTCGTCGAGAAACAGCGTGCCGCCTTGCGCTTGAGTAAAGAATCCTTCGGTACTGCGAGTTGCCCCGGTAAAGGCGCCCTTGGCGTGTCCGAACAGCAGACTTTCGGCCAAGGCCTCAGGTAACGCTGCACAATTCACCGGCACAAAGGGGCCATCTCGTCGCGGCGAAAAATCATGCGTTAACCGGGCCAAGACCTCCTTGCCCGAACCCGTGGGTCCGTACATCAGCGCGGTGACCTCCGCCGCTCCGACTCGCTCGACCAATGCCAGCAGATGCTGGCTGGTTTCATCAACAAAGACATAAGAATCGTTCTTGAGTAAGCGCAGCTTTGCCAGACCAGCAATTTTTTCCCATTTGGCTTGCTGATCCGACCCGTCTGCGATGACATCATCGACCCCACACTTAATGGCTTCGACAGTGCTTTCTAAGTCCAATGGATCAACCCGAAGCACCAAGTAAATCTTCGCACCGTAGTGCTGCTTCAGGGTTCGAATCATTTGAATATCTGGTAGCTCGCGCCGGTGCATGCACAGTACACAGGGCCCGAAACCATTGCTTTCGACGTACTGAGCGACCGCTGCAGCCCCCATTGACCGAGGGCTAAATCCTGCTCGGGTCAAAATCCCCATCACATTGGCGTCCATTGGCGAGGATTCATCCCAAATCAGGTCTATCGGGTGTTCTTGATACATAGTCTTCACATCGCAGTAGTTCTTGATGCAGACTAGAAAGCAAAAGGTGTGCCAGATTTTATTATCAACAAAATCAATGATTTAGAGGTCAGTGGCGGTTTTTTGCCACCCCAACGCCCAAGGGTTGCCGGTACGGCGGCCAGGGCTGTCGTCTTTTTGACAGTCTGCATTTGTCGCAACAGCGACATGCCTTGCTGCCAGCGTTGGCAGAATAAGAGGTTCGTTGGCCCCGAGCTAGGCCGCGTGCATATTCAGATTGTATTTCTTAATCCGTTCAATCAGCGTTGTTCGCTGCATACGCAGTAGCTTGGCACACCGGGAGACGTTGCCGTCAGACTCTTGCAAGGCGCGCTCAATAAGGTCTTGTTCGATATCGCTGAGCATGCCCTTTAACGATTGCCCGCGCTGGCGGAAATCCTCAAAACCCTGAGCATGCATGACAATAGACTCCACATCGCTCTCCGGCTCTACTGCCATACCATCACTGCCAGCCTCTGAATCGTCCTGCATCATCAGGTCAAACAGCGAGCCTTGGTCGCTGTCTGGCGTTTCTGTGATCAACTCAGCCATACCCGCAGGCAACATCGAGGGTGCCACATGATTCATATGTAAGGTTTGGCCCGGGTAAAGCACCGACAGTCGGTGGATCATATTGGATAATTCACGGACATTGCCGGGCCAGTCGTAACGCTGCATCACTTCCAGAAAACCATCAGTGAAAGCAATCGACGGGTTGTCTTCACTGGCAAAGTGCTTGGCGAAGTGCCGAATGAGTGCCGGTACTTCGTCACGCCGACTGCGCAGAGGTTGCACCTGCAACGGTACGACGTTGAGCCGGTAATACAGGTCAGCACGAAACCGTCCGGCCTTAATTTCATCTTCCAGCACCCGGTGCGTTGCGGCGACCACCCGAATATCGACGCTTTGGGGCTGATTCGACCCCACGGGCAAAACCATCTTTTCCTGTAAAACCCGCAACAGTTTGACCTGCATGCTCATGGGCATGTCGCCGATCTCGTCGAGAAACAGCGTACCGCCATCTGCCGCGGCCACCTTGCCTGTGTGGTCGGCAATCGCGCCGGTGAAAGCTCCCTTTTTATGACCGAAGAGTTCGCTCTCCATGAGCTCCGCGGGAATCGCGCCACAATTCACGGCAATGAAGGCCTGACCGGATCGATCGGACTGGTCATGAATCGCTTGAGCGACCAATTCCTTACCCGCGCCACTTTCGCCATTGATCAATACACTCGCCGCCGTCGGGGCAATGGAACGGATCAGCTGTAACAACTGTCGTGTGTGTGCGCTTTCTCCAACAATGGACTGTGTCACTTAGAAGGACCGTATACCTCGGTTCATCAACTTTAGCGCAACGAATTTCGCTTGGCGACATTAGCGTCGCTGGGGCAAGGCGCTGCCACTGGGGTCTTTGATCGGCACGTTGGTGCCGCCCCACCGCAACGCGCTACAGATCTCAGACCCCAATTCGTCGTCAACAAACGCTCCGAAACCCAGGAAAACGACGGTATTTGCCTGAAAACCGTCAAATACCGGTTTGGCACGTAAATTGCTTTCCAAATTAAGAGGTAAGTCGGTCAGCAATCCAAAACCCGGATTTGACTAATTGCTCAGGCGGCGCAAGATAGGCACCGTGAACTTTTAACAAACTTTTGTCATCAAGAGCTCAAGATTTTCTGAGCATGACCGATTGACACGATGACAAGAAAAATTTTTCTACAGAAGATAATGCTTTATGGCCAGCATTGACTACGTTCAAGCCCTCGGCGCCGGAGCCGGTTTTGACACGAAAAAAATCGTGGAAGCGCTGGTGAACGCAGAAAGGGCACCGGCGGAAGCGCGAATTAAGTCCAGAATTGCGGAGTCCGAATCGAAGATCAGCGGCTTGGGCCAAGCGGTATCTGTTCTAAATGTCGTGAAAGACGCTGCATTGCGGCTCAATGACGCCAAAGACTTTCAGACATTTGCTGTCAGCAACAGCCAAACATCAGCCTTTAGTGCCACCTCCACCACATCCGCTCGCGCAGGCTCAAACAACATAACGGTCAGCCAGATCGCCCAAGAACAACGCAGCGTATCCAATGGTTTCGCGTCGGAGACAGCAGCTTTTACCGCTGAAAGCTTCACGCTATCGCTTTCGATAGGCTCGACGTCTGCGACGACTACAGAAATCACCGTTACCGATGCGAGCCTGCAAGGTACCGTCAGCGCGATCAACGCTGCGAATGTCGGCGTGACCGCAGAAATCGTGGATACCGGAGTGGCTGGCGATCGTTACCGCATTCAACTCATCGGAGAAACAGGGGCTGAACAAGCCTTCTCGCTCGCGTCCGATGACGATTCGATCAGCTTTTCGTCAGTTCAAGCTGCGACCGACGCTCAACTCAACGTCAATGGCATCGAATTTACCCGTTCGACCAATGTCATTGATGATGTTTTGACTGGCGTCTCACTGACAGTAAATACGATGACCGATGGTGCCGCTAATCTGAATATCAGCCAAGATAACTCTCAAGCGCGCGCCAATATCGTCGACTTTGTTGCGATCTATAATGAAGCACAGCGTCAGATGAAAGATCTCGCAAACTCTTCCATCGACGGTGCTTTGGCCGGCGACAGTATCTTTCGCTCATTAACGTCGTCGCTGAGAAACATCGTATTGGGCAGCTCATCCTCTGGCAGTGGAGATATTTCAAATCTCTCTGATATGGGCATCAGCGTCGCCAGATCCGGCGAACTCGTGGTTGACGATATAAAACTAGATGATGCGTTAACCAACAGTTACTCTGACGTCATTCAAATGTTCAGCGCAAATACAGACGATCAGTCGACCTCTAGCAGCGACGCTGCTGGATTAGCGGGCGATATCGCCAAATTGATCACTGACGCCACGGATTCCGACAGCTATCTTTTGACCCAACAGGCAACTCTTACAACGGGGAACAGCGAACGCGAAGAGCAGCTAACCGCTCTAGCAGACCGTATGGAGCGCGTTGAGGAACGATACAATCGCCAATTCTTGGCTATGCAGCAGATCATCGACCAAATGAACTCGACCAGAGAAAGCATGGAAAGCAGCTTCGCTAACCTACCATTCTCTAACAAGGACTAATAAGCTCTAAGGCCTATTTAGTCGGTACGGCACGTACGTTATGGCTCAATCTCAAAAATCTGTTTGCACCGTGTGCATCCGCATCCGATGGTTTCTTCTATTCGCGGTCCCCCTCATTTTGTTAATTGGCACGCAAACCGAGATGACCCCCCCCGAGATACCACTGCATGAAATCGTGGCTCAGGGAATTTTATTGACGTTGGTCGTTGTCCTTGGCTGGCGCATCATTGAATACCGCAATGAACAGAAAGCGGTGACTCGACTGCTCAAACAAAAGCGCCAGCGCGAAATGCGCGAACCGGGTGAACGCACTATTGACGAAGACTGAATTGGCCCGCGTTTGACGGGTACATACCTTGAGCCTCCAGGCGACTTGCCGCACAACGCCATGAGCACACCCCCAAGAATAAGAACTAACCCTCAATAGAAACGGGCAAAGACCGTTCCCAATCATCGGGCTTCCATCCCCAGCTTACACAAGTACTTATTCGGACTTCATCTCCTACGTGATGCCCCTTACTCGGCAACGCAGCTCGCCGATCGGCATACGCAGTTACGCAGTTACGCAGTTACGCAGTTACGCAGTTACGCAGTTACGCAGTTGCGCAAAGCGTATTGGGATTCCCCCACTCCCATACAGCGCTGCGCCTTACGCTTTTCAAAAACGCTACTCGAACCAACTACAGCAGCACCACTTCGCTACTCTGAAAAATCAGTGCAGATCAAGCGGCAACTACAATCCCCAAACCGGCAATGCCCGGACGAGCAACGGAAAACGCCTGCCGCTCAAGACTTCGGCAAGAGTTGCTGAAGGAAAAAAAGTTCAAATTTTTTTCACTGGTCAGATTGCCGCTTTTCGCCGGATTTAGGCGTCTTTTGGCTATTTTTCGGCTAGCAATTGCCGCTTTCGGTAGCGCCAGATCTGATCTTCGGCAACGGCCTGCCACTTGCTAACAGTTTTAATTCGTGGATATTTTCGACGCCCTAAAGAAGAGAATTTGGGGCCCGACTAACTTTCTGTCGCAAGAAGCGATTCGCGGTTGGTTCGCAAGGGCCCCGTTAACGCAACAAAACTAGAAATTAGGATTAGGAGAAGACTTATGTCTTTAGTTGTAAACACCAATGTGAGCTCTCTGACTGCTCAGCGGGCTCTTGCTTATGCCGACTCTTTACAGGGTGAGGCTATGACAAGACT